>Ga0209055_1001268_pt1 | contig 16792 bp, 14 predicted proteins | sample GraSoiAngelo_110_FD_185875 | JGI IMG/M metagenome (GOLD analysis project Ga0209055, IMG submission 185875) | Grasslands soil microbial communities from the Angelo Coastal Reserve, California, USA - 14_0903_12_30cm (SPAdes) (version 2) | ecosystem: Environmental > Terrestrial > Soil > Grasslands ... | reverse complement strand
TAAGCTCTTGCCGTTTCAGCGAGCTTTCGCTGTCGCGTCGGAAGCGTTCAGGAACCCGGTGGTCCTCCCGGACTTGCTCTGGCGATGTAGGAGCGATGCGGCGGCCATGCAGGACGGCGAAGACTACGCCGGATGAGCAGGCGACACTGACGAGGTCACCATCGAGTCGGAACCTAAAGTCAGCGCCCCGATCAGGTGATGCCCTTGCTAGAATCGCGGTCGGCATGACGTCGCGCCGGCTCCCAGGGCATCTCTTAGCGCTGCTCTTGCTCTTCTACGTCACCGCCGACTTCATGGACCCGTTGATGCCAGGGGCGTTCTCCTTCCAGAACGACGCCCTCTTTGTCGACGGCGTGGTCAAATCGAAGGCGTCAACGGATCTCATGCCGACAGAGCCGATGATGCCTTGGGCGCGCCCGGCTGACTGCGACCATGTGAACGCAGTGGCGAAGGTGCGCACTGTTGCACGACCGCTCCGTCCGCTGCGCATACGCTGGAAGAATGTGACGCACGACGACTCAGCCTCGTTCGCGTCCTCTTCACCGCCGGACTCCTCGCCCACTCCGCCTCAGTCGTAGCTCGGGCCAAGAACGGCAAGCAGTCGGCCGTTCTGGCTCCGCAGAGTACCCAGGCCAAGGCTCGGCGCCGAGTCGACGCTTGGAACAGGCCGTGAACACGCTCCGGCGGGGAGGAGAAGACCACGATCACGCGGCGAAGGCTGTGGTGGGCGATTGCGTTTGCCGTCCTGCTGGCTGGTGGCGGCGTTATCGTTGGGGCTCACTACCGCGATTTTCGTTTGCCGGCCCTGACGAGCCTGGCCGGCGGGCTTTTCGTTTTCGGGTTCACGGTCGCCCTCGTGTGCCTTGGCCTGTGGGTGGCGCGTGGTGGCCATCGCGGACCAGAGGACGGGCCATGAGCGGTGAGCGAAGAGCGGGACGCCAGGAAATTCATGGGCGGGTGGTCGGGCCTCATCTCTGCTCAATGCTTGAAATGGGTGCGACACACCGACGCGATGACATCGCGCAACCAGCGGTGCGCTGTGGAGTCCTCGAGCCGTCGATGCCACACCATCGACGTGCGGATCGTTGGTGACGTGAAGGGCAATTCGCGGATCTGCAGCCCGCCACCCCGGATCATGGCCTCCGCGATCCGGCGGCTCAGCGTCGCCACCAGGTTCGACTGGCCGAGGACAACTTCCGCGGAGAGATAAGGAAGCCGCACCGCGACCCGACGTTGCGCCCCACGGCTGACCAGCGAACGGTCGATGAACCCGGTGTCGTCGCCACTCGACGAGATCTCGAGATGCGCAAGTGCGCCGAATGTCTCGGGCGAGAGCTTTCCGCGCGCCGCCGGGTGACCTCGTCGCATCACGGCGACGAAGCGGTCCTCCAGCAGGGTTGCGCTACCGAAGCGCTCGCCAACGGGGCCGAAGGTGTCGATCCCCAGGTCAAGCTCGCCGGTGTCGAGACGGTCGAATACATCGAGGGTCCCGCTCGGGCGAAGGTCGAGCTGCACGAGCGGCGCCGCGGCGGACACCGCGGCCACGAGCGGCGCCGTCAAGACGATCGCGGCGTAGTTGTTGACGGCGACCGAAAAGCGTCGGTTCGCCCGTGCCGCCACGAACGTCTCCGGCTCGAGCGCCTGCTCCATTTGCGTCAAGGCCTGGCGTAGAGGCAGCGCCAGTTGCTCAGCGCGCGGTGTGGGCACCATCCCCTTGGGGGTACGGATGAACAACTGATCCTTCAGGAGATACCGCAGACGGTTGAGGGCATGGCTCAAGGCCGGCTGACTCATGCCGAGTCGCTTCCCCGCACGTGTCACGCTTCCCTCACGCAACAAGCCATCGAACACCACGAGCAAGTTGAGATCGAAGGCCCTCCAATTCATTTGAAGCATCTCCATGTGACTAGAATGAATTGGATGCATTGTAATCCCAGGCGTACCGTCAAGGGCGAAGAGCTCAATCTGAGGCGGCCAACGGGCAGCGTGGAGGATGCGTGATGATCGATTGGATCCATTCCGGACCCTCGGTGACGGCGGCGTTCTTGGGATCACTGGTCGAGTGTGTCGAGGCGGTCACCATCGTTCTCGCCGTCGGCACCGTGCGAGGATGGCGGTCGGCGCTGCTCGGCGCGGCCGGCGGACTCGCGATTCTGACCGCGCTCATCGTGGTTCTCGGCCCAGCGCTCGGGGTCATCCCCGTCGCGGTCCTTCAGCTCGTCGTCGGACTTCTGCTCTTGCTGTTCGGTTTCTCCTGGTTGCGCAAGGCGGTGCTGCGGGCGGCCGGGATCATGCCGGTTCGTGACGAGCGGCGCGCATTCGAGGGCGCGACCGCGGCGCTCGGGGGAGCCCGAGCCGTGACGGCGAAAGGGTGGGACCCTGTCGCGCTTGTGACCGCCTTGAAGGCCGTGGTCCTGGAGGGGCTCGAGGTGGTCTTCATCGTGCTTGCGGTTGGTGGCGGCGGTCACCTGATCGTCCCCGCCAGCCTGGGCGCTGCCGGGGCTGCCGTCGCCGTGGCGGTGGCCGCGCTGGCCCTCCGGAGGCCACTCGCCGCGGTCCCGGAGAACACGCTGAAGTTCTCGGTCGGAGTTCTGATCGGGAGCTTCGGGGCGTTCTGGTTCGGCGAAGGCCTCGGCGTTGCGTGGCCTGGAGGAGACCTGGCCATCCTTGGTCTCGCCGCGACGATTCTCACTGTGTCACTGGTCGCGACCGCGGGGCTGCGATATGCCGCGGCCCACATCCCGGAAGTCGAGCATGAGAACGCTACCGACTGAGCTCGGGCTCGAGACGGTGAGTGTCGACGATGCTCTCCGACCTCACCGTCTTCGTCCAGGATGGTCGGTGACCGATGATCGGCGACGCGATCCATGACAGACAGCGCCGACCCCGTGAGAGCGCGGAGGACTCGGCACGGCAGGATCTCGTCCATCTGATCGCCAGTTCTGCCTGATCATGGTCTCAGCGGCGACTCCACCCCACCCCACGTAACCTCCACCCCACTCGGATGCCGCACGATGCGACCTCTACGGTGGGAGGGGACTGCCACGGGGCTGGAACGGTCCGCGAGGACGGTATGGGGCCGACTCGGTCGAGCCTGACACTTTTTGCGGTCTACGGGGACAGGCGCAGCGATCCGACCCGCGGATGGTAAACTCACAACGCTGAAACGAAGCGTAGTTACAGGGCTGGAAGCGTCTAGGAACCCGGTGGGCCTCCCGGACTTCAAATCCGGTGGACCGTTCTAGACAAACGGTCGATGGGTTCGACTCCCATACGCTTCCGCCAAAGGAGCGACATGGCCAAGGGCGAACGGCGCACACGGGCACCCCGACGCGTGACGCGGCGCCAACGGACCGTCATCGCCGTCGCGGTTACCGTGCTGGCGGCGATCGTGGTCGGGTACTTCGCTTATCGGGCGCAGGCGAACTTGCCGGGAGTGCAGTTTCCGGACCAAGGCAATCTTCATGTTGCCACCGCCGACTCGCCGCACGTGCAGTACAACTCGGATCCGCCCACTTCGGGGCCGCACCTGCCGTACATCGCGCCCTGGGGCGTGCACACGCGGCCGATCGTCCGCGAGCTGCAGGTGCACAACCTGGAGGACGGCGGCGTGGTGGTGCAATACAACTGTGAGTGCCCAGACCTGGTCGCGAAGCTCAAGGCCATCGTGGACAAGTACGAACGGCATGTCGTCCTGGCGCCGTATCCCGGGATGAAGCACAAGATCGCGCTGACGGCGTGGACCCGTCTCGACACCCTGGATGAGCTCGACGAGGGGCGTGTCACCCGTTTCATCGAGGCCTACCGTGGCATCGACCACCACAAATAGCCGGGGCACGCCGGCGCGATCGAGCGGCTCGACCCCGGCGGCGTGCGCCCGCCTCACGGCGCTGGCGGGCGTGACCGCCTTGCTCGGCGCCTGCTCCGGGCTCTATGTCTCGCCGCTGGCGCCGCCGCCGTACCAGGTCGAGGTCGCCGCGCGCTACGATGCGACCTGGGGCGCCCTCGTGCGCGCGCTGGCCCGGGAGAACGTGCCGATCCGGGCGATCGCGCGCGATTCCGGCGTGATCGCGTCGGACGATTTCATCGCGCCTATCGGCGTCTATGCCGACTGCGGCCGCGTCGGGAGCGACCTGGTGGAGGGGGAAGCCCTGGTGTCCTTCACACTCTTCGCCGAGCCGAACGGGACGTGGACCCGGGTGCTCATGAACTCCAAGATGCGAACGCACATGCAGCGCAAGGGCTCGAGCGGCAAGCTGCGCCCGACGCCCGTCTACCAGTGCGCATCGACCGGCCGGTTCGAAGCGAACCTGCTCGACGCCGTGCGCGAGCTGGTGAAGGAGTAACGGTGCCGTCGCGACTGGCCGATCTCATCCGGAAGGCGCGCCGTCTCGCGGCCGAGCGAGACCGCCTCATCGAGGACCTTGCCGGCGAGTGGACTCACGCCTTGCGCGGCCAGGGGCTTTCGACCGCCGATCTGGAGGAGCTCTGGGCGGGGCTCGTGGAGGACGCTGTTCGGCGCGGGCGGCAGTCGGGTGAGGGGAAATGGACTGCCCAGACGTGGCGCCACGAGGCCCAGGAGGTGGTCGCCCGCGTCCGGCAGAAGGTCGAGGCCGCACTCGGTGAACGCTGAACGCGCGACGGCGCTGCGCGGCCTGCCGTCGGTCGATCAGGTCCTCCGACGGCTCGCGGGGCAAGCGGAAGTCCTCGGCATCACGCGGGCCCGCCTGACCTCGCTGGTCCGCGAGGCGCTCGATCAGGAGCGCGTCCGCGTCATCGGCGAGCGGACCGCCCCGGCGACGATCGAGCTCCTGGCCGAGCGCGTCGTGGAGCGGGCGCGACGCGCGGGGCCGTTCTCGCTACGGCCCGTCATCAATGCGCAGGGCGTCGTGCTCCACACCAACCTTGGCCGGGCGCTCCTGAGCCCGCTCGCGCTCGAGCGGCTCGAGGCGGTCGCCACCGCGTATTCGAATCTCGAGCTCGACCTCGTCCGGAAGGAGCGCGGCTCCCGCTACAGCCACGTGGAGGCGGTGTTGCGTCGGCTGACCGGTGCCGAGGACGCCCTGGTCGTCAACAACAACGCCGCCGCCGTGCTGCTGGCGCTCGAGACACTGGCCCACGGTCGCGAGGTCATCGTCTCGCGAGGCGAGCTGATCGAAATCGGCGGTGAGTTCCGTATCCCCGACATCATGCTGCGGAGCGGCGCGGTGCTGCGCGAGGTCGGGGCGACGAACCGGACTCATCTGCGCGACTATGCCGATGCGGTCACCGCCGAGACGGCACTGTTGCTGAAGGTCCACACCTCGAACTACCGCGTGGTCGGCTTCACCGCCGAGGTGTCCTCTCGGGAGCTGGTCGAGCTCGGCCGCGAGCGGGGGATCCCGGTGATGGAGGATCTCGGCTCGGGATCGCTCGTCGATCTGCGGCCCTGGGGCTTTCCCTACGAGCCGACCGTCCAGGAGACCGTCTCCGCGGGAGTCGATCTCGTGTCGTTCTCGGGCGACAAGCTGCTCGGCGGGCCTCAGGCCGGCATCGTGGTCGGCCGCCGCGCCATCGTCTCACGACTCAAGAAGAACCCCTGGAATCGCGCGCTCCGAATCGACAAATTCACGATCGCCGCGCTCGAGGCCACGCTCTATGCCTACGAGGCGGGGACGGCGCTCGAGACGGTGCCGACGCTCGCCATGCTGACCGAGCCGCTGGCCGGGGTGCGGAGCCGCGCGCGACGCGTCCTGCGGCGCCTCGCGCCGGAGGTCCGGCAGCGCCTGGCCGCGAGCATCGTCGACGACCACGGCAAGGTCGGCGGCGGCGCTCTACCGACCGTCGAGCTGCCGACCGCGGCGCTCGCCGTCGGGTCGAGCGCGGACGCGACGATGCGACTCGACGAGGCGCTGCGTGTCGGCGATCCGCCGGTCGTGGGCCGCATCGCGCACGATCGCCTCTACCTCGACTGCCGGACCGTGCTGCCCGCGCAGGTGAGTCTCCTCGCCGCGGCGCTGACCACTGCGGCCGCGCGCCTATGAGCGAGACGAGTCCCACGCACGTCGTCGTCGGTACGGCCGGGCATATCGACCACGGCAAGACCTCGCTGGTGAAGGCACTGACCGGGACCGATACCGATCGGCTCCCCGAAGAGAAGGCCCGCGGCATCACGATCGATCTGGGGTTCGCGTTTCTCGAGGAGCCGGGCGGGCTCACGATCGAGATCGTGGACGTCCCGGGCCACGAGCGCTTCGTCAGGAACATGCTGGCCGGCGTCGGTGGGATCGACCTGGCGATGCTGGTGATCGCGGCGGACGAGGGCGTGATGCCGCAAACGCGGGAGCACCTCGCGATCTGCTCGCTCCTCAAGATCAAGGCGGGGCTCATCGCGCTGACCAAGGCCGATCTGGTCGAATCCGACTGGCTCGAGCTGGTTCGGGAGGACGTGGCCGGCGTAGTTCATGGAACGTTCCTCGAGGATGCGCCGATCCTGCCGGTGTCCGCCAAGACGGGTCAGGGACTCGGCGAGCTCCGCGCGGCGCTTCGCTCACTCGCCGGGTCGGTGCCGCCGCGCGGCACCGACCAGTTCCCGCGGCTGCCGATCGATCGCGTGTTCACGGTCAAGGGGTTCGGGACCGTCGTCACCGGCACGCTCACCGAGGGCACTCTCGCCGCCGACGACCGCGTCGAGGTCTATCCCCGGGGAGCCGAGGCCAAGATTCGAGGTCTTCAGGCCCACGGTCACTCGGTGGCCTCCGCGCGGGCGGGACAGCGTACCGCGATCAACCTGCAGGGACTCGAGCGGGCCGCGCTCGCGCGGGGCGATGTCGTCGGCCTGCCCGGTACGCTCGTTCCCTCGACGCTCGTCGACGGGACGCTCGAGCTCTTGCCTGACGCGCCGCGCCCCGTGAAGACGCGCACGCGCGTGCGCTTCCACGTCGGCACGAGCGAGATCATGGCGCGCGCGCTCCTCCTCGACCGGGCGGAGCTGGCGCCGGGCGACACGGCCTTCGCGCGGTTCCGTCTCGAGGCGCCGCTAGTCGCGCGACCCGGCGACCGATTCGTCGTGCGCTCGTACTCGCCGATCGTGACGGTCGGCGGCGGGACCTTGCTCGACGTCGATCCCCCGCGCTTCAAGCGCAAGGGGCCGGCCCTGGTCGAACATCTCTCGCGACTGCAGACGGGGAGCCCGGAGGTCGTGCTGGAGGAGCACATCCGTCATGTCGGCGCCGGCGGCGTGCGCCTGACGACCCTCGCGGGGCGCGTGCCGTTCGGCCCCGAACGACTTCGCGCCCTTCTCGAAGCGCTACAGGCGGCCGGGCGAGTGATCAGCTTCGACCGCGACTGGTTCATCCATCCCGACAGTTTCGCCCGGCTCCGCGGCCTCGTCCTCGACGAGCTGACGGCCTTCCACCGCGCGAGCCCGCTCAAGCCCGGGATGTCGCGCGAGGAGCTTCGCGGCCGGGCCGGAGCCGCCGACGAGCGTGTCTTCGGCTTTCTCCTCTCGTCGCTCGACGCCGAGGCGGCCGTCAAGACCGACCGCGACAAGGTGCGGCTGGCCTCCCACGAGGTGCGCCTGTCGCCCGAGCAGCAGCGCATCGTCGACGTGCTCGAGAGCGAGTTCAACCGGGCGGAGGCCGCCCCGCCGAGCGCCGAGGAGGCGCTGGGCCGGGCCGGGGTCACCGGCGACGAAGAGCACGAGCTCTTCCAGGTCCTCGTCCAGTCCGGCAAGCTCGTGCGCGTCAAGGATTCGCTCTTCTTCCACGCCCAGGCGCTCGAGGCGATCCAGGCCAAGCTCGTCACGATGCTGCGCGAGCGGAAGGAGATCGGTCCAAGCGACATCAAGGACCTGCTCGGTATTTCCCGGAAATACGCCATTCCGCTCCTCGAATTCTTCGATCAGCGCCGGGTCACGGCGCGCGTCGGAGAAAGGCGCATCTTGCGCGCGGGGTAGGGGGGGAGTAAGGTATGGCGTCGCTGGAAAGGAGTCCCCTATGTTTGGGCTGGGCTATCAGGAACTGCTGATCATCCTCGTGATCGTGCTGATTCTCTTCGGCGCAAACCGACTGCCGGAGCTCGCCCGCTCACTCGGCTCGAGCGTCAAGGAGTTCAAGAAGGGCGTCAACGAGGCGAAGACCGAGGACACCACCGCCGCCGCCAAGAAGCCAGAGGAGAACAAGACGTAAGCTCGCGTTCTGATTTCTTCTTCGCCGCCGCGCTCTCGCTCCTGACGATTGTCTCGCGCCTCCCGTACCGGGCGCGACTGCTCTACAACTGGGACGCGGTGCAGTTTGCGCTGGCGCTCCATGAATACGACCTCCTCAAGCACCAGCCCCACCCGCCGGGCTACATCCTCTATGTCGTGCTGGGCCGCCTCGTCAATGTGTGGCTCCACGATCCGACGGCGTCGTATGTCGTCCTCGCGGTCGCGTTCAGCGGCCTGACGACCTTCGTCGTGTACTACCTGGCGCGGGCGGTCTACGATCGGACGACCGCGCTCGCCGCCGCGGCGCTCCTCGCCGTGAGCCCGCTCTTCTGGTTCTACGGCTCGGTCGGGCTCACGTACGCCGGCGAGGCGCTCTTCGCGTCCACGGTCGCGTACTTCGGGTTCCGCGCGCTCAACGGCAGCCGCAGCGACGCCTACCTGGCCGCGTGGTATCTCGGCATCGCGGGCGGCATGCGCCAGTCGCTGCTCGTCCTGCTCTTCCCGCTCTGGCTCGGGTGCGTGGTGGTCGGCGTACGGCGGATGCGCGTCGTCCTGATCGGCCTCGCCATCCTGACCGCGTCGGTCCTGACGTGGTTCCTGCCGATGATCTGGCTCACCGGCGGCCTCGAGCGCTACATCGCCGCGTCGGTCGAGCTGGCCGACTCGGTCGTCAAGCCGACGTCGATCGTCGGCGGCCCCTTCGAGGTCACGTTGCGCATGTCGCGCTACCTGCTGGAATCGGTCCTCGTGGCGCTTGGTCCGCTCGCGGCGGCCGGCCTCCTGGCCATCTGGTACGTGCGGCGCCGGGGCTGGACCTTCCGGGAGTGGTTCCTGCTCGGCTGGACGATCCCGCCGGTGCTCGTCTACACACTCGTGCACTTCGGGCAGGCCGGCTACGTGCTGACGTTCCTGCCGGCTCTGGTGATCTTCCTCGCGCGCGTCCTCGTGAGCGCGCTCGGGCACGCGGCGGACTCGCTGCCGTACCCGCGGGCGCGCGTGGCGCTCACGGCCGCGGTCGTCATGCTCGTCGTGCTCGTCAACGGGTCGTTCTTCGTGTCGGCGCGGCCGGCGCCGCGCGACTTCGACACGCCGCGGTCGCCGTGGGTCCGCCAGGCGCAAGACGAGGTCTTCGACTGGATCTTCAGCCGGACCGCGGCGGCGCTGCGCGAGCACGAGGACGTCGTGAGCGGGTTCGTCGACTCGATCCGCGGACTCTATCCCGGCGAGTCAACCGTCCTCATCACCGAGCAGGGGAACTCTCGCTCGTATCCGTGGTTCCGCCACGCGATGTTCTATCTGCCCGAGTACGCGGTCTACGAGCTCCAGGTGGGCGGGCTCGTGCCCGGCTTCCGCGCGTCGCGGCTGTCGTCGACGATGTCGACGATCCCCGAGGTCGAGATCGATCTGCCGTCCACCATCGAGCGGCTCGTCTGGTTCGTCGACCACTGGAGCCCGACCACGGTCCGGCCCGACGGGCTCGTCGAGATCGAGATCCCGCACGGCCGCTACCTGTACGTGCTCCCGCTCGGCAAGAAGGCCATCGACTACGAGGACTACACGTTCGTGCGCGCGCAGCCTCCGCGCCGCGCCGTCGGCACCGCGCGTGCCAGACCGCGGTGAGCGCCTCGCGAGCCTCGGCCGGCGGTGGCGCGATGATCTCCTCGTCGTCGCCGCAGCGCTGATTCCGCTCGCGCTGTTCATCGTGCGCGAGCGGCAGATCGCCGGCGCTGCCGGGTTCCCGCTCGACGATTCGTGGATCCATCTGCACTTCGCGCGCAACCTCGCCGCGGGTGCCGGCTTCTCCTACAACCCGGGTGTGCCCATTGCCGGCTCGACGGCGCCCCTGTGGACCCTTCTGCTCGGCGCGGGCGCCGTCGTGGCCTCGACCTCGCTGGCGATGGCCAAGGGGGTGGGCATCGTCGCGACGGTGGGTGCGGCGCTGGTCACCCGCCGGGCGGCCCTAGCCTGGGCGGTGAGGCGCGACGTCGCGCTCATCGCGTCGATTGCGCTCCTCTGGATGGGACCGATCGTCTGGGGAGCCCTGTCCGGCATGGAAGTCTCGCTCGCCGCCCTTCTGGTGGCCGCCGCGCTCCTCGCTCACGCGCACGATCGCCCGCTCGCGTCGGCCGCCTGGGTGGCGCTGGCGGTGCTGGCGCGCCCGGAAGCGTTGCTGCTCGTCCCGTTCCTCGCCGCGGCGCGCCCGCTGACGCTTCGCCGAGTGGCGGTGTTCGCCGTCGTGACGACCGTGGTGGTGGCGCCGGCAATCCTCTTCAGCCTCGCGACCGCCGGCACGCCGTACCCGGCGACCGCGGCCGCGAAAGTCGAGGGGGGTCTCGTCGGCTGGCTCGGAGGTGTCCGCGAGCCCGCGGCGCTCACCTGGATCCGACGGCCCCTCGCGTTCTTCACGGAATGGATCGTGTGGCTGGCGACGACTCACTGGCTTCTGCCGATCGCGCTCGTCCCGGGGCTCGTCCTGGTGTGGCGTCGCGCGGGCCGCGCTCTCGGTCTCGTCGCGCTCGCGCTTCTCGCGCATCCGCTCGGCATGGCGCTCCTCGCGCCGTACCGCGGCCCGGCCTTCCAGGAAGGACGCTACTCGATCCACCTTCTCCCGCTCGTCGTCCTGACGATCGCGGTCGCGTTGGGGAGCCGGAGCCGCTCGGGTCCCGCCCCGCTCGTCGCGGACGCGCCCGTCCCGGCGGCGCCGGCCGCGCCCAAGCGCATGTGGGTGAGCGCGGTCGCGGGCGTCGTCTGGCTGGCGATCGCGGCGGGCGCGCTCGTGCCGGCGGCGACGCGCTACGGGTGGGCCGTGCAGAACATCAACGCGATGCAGGTCCACCTCGGGCGCTGGGTGGATGCGCGGCTGCCGAAGACCGCGCGCATCGCGTTGAACGACATCGGGGCCATCGCGTTTTTCTCGCGTCGCGAGGTCATCGACCTGATGGGGCTCGTGACGCCGGCGATCATTCCCTATCGGCGTCGCGGGGAGACGGGCGTGATGGAGTTCGTCTCCGAGGCGTGCCCGGAGTACGTGATCATTTTCCCGACATGGTTCCCGCGCCTGGCCGCGAGCACGGAGACGCTCCAGCCGATTTACGGAGTGCGGCTCGAGCACAACGAGGTCGCCGGCGCGGCGGAAATGGTCGTGTATCGCCTGTTGCGCTGTGCGGTATGATTCCGCCATGCGACGGGCGGCGCTCCTCGTAGCCCTTCTCCTGGTGCTCCGGTGGCCGGCGCCGGCCGCCGCTCAGATCTATCGCTGGGTCGACGAGAGCGGTGTGCCGCATTTCGCCGACGGGATCGACAGCGTTCCGGACCGCTATCGCGCGAAGGCGGTGCCGCTCGGTATGAAGAATGCGCCGGCGGCCCCAGGAGCGGCACCCGGGGCCGCCAAGGCGTCGGGCGAGACCTCGATCCGATTCATTCCCGGACAGCGCATCATGGTGGACGCGAGGATCAACGGCAGCGCCGAGGCGCGGCTCATGCTCGACACCGGCGCCGACCGGACACTCATCAGCCCGCGCGCGCTGCAGGCAGCCGGCGTGCGCCTCACGGGTCCGTCGACGACCGCTGAGGTCACCGGCGCGATGGGAAGCGGCCAGATGCAGTTCATCGTCATCGAGAGTCTCGAGGTCGGTGAAGCCCGCGTCGGACGCATGCCCGTGGGCTCGGGCGTCTTGCCGCCGGACGTGGGAGACGGTCTCCTCGGGCGCGACTTCCTCGATCAGTTCAACCTCAACATCGATTCCGGCAAGGGTGTGGTGACGCTCACGCCCAAGTAGGTCCCGCCGGCGCTGTGGTACGATGACGCTTCGGGTCATGGACTACAAGGCCACGCTAAATCTGCCGAAAACCGCCTTCCCGATGAAGGCGAATCTGCTCAAGAGCGAGCCGGAGATGCTCGCGTGGTGGGAATCGTTCGGAATCTACAAGCGCGTTCGGCACGCCGCGGCCAACCGCCCCCTCTGGATCCTGCACGACGGACCTCCGTACGCCAACGGCCACCTCCATCTCGGCCACATCCTGAACAAGGTCCTGAAGGATGTGATCGTCAAGTCCCGCTCGATGTCCGGATTCAACGCCGTCTACGTGCCAGGCTGGGACTGTCACGGGCTGCCGATCGAGCATCAGGTCGACAAGGAGCTCGGTCTCGACAAGCCCGGCATCGACGTGCGTAACGCGATGGATCCGGTCGAGAAGCGTCGGAAGTGCCGCGAGTACGCGCTCCACTTCATCGACATCCAGCGAAGCGAGTTCAAGCGTCTGGGCGTGTTCGGCGACTGGGACAATCCGTACGTCACGATGGATCCCGCGTACGAGGCGGTCATCGCGCGCGAGTTCGGCCGCTTCGTCGGACGCGGTCTGGTCTACAAGGGCCTGAAGCCCGTCCACTGGTGCATGCATTGTCGGACCGCGCTCGCGCAGGCCGAGGTCGAGTACGAGGACCAGAGGACGCCGTCGGTCTGGGTCAAGTTCCCGATGACGTCCGTTCCGTCCGAGCTCCAGTCGGTGCTCGGCAAGCGTCGCGCCTTCGCGGTGATCTGGACCACGACGCCGTGGACCTTGCCGGCGAATCTCGCGATCGCGGTGCATCCCGCGCAAGAGTACGTCGCGCTCGCGAAAGGCGACGAGGTGTACCTCGTCGCCCGCGCCCTGATGGACGACTTCCTCGGCCTGTTCACGGACCGTGAGCACACCGTCCTGGCGAGCATGCCCGGTGACCAGCTCGTCGGTCACGGATTCCGCCATCCGTGGATCGCGCGCGAGGGCAAGATCGCCGCCGCGGACTTCGTGGGGGTGGACCAGGGGACCGGCCTCGTGCACATCGCGCCGGGGCACGGCGAGGAAGACTACGAGCTCGGCAAATCGCTCGGCCTCAAGATCTACAACCCGGTGGACGACGCCGGGCGATTCGTCGCCGACGTGGAGCACTTCGCGGGCCTCACCGTGTGGGACGCGAATCCCAAGATCATCGAGCACCTCAAGAGCGTGGGCATGCTGATCGCGCAGCGCCCGCTCGACCACACGTACCCACACTGCTGGCGCTGCAAGAATCCGACGTTGTTCCGCGCGACCGAGCAGTGGTTCATCGACCTCAACAAGCGCGACTTCCGCGCCCACGCGCTCGAGGCGATCAAGCGGGATGTCCAGTGGATCCCGCCGTGGGGCGAGGACCGCATCTACAACATGGTGGCGCACCGCCTCGAATGGGTCATCTCGCGGCAGCGCGTCTGGGGCGTGCCGATCGTCGCCTTCTACTGCAACGGCTGCGAGACGCTCTTGCTCGACGAGCGTATCGTCGAGCACGTCGCGGCGATCTTCCGCCAGGGCCAGGGCGCCGACGAGTGGTATGCGCGCTCGGCCCGCGAGCTCCTGCCGCCCGGCACGCGATGCGCGAAGTGCGGCGGCGAGAGCCTCCGAAAAGAGCTCGACATCCTCGACGTGTGGTTCGACTCAGGTTGCAGCCACGCCGCCGTGCTCGAGACCCGTCCCGAGCTCCACTGGCCGGCCGAGCTCTACCTCGAGGGCTCGGACCAGCACCGCGGCTGGTTCCAGTCCTCGCTGCTCGAGGCGATGGGGACGCGCGACGCGCCGCCCTACAAGAGCGTCGTGACCCACGGGTTCTTCGTGGACGGCGAGGGACGGAAGATGTCGAAGTCCCTCGGTAACGTCATCACCCACGACGAGCTGCTGCCGAAGTACGGCGCCGAGGTCCTGCGCCTGTGGGTGGCGGCCGAGGACTACACGCAGGACATCCGGGTCTCGCTCGAGATCCTGGACCGTCTCGCCGACGCGTACCGACGAATGCGCAACACGTTCCGGTTCTTGCTCGGCAACCTCGGCGATTTCGATCCCGCGCGCGACCGGCAGTCCTACGCGCGCCTGGACGAGGTCGATCGCTGGGTCCTCGATCGCCTGGCGCGCCTGATCGGCCGCGTCCGGCGGGCCTACGACGAGTACGAGTTCCACACCGTCTTCCACGGCGTGCACAACTTCTGCGCGGTGGACCTGTCGGCCCTCTATCTCGACATCATCAAGGACCGGCTCTACACCTCGCTGCCCGACGACCCGCGGCGGCGCGCGGCGCAGACCGTCTGCTACGACGTCTTCAGCGCGCTGGCGCGGCTCCTGGCGCCGATCCTCACGTTCACCTGCGAAGAGGCGTGGCGCTACCTTCCCGGCGCCCACGGCGAGAGCGTGCACCTCGAGCGCTTCCCGGAGGCCCCGCGGGAGTGGCTCGACGACACGCTGAGGCGGGACTGGGATCGGCTGCTCGAGGTACGGCGCGAGGTCGCGAAGGCGCTCGAGACCGCGCGGGCCGGGAAGCTGATCGGGAGCGGGCTGGAGGCCGCGGTGCGGATCGCGCACGCGCCCGAGGATCTTCCGGCGCTTCTCACCGCCAAGCGCGAGCTCTTGCCGACGGTCTTCATCGTGTCGCGCGTGGCGCTCGAGCGCTCGGGATCGGGTGCGAGCGTCACCTACGAGAGCCAGGACATCCCCGGGCTGGTCATCGGCGTCGATCGCGCGCGCGGGGAGAAGTGCGAGCGGTGCTGGACGCGGAGCGAGCACGTCGGCGAGAACCGCACGCACCCCACGCTCTGCGAGCGTTGCGTCCCGATCGTCACGCGGTTGAGTGGTTCCGGCGATCCGCGCTGACCGGTCCCGTATCGCCCGCGTCGTCACGCTCGCGGCCGTCGTCGTCGTCCTCGACCAGCTCACCAAGCTGATCGTGCTCAACCGGCTGACGCCGGGCGTTCCGGTCCCGGTGGTCCAGGGCTTCGTCGCCCTGACCCTGGTCATGAATCCCGGGCTCGCGTTCGGCCTCCTCTCGGGGATCCCGGCCGGCTGGCGCTGGATCGTCGGGCTCCTCTCGCTGGTGGCGCTCGTCGTGCTCCTGCGCGTGGCGCTCAGGATCCTGCCGAGCGGCGGCTGGCGCGAGCAGTCCGCCATCGGCCTCATCTTCGGCGGCGCCGTGGGCAACCTCATCGATCGGACGCGATTCGGCGCCGTGGTCGACTTCGTCGACGTCTACTACCGAGACTGGCACTGGCCGGCCTTCAACGTCGCCGACTCGGCGATCACGGTGGGCGTCGCGGCGCTGGCGCTAGTGGTGCTGGTCGAGCGGTCGCCCTCCGCGCGCGCCTGAGCCGTGACGGTGCTCACGGTCGAGCCCGCGTCGGCCGGCGCCAGGCTCGACCGCTGGCTCAGCGACCGCCTGCCCGATCTCTCGCGCGCGCGTCTTCAGGCGCTGATCCGCGGCGGTCTCGTCCGCGTGGATGGCGCCGTGCTCAAGGCAGCTCATCGACTCCGCGGCGGCGAGCGGATCGAGCTCGAGATCCCGTCTCCGCCCGCCGAGACTCTCGCGCCCGAGTCGGTCCCGCTCTCCATCGTGTACGAGGACGACCACGTGCTCGTGGTCGACAAGCCGGCCGGCATGGTCGTCCATCCGGGTGCGGGGCGCTCTCTCGGGACCCTCGCCGCGGCGATTCTTGCCCACGCGCCGACCACCGCGGGTGTCGGAGGGCCGCGCCGTCCGGGCATCGTCCACCGGCTCGACAAGGACACCTCGGGCCTTCTCGTCGTCGCCAAGACGAGCGTGGCCTATGACGATCTGGTCGAGCAGCTGGCGGCCCGGACGGTCACGCGCCGCTACCTGGCGGTGGTGCACGGTCGCGTCCGAGCGAACGAATCGGTCGTCGACGCGCCGATCGGACGCCATCCGAGCGACCGGGTGAGGATGGCGATCCGCCCGGTGGGCCGCGGCAAGCGGGCGGTCACCCGCTATCGGGTGCTCGAGCGTTTCGCGCACTTCACCCTGCTCGAGGTTCGCCTGGAGACCGGACGCACCCACCAGATCCGTGTGCATCTGGCGTCGCTGGCCCACCCGGTGGTCGGCGACGACGTGTACGGCAAGCCCCGCTCACGCCCACCGGTTCCGCTCGACGGTTACGCGTTGCACGCGGCGACGCTCGCCTTCGTGCATCCAGTTTTCCGGAAAGTGATCGAATGCACCGCGCCGATTCCGGAACGGATCGAGCGTCTGCTGGGGCATCTTCGAGACGCCGGGTAGGGGCCGGCGAGGACGAGAATTCGGGGGAAACCCTGATTGTGACTCGGGGGTCCGGGGGTAGAATGATCGATACCCTATGGATCAGGTGACCGCTGTCATTCTCGCTGCGGGCGAAGGCAAGCGCATGCGCTCGCGGCAGCCCAAGGTGCTTCACCCGCTGTGCGGGCGTCCACTGATCGCCTATCCCCTCAGGACCGCGCGGACCCTCGCCGACAGGATCGTCCTGGTCGTGGGCCCGAACGCCGACGAGGTCGTGGCGGTGGCTGGACCCGACGTCCGCTCGGTCGTCCAGAAGGAGCGTCTGGGAAGCGGGCACGCCGTCCAGCAGGCCCGGGCCGAATGCGGTGAGGGAACGATCCTCGTCCTGCCGGGAGACATGCCCCTCCTGTCCGTCGAGACGATCGGGCGGCTGGTCGATCATCATCGAAAGAGCCGCGCCGCCGCGACGGTGCTGACCGCCGTCGTCGCCGAGCCCCAGAGTTACGGGCGGGTCGTCCGTCAGGGGGGTCGGGTCAAGAAGATCGTGGAGGACCGCG
>Ga0209055_1001267_pt1 | contig 16797 bp, 18 predicted proteins | sample GraSoiAngelo_110_FD_185875 | JGI IMG/M metagenome (GOLD analysis project Ga0209055, IMG submission 185875) | Grasslands soil microbial communities from the Angelo Coastal Reserve, California, USA - 14_0903_12_30cm (SPAdes) (version 2) | ecosystem: Environmental > Terrestrial > Soil > Grasslands ... | reverse complement strand
GTGGCGCTGCGCAAGACGCTCGGCCTCGACCGGCCGATCCCGGTCCAGTACGTGAGCTTCCTCGTCGGCGCGGTCACCGGCGATTTCGGGATCTCGTTCCGTCACCAGCAGCCGGCGCTCGGGCTCGTGATCGACCGCCTGCCGGCGACGCTCGAGCTGGCCTTCGCCGCGCTGGTGCTGGCCGTCGTCGTGGCCGTCCCGCTCGGAATCATCGCGGCGCTCAACCGCGGACGTCTCGCCGACGTCCTGGCCATGGCGTTCGCCGTCGTCGGTCAAGCCACGCCCTACTTCTGGATGGGCATCATGCTCATCCTCGTCGTGTCCGTGGAGCTGGGCTGGCTGCCGACATCCGGGCGGGGAACGTGGGCTCACCTGATCCTGCCGGCGATCACGCTCGGCACTCACTTCGCCGCCTCGCTGGCCCGGCTCACGCGCACGGCGATGCTCGAGGTCCTCGGCCAGAACTACGTGACGACGGCGCGCGCCAAGGGCTTGCCCGAGCGCACGGTGATCCTGGCCCACGCCCTGAAGAACGCGTCGGTGCCGGTGATCACGCTGATCGGCCTGCAGTTCGGCACGCTGCTGGGCGGCGCCGTCGTGACCGAGACGATCTTCGCCTGGCCGGGCGTCGGCCGGCTCGCCGTGCAGTCGATCTTCGTGCGCGACTATCCCGTCGTCCAGGCCGGGGTCTTCGTCCTGGCGCTCTCGTTCGTGGGCATCAACCTGCTCGTCGATCTGCTCTACGGCGTCCTCGATCCCCGCATCCGCACCGAGGACACGGCGTGAGGCGACTGCGCTGGCCTCTGCTGCTCCCGGCGCTGCCCGTGATCGTCGCCGTCGCCGCTGCGTTGCTGGCGCCCTGGGTGGCGCCGGCCTCGCCGACGTCCGGCAACCTGGCGGCGCGGCTCAGGCCGCCGGCGTGGATCTCGGGCGGCAGCGGCACGCGTCTTCTCGGCACCGATCTGCTCGGGCGGGACCTGCTTTCGCGTCTCATCTGGGGCGCGCGCATCTCGTTGCTGATCGCGCTCGCCGCCACCGCGCTGGGCGCCGTCGTGGGCTCGCTGATCGGCCTCGTCAGCGGCTACTACCGCGGCCGCATCGATCGCGTCGTGACGAAGCTGATCGACGTCCAGCTCGCGTTTCCGTTCGTGCTGCTGGCCATCGCGGTGATCGCGGTCGCCGGCGCCAGCATTCCCGTTCTCGTCATCGTGCTGGCCATCGGCTCCTGGGTTGGCCACGCGCGCATCATCCGCGGCCTCGTCCTGAGCCTGCGCGAGCGCGACTACGTGCAGGCGGCGCGAGCGCTGGGCGCCGACACGCCCCGCATCCTCTTCCGTCATCTGCTTCCCGAGATCCTGTCCGTCATCCTGATCCTGGCGACCTTCGACGTCGGGCGGATTATCATCCTCGAATCCACGCTGTCCTTCCTCGGGCTGGGCGTGCAGCCGCCCACGCCGTCGTGGGGCTCGGACCTGCGCGACGCCGCGGCGTACGTTCGGCAGGCGTGGTGGACGTCGGTCTTCCCCGGGTTGGCCATCATGGTGGTCGTGCTCGGCGTCAACCTGGTCGGCGATGCGCTGCGCGACGCGCTCGATCCGCGGACCCAGTCCCGGGCCCGGGCCTGACGGCGCAGACCCTGGAACGCAGGCCCTGAAAACGCGGGCCGTGAAGCCGGCCGGGACATCGTGGCTGGCCGGTGCATATATAAGGAGGGGACCATGCGCGGGCGAATTGGCATCATTCTCGGTTTCGTCGCGCTGGCCGTGGGGCCGGCAGCGGCCCAGCGCTCGACCCAGATCGTCATCTCGCAGCCGGCCGACGCGACCACGATGGACCCCGGGCGCTCGACCCAGGTCCTCACCGTCAACTACTTCTTCAACCTCTACGACACGCTCACGCGCTGGGATGCCGCGCTCAAGCTCCACCCCGGGCTGGCGACGTCATGGAAAGCCATCAACGACACGACGTGGGAGGTGAGGCTGCGGCCCGACGTGAAGTTCCACGACGGCTCGCCGCTGACGGCCGAGGACGTCAAGGTCGTGTACGAGCGCAACATGGTACCGGGCAAGACGGTCGTGCAGTCGGGATTTGCCACGCTGGAGAGCGTCCAGGCCGTGAACCCGACCACGCTCCGTATTGTCACCAGAAAGCCCGATCCGCTGGTGCCCGTGCGCATGGCCCAGATGGGGGGTTCCATCTATCCCGCGCGCTTCGCCAGCGACGAGGGCGCGCGCGAGCTGGCCCGCAAGCCCCTCGGCAGCGGCGCCTACAAGTTCGTGTCGTGGACCAAGGACGACCAGCTCGTCATGGAGGCCAACCGCGACTGGTGGGGCTGGAACGGCAAGCCTCCGGCGGTCGACCGCGTGATCTGGAAGCCCATCCCCGACGACTTCGCCCGCCTGTCGGCGCTCCAGCGGGGCGAGGTGGACGTGATCACCAATGTGCCGCCCGATCAGATGAAGATCGTGCGGACGCTGACGGTGTCGTCCACACGCACGCTGACCTTCTGGATCAACACGACCCAGCCGCCCACGCAGGACAAGCGCGTCCGCCAGGCCATGCACTATGCGATGGACGTGAGCTCGATCGTGAAGGACCTCTACGCCGGGCAGGGCAAGCCGTTCTCGGGCGGGCTGGCCGATACCGACTTCGGTTACAACCCTGCGCTCAAGCCGTACCCGTACGACCCTGCGCTGGCGAAGAAGCTGCTCGCCGACGCCGGCTATCCGAACGGCATCGACGTGACGCTGTCGGCCGGCATCGGGACGATCGTCAACGACAAGCAGCTCCTGGAGGCCATCGCCGACATGTGGTCGAAGGTCGGCATCCGCGCGCGCATCGAGATGATGGAGATGGCGGCGCGCCAGAAGGTGAACAACGAGCGCTTGTTGCCGCCGAACGGCGTGATGCTGATCAATCCGCAATCGACGCTGCTCGATGCTGACGGGAGCCTGTGGCGCCTGTTCCATCCCAATGGCTTCGGCGGCAAGTACTGGATCGGCAACCAGCCCGGCCAGCGCTTCCACGATCTGATGGAGCAGGCCCGCTACACGCTGGATCAGAGGAAGCGAAAGGAGCTCTACACCGAGGCCACGAAGATCATCCACGAAGAAAAGCCCTGGCTCGAGCTGTTCCAGGAAGTCGTCATCTATGGCGTGTCTAAGCGCGTGAGCTTCAAGCCCCGACCCGACTACCGTCTCATCGTCTCGGAGATGACGCTCGCGAAGTAACCGAGGGCACGCCGGGGGCGGGAACTGCCTGGCACTTGGCTTGCTATATGTTCACTCGGTTGCAGGGGCAGACGTGGGTGGGATTCACGGTCATGGATAAACACACGCTTGGCCCGAAAATACGTCAGGGCATCAGGGACGGTCTCCTGCCGACCCAGAGGCCATCGCGGACGTGGTTCGGCTTTGCCCAGGGCGATACGTCGTGCGCCGCGTGCGGGCAACCCGTCGCGATTCGCGAGCTCGAATGCGAGGCCGAGTTTCCCGGTGAGCCGCGGACGTACCTGTTCCACGCAGCCTGCTTCGAGGCCTGGCAGACGGAGCGCGTGACCGGGCTCGTGTGCGCCGTGTGTGGACACCCGAACGATGGAGCGCCTGGCGCTACCGTGAGCGGCGATCGTGTACACGCCACGTGCGCCGCCGGGTCAAACGGCGACGGTGCCGCGGCCGGTGCCCCGACTTCGAGGTTGAGCGTCCCGCGGGCGCGTCCGGATGATGGCGTGTCTGGCGCGTCGTGGCCGGTGCGGTTCCTTCGCGACGTCTCCGGCACCATTCGGCGCTCCGCAGGAGAGGTCATCCGCTTCATCGCGTCCGGCCGCCGCGTCCGTCCTCGCTGAGCGCCTGGAGGAAATGTCCGTCGGCCCTGCGCCGTCTTATCGATGACCATGTTGTACAGTGTCCGCATGCCCCGCGTGCTGGTGTACCCTCTGGCGGCCGTCGCCCTGGTCGCGCTGACCGTGGCGGGCCCGACGCTCGCCGGGCCGTCGCTGGACGACGTGGTCCGCGGCGTCGAGTCCGCCTACGGCCGGATGATCGACCTGAAGGCCGATTTCAACCAGACGTCGTTCAACAAGAGCCTCAACTCCACGATTCCGGCGCAGGGCGCGGTCTATTTGAAGAAGGGTGGCAAGCTGCGCTGGGAGTACAGCGAGCCGACGAAGCAGGAGATCGTGTCCGACGGAAAGAAGCTCTGGGTCTACACGCCCCAGCTCAACCAGGTCAACGTCGGCGACGCGCCGGAGGCCCTGGCCGGACCGGCCGGATCGTTCCTGGCCGGCCTCGGCAAGGTCCACGAGCACTTCACCGTGCGCTTCCTCAACCCGGCGCAGCCCACCGACGCCGACGGCAACGTGGTCCTCGACCTCACGCCCAAGCAGCCGCTCCCTACCATGTCGCGTCTGATCCTCGCGCTCGACGCCAAGACGTGGGAGGTGCGCAAGGCCACCATCCACGACCAGTTCGAGAACACGGTCAGCATGCGCTTCACCCGGCTGGCGGTGAACTCCGGCCTGCCCGACCAGCTCTTCACGTTCGTGCCGCCGGCCGGCGTGGCCACCGTCCCCCTGCGGTAGACTAGGGAGCCATGGCCGCCGAGAACTCGTTCGACATCGTCTGCAAGGTCGACATGCAGGAGGTCACCAACGCGCTCGACCAGGCGCGGCGGGAGATCGAGACGCGCTACGACCTCAAGGGCAGTAAGAACGAAATCACGCTCGAGAAGACCGACATCACGATCACGTCCGCCGACGACATGAAGCTCAAGGCCGTCGCCGACATCCTGCAGTCGAAGCTTCACCGGCGCGGCGTGCCGCTCAAAGCGTTGACGTGGGGAGCGGTGGAAGACGGAGCGGGTGGCATCAAGCGTCAGAAGATCACGCTCCAGCAGGGGATTCCCACCGAGAAGGCCAAGGAGATCGTCCGCCTCATCAAGGACAGCAAGGTCAGGGTCCAGGCGTCGATCCAGGAGAGCCAGGTGCGCGTCGCCGGCAAGAACCGTGACGACCTGCAGAAGATCATCGCGCTCGTCAAGGACAAGGACTTCGGCATCGCGCTCCAGTTCACGAACTACCGCAGCACGTGATGAAGGTCCACCTCACCACGCTCGGGTGTCCCAAGAACCAGGTGGATTCCGAGCTGATGCTCGGGATGCTGACCGAGGCCGGCTTCCCGCTCGTCGAGCGCGCCGAGGATGCCGACTGCCTCATCGTCAACACGTGCGCGTTCATCGACCGCGCGCGCGAGGAATCGGTCAACGCGATCCTGGAGCTGGCCAGGCTCAAGGAGCGCGGACGCTGCACGTCGCTGATCGTCACCGGCTGTCTCACGCAGCGCTACGGCCTCGAGATCAAGCGCGAGATGCCGGAGATCGACGCCATCCTGGGCACGTCGGGGCTCGAGCGCATCGTCGATCTCGTGCGCCAGGCCGACAACCGGCGCGACTGGGCGACGTCGGCGCCGCCCGGCTATCTCTACGACGCGAAGACGCCGCGACTGCTCACCGCCCGCGTGCCCTACGCGTACGTGAAGATCGCCGAGGGCTGCGACATGGGCTGCACCTTCTGCGCGATCCCTCAGTTCCGCGGCAAACACCGCAGCCGTCCGCTCGCCGACATCGTGAACGAGGTCGAAGGGCTGGCCGCGCGCGGCGTGCAGGAGGCGATCCTCGTCTCCCAGGACACGCTTGCCTACGGCAAGGACCTCGCGGGCAACGGTGACATCGGCGACCTGCTCATTGCGCTGGGCGAGACGCGCATGCCGTGGATCCGGCCGATGTACCTGCATCCCGCCCACGTCAACGATCGCCTGATCGCCAAGTGGCAGCGGGCCCGCATCGTGCCGTACCTCGACATGCCGGTGCAGCACGGTGACGACGGCGTGCTGCGTGCCATGCGGCGCGCGGTAACGGCCCGGCGGATGAAGGACGTCGTCCGCGATTTTCGCGCGGCGATTCCGGGCCTCGCCGTGCGCACGACGGTGCTCGTCGGCTTCCCCGGCGAGACCGAGGCGGCGTTTGGGAATCTCCTCGAGTTCGTGACCGACGTCGGCTTCGACCGTCTCGGTGTCTTCACCTACTCGCCCGAGGAGGGCACGCCGTCCGTCACGTACGCTGACCAGGTCGATCCGGAGGTGGCTGCCGAGCGCGCGGCCGCCGTGCAGGAGCTCCAGGATGGCGTCGTCTGGGAGCGCCACCGGGCGCTCATCGGCACCGAGCACGACGTCCTCGTCGATGGCCGCAGCGAGGATCCGGCGTTCACGTGGGAGGGCCGCACCGCCGGCCAGGCTCCCGAGATCGATGGCATCGTGTATCTCCGGGGCCCGTTCGAGCCTGGACGCTTCGCCCGCATTCGCGTCGTCGAGGTCGAGGGTTACGAGCTGGTCGGCGAGCGGGCGCTCAGCGTCGCCGGCGTCTGAGCCGACCGGCGCCGTGCCCGCGCGGTCCATCACGGACCGTGTGGCGCTCGCCGTCGCCACCGTCGGTGGCGCGGGCTATTCCCCGGTGGCGCCTGGCACCGCGGGAAGCCTGGTCGCCGTCGCCGTTCTCTGGCTGGTGCCCTTCTCACGCCTCGAGCTGATCGTCTATTTCATCGTCGTGACACTGGTCGGCACGTGGGCGGCCCACCGCGCCGAGGCGCTCCTGGGAGGCAAAGATCCAGGGGCCATCGTCGTCGACGAGGTGGCCGGCATGACGCTCTCCGTCCTCGCCCTGCCGCTGACACCGGCGGTGCTAGCGGTCGCGTTCGTGCTCTTTCGTGTTTTCGATGTCGTGAAGCCGCCACCGGCGCGCGGGAGCCAATCGCTCCGGGGCGGCGTCGGTGTCATGGTGGACGACCTGATCGCGGGTCTCTATGCCCTGGCCGTCGTCGGCGTCCTGCGCGGAGTGTTCCGGTGGCCGTGACGGCTCGACTCGTGGTCGCCGGCGCGGCGCTCGATGCCGATGACGATGCGGTCGCCGCCGTGACGACGGCGCTGGCCGCCGCCGGTGCGCCCGTCACCGCGCGGGTCATCGTCGAAGACGACGACGTGGCCCTCGAAGAAGCGCTGGCGGCGCCGAGCGATCTCACGATCATCCTGGCGGTGCCAGGCACCGCTGCCGCGCTCGCCACTCCGGCGGCTGACGTCGTGCGCCGCGCTCTCGCCGACGTGACCGGCGCCCGTCTCATGCCGAGCGAGAAGATCCGGGCGGGGCTCGAGCAGGCGGCGCTGAGCCGCGGCCGGCCCCTCCCGCGCCTGACCGAGCGCGCCACGCTCGTCCCCCAGGGCGCGACCGTGTGGACGACCGACGGCGCCGAGCCCGGATGGCTGATCGAGAGTCAGGGCCGCGCCTTCGTCGTGCTGATCCCGGGCGCGCGGCTGTCGCGGATGATCGAGCAGCATCTCGTGCCCTATGCTCGCTCGCTCACGGAGCGCTCGCTCACGACGGGGCACCCCGCGGTCGCGGTGAGGACGCTCAGAACGGCGGGCGTGGACCTCGCGGACATCGATGCGCGGCTCGGCGAGTGGCTCAAGCCGCGCGGCGCTGGCGGCGACGTCGACGTCACCACGCTTCCCGCGTCTGGCGAGGTGTGGGTGAGGCTCCGCGCTCACGCAGTGACTCCGAGCGCAGCCCAGGACGCGCTGGCGTTGGTCGAAGCCAAGGTGGTCGAGCGTCTCGGCGACGACTACTTCGGCCGTGACGGCGAGACGCTCGAGCGTGTCGTCGGCCGCATGCTCGCTCAGCGCAGCTTGATGGTGTCCGTCGCTGAGTCGTGCACGGGCGGCCTCGTCGGGCACAGGATCACGAGTATCCCCGGCTCGTCGGCCTACTTCGAGCGCGGCGTGATGGTCTACACGAACCGCGCCAAGCATGAGCTGCTCGGCGTGCCCGAAGAGGTGTTGCGGGCCCACGGTGCGGTGAGTGGCCAGTGCGCCGAGGCGATGGTGCGCGGCGTCTGCCGGCTCGGCGGCAGCGCCTGCGGGCTGGCGGTCACCGGGATCGCCGGGCCCGACGGCGGAACGCCGACCAAGCCCGTCGGTACCGTGTGGGTCGGTGTCGCCGTCAATAGTCAGGCGGCCGCTCATCACTTTTTGTTCGACGGTGATCGCGCGGCGGTGAAATGGCAGTCGGCGCAGGCGGCGCTCGACCTGTTGCGGCGAGCCCTGCTCGCCTCCCGATGAGCACCCGACTCGCCCTGGTCGTGCTCGCCGTCGTGCTGGTTAGTGGCTGCGCCAAGCCACCGGCGCTCGAGCGCGGCCTGATGCTCTACGAACAGGGCCGCTACCGTCGTGCGCTGGCCACGTTCGACGAGGCCGTGCGCGAGCAGCCGAGCGCCGCGGCCTATGCCAACCGTGGCACGACACGCATCCGCCTCGGCGACACGGCCGGCGGGATCGCTGATTTCACGAGCGCGCTGCAGCTCGCGCCCAACGACTCCGAGATCCTGTTCAACCGCGGCAATGCGCGGCTCGTCGCACGTGATCCCAAAGGCGCCATCGCGGACTTCACGCGCGCGGCCGAGCTCCGGCCGACCTTCGCCCTCGCCGTCTTCAATCGCGGTATCGCCCGGCATCGATCCGGTGACGCGCTGGGCGCCCGCGCCGACTGGAACGAGGCGATCAAGCTGGCCAAGAACCCCGAGGTGCGCGCAGCGATGGAGCGTCGCGCGGAAGCGCTCGGGCGCGAGGCCGGCGCACCGGCATCCGATCCCGGCGCGCCGGCCGCCGATTCCGGCGCTGGCCGTGAGCTGGCCCGTCGGGCTCTCGATCGGGAGCTGGCGGGCGACCACACGGGCGCGCTGGCCGACCTCAAGTCAGCGCTGGCTCTCGAAATCGATCCCGGCCGTCGTGCCGCGCTCCAGGACTTGCTCCGGATGTGGGAGGAAGCTCGATAGCCGGCATCCGGTCGTTCGTCGCCATCCTGCTCCCCGACGACGTCCGATCCGCGCTGGACGCGGAGATCGAGCAGCTGAGACCGGTCGGCCGCGACGTCTCGTGGGTCGCGCGCGACAACATTCACGTGACGCTCAAATTCCTCGGCCACGTCGAGCCCGAGCGACTGGACCTCGCCGTGTCGGCGCTCGCCCGCGTGGCTGCCACTGTCGCGGGCTTCGAGCTCGCCATCGCCGGGCTCGGCGCCTTTCCGTCACCGACGCGGCCCCGCGTGCTGTGGGCCGGGCTCACGAGTGGCGCCGACGCTGCCGCCACGCTCGCCCGATCGATCGATGGAGCGCTCGCCGCTCACGGCTTTGCACGGGAAGACCGGCCGTTCTCGGGCCACGTCACACTCGGCCGTGTGCGACAACCCGGCCGCGATGAGCGTCTCGCTGCCGCGCTGGCCGCCGGCGCCCGCCATCAGTTCGGACGGCTCGCCGTCGATCGGCTCGCGCTCATGCGGAGTGAGCTCTCGCCTCGCGGCGCCCGTTACTCGATCATCTCCGCCTGGCCGCTGTTAGCGGCTCCCAGCCAGGGAACCACGACGGCCGTCGCCCGGTAGTTCAGAAAGGGCTCCCAGGAGAATCTCCGCGGGCCCGGGCGTGTGCCATTGCGCCAGTCCTCGGCGTTCGTCCCATTGGCGACGAATTTCCGGGCACTTGCGCAGCAAGATCACCGGCACCCAGCCTTGGCAAACCGTTTGCGATTACCCCATCGTCGAGCGATCACAAGCCGGGCACCAGGGGGGCCGATGAAACCGATTGATGGGATGGAGATGACGCTGATGAGCGACCGCCTGATCGGACTGATCGACACGCTGCTGCTGTGCCTCGGACTCACGATGACCATCGCTGCTATCGCGCCACTGCTGGAGTCGGTAACCGCCAAGATCTGGCGCCGTCCGGTCGCGGTTCGCTCGCGGGGAAACAGCCGATGAATCACGGCCGCCGTCTCTTCGTCTCCGCCGCGACCATGATCCTCACCGTGCCGATCGCCCTGGCGGCCTGGGCCGCACCCACGCCGACGGAGCAGGTCCGCGGCGCGATCCAACGGGTGCTTCGCATCCTCGATGACCCGGAGCTCCGCGGCGAGATGCGGCAGGCCGAACGTCGCGTGGCCATCCGCAAGGTGGCCCACGAGCTCTTCGACTTCGCCGAGATCACCAAGCGCTCCATCGGCCACCACTGGCAGCAGCGCACGGCCGCCGAGCGTGAGGAGCTGGTGAGCCTCTTCGGCGATCTGCTCGAACGCACCTACGTATCGCGGATCGAGGTGTACAGTGGCGAGAAGATCGCGTACGTCGGGGAGAGCGTGGAGACCGATCAGGCCGTCGTCCGCACCCGCATCGTGACCAGGCAGGGCACCGAGATCCCGATGGACTACCGGATGCTGGCTCACGGCACGCGGTGGCAGGCCTACGACGTGACGATCGAAGGCGTGAGCCTGGTGGCGAACTACCGCAGCCAGTTCAACAAGATCCTCCAGACCGGGAACTATCCCGAGCTCATCAAGCGGCTGCGCATCAAGCTCGAAGAGCGCGCCGATCCGACCGACGTGAAGGCTCGGGCAGCGAACAATTGAGGCCGACCATGGCTCATGCACTCGTCGTGATCGTCGCTGCGGGGCTCGCGATCACGTGCTGCGCCGGTTCCGTGTCGGCCAGCGTCGCCCCGTCAGCGGCCGGCGCCGCGCCGACGCCGAACACGCCGCCCAAGGCGTCCACTCTGGTGGCGCCGAACATCCTTCCGCGCCTGCTCGTGACGTCTCTGCCGACCCGCTGACCCTCCGCCGGAGCACCGTCTCGCGCTTCAGACATTGACGCCGTCGGGCGGGCACTCCTAGAATGCCCGCAAGACATTCTCCGAAGGGAGAACCCGATGGCGGAAGGCAAGAGCGACCGGCGGCAAGCTCTCGACCTCGCGATCGCCCAGATCGAGCGGCAGTTCGGGAAGGGCGCCGTCATGCGGCTCGGTGCCGGCGGCCCGCTCGAGGAGATCGCCGTCATTCCCACGGGCGCGCTCAGCCTCGATGCCGCGCTCGGCATCGGCGGCCTGCCGCGCGGACGCGTGAGTGAGATCTACGGGCCGGAATCCTCCGGCAAGACGACGCTGGCGCTGCACGTCGTCGCCGAAGCGCAACGCCTTGGCGGCATCGCCGCGTTCATCGACGCCGAGCACGCGCTCGACCCCGGGTACGCCCGGAAGCTCGGCGTCAACATCGACGAGATGCTGATCTCCCAACCCGACACCGGGGAGCAGGCGCTCGAGATCGCCGAGACGCTGGTGCGCTCGAACGCGGTGGACGTCATCGTGACCGACTCCGTCGCGGCGCTGGTGCCCAAGGCCGAGCTGGACGGCGACATGGGCGACTCGCTGCCCGGCCTGCAGGCCCGGCTGATGTCGCAAGCCCTCCGCAAGCTCACGGCCGCCATCTCGCGCTCGGGCACCGTCGTGATCTTCATCAACCAGATCCGCGAGAAGATCGGGGTCATGTTCGGCAACCCGGAGACCACCCCGGGCGGGCGCGCGCTGAAGTTCTACGCGTCGGTGCGCATCGACGTGCGTCGCATCGAGACCATCAAGCAGGGCACGGAGTCGGTGGGCGTCCGCACGCGCGCCAAGGTGGTGAAGAACAAGCTGGCGCCACCATTCCGCGACGCCGAGTTCGACGTCATCTACGGCGAGGGCATCTCCAAGGCGGGCACGCTGCTCGATGCCGCCGTCGACCAGGGCATCGTCGAGAAGTCGGGCACCTGGTACTCGCTGAAGAACGAGCGCATCGGACAGGGACGCGAGAACGCCAAGAAGTACCTCCAGGAAAATCCCGTCGTGCTCGACGATCTCGAAGCCAAGCTGCGCGAGGCGCTCGGGCTCCGGACGCCGGCGCCGATCAAGTAGATGGACCTCGACAAGCTGCTCATCAGAAGCGTCGAGCGGGGGGCGTCCGATCTGCACCTCAAGCCCAACTCGCCACCCGTCCTCCGCATCCATGGCCGGCTGGTGCCCCAGCCCGATCTCGGCGTGGTCAGTATCGGCGAGATGGAGGACATGGCCCGCCACATCCTGAGCGAGCGCACCTACGGCCAGCTCAAGGACGGCCGGGAGGTCGACGTCGCCTACGCCGTGCGCGACCACGGCCGCTTCCGCGTCAACCTCTTCCTCGCGACCGGCCACATCCGCGCGGTGATGCGGGCCATCCCGTCGAAGAAGCCGAAGTTCGAGGAGCTCGGCCTGCCCCAGGTGCTCGAGAAGCTGGCCATGGAGCGCCGGGGCATGGTGCTCGTCACCGGCATCACCGGCTCGGGCAAGTCCACGACGCTGGCGGCGATGATCGACTTCATCAATCGCAGCCGGAACGATCACATCATCACGATCGAGGACCCGATCGAGTTCTCACACGAGGACATCAACTGCGTCGTGAGCCAGCGTGAGATCGGCCACGATTCGTCGAACTTCGCCAGCGCGTTGCGGGCCGCGCTCCGCGAGGACCCCGACGTCATCCTGGTCGGCGAGATGCGCGACCCGGAGACCATGGCGGTGGCGCTCCACGCGGCGGAAACCGGCCACCTCGTGTTCTCGACCCTCCACACCCTGAACGCCGCGGAAACCGTCAACCGCATCCTCGGCACGTTCCCGCCGCATCAGGAGCAGCAGATCCGCGATCAGCTCGCCGCGGTCATCCAGGGCGTCATCTCTCAGCGCCTGGTGCCGAAGCTGGCCGGCGAAGGCCGCGTACCGGCGGTCGAGATCATGATCGGCACCGCGCTCATTCGCGACTGCATCCGCGAGGCGAAGCGAACGCCCGAGATCCCGGCCATCATCACCCAGGGCACCACGCAGTACGGGATGCAGACGTTCGACCAGTGCCTGCTCAAGCTCTATCGGGACAGCGTGGTGTCGTACGAGACCGCTCGCGAGGCGGCCACCAACCCGGATGACTTCGACCTCAAGGTCCGGGGCATCTTCTCGACCGGCGAGCTCACGTTCGAGGTCGAGAAGAAGAAGCAGGAAGAGGCGGCGGCCAAGCCGCCCACATCCAGCCCGTTCTTCAGGAGGCCATAACCGCTCGGCGACGAGCTCGTCGTGATCGCGCCGCGGCCGCGGAGCCCGGCGAGAGTCGGCGAGGTTCGCTTCGCCAGCTCGACGAGCGCGCGGCACGATTGGTCGCGGCCGATCTGCTCACGCGGCGTCCGTGGACCCGGGCCGACCTGGCGCGGCGCTTGGTCCGCCGCGGCGCCCCCGCCGAGGTCGCCGATGCGGTCGTTGCCGATCTCACCGCTCGTGGATATCTGGACGACGCCGCGTTCGCGCGCCAGTGGGTGGAGAGCCGGAGCGCGCGCGGCTACGGCGCTGCCCGGCTGCGCGCCGAGCTTCGGGCCCGCGGCGTCGACTCGGCGGTGATCGACGCCGCCGTCGGTGCCCTGGCACCGGACGCCACGCTCGCCCGCGCCCTGGCTCTCGCGCGCCGGCGGCTGCCGGTGATCGCCCGCGGGCGGCCCGAGCGCGTGGCCAAGCGGCTGCGCGACTATTTGCTGCGGCGGGGTTACGCGCCCGGCGTCGTGGTCCATGTCGTGCGCCAGCTCACACGCATCGCCGTCACCGCCGACGCGGTGGTCAGGTGACCTCATCCAGGTAGTCGCCGAGACGGCGCGGCTGGTCTTGCGCGAGCTGACCGATGCGGACCTGGAGGCGATCCAGGCCTACGCGTCCGACCCCGCCGTCGTAGAGTTTCTGCCGTGGGGCCCGAACACCGAGGACGACACGCGTCGCTTCCTGTCCGCCGTCATGGCGGGGCGTGCGGCGCGCCCGCGGCGACAGTGGGACCTCGCGATCGTGCTGAGGCGCGAGCCGCGGCTCGTCGGCGGCTGCCGGCTCCACGTCACCGATGAGATCGCCGGGGAGGCCGACCTCGGCTACGCCCTCGCGCGGGGCTACTGGGGCCAGGGCCTCGCCTCGGAGGCGGCCCGGGCGCTCGTCGAGTTCGCGTTCACGCGCCTCGGTGCGCGGCGCGTGTGGGCGGTCTGCGAGCCGGCCAATCCCGCCTCGGCGCGCGTGCTGGAGAAGGCCGGGCTCAGGCGAGAACGCTTCCTGCGCGCTCATCGGTTCATGAAGGGCCGGTGGCGCGACTCGTACGTCTACGCCTGCGACAGCCCGGGACGCTAGCCGGCCCCTCCGAACCGAAAGCCGGGATGTAAACCTCGTTCCAGCGGTCTTCGTCATCGTGGGTGCATGCTCTGCCGATCGCTCCCTGCCCTGCCGTTCACCGCCGTCGTGATCCCTCCCGAAGCCGCCAGGCCGGAGCGCCAGGGCCCGACGCCGTGACCGAGGCGAACGGGTTTGACGGTTACCTGGCCGCTCAGGAACACGCCCTCCAGGAATTGAGGCAACGACCGGAATTTGCACTGATCGAAGCGATCGGCGCCCTCTACGATCGCTCGGTCCACGTGCTCGGACCGAATCCATCCCCGGACCTCTTCCAGCTCCTCGTGGCCTGCCAGCAGACGCTCCTCTCCGCGGCGGCGACGATCAGCCGAGGGTTGCCAGCGGATGCGCTTGGAGTCATCCGGCGTGGGATCGAGGCCGCCTGTTTGGCGGTCGCCATCAAGGACGATCCGGAAAATCGCGACCGGTGGATCGACGCCGAGCGGCGACTGGCGCGCTGGGCCGATCGGCGGACGGGTGTGAAGCCGAAACAGCCGAGCAAGAACGTGATCTATCCCGGGAGTCAGCTGGTCGAATCACTTCGAGCGAAGCTCGGAGTCATGTCGGACTCCGGCATCCACTTCATGCCGGAGTTTCTTTCGATGCAACGGTGGCGCATCGAGCGGCAGCCGAACCCCGCGTACCCCCGTCCAGCCGTCGTGCGCTTCGCGAACGCCGAAACATCGCGACGCGGGGTCGACGGCGCGCTCATGTTCCTCGCCTCCGTGCATCTCGACATCCTCGACGTCTTCGTCGGCTGCTTCGATGGGCTGTTCTACCGCGATGCAGAGTGGCTTCGAATGCGTCGCGGCATCGTGCGTCAGGCCCGACTGCTGGTGAAGCCGTTCCGAAGCGAAGCAAGGAAGGAGAACGATCCGTGACGTCCCAGCCTATCGTGAAGGCTCCTCCGGAGACTGCGATCGCGTAGACGTTTCGACTCGCGTCAACGTCTTTGTCCACACGTGCCCGTATCTCGCGCACTCATAATGGAAGACCGTCGTCCCGTCGTCCTTCACCTCGAAGCCGAGACGATACATTCTTGATCGACATGTCAGGCACCGGCTCGCCCGTCTCACCTCTCGTCCGCTGTCGTGTGATGTCGTCTGCGATGGTGTTTCCGACCCGCCTCGTCACGAGTGAGCTTCGCGACGGCGCCTGCCGCATTTTGTCGTACCCAGGGATCGGCGTCTGTCCGGGCGGTCTGGGTCAGCGCGCCGAGGGCGTCCGGGCGCCCGGTCTCGCCGAGCGCTGCCGCCGCACTCTCTCGGACCGTGGAATGGGCGTCGCCGAGTGCTCCGACCAGGACGTCCATGGTCGCGGGAGTTCCGATCTTGCCAAGCGCTTCGGCGGCCGCCTCGCGGACGGAGTGTCTCGGATCCACCGAAAGGGCTCGCGCGAGCGCCTCCACGGCGGTTTCGCTCCAGAGCTCTCCGAGCGCGTGGGCCGCGGCCTCGCGAACGAAGGAGCCCTGATCCTCGAGCAACGCCTGGATCAGCGGCGCGACGGCGTGCTCGCTCCAGGTCCTTCCCAGAGCGGCCGCAGCGGCTTCCCGAACGGCGGTCGCCGGATCCGTCGCAATGGACGCGGCCAGGTGGACGATTGCTTCGGCCCCGCCGATTCTCCCGAGCGCGATGGCCGCGCGCGCCCGCGCCGACGGCTCGTGCTCCTCCGACAGGGCTCGAGTCAACTGCCGGAGGGCCGGCGCCGATCGTCCGGTATCCGATTGATCCTCGGTACTGCTCGAAGAACGGGCGAACGTCCCGCTGGCTCCGCCGGTACTGGCGACGTCCTCGGCCGATTCGACGCGCCATTGCTGATCAGCCGAAGCAGCCGCAGGAGAGCCCGGTGGGGGCGCTTGATCCGCGTAGACACGGACTTCCACCAGTCTTGGACGGTGACCGGCCGCGGCGTTATCGGAGTACACGAAAACGGCGCTTCGGGCTCCGACGATTCGCGTCAGACCCTCGTCGAGAGCGATATCGCGAAGGTTCGCGGTCACCGTCTCTGCGATGGGCGCATCGCATCGGATGCTGACGCCGCTCTGACGCGCGATGACGTCCAGGACGATGAAGAGCGGCGATCGGTCAACACTGACCGTCAGCAAGCCGCCCGTGACCTGAATCACGTCGTGCTGGTTTGCGCGAACGACTCCATCGGCTTCATCGTTGGCGCCGGCGTACGCCCAGGCGACGTGGAGGAGCAAGCACGCGACCACGGGGCCGACCCTGCGAGCCTTCATTCAGTCTGCCTCGGCTTTCTCGGTGCCATGGGCACTCGACGGTCCGCCGGAGCCCCCCGAGCAGGGGCGACCGGCGTGACGAGCCTTCTCGCCTTTACTTCGCGCTGCACTTTGCCGAGGCGGTGGCGACGACAGCCCCGCCCTGGCTCACCGTCGCCGTCACGATTCCGCCAGCCGCGACGAACGCCGCGTCGATCGTTCCCCGTGTACCTTCGGCGATGTCACCAACGGCGATCGCGCTGTCCCACTCCGCCGCAGCGTCGCCCAGTGCGTCGACCGCATTGGTGAGGACGCTCGAAGCATTTCCGCCCGCCGTCACCTGGAATTGCGCAGTGCCCGCGGCCAACCCATTCGCGCCAACGGCGATCTGCACGCGAGCGGGATTCGCTCCCACCCGACACTTCGCCTTGGCATCGGCGGCGTCGGCCTGGTGGCGCGCGAG
>Ga0209055_1001264_pt1 | contig 16829 bp, 17 predicted proteins | sample GraSoiAngelo_110_FD_185875 | JGI IMG/M metagenome (GOLD analysis project Ga0209055, IMG submission 185875) | Grasslands soil microbial communities from the Angelo Coastal Reserve, California, USA - 14_0903_12_30cm (SPAdes) (version 2) | ecosystem: Environmental > Terrestrial > Soil > Grasslands ... | reverse complement strand
GATTGCTTCGTCACTACGTTCCTCGCAATGACACAGGAACTGTGTCTACCGCGATCTCACCACGCCCACCCGCTCGCAGTAGCGCGCCAGCTTGCATTCGCTGCACCGCGGCGAGACCGGCGTGCAGAGGTTCTGGCCGTAGGGCACCAGCAGGTCGTTGTAGATCATCCAATGGCGGCGGGGAAGCTTGCACCGCAGCACCTGCTCGCTCTCCTCGGGAGTCTTCGTCCGGATGTAGCCCCAGCGATTGCTGATGCGGTGGACATGGACATCCACGCAGATCCCCGGCTTCCGAAACCCGAGTGTCAGCACCAGATTGGCGGTCTTGCGGCCCACCCCCTTCAGCGTGAGCAGCTCCTCGAGGGTGTTGGGGACCTGCCCTCCGAAGCGCGTCAAGAGATCTCGGCAGATGCCGTGGATGTACCGCGCCTTGGTCCGATAGAACCCGACGGGATAAATGGCGCGCTCGATCGTCCGCCGGGGCACCGCCACCATGGCTTCCGGCGTGGTGGCGAGCCGGAACAATCGGGCCGACGCCTCGGCGGTGGTCTGATCCTTGGTCCGGAGGCTCAGGACCGTGGAAATCAAGATCTGAAAGGGATCGCGACGCGACGCCTTCGCGACGACGCCCACGATCGGTTCCTGCCAGCGACGGACCTCGCGCTTGAGGATCCGGATGCAGGCGTCGATGTCGTGGTCTTTCACAACGGATCCGCGGCGTGCGCGGCGAGGAGGAGAGAGCGTTCGGATTCGGGAGGGACGCTTACTCGGACCTGTGCTTGGCCAGCCACTTCTGGCGCCGGCGCTGGGCTTCGCGCTCCTTGTTCTTTCGCTTCAGGCTCGGTTTCTCGTAGAAGCGGCGGCGTTTGAGCTCCCGGAACAGGCCTTCGCCCGCCAGCTTCTTCTTGGCGATCTTCAGGGCCTTTTCGACGTTATTGTTGAAGACCTTGATTTCCACCCGGCCGCTCTCCCTCCGTCTTCGACGACGGGACGCAATCTAGCACAGAGGCACGAGGAAGAGCAAGGGCTTCGCTTGCCCTCGTAGCGAGAGCCGGACTGCAGTGCTTTACCCGCGGGGCTGCAGGATCGTCGCCACCTGGCAGCCCTTCACCGGGCAGGCGCTTTCCGTGCCCAGGGGGCCGCTCGGATGTTCCGGGTTGTCCGTCGGGTGGTACCGGTGGTACCAGGCACACTCAAGACCGTACGCCGCGGCCGCGCTCGGTGTGTACTCGAACCAGAAATACCGGTACTTTCCCTGGGCGGCCTCCCGGTGGAGGTCGTCGGCAAGGTTGTGATCGGCCCGGCCGACACGATCAGCCATCCGTCCGTTCCGTGACAGGATATACCCACCCGGCGAAACCTCCGTCACGAAGAGGTGGATGTACTTCAGGTTATAGGGTCCTGACATGCCACCCTCCTTTCACTTGAAGATCCCTAGCGGCTACCAGCACCGCGAGTAGCCGCAGCCGTAACACTTCTCGCAGTTCTCCGTATGTACCAGCGGACTCTTGCAGTCCGGGCACGGCAAGCCTTCCGGGCGAGCCGCCAGCGTTTCCGCGGCGGACTCTTGCCGCTGCTCCGGCAGGTGATAGCTCGCCAGCGCCTTCGCGATGGCGTCCCACAGAGAGAGCACCCGATTGGCCCCGACGCCGTAAGGGTTGCCGTCTTGAATGCCGATCAGTTGCCTCGTGATCTCGTGCATCGGAATCCGGTAGCGGAGCGCCAGGCTGATGAGCCGGCACACGCATTCCAGGTCGGCCTGGATCATGCCGCCAGCCTTGGCGACGGTCGCGAACGTCTCGAACGGCTGTCCATCCAAGGAATTGATGGTGAGGTACATCTTCCCGTAGCTGGTATTGATCGCGATGGTCTCCCCGCTCACCCGGGTCGGCCGCTCCAGCTTGGCCGGGAGCGCCCCCGGCGCATGGGCCGCCACCAACTGCTCCATCACCTTGTCGGCGGTGATGCGGGTGGTCGCCGAAGGAGCGGCCGCCGCGGGCGCCGCCTTTTCTTTCGCAGACACGCCGACGTTCATGACCTGCTCCTCGCGGCTCCCGTCGCGGTACACCGTGATGCCCTTGCAGCCGAGCTCGTACGCCATCAGGTAGGCGGCCATCACGTCGTCCGCCGTGGCAGTGTCCGGCATGTTGATGGTCTTGGAGACGCCGCTGTCCGTGTAGTTCTGGAAGGCCGCCTGCATGCGGACGTGCCACTCCGGCGCGATGTCGTGGGCCGTGGCGAAGACCTGCTGCCACCGCTCGTGGATCTCCGGGATGCCCCGGGCCGAGCCATGATTGGCCAGGATCTTATCGAGCAGCCCCTCCTGCCAGAACCCTTCCCGCTTGGCCGTCTCGATGAAGAGGTCGAGGACGTATGGCAGATGCTCGCCGTCCATGACGTTCTTGAACCAGATGAGGCTGAACTCCGGCTCGCAGCCGCCCGACGTGTCCGCGATCATGCTGATCGTGCCGGTCGGGGCCACGGTGGTCACGTAGGAGTTCCGCACCCGCTGGCCGCGCGCCTCGTGGCGGGAGCCCTTCCAGGAGGGGTACACGCCGCGCTTCTCGGCCATGCGCCGGGACTCGTCGTAGCCGATCTCGGCGATGAACTTCATGACCTGCTCGCCCATCTGGACGCCGGCCTCCGAGTCGTACTGGACGCCCAGCTTGAAGAGCATGCGGGCGAACCCCATCACGCCCAGGCCGATCTTCCGGTTGTCCTTGGTGCACTTCTCGATCGCAGGGATCGGGTACTTGTTCATGTCGATGACGTTGTCCAGGAAATGCACGGAGGTCCGGATGGACCGCTCCAGGTGCGCCCAGTCGATCTCGTACCGGCCGGCCGCGGTGCGGGTGAGATGGTTCTCCAGATTGATGCTCCCGAGGTTGCACGACTCGTAGGGCAGCAGCGGCTGCTCGCCGCACGGGTTGGTGGCCTCGATCATCGCGTAGTGCGGGGTGGGATTCGTCCGGTTGGCCTGATCGATGAAGAAGAGCCCGGGCTCGCCGTTCCGCCAAGCGCACTGCGCAATTCTGTGCAGCGCCTCGCGCGCGTTGAGCTGCATGACGACTTTCCCGGATCGCGGGTTCACCAGGTCGTACATCTCGCCGTTCAGGGCCGCCTTCATGAACGTATCCGTGACCGCGACGCTGATGTTGAAGTTGGTGATCTCCTTCGTGTCGGTCTTGCAGGTGATGAACTCGAGAATGTCGGGATGGTCCACCCGCAGGATGCCCATGTTGGCACCCCGCCGGGTGCCGCCTTGCTTGATGTGCTCGGTGGACTGGTTGTACACCTTCATGAACGACACCGGGCCGGACGCCACGCCGCCGGTACTCCGCACCACGTCGTCTTTGGGGCGCAACCGGGAGAACGAGAACCCTGTCCCCCCGCCGGTCTGGTGGATGAGCGCCTGGTGTTTCAACGTATCGTAGATCCCCGTAATCGAATCCTCGACCGGCAGGACGAAACAGGCGGCCAACTGCTGCAGTGGCCGGCCGGCGTTCATGAGGGTCGGAGAATTTGGCAGAAAGTCCAGGCAGGCCGTCACGGCGTAAAACTCTTCCTCGGTTGCCCGCACTGCCTCCGGCGTCGCGCCGTAGAAGGCATCCGCCTGCGCCAAGTTGTGCGCGACGCGGCGGAACATCCCTTCGGGCGTTTCGATCACTTTGCCGTTCTCATCCTTCGCCAGGTACCGCTTCTTCAGAACACGCAACGCGTTCGGCGAGATGCGGAGAGTCCCCTCACCCTTCACTCCAGACTCAACCTCAGGCGTACTTGCGGGTCCAGTAGCTTTCATCAACGTTCCTCCTCATCAAGACCCGTTGACCCGGGCCTGTGGCCCCACACAACAAAAACGGACGGGCCCTCCTGCCGAACCCGTCCAGACGAATTAGCCCAGTACCGGCGCCGCCTCTGTGAGCCGACGACGACGATGGACAAATGGGGGCCGATAGCGAGCGATCCACTGCCGCGCCTTCGCCCGTGCGCTGCGAGGGCCGTCGGTCTGGTACCACTCGAAATACCGGACGCCCGGCACATCGTTGACCTGCAGATGTCCGATCAGTCGGTCGCGCAGATGGCGAGATCCGACACTACCGATGAACAGAATATTCTGGTTCTGATCGCGTAATACGTAGACGCCGTTGACAGGAGGGACGTCGTACAGGTTGTTGGAGTTCCATCCCTTCGGCTGCTCGATCCTGGTGATCATGTCTCCAGACTGTAGCCGCCTAGAGCTTGTGGAGTACAAAAGCCATCCCACATGATCTTGATGCCACCTCGGTTTCAGCGACGGGCTGTCTTTTACCACGCGATTGGGCACCAGTCAAGCAAAAAATACAATATCTGGGTGGTCGAAATATTTGCATGTCTACATGTTGTGGAAAAGTCTGTGGTAAGGGTTGCGTGGCGGTTGTGGATTGAGTGGGGATCCCCAAGAATCCAGGCGAAGTTGAGGCCCGTGTCAGCTCTGTAAGTGATTGAGTGTGAAAGTGAAAATGGTTGGGCTTGAAGAAAATTCCAGGAAGGCTACTTCGCTTTCCTCACGTAGGTCTTGTAGTGGATGGTATTCCCGTTGATCTCTTCTTCCAGACCAAGGTACTCGTGCCCCGTGGTTTCGCACCAGGCCGGCATATCTTTCTTGATCCCTTCATCATCCGAGACCACTTGCAGGACCTGCCCGATCACAAGTTGCTTGATCTTCTTGGAGGTCTTGATGATCGGCATCGGGCAGAAGAGCCCGAGGGTATCGAGGTGGACATCATACTGAATCGCCATAGGACTACGTTCGCAGGGACGCGTCGCGAGACCTAGATGAAGAGGTTGACTTGCGCGTCTTTCGCTTCGGCAAGATAAGTCGACACCCCAGCAAACTGATCGATCCCGTCAAGCAAGGTGTCCTTGGTGATGCCCATGAGTCCAAGCGTCGTCGTGCAGGCGATGAACCGCACGCCCAGGTCCTTGGCCATGTCCATCAGTTCAGGAACGCCCGGCATGCGGCTGCGGCGCATCACCAGCTTCATCATGTGGGTTCCCAATCCCCAGAAGTGGAACCGGGACAGGGGTAACGTGTCCGCGCCCCCTCGATTGAGGAGTCCGAACGCCCGACGCAGCCAATCCCTGGCCTTGCTGGACACACCGGGCTTCCGGATGACATTCAGCCCCCAGAAGGTGAAAAACATCGTAACCTGCATTCCCATCGATGCCGCCCCGGTCGCGATGATGAACGCAGACATGACCCGATCCATACTGCCGCTCAAAACGACGATCGTCACCCGGTCGGGCTTACGCTCTTGCAATTCCGCTAAGGCGACTTGAGGATCAAGCTTTGCTGTGGTCGACATACCGCCACCTCTTGAAATGCCTCGGGGAGGCAGAAGGTGCACAACCTCCACATCCTCCCCGATTCCCCTCTAGCATCGCGTGAAGGTACTATAATATGCGCTTCGCGGGCTTGTCAAGGCGCGCCAGCACGTCCCTGGCACCCCCGTTGAGGTCCATTAATCTATTGATTGGATTGACAAAATGGCGCCCCTGGCAATTGCTCAGCCCCAGCTCATAACTCCTTTCCCTCGTTCCGAGCGTGTGATAGATTAACAGACTCCGTTTCCATGCACTCGTATCGCCCCCTCATACCCCAACTCCTGATGGTCCTGTTCCTCCTCGTCATCTGCAGAGGAACAGTTGAAGCTGCCGAGCAGCGAGTGTCTTTCTCCATCCCGGCTCTGGGAGTGGTTGACCAGGGGGGCAAGCTGGTCGGGGCCACCCACTATCTGGTCGTGCAAATCGACCGGTTGCCCGACCTCTCCGGACCCCAGGTGCAGTTCAACGAAGGCTCACGCGCCTTCGGACCATTCAAAGGCGGGGCATTGAGTCCCGACTGGAAAGACGCTGCGAGGATGGCGGTCGACGCGGCTGCACGCGCAATCGGCGAGGATCCCCGGAGCTGGCTCGTCACCGTCAAGAACGTCAGCACCGCGTACATCACCGACGGACCCAGCGCCAGTGCCGTGTTGGCGGTCGGGATCGTCGCCGCCCTGCGCGGCGACACGTTTCCCTCGAACGTCGCCATGACCGGCAGGGTCGAGCCCGATGGACGCATCTCTGAGGTCGGGAGCATCCCGGAAAAACTTCAGGGGGCGGCCCAAAGCGGCCTCTCGCTTGTCCTGATCCCCAAGGGTCAGCTCCGGACTCGAGACTGGGACGTGCGTCCACTGGCGGAAAGCCTCCGGCTGACCGTTTTGGAAGTCGGGACCCTCCGCGAAGCCTACGAAAAGATCACCGGACGGCGCTTCTAATCGTCCACGTAGAGGTCGTCGGCCTCCTTCGCGACGATTTCCTTCAGGCCGGGCTGTCCTTTGCGGAAGAGCGCATAGCCCTCACGCCGGATGCGTTCCGCCTTTTCGGCGATCACCCGCACGGGCATGCGGTAGTGCTGCAACACCAGGCTGAAAATTTCAATCGAGGTTTCAAACTCCTCCGGCACGACCTGATCGGCACCCGTTCCGCGCAGGTCTTCGATCTCGCGCAGATAGCGGGTTCGCGCGATGATGTGGATGGCTGGGCTGAGTTGGCGCGCCACCGTGACCGCCCGACGGGTAGCGATCGGGTCGGAAATCGCCAGCACCAGGGCACGCGCGTCCTGGATGCCGAGTCGTCGCAGCACTTGCGGATGAGTGATGTCCCCAAACACGATCGGGATGCCCTTCTTGTGTTCTTGACGGACCGCCTCCCCGTCCACATCGACCACCACGAACGGAATTTCAGTCTCCCGCAGCACCTGGGCCAGGTTTCGTCCGTTGACTCCATAGCCGGCGATGATGGTGTGGTCCCAAAGATGGCGGGGCAGGACTCCATGGGAGCCGGTCGCTAGCCGGGGTGAGGCCTGCAGCAAGAACGGTGTGAGCAGCAGCGTCAGGACCGACACGGTCAGAAACACCTGGAACGACTCGCCGGGCAGGAGCCCGACGCTCTTGCCGACCTTGGCAAGGATGAAGGAAAACTCTCCGACCTGAGCGAGGGCGATGCCGGTGAGCACCGCCGCCCGCCACGAGTAGCCAGTGGCCACCGCCGCTCCTGCGGTCGTCACCATCTTCCCAGCCACGAGTGCGACGACCAGGCCCATCACCAGAACGGGATGAGCCAGCAGGATCCGCAAATCGAGCAGCATCCCGATCGAAATGAAGAACAGGCTGTTGAAGCTGTCCCGGAAGGGCAAAATCTCCGCCATGGCCTGGTGGCTGTATTCCGATTCGGAGATGATTAGTCCCGCGATGAACGCGCCGAGCGCGAGGGACAGGCCGGCCAGCGAACTGAGCCAGGCGATGCCCAGACACACCAGGATGATGGTGATCACGAACAGTTCACGACTCCGGCTGCGGACGACTTCTATCAATAAACGCGGGACCAGGTACCGCGCCGCCACGAGAATCAGCAGCACCGCCAGGGCTGCCTTGGCGACTGACCACAGGACCGCCAGAAGTCCTGCCTCCCCGCGCCCCCCCAACACCGGCGTCAGGACCATCATCGGCACCACCGCCAGGTCCTGCACGATCAAGACCCCGATGATCAGCCGGCCGTGCGGAGAGTTGGTTTCGCCCCGCTCCGTCACCATCTTGAGCACGACCGCCGTGCTGCTCATCGCCGCCAGGAAGCCCCAGAACACGCCCTGGTTGAGCGGCAGCCCGAAGGCGATCACCGCCAGCGCAGACAGGACGATCGCGGAGCCGATCTGGAGGAGGCCGGCGCCGGCGACCGTGCGCAGCGACCGGAGTTGGCCCAGGGAAAACTCGACCCCGATGGTGAACAGCAACAGCACGACGCCCACTTCGGCGAAGACCTCCACGCGGGCCACGTTGTCCACGACGTCCAGCCCGTAGGGGCCCAGCAGCGCACCCGCGACGAGGAAGCCGACGACGGCGGGGAGCCGGAGCCTGTTGAACCCGTACACGACCGCGATCGATGCGCCGAAGAGCACGACCAGGTCGCGGAGGAAATCCAGTTCAGTCATACAGGACGCTCCTGAAAGAGATGGTGCCTCCTACATACACGGATGGCTTCGAGCGAGCAAGAAAATTGCCGGGCGGGATAGAGGAGGTAGGAGAGACGGACTGGCGCTCAGATGAGCGCCACCTTCCCGTTGAGGTTCATAGCCCTTCCTCCTGGGGACCGGCCTCAGCGGCTTCCGGATCTGCCTCCGCAGGGCTGACGGAAGGAGCCAGGCCTGGCTGTACCTTGCGGGCCACTGTGAGGAACCCGCTGTGCGCCACCATGCGCAGGTCCGGCCGCACGCTGCGCCCCTCGATGTTCCAGGTCCGCAGCAGGGTCTCAAACGTCTGGATCATCGCGAAGACCTGCGCACGGTGCAGCGCCTCCACGGTTTGCATCACCTGGGGGATCGTCGGGACGTAGCTCACGTAGACCCCGCCCGACCGCAAGGCCGTCGCGGCGCGGGGGACCACCTGCCAGGGCTCGGGGAGGTCTAAGACCACACGATCCAGATCCGTCTCCTCGATGCCTTCATACGCGTTGCGTTGCCGGAGCGTGAGGTTGTGGACGGGACCGAGATACCGTTCGATGTTCTTCATCGCGGTCCGCGCAAAATCATCGCGAGACTCGTAGCTGATGACGTGCCCGCGATCCCCGACGGCCTGGAGCAGCGCCATAGTCAGCGCACCCGACCCGGTCCCGGCCTCGAAGACCCTTGCGCCGGGATAGATATCGGCCCACTGGAGGATCACGCCGAGGTCCTTGGGATAGAGGACCTGGGCGCCGCGGGGCATCTTCAGCACGTACTCCGAGAGGGTGGGGCGGAGGGCCAGCATGCGACGCCCGCGGGACAGGGTGACCAGGGTGCCATCTGGCTTGCCGATCAGATCGTCGTGGGCGAGCGTCTCCCCGCTGAGCTGGAAGGTGTCACCGGCCTTTAGCGTCAACGCGTACTGCCGGCCTTTCCGGTCCACCAAGTGGACGCGGTCCCCATCGGTCAGGACAGTCATAGCGCCATCTTAGGGAGTGTCGAGAGAGGCGTCAAGCCGGCTTGATAGGGCCGGCGGCATTCGAGCCAAGTTCCACCAGCCTGCGACGCACGAGCGTCTGGCAATGCGGGCACCGGAAGCGGATGGTGTTCTCGTCCACCCACTCGATGGACTCGTCCTTGATCCACATCAACTTGTTGCAAGAAGGGCAGGGTTTCACCGCGATTGGCATCTTATACGTCGCGCACAGAGCCCTTGGCCTTCTCGATCAGATCGGGCGGTAGCTGCGGCATCTGGTGGGCGATCATCGCGTGCATTTTGAGCTTGGCCAGGACGTCATCCACAGAGTTGCCCCGCACCTCGAAAGTGCATCCTTCTTTCACGCACTTCAATGCTTTGGCCATAGCGAGCCCTCCTTGTCGATCCGTTGCGTTCACTTGTACCGCAACCGACCGGTCCCGCGCAAGCCGCGTTCTCGCCAAGGGGAACCGTTCCGGGGGATTGCGTTCGTACAACGCGGGCTTATCTCACCACCAAAGGGAGGGGCTCGGATTGATTGCCGCGGGGGTGGCGATGGGCCTCATCACAGGATTTGCAGCAGCGCTGACTCTAGTTGTCACCGTGGTCTTCGGAGAACGGCAATAGCGCTACCGGCTTCATCAGTTAGACTGGCCCGGGAGAAGCTGCCAGGAAGCCGTTAGCTCTCAGAGCGGCTTCCTGGCGCATTCTCCTCGTTTGCTCAGCCGATTTTGACCTCGATGCTCTTGGGCCGCGCCTTCTCCGACTTCGGCAGATGGACCTTGAGCACGCCGTCCTTGAACTCCGCCGCCACCTTCTCCCCATCGGCGTCTTCCGGAAGGGTGAAGCTGCGCGCGAAGCTGCCATAGGCGCGCTCCATGCGGTGATACTTCCGGTCCTTCTCCTCCTTCTCAAACATCCGCTCTCCCGAGATCGTGAGCACATCGTCCTGAACCGTCACTTTCACGTCCTCTTTCTTGACCTCGGGAAGCTCGGCCTTGATGAGGTATTCGTTGTCATCCTCCACGATGTCCACCAACGGCGCCCACTCGGCCACCGCCAGTGCCTCGTCCTTCGCGCCGTTTTTGCGGAGTGCCGCGCGACCGAACAAGGTGGAGAGTCGGCTCTGCAGTTCGTCCAGTTCCCTGAATGGATCCCACCGGGTAATGGCGTTCATACTAAGCACCTCCTTTCGTCAGCCTGCTTGTCTAACGTTGATCTTCCTGCGGGCTTCACTTCGACCGCCCGCTCTGCCAAGTTCCATAATCCTCCCTCTCGGACTGTCAAGCGGGCGGCAAGGCGCGCGCGGGGTTCTTGACTGGCGCCGGATCGGTGTTATAGAGCCTGCAAGGCTGGCCTGGATAGATAAAGGCAAGGATAGGTAAAGGCTATGTCTGGTGAAGTCCTGGCTGTCGCTGCAGTTATTGGCCGTCTCGGCGCCCTGGTTGTGCTGGCCGCCGTCGTGGCCGACATTCAGGAGTCGGGCGGCCGCCAGAAAAGCGAGCACCGCTCGTCCGCCTTGCTTGGAAGTGTCGCGTGGCTAAAATTTTGGCGGAAGGCCGCCTAGCAGCGAGGACACTAGGGCCCGACGGGAGCCGGACCGTTCTTCTGGGCTCGGACCATCAGCTTGCAGTAGGAGCAGATCTCGCCGGTCGTCGGCTGTCCGCACGTGGCGCAGGGATGCAGGACGGCGCGGTCGTGCTCGGCCATGGAAGGACGCGCTTGCTTGTCGGCCTCCTGCCTGGCCAGGAACCCCCAGTAGAAGGCCTGCTTCGTGCCGGGCGACTCGCTCTCCAGCCGGTTGAGAATGTCTTTGTACAGTAGCATCTTGGCCCCTTGGGCATTGGGGCACTCCTCGACGATGTAGTCGATTCCGTTGACGACCGCGTACGCGGCGATCTCCCGCTCAGCCAGCCGGTAGAGCGGCTTCACCTTCTTCGCAAACCCCTCCACTGAATCCGGCAAGGTCGGGCCCTGCTTCTCCAGATACTCCGTCTGCCAGTGCAAGATGTTGCCCAACAGACGTGCGGCCTCGTCATCCAGGTTGTGGCCCGTTGCCAGGACGTTGTAGCCCTTCTCGACCGCCGTCCGGTTGAAGTGGTAACGTTTGAGCGTGCCGCAGACCGAGCAGGTCGGACGGTGGACCAGGTCGGCCAGATCGTTGATGCCAGCCCCTTCGTCTTCCTTGAGCGCGTGGACGTGGAGCGGGATTCCGCGCGCGCTCGTGTAACGTTCGACCTTCTCCTTGGACTGCCGCGAATACTCACCGATCCCCAGGTCCACGTAAAACGCGTCGGCCTGGTAGCCCTGCTTGCGCAGGATGTCCAGCAGGCTCAGGCTGTCTTTCCCGCCCGACACCGCCACCAGCACGCGGTCGGCTCTGGTGAACATCCGCTCTTCGGCGATGGCGCGCTCCACTTGCGCACACACGAACTCCGTGAGGCACGCCTTGCAGAAGGCCGTATGGTGGCGGGGGATATCCAGGACCGCTTTCCCTTTGCACTTGCGGCAACGCATCGCCTTAGCCTCCCGAGATGACCGGCCGGATCTCGATCCGGTCCTCGTCCCTGAGTAGCTCGTCCTCCGTCACCAGATCGTCGCCCCGAACCACCAGCACACTTTCCGGCAGGAGGTTCAGTTCTTTCAGCACTTCTCTGACGCGCCGCGGCCCTTTGAGTTCCACTTCACGGACCGGATGGTTCAAGAGGACCTTCATGGGGGCGTATTATACCTCCGCGTCCCGCAGGAACGACGCGGCTTCCTCCGGCGGAATCGGGTTGATATAGAACCCGGTCCCCCACTCAAAACCCGCGACCTGCGTGAGCTTGGGCATGACCTCGATGTGCCAGTGGTAAAACTCGCCGGTCCGCTCGTGCAAGGGCGAGGTGTGAAGGATGAAATTGAACGGGGGCGTGCCCAGGACCCGATCCAGCCGGCGCAGCGTGTCCGAGAAGATCCGCGCCAGGGCCTCGAATTGGAACTTCTGGCTCTCCTCGAAGTAGGAGGTGTGCCGCTTGGGGAGGACCCACACCTCGAACGGAAACCGCGGGGCGAAGGGCGCGATGGAGAGAAATTCGGCGTTCTCCCCAACGACCCGGCTCCGATCGCTGATCTCCTGATGGATGATGTCGCAGTAGATGCAGCGTTCCTTATCTTTATAGTGTTCACGGCAGCCGGCGATCTCGTTTACCACGTTGGTCGGGACGATGGGCAGCGCGATCAGTTGCGAGTGCGTATGCTCCAGCGTGGCCCCGGCTGCCGCGCCGTGGTTCTTGAAGATCAGGATGTAGCGCAGCCGGCCGTCTTTCCGCAGGTCCAGGATGCGGTCGCGGTACGACCAGAAGACGTCCTCCAGCTGCTTCTCCGAGAGGCTCGCCAGCGTCGCCTTGTGATCGGGCGATTCGATGATCACCTCATGGGCGCCCACCCCGTTCATGCGATCGTAGATCCCAACGCCCTCGCGCCCAAGATCACCCTCGATTTGCAGCGCCGGGAACTTGTTCGCGACCACGCGCAGGCTCCACCCCGACGTGTTGGGCGCGCCCCCGGTGGCACGGTACGCGAGGATCTCCGGCGGCGTCTGTGCTTCGTTGCCCGGACAGAGCGGGCACAGCGGCTTGGCCGGCACCGGAGGCGCCACCTGACGGAAATCGGTCGGGCGCTGGGCTCGTTCGGTGGAGATGATCACCCACCGACCGACGATCGGATCACGCCGTAGCTCAGGCACGTGAAGTCTCCTTTCGTTCAGAAATCGGCAATCTCAAGGCGCACCTTGACGCCCTCGGATGCCCCAGGTTGCAGGGTCAGCAGCCAGGAGGCCAAGAGCGCGGAGCCCTGGTAGGTCCGCTCGACCCCCTCTTCGGACCGAGAGACAGTCTCGATAGGCATGTACCAGATTTCCCCGGGTCGCTCAAGGCACAGGGTCACGCGTAACCGGCTCCACTCATCCACCATCGAGAACCGGTCGGTCGCGGGGCACTGTCCCCGCTCGTGCAGACGAACCCGGCCGCGGTCCGGCATTTCATAATAGCGTTGCGGATCGTTCCCGGCCAACAGGGTCAGGTTCAGCTCCACCCCAAACCGGATGGCACAAGGCACCGCCGCCTGGTTGGCGATGGCATAGGCCACTTCCACCGCCGGATCGCGCTTGGTCACCTGATAGACCTTGTGCAGGGCGAGCGTGTACGTGCGCCCATCGAGGGACGCCGTCCCCTGGTAGGCCATGGGGACCGTCAGTACTCCCTCCTGCGACGCGGGACGTTCCGACTCCGCATGATAGACCCCGCTCACGCAATCGCCCCGGTCTTCATCGTCGATCCGATCAAAGGCTTCCCAAGAAATCGCCGGGGAAAGAAATCGATCGAGAAAGCTGACCCGCCGGTGCCGGTCGTAGCGGAGGATCTGATCAAGCCCCTGCTCCTTGACCCTAAGCTGATCGTGGATGGATGCGGGCGCGCCGACGGACGAGCCTTGACGCATGGCGGCCTCCATCAGCTTGCCGTGGTAGGTCTCCTCACGGCGAGTGAGGACATCCGACAGGTTGAAACACCTCGGACGATAATCCAGCTCAAGGAGGCTGCCCCCGCGGGCCGGCGCTAGGATGACTCCGAGCGAACGGGAGGAAATCACGATTTCCTCGTGACCGTCGAGGTCGAGATCGGTCCCCCTCATCGTCAACCATTCGCGCCCCTGGTGCGCGGTCGTCTCCACGTGTGTCTCGGCCTCGATGAGATTCCGGTAGGTTTCGTGCCGCAGGTAGTTCAGGTAGAGCCCGCCGAAGAGCCCGTGCCAGTAGGCGTCGTTCCCCTGCGCGCGCCACACCAGCCGCATGGGCTCGGGCACATCGGTCCCTGACGGGAATGCCTGCGCCACCCGCGCGCTGACGTCCAGCATCCGCTTGTGCATGTGGTTGGCCTCGGAATACTTGAGCAGGAAGCCGTCCCAGAATCCGCCCCGCAGGAACGGCTGGAAGGCGACCAACCGCCCCGCCAGATCCAGCTCGGCGCGCCGCTCCTCCAGCGCCTTGGCAGCAGGGACCGGCAGGGCCCACTCCATGAGCTCCTCGTAGGAGGCCGCGGGCAGGTACACGCGCCCGGTGGGGGGATGCGCATCCAGATGCTCGCCGAACGTCTGCAACCGGAGCCAGGAACTCTCTTGCTCCAAGGCGGCGAACAGGCGCTCGAGATAACCTTCCTCGTAGACCCACTGATAGGTGTCCGGCCACAAGCCGAACTTCTCTCCGTCGTCGGCATAGGTGACCGCGACCTCACTTCCCCCTTCGCCGAGCCGTGCGAGAAGGCCGATGAGGTCCTCCGGGACGCGGAACGGAATCAGGTAGCGGAGATCTTTGCTGATCGGGAAGATCGCCAGCGGGTGGCCTTCTTTTTCCGTCAGGTAATACCCCGACAGGCTGCCCGGGTCGAGCCCTGCTTGCACGAAATGCGAGTCGTCGAGGATCGTGTACCGCAGCGCCGTCGGTGCGAGCTTTTTCGGCAGCGACCCTTCCCACACCCGCTCGGCCAGCCAGAGCCCCCGAGGGGTTGCGCCAAGACGGCGATGCAGCCAGCGCGAGAGCAGCGTGACTTGGCCTACCGCGTCACGGTCCGGGATGACCGAGAGGATCGGCTCGTAGAAACCGCCGCCGAGGATCTCGACTTGGTTGGCCATGACGAGCTTCGCGAGCCGGTCGAGGAACACTGGCTCCTCCTGCTCGAACCACTCCAGCAATGGCCCCGTGTAATGCACCGTCAACCGGACGTGCGGGTGTCGCTCCAGGAGATCGAGGAACGGCCGGTAGCAACGCTCGTACGCCTTGCGGAAGACATGGCCGAAGTTTCCCACCGGCTGGTGGTTGTGAATGCCGAGCAGCAGCGTTACCGGATGCACGTCAGGCCCTCCACATGGCGCCCTCGAAGGTCTGATCGGGGACCGTGAAGGTCACGTGCTGTTCGTGGGGGATCCGCTCGAGCTCAAGGTCGCCCTGCATCACACTCACGGCGAAACGGACCTGCATGCCCGGATCCAGCCCGAGGTCCTTGAACGGCACCGCCAGCTCGATCACTTTCTTGCGCCGGATGCTGTCGTATGTGCGCGTAGAAGGGGGAGACGACCCGTCCGGGCTGTGCACCAGCGTGAACTGCGACGGATCGGGCAGGTCGAGCCTGAAGATCAGTTTGGCTGGCCGCGGCTCGATGACCTGCACATGCACCTCGGGCGTGCCGAGCGCACCGTCGGCCGCAGAGGGGGCGGGATCGAACCGCAGGTACAACCTGTCCAGGTTGAACCCAAAATAGATCCGGCTGAAGAATTCCCACCGGGTATGCATGGCGCTGCGGATCGGGCCTCCCTCTATATAGCCGGCGCCTTGCCACTCGTAAAAATCGGTGACGACGCCGTCGAGGACCGGCGTGATGAAAGCCGTCGGCTCCCGGAACGCCTGCTTCGCCCGCTGGCGCAAGACCGGAACCTTCAGGAACTCCGGCACCTCCGCATGGGCAAGCCGGTAGACGTTCGCCAGATGCAGTCGAAACAGTTGGTCGAACACCACTTTGTGGTCCGTGTCGAACTCGTCGCCGTACCACCAGAACCAGTCGCTCCCTTCGGCGGCATAGAGTTCGTCCCACGCCTGCTGGACCGCCTCGGGCGGCAGGTCGCCGGCGCGCTCCCGCTGCTGCAAGAAACGCCGGGTCGCCCCCACTCGCTCCCAGGCATCATTGTCCTCGAGATGGCCCACCCAGATCTTCAGGTCGGCGTGGATCCACGAGCCTGTGTGCAGACGGTCCAGCGTCGCGGTCGGGGGATGCTCCGCCAGCTCGCGATCCGGCGTCACCGTCAGAAACCGCACGCCGTCAGAGCCGTCCGACGTCAGCGCCGTGTACAGGCCGCGCAGAAAGCCCTCGCCGCCGTCGGGGTAATGCTCCCACGGGTTCTCCCCGTCCAGGATGACCGGCACCACAGGGCGTGGCCCCGGCGCGCGCTGGGCGATGGCCTTCAGCCGGCCACAGAAATCCGACACCGCCTCTGTCGGCTCGTTCCTGGAATAGGTAAAGCCCACCGCATCAGAGAGGTCACGATCCCGGAACAGGATAGCGAGGTCCCCACCTTCGACCTGCACCCGGTAGGGCCGGTAGAGGTGCTCGTCCCGCCGCCAGTGATGCAGGGAGCGCGCGAGAATCCCCTCGTCAGTGGCGGCCCAGCGGAAGCCCAGGCTCGTCAGGATCGGGACCAGTTCGGGGCACACCGAGCCTTCGGAGGGCCAGAGCCCTACCGGACGCCGGCCGAAGAGCCCCTCGTGAAAGCTGAGCGCCTTGCGGAGCTGGGCCACCGCATCCTCCTGATGCGCAAACCGCTGCGGCAGGGCGGAATCGGGCCGAGACCGGCGCGCCGAGTCGGTGTCGATCAGCAGCGGCAGGATCGGATGGAAGAAGGGCGTCGTGGAGAGCTCGACCTGTCCGCGGTCCTGCAGCCGTCGGAACAGCGGAATGATCTGGCCGACGATCTCCCGTTGCGTGGCCAGCACACTCTGCTTGTCGGACTCCGTGAACTGCCGCCCCTTCGCCGTCAACTCCCGGAGGACCGGGTATTGCGCCACTGCCCGATGGCCGAACCAGGCGAGATTGTGCCAAACCTGAATATCCAGCATGTCCTGGGTGGTGAACCGGCGGGCCAGCTCGGGCAGATCCTCATCGCGCGGGTGCGTGCCCCGTTGGATCAATAGACCGTGATACCGGTCGTGCGGACGGATCATCGTGTCCCAGTTGGCGCTGAAGAAGTGGCGTAGGATGAAGACGCGCTCGTCTCCGGTCAGGTCCGACGCCTGGCGCGCTGTGTGTG
>Ga0209055_1001262_pt1 | contig 16885 bp, 18 predicted proteins | sample GraSoiAngelo_110_FD_185875 | JGI IMG/M metagenome (GOLD analysis project Ga0209055, IMG submission 185875) | Grasslands soil microbial communities from the Angelo Coastal Reserve, California, USA - 14_0903_12_30cm (SPAdes) (version 2) | ecosystem: Environmental > Terrestrial > Soil > Grasslands ... | reverse complement strand
GACGCCATGCTCGCCGCCCTCGATCCGACGGACCGCGCCCCCGATGCGGCCGTCACCGTGCGGGAGGGCCGCTACGTGATCCCCGTCCGCTCGACCGCCCGCGCCCGCATCGGGGGCATCGTGCACGACGAGTCGGCCACCCGCGCCACCGTCTTCCTGGAGCCGCCCGAGGTCATCGAGCTCGGCAACGCGCTGCGCGCCGCCGAGGTCGATGAGCAGCGCGAAATCCTGCAGGTGCTGCGGGACCTGACGGAGCTGCTCCGCCCCCATCGCGACGCGATCGCCGCGGCATGGGAGATGTGCATCGCGTTCGACGACCTGTGCGCCCGCGCGCGCTACGCCGTCGAGGTGAACGGATTCCCCCCGGCGATCGGCGCGGGACCGCTCGAGATCCGGAACGGGCGCCATCCGCTGCTCGTGGATAGCGAGCTCGTCGTGCCGTTCGATCTCGTGCTCGCCCCCGACGAGTGCACGGTCCTCGTCTCGGGTCCGAACACAGGCGGCAAGACAGTACTCATCAAAGCGGTGGGCCTGCTCGCCCTGATGGCACAGAGCGGCATCATCCCGCCGATCGGCCCGCAGTCGACGCTCCCGGTGTTCACGGGGGTGTTTGCGGACATTGGAGACCGCCAGTCCATCGCCGCGAGCCTCTCCACCTTCTCGGCCCACGTCGCCGTGCTGCGCGACATTCTGGAGCGAGCCGGAGCGGGATCGCTGGTGCTGCTCGACGAGATCGGCAGCGGTACCGACCCCGCCGAGGGAGGCGCGCTCGCCACCGCGGTGCTGCAGACCCTCACCCGACGCCGGGCGGTAACCCTGGCGACGACGCACCTGGGCGCCCTGAAGCAGCTGGCGGCGGAGACGGTGGGCATTGTCAACGCGTCGCTGCAGTTCGACGCCGACACGCTCACACCGACCTACCGCCTGTTGAAGGGCGTGCCCGGGCGATCGTACGGGCTCGCCATCGCGCGCCGTCTCGGGATTGCGCCCGAGGTACTCGAGATCGCGGAGCGGGCCGTGCCCGGGGCCGAGCGGGCGTTGGATGCCTTGCTTGCCACCGTCGAGGCACGGGCGCGCGAGCTCGACGCGATGCAGCAGGAGCTCGCCGCACGTGATGCAGGGCTGCGCAGCGACGCGGAGAAGCTCGACGCGCGCGCCGCAGACCTGGCCGCGCGCGAGCGGGAGGTGCAGGCCCGGGCGCAGCGCCTCGAACGCGAGGCGCGCGAGCAGGCCCGCGCCTACTTGCTCGAGGCGCGCAAGAAGGTCGAAGAGGCGTTGGGGCAAGCGCGCGCGGCCGTGGACGAGGCGACGGCACGGGAGGCGCGCCGGCTCGTGGAAAAAGCCATTGACGAGACTGCCGGGGAAGCGGCCGGTGAGAAGGTCAGGGAAGGCTGGATGTCGTTGGACGAGCTGAAGCGTGCCCGCAGGGGATCTCCCTCCCCCAACCTCCCCCAACCTCCTCCAACCTCTACCGCGCCGTCCCTGACCGCCGCAACGGAGATTTCTTTAATTGGCCTCCGCGTCTCCGAAGCGGAGCCGCTGCTCGTCAAGGCTCTCGACGACGCCATCCTCGCCGATCTCCCCTCTCTCCGCGTGGTCCACGGCAAGGGGACCGGCGCCCTGCGTCAGTTCGTCCACGAGATCCTCTCGGACGACCCCCGGGTGAAGCGGTTCGGCTTCGCCGCTCCGAACCAGGGCGGCGCCGGCGTCACCGTCGTGGAGTTCCGCGCGTGAGCCTCATTCCCGATGACGTGATCGAGCAGGTCCGCGAGGCGGCGGACATCGTGGGGATTATCGGCGAGCACGTCGAGCTCAGGCGGACCGGATCCGATTTCCGCGCCCCGTGTCCGTTTCATGGAGGCACGCACCGCAACTTCGCCGTCATCCCCCGCAAGGGGATGTACTACTGCTTCGTGTGCCACGCCGGGGGCGACGTCTTCACCTTTTTCATGAAGAAGCTCGGGTTGGATTATCCCACCGCCGTGCGCGAGGTGGCGCGGCGGGTGGGCATCACCATCCCGGAGCGCGGGCCCACCGGGCCCGATCCCCGTGAGCCGCTCTACAGCGCCGTGGCGGCGGCCGCCGACTGGCTCGCGCGCCAGCTGCTCGAGAATCCCGAGGCGCAGCAAGCCCGCGATTACCTGACGACCCGGCACTTCGACCTCGAGACCGTCCAGCCGCTTGGTCTCGGGTACGCGCCCAGGAGCAAGGCGTTCCTCGACGCAATGAAAGGCTTAGGCGTGCGTGACGAGGTGTTGCTGGAGGCGGGTCTGTTGGCTAAACGAGAGGATGGCACGCTCGCGCCGCGCTTCCGCGGCCGCCTGCTCTTCCCGATCCACGACCTGCGCGCCCGGGTGGTCGCCTTCGGGGGGCGCATCCTCGGCGAAGGAGAACCCAAGTACCTCAATTCGTCCGATACGCCGATCTTTCACAAAGGCAAGCTGCTGTACAACCTGCACGTCGCGAAGCACGCGATGCGCAAGGCGGAGCGCGCGATCCTGGTCGAAGGGTACTTCGACGTGCTCCGCCTTTCCCTCGCCGGGATCGAAGAAGTCATCGCGCCGCTCGGCACGGGGCTCACCCCGGAGCAGGCGCAGCTCGTGAAGCGCCACGCTCCGCAGGTGATCCTGTTGTATGACTCGGACGAGCCCGGTCTGCGCGCCACGTTCCGCGCCGGCGACGAACTCTTGCGCGAGGGGCTGCGGGTGAGCGTGGCTACGCTCCCGCCGGGCGAGGACCCCGACACCCTGGTTCAAAAGAACGGTGCCGCGGGATTGGAAGAGGTCCTCAAGGACGCAGTCGATGTGCTGGAGCGGAAAATCCAGATCCTCGACCGTAAGGGATTCTTCGGCACCTTGCCGGGCCGACGCCGCGCGCTCGATCGGCTGCTCCCGACAATCCGGGCCGCGAAAGACCCGATCACGCGTGAATTGTACATCTCGCGGGCGGCGGAAGCGGCCGGAGTGCGGAAGGATGTTCTGGAACGGGAAATCGTGACGACGGGAGGCGGGAGCAACGGGCGCGTCTCCCGTCTCCCGTCTCCCCTCTCCCGCTCTGCCCGCCAGCGCTGAAAAGGCGCTTCTCCTCCTGATGCTGGAAGGGGAACCATGGCGCGCTCGCGTCATCGAGGCCGTCGACCCCGAAGAGCTGGAGTTCCCACCCTATCGCGCCGTCTTCGAGAGTGTCGCGGACGACGCAGTACTCGCGCTCGACGACACGTCGGCCCGCGCGTACGAGCAGCTCAAGGCCGAGGGCCTTGGCGGGCGGGACCCCAACGAGATGTACGAGTGGGCCGTCAACTGGATGGAAGCCCGGCGGCTCGAGCGGCAGCTGGAGCAGTTGGACGATCAGCTCCCGTTTGAGAGCCCCGATCGGCAGGCGTCCCTGATTGCGGAGAAGCGTCGCGTGTTCGACGAGCTCCGCAAGCGTTATCCGCGATACAAGATCGCTAAGAGGAGGAGAGGTGCACCCGGAACTTGAAGCGTTGTTGGCGCTACAGGAGAAGGATCAGGCGGTAACGGCGACCGATGCGGCCCTCGCGGCGCTCGTCCCCGAGCTGGGGACGCTCGATGAGGCGCACATGGCGGCCGAGCGCACGCTGGCGGTGGCGCGGGCGGGAATCCAGGCCGCGATCGACCGGCGCGACGAGCTGGAGGGCAAGATCGCCAACTATCGCTCCATGCAGGAGCAGCGGCGCCAACGCCTCGAGTGGGTGCGGGGCGCCAAGGAAGCCTCCACTCTCATGGCGGAGTTGGACCTGGCACGCTCGGTGCTCGCGAAAGAAGAGGCCGAGTTCATGCGCTCCGGCGACGCCGTCACCGAAGCGGAGCGCAAGGCCGCGGAGGCCGAGCGGGCGCTCGACGAGGTGCGAGCGCGGCAGGCCCCGCTGCGCGAGGCGCTCGCCGGCAAACGCGAGCAGATCGCCGCCGAGCGCGAGCGAGCGCTCGCGGAGCGCGAGCGCGCCACCGCGGCCGTGAGCGCCGGCCTGTTGGCGCGCTACGAGCGCATCCGGCGCGGTAAAGCGCCGCTGGCGCTGTACCCCCTGCACGGCGACGCCTGCGGCCGCTGTTTCACGGCGGTCCCGACGCAGCGCCGGGTCCTGATCCAGCGTGGCGCGTCGATCGAGGGCTGCGAGGCCTGCGGCGTGCTGCTGTACGCCCCGGAATGATCCCGGCCCGCTGGGCGGTCGCGGCGCCGCCCGACCCGCAGCTCACTGCGGCCCTCGCGTCCGACCTCCACATCCCCGAGACGCTCGCCGCCATCCTCGTGCAGCGCGGGCTCGCCGCGCCCGAGCACGCCAAGGCGTTTCTCCGCCCCGACCTCGAGCGGCTCTCGAATCCGCACGGCTGGGCCGATATGCCGCGAGCCGTCGAGCTGATCGTCGCCGCGGTCAGGGGCGGCGCCCCGATCCTGGTCCACGGCGACTATGACGTCGACGGCCAGTGCGCCGCCGCCTTGCTCACGCGCGTGCTCTCGAGCGTCGGGGGCCGGGCCCACGCGTTCGTCCCGCACCGCTTGCGCGACGGATACGATTTCGGGCCGGCCGGGCTCGCCGAAGCGCGCCGCCTCGGCGCCGGGCTCATCATCACCTGCGACTGCGGCATCACCGCGCTGGAAGCGGTGCGCGCCGCGCGTGCGGCCGGCATCGACGTCATCGTTACCGATCACCATCTCCCGGGCGACGCGCTGCCCCCGGCCTCGGCGGTGCTCGACCCGCGGCGCGCCGATTGTCCATCGGACGAGAAAGACCTGTGCGGCACCGGCGTCGCGTTCAAGCTGGCGCAGGCGCTGGTGCCGGCGTTGGGGCTGTCTCCCCATCTTCCGCTCCATTTCCTCGATCTGGTGGCGCTCGCGACCGTGGCCGACGTCGTGCCGCTCACGGGCGAGAACCGCATCCTCGTGCGCCACGGGCTCAAGCTGCTCGCGGAGTCGCATTGGACGGGTGTGCGGGCGCTCGTCGAAACGGCGGGCCTCGCCGGGAAGCCGATCAAGTCGGGCCACGTCGGGTTCATCCTGGCGCCGCGCTTGAACGCGGCCGGCCGGATCGGGGACGCCAACGACGGGCTGCGGCTGCTCCTCTCCGACGATCCGCAGGAATCGGCGGCGATCGCCCGCGAGCTCGAGACGCTGAACGCCCGGCGCCAGGCGCTGGATCAGCGCATCCTCGACGAGGCGGTGGAGCTGGCGGAGCGGGTGCTGCGGCCGGAGGACCGCGCCCTGGTGCTCGCGGCCGACGCCTGGCACCCGGGGGTGATCGGGATCGTCGCCTCGCGCCTGGTGGAGCGGTATGGGCGACCCACGTTCCTCATCGGCTGGGAAGAGGGAAGCGAGATGGGGCGCGGCTCGGGGCGGAGCGTCGCAGGCTTCGACCTGCACGCCGCGTTGCATCGCGTCGGGCACCACCTCGAGAAGTACGGCGGCCACACCATGGCGGCGGGGCTCACTATCCGCCGGGAGCGCTACGAGGCGTTCCGTGTTGCGTTTCTCGCCGTCGCGGGCGAGCTTCTGGGCCCCGACGACCTGGTGCCCGCCCAGCGCGTGGACCTGGAGCTGCCCTTGGGCCTCGTGAGCGACGAGCTGGAGAAGCTGATCCGCTATCTCGAGCCGTGCGGCCCGGGCAATCCCGCGCCGGTCTTCGGCGTGCGGCAGGCCCGCGCGGTCGGTGCGCGGCGCGTCGGGACGAACCACCTGCGCTTCACCTTGGACGATGCGTCGGGCGTGCTCCCCGCGATCGCGTTTCAGTGGGCCGATGCCATCCCCGACCACTGGCTCGCCGAGCGGTTGGACGTCGCGTTCCGGCTGGAGCGCGACGAGTGGCAGGGGCGAACGACGCTGCAGGCGCGGGTGGCGGCGATGGCGCCCAGCACATGAACGCGGAACGCGGAGCGGGGAACGCGGAACAGCAGGGCGCGCGCTTGTTCCGGGTTCCGACTTCCGCGTTCCGCGTTGGGAAGGGGGTGGGGCCGGGCATGATTCGCATCATCGCCGGCGAGTTCAAGGGCCGCCGCTTGAAGACTCCGTCCGGCGATAAGGTCCGGCCGACCGGGGACCGCGTGCGCGAGGCGTGGTTCTCCATCCTCCAGCGCCCGCTGCGCGGGGCGCGCGTGCTCGATCTGTTCGCGGGCTCGGGCGCGCTGGGTCTCGAGGCGCTCTCGCGCGGAGCCGTGAGCGCGGACTTCGTGGAGATCCACCGGCTCGCGTTGTCCTCGCTCAAGGCCAACATCACGCTCCTCAAGGTGGACGACCGGGCGGCGGTGCATCGCGTGGACGCCCTCAAGTTCGCGGAGCTGCTCCACCCCGGGCAGTACGACGTGGCGTTCGCCGACCCGCCGTACGCGAGCGAACACGCGGCGCGGCTCGTCGCCCTGTTCCGCGTGAATCCGTTCGCGCGCATCGTCTCGATCGAGCATCCGGCGGATCAGCCGATTCCCGGCGACGACACGCGGCGCTATGGCGATACCGCCGTGACGTTCATCTACGCCCCATGACGGCTCCCGCCCTACGCGTCGCCGTATACCCGGGATCGTTCGACCCGGTCACCCGCGGGCACGAGGACCTGATCCGCCGCGCCAAGAGCTTCGCCGACCGCGTGATCGTCGCCGTGGCGGTCAATGTGGCGAAGCAGCCCCTCTTCACCCTGGACGAGCGGGTGGCGTTGATCCGACAGGCGGTCGCGGATCCCAGCGTGGAGGTCCGGTCGTTCGACGGGCTGCTCGCTGAGTTCGCGCGCGCGGCGGGGGCGACCGTGATCGTGCGGGGCTTGCGGGCGGTGAGTGACTTCGAGTACGAGTTCCAGATGGCGCTCATGAACCGCAACCTGGCCCCGGGCATCGAGACGGTCTTTCTCGTCCCCGCGTTCGACCTCACGTACCTGAGCTCGAGCCTCGTGCGCGAAGTGGCGCGGTTCGGCGGCGACGTGTCGCAGCTCGTCCACCCTGCGGTCCAGAAGGCGCTCCGGCAAAAGTTCGGCAAGTGACGTTCCGCGACTCGGTGTACGAGCGGGCGCGCCGTGCCGGTCGCCGCATCGTGCTCCCCGAGGGGACGGACGAGCGCGTGCGCGCCGCCGCCACGCGGATCGAGCGAGAGCGCCTTGGAACCGTCCAGCTCTTGGAGGGTCCCGCTCCCCGCTCCCTCCTCCCCGAGATGACCCGACTGCTTCGCACGCGGCATCCGGACAGGTTTCCCACCGACGTCGCCGCGGCGGCCGCCCTCGAGCATCCCCTCACATTCGGCGCCGCGCTCGTCGGGCTGGGCCGGGCCGACGTCATGGTCGGCGGGGCCACGTTCCCGAGCGGCGACACGATCCGCGCCGCGCTCTGGGCGGTGGGCGCGGCGCCCGGGATTACGACGGTGAGCGGGGCGTTCTACATGGTGCGGGATGACGCCGTGCTCACGTTCACCGATTGTGCGGTCGTGCCCGAGCCGAGCCCGGAGCAGCTCGCCGACGCGGCGGTGGCGGCGGCGCGCGACCGCCGGCGGATCGTGGGCGACGAGCCGATCGTGGCGCTGTTGTCCTACAGCACGAAAGGCAGCGCGGCGGGACCGCGCGTGGAGCGTGTGCGGCAAGCGCTCGAACACCTGGCGCGCCGCCGCCCCGATTTCGCGTTCGACGGCGAGCTGCAGACCGACGCTGCGCTGGTCGCCCCGGTGGCGGCGCGCAAGGCCCCGGGCTCGCGCGCGGCCGGACGCGCCAACGTGCTCGTGTTTCCCGATCTTGACAGCGGCAACATCGGATACAAACTGGTGCAGCGCCTGGGCGGGTGGGAGGCGATCGGGCCGATCCTCCAGGGACTCGCGCGACCCGTCGCCGACCTGTCGCGAGGCGCGACGGCCGATGATATTGTGGACACGGCGGCGGTCGCCGTCCTTCAAGCGGGGGAGCAGTCATGAGCTTCAGTCTCAAGAAGGACAAGCAGGGCGTGGTGGTGGTCGGGGTGGACGGGCAGTTGATCGTCGGCAACCGTCAAGAGCTGAAGCAGAAGGTGCTCGACACGCTCGAGGGCGGTGGCAAGAAGTTCGTCATCGACTTCACCAAGACCGGCTACATCGACTCCTCCGGCCTCGGCGTCCTGGTGTCGCTCTCGAAGAAGATCCGCGAGCAGGGTGGGGACCTCCGGCTCTGCGGCCTGAATGAAGACCTGCAGACCCTGTTCGAGCTCACCAAGTTGGACACGCTCTTCGCCATCGCGCGAACGCCCGAGGAGGCGCTCGCCGCCTTCTAACCCGTGACCACGCCGCAGCCCCTCCAGGTGCGCCGACGGGCGACGGGAGGTGAAACCGAGATCGAGTTGTCGCTCGACGTGCCGAGCGATCTCGAGTACGTCGGCCCGGCCGTGGAGCTGATCGCGGATGAGCTGCCTGGCGGCCCCCTCTCCCCCCGCCGTATCCGGTTCAACTTCCGCACCGCGTTCGCGGAAGCGCTCGCCAACGCCATCGCCTACGGGAACCATCGGGACCCGAGGCGCGTCGTCCGCGTGCGGGTCGAGGTGGCGCCGGACGCCGTGCGCCTGCATGTGACCGACGAGGGCAACGGCTTCGACCCCAGCGGCGTCCCCGATCCCACGCTCCCCGAGCGCCTCGAGCGCGAGGACGGCCGCGGCCTGTTCGTGCTGAAGAGCCTCGTGGACCAGGTCGCCTTCAACGAGAAAGGGAATTCGGTGTGCCTGACGCTCCGGGCGGGCTGACCCGAGTCGAGCGACTGCTTCCCGTGCTCGAGCGGCTCGCCGGAACGCGACTCCGCCTGCGGCGCCAGGGCGAGGTCGCCGCGCCAGCGGGGTCGGTGCGGCTCGAGCCGATTCCCGAGATCGAGGGGTTGTGGCTCGAGATCGCGAACGGGGGACCGGGGAAGCCACTGACCCCGGGCGCGAGCCCGGGGCTCGCGCCCGAGCTGGCCCAGATCGTCGGCTCGCTGCTTTCCGCCGAGCGCGATGCCGTCCAGGTCGCGGCCGAGTTGTCGGACCGGTACGAGGAAATCGACCTGATCTACACGATCAGCGAGATCTTGGGTCACACGATCCGGCTCGACGAAGCGGCCGATCGGATTCTGCGCGAGGTGTCCACGGTGGTCGGGGCCCGACGCGCGACGCTCCTGGTGCACGACGCCGAGCAGCAGGTGCTGCGCATCGTAGCGGCGCGCGGCATGGGCGCGCAGGACGCAGAGCCGATCGAAGTGGACGACGCCTGCTCGGTCGCCGCACGCGTGTTCCGCGAGATGCGGATCGTGAGCTACGACCCGACGGACCCGACGGCGCCGAACCCCGGCTGTCCCGAAGGCCGGAACTACCGGGGCCAGGCGTTCCTCTCGGTCCCGGTCCTGTACGCCGCGCCGGGCGCGCGCGGCAAGCCGATCGGCGTCATCAACCTGACCGACCGCGAGGGCGGAGATGCCTTCACCGCCGGCGACCGAAAGCTGGTGGCCGCGATCGCGAACCAGATCGGCGCGGCCATCGAGAACGCGCGCCTCGTCGCCCGCGACCTCGGACAACAACGCGTGCTGCGGGAGCTCGAGCTGGCGCGCGACCTCCAGCTCAAGCTGCTGCCGTCGCCCGGCGTGCTCGCCGGGCGCGTGGATGTCGCCGCGCGCTGCCGTCAGGCCGAGTCGGTCGGCGGGGACTTTTACAACCTGCTCAACCTGCGGGCGGACCGTATCGGCGTGATGATCGGCGACGTGACGAGCCACGGCTTCAGCGCCGCGCTGATCATGGCGCTCGTGATGGCGGCCTCCGGCATCCATGCGGAATCGGCCGAGACGCCGACGGAGGTGCTGCGCCGGCTCGAGGCGTCGCTCGCCGACGAGCTCGCGAGCACGGAGATGTTCCTCACCGTGTTTTACGCCGTGGTCGACCCGAAAGCGGGACGGATCACGTTCGCCAACGCCGGGCATGCGCATGCCTTCTTCGTATCGACGCGGACGGGCAGGGCGGTTCGGCTCGAGGCCACCCGCCCGCCGCTCGGCCTCGCCACCGCGGCGGGCGAAGATGCCGCGCTCACCTGGGCCCCGCGGGAGGCGATCATCTGCCTCTTCACGGACGGCGTCGCCGAGGCGCTGGGCGGGGGCGGCGGGGGCGGGGGGGGCGGGCGCGACGAGCGATTCGGCGAGGAGCGGGTGCTGGGCCACGTGGCCAGGCTGAAGGACCGCTCCGCGCGCGAGATCCTCGAATCCGTGCACGCCGACCTCGCCGGGTTCACGGGCGGCGCACCGCCCGCCGACGACCGCACCGTCGTCATCCTCAAGGTGTGATCCCGCACAAGCGGCTCGGCCAGCACTTCCTCACCGACCGGAACATCCTGCAGCGCATCGTCGACGCGCTCGAGCCCGCGCCCGACGACGTCGTGGTCGAGATCGGGGCGGGGACGGGAACCCTCACGGCCGTCCTGGCCCCCCGTGTGCGTCACGTCATCGCCATCGAGAAGGACCGACGGCTGGCAGGAGAGTGCGGAGCGCGGAGTGCGGAATGCGGAGTAGATAGACTGACCGTCGTTCACGGCGATGCGCTCCGGGTCGATTGGCATGCCCTCGTCACTCCGCACTCCGCACTCCGCATTCCGCACTTCAAGGTGATCGGCAACATCCCCTACGCCATCACCTCGCCCCTGATCGACAAAGCCCTCACGCCGCCGCTCCCCGGGTGCATCGTGTTTCTCGTCCAGGCCGAGGTCGCCGACCGCCTCGCCGCTCGCCCGGGGTCGAAGACGTACGGCGCCCTCTCGGTGGGGGTACAAGCCGTGTGTCGCGTGGAGCGGCTGTTCGCCGTGCGCGCCGGCGCGTTCACGCCGCCGCCCAAGGTGCAGAGCGCGCTGGTGCGCCTCACACCGCTCGCCCAGCCGCTCGTCGCGCCCGAGGAGATCGTGGCCTTCCGCGCGTTCGTCACCGCGTGCTTCATGCGGCGTCGCAAGCAGCTGCGCAACGTGCTCATGGCGGCGACCGGGCGGGCTGCGGCCCTGGTGGGCGCCGGACTCGCCGCCCTCGACCTCGATCCGGCGGCGCGTCCCGAAACGCTCGACCCCGAAGCCTTCGTCCGGCTCTTGCGTTGGAGCGCTGGGTTGTGAAATAATTCACAATGCGGAAGATTTCCGAGACCACGGTGCGACGGCTCTCGCTGTACCTGGGGTTCCTCGAGCAGTTCGACGCCCAGGGCCAGGCCACCATCTCCTCGGCCGAGCTCGCCCGGCGCGGCGGCACGACCTCCGCGCAGGTGCGGAAGGACCTCTCGTTCTTCGGCTCGTTCGGTAAGCGCGGCCTGGGGTATTCCGTCCCCGAGCTCACCGCCCGCATCCGCGACATCCTGGGCTTGCGCCGCAACTACCGCGTCGTGCTGGTGGGCGCGGGCCGCATCGGCAGCGCGCTCGTGCAGTACCCCGGCTTTCGGCAGCGCGGCTTCCACGTCGCCGCGATCTACGACAAGGACCCGAAGAAGATCGGCTCCCGCTGGAATGGCCTGGTGGTGCGCGACATCCGCCACCTCGACGCCGACCTCGCCAAGGAGCCGAGCGACATCGCCATCGTCGTGACGCCGCCCGAGTCGGCGCAGGACGTCGTGGACCGGCTGGTGCGTGCCGGCGTGAAGGCGATCCTCAACTTCGCCCCAGTGCAGCTCGCGGTGCCGAGCGACGTGGCGGTGAAGTCGGTCAACATGGCGCTGGAACTGGAGACGCTCAGTTTCGCGTTGGCCAACCGATGACACACAAGTTCGGAGCGCCCTAACATCACCCTTCGCCGTCACTTAGCCGGCGAGCGGCGGCACGCTTAGATTCCGCCCCCATGGCCCGCGTCCACGTCACCTCGGAAATCGGCCCCCTGCGGACCGTGCTGGTCCATACTCCCGGCCGCGAGCTGGTGGCGGTCACCCCCGGCAATCGGGAAGACTACCTCTACGACGATATCATCGACCTGGAGCTCGCCCAGCGGGAGCACCAGCGATTTGTGGCGGTGCTGGAGCGGTTCGCCCAGGTGTACGAGGTGCGCACGCTCCTGACGGAGTTGGTGGCACGTCCCGACGTGCGCGAGTTCCTCGTGACCCGCGCGCTCGAGGTGGTGCCGTCCGACGCCCTGGCGAAGCAGCTCGGCGCGCTCTCTCCCGAGGAGCTGGTGGCGCTGATGGTCGAGGGTGCGCTCGAGGACGCCGGGCCGATCGCCCGGGCGCTCAATGAAACGGGCTTCGCCCTGCCGCCTCTGCCCAATCTCTTCTTCACCCGCGACGTGGGGATCGTGATCGGCGAGCACTCCATCATCGGCTCGATGCGCTACGGCGTCCGCTGGACCGAGGAGCTGCTGGTGAAGGCGCTGTTCCGCTACCACCCGTGCCTCGAGAACGCCGGGATCCTGTACGACGGGTCGGAGGAGAAGCGCAACAACTACACGCTCGAGGGGGGAGACGTACACCCGGTCCGCCCCGACCTGCTGCTGCTCGGTTTCAGCGAGCGCTCGAGCCCGGCGGCGCTCGATCACCTGTGCGACCTGGTGTTCGAGCATTGCGGCGTGAAGGACGTGATCGTCGTGGTCCTCCCGAACGAGCGCACCGCCATCCACCTGGACATGATCTTCACACAGCTCGACCGCGAGCTGTGCTGCGTCTATCCGCCACATTTCGTGGGACCGGAGCGGCTGGCGGTGCTGCACCGCCGCAAGAAATCCAAGGGCGTGAAAGAGATGCCCAACTTTTTCGCCGCCATGCAGGCGGTGGACCACCCGCTCGAGCCGGTATTCTGCGGCGGCTCGGACCGCTCGCTGCAGGAGCGCGAGCAGTGGTCCTCCGCCTGCAATTTCTTCGCGGTGCGCCCCGGCGTGGCCGTCACCTACGCCCGCAACGAGGCCACGCTGCGCGAGCTCGACCACGCCGGGTTCAAGACGCTCACCGCCGTGAACCTGCTGGCCGGTGAGGAAGCGCTGGATGAGGGCGAGCGCGCGGTGATCACGATGGACGGGAGCGAGCTGGTGCGGGGTGGCGGCGGTCCCCGCTGCATGACGTTGCCGCTCCGGCGGGATGACCTCTAGCCCCGCGCCGCTCCCCCTCGAGCACTCCCGGTTCGCCGTCGTGGACGTGGAAACGACGGGTGGACGCGCCCAACGCGGTGGCCGGATCCTCGAGGTGGCGGTCGCGATCCTCGAGGCGGGAACCGTCCATCTGGCCTTCACGTCCTTGCTCGACCCCGGTACCCCAATCCCCCCCTGGGTGGCGCGCCTCACCGGTATCACCGACGGCATGGTCGCCGGGTGCCCGCGCTTCGCGGACGTGGTGCCCGATCTCGGACACGCGCTCGATGCCGGCGTGTTCGTCGCCCACAACGCCCGCTTCGACTGGCGCTTTCTCGAGGCGGAGTGCGTCGCCGCCGGCGTCCCGGCACCTGGCGGCAAGCCTCTCTGTACGGTGCGCCTCACCCGCCGCCTCGTACCCGAGCTACGCCGCCGGGCGCTCGACCAGGTGGCGGCGTTCTTCGGCATCGAGAATCCGGCACGCCATCGCGCCTTCGGCGACGCCCTCGCGACCGCGTACGTCCTGCGAGCGCTGCTCGGGCGGGCACGCGAACGAGGGGTGGAGACGCTGGAACAACTGATTGAGGTGCACGACCGGCCACGGCACACCAAAACGCGGAACGCGGAAGGTGGAACGCGGAACATGAGCGAATGCGTCGATGGGCGAGCGACCCTTCACGACTGTTCCGCGCTCCGCGTTCCGCGTTCCGAGTTCTGATGTCTCATACGACCTTCAAAGTCGGCCGCCTGACCTGCCACGCCCTCGAAGGAGGGACCCAGCGCCTCGACGGCGGCGCCATGTTCGGCGTCGTGCCCAAACCCCTGTGGCAGCGCCGCATCCCGGCCGACGAGCGCAACCGGATTCCCTTGGCGCTGCGTTGTCTCCTGGTCGAGCACGACGCCGGGCTGGTCCTCGTGGACACAGGGCTCGGCAACAAGGAAGACGATAAATTCAAGGACATCTACGGCGTCGCCAACGAAGGCAAAAACGGGCGCACCCAGCTGGAAGACGCGCTCGCGGAGCTCGGCTACCAGCCCGCAGACATCCGCTGGGTGATCGACACCCACCTCCATTTCGATCACGCGGGCGGCAATACCTACCGCGATCCGTCGGGCCGCGTGACCCCGAGCTTCCCACAGGCCCGATATGTCGTCCAGCGGAAAGAGCTCGAGTTCGCCCGGCACACCAACGAGCGCACCGCGGCGAGTTACCTCCCGCCCAACTTCGAAGGGGTCCCGTTCAGCTTCATCGACGGGGAGGCGGAGCCGCTCCCCGGTATTCGCTGCCTGCCGACCCCGGGCCACGTGCCCTATCACCAGTCGGTACTGGTCGAGAGCGGCGGTGAGCGGGTGTGCTTTCTCGCGGACCTCGTCCCCACCAGCGCCCATCTGCCGCTCCCCTGGATCATGGGGTACGACCTCGAGCCGCTCGTGACCCTCGAGTCGAAGCGACGGCTGTACGCACGGGCGGAAGCGGAAGGGTGGCTGCTGTTCTTCGATCACGATCCCGCGGTGGTCGCGGGTCGGTTGGGGCATGATGGGAAGGCGTTCGCTCTTGTGGACCCGCTTCTGGCGGGCTAAACTTAGCGCCGACAATACGGCAAGCGGGCGCCCGAGCGCGCCTCACCCGCTGCCTCTCCGGATTGGGGAGTGCTCTAGGGTCCGAGACGACGTGATCCGTAGTCCGTGATCCGTCCTCCGTAACTACGGACGACGGAAAACGGACGACGGACGACGCGAAGCGGATTCCCTGGCACCCGGAGTCCGCTTTTTCTTTCTTGTGGAGGAGAACGGCACCTGGCGATCGAAAGCCCGAACAACAAAGCGCCGCGCATCCGAGTCAACCGGCAGATCCGGATCAGCCCGATCCGCGTGATCGCCCCCGACGGAGCGCAGCTCGGCGTGCTGACCGTCGAGGAAGCGCTGGCCGCGGCGCAGGAGCGAGGCCTCGACCTGGTCGAGGTGGCACCGCTCGCGCGACCCCCGGTCGCGAAGATCATGGACTATGGGAAGTTCAAGTTCGAGGAGGCCAAGGCCGCGCGGGCAGCGAAGAAAAAGCAGCACATCATCCATCTGAAGGAAGTGAAGTACCGGCCCGGGATCGACGATCATGACTTCGAGTTCAAGACCCGGCACGCGCGTGAGTTCTTGCAGGACGGCAACAAGGTCAAGGTGACGATGATGTATCGGGGTCGGCAGATGGCCCACATCGACCTGGGGCGCGCGGTGCTCGACCGGGTCGCCAACGAGCTGAAGGACATCGCCAAGATCGAGCAGGACCCGAAGCTCGAGGGCCGCAACATGTCGATGGTCTTGGCGCCGAAATGACACTCATAGCCCCGCCCGTGAGGGCGGGGAGGACGAGATGCCCAAACAAAAATCGAAGCGTGCGCTCCGCAAGCGGGTGCGGCTGACCGGAACCGGGCGGCTGCGCCGGCACCACGCCTACAAGAGCCACATCCTGACCAAGAAGCACCCCAAGCGGAAGCGCCGCCTGCGCAAGCCCGCGCTCGTGTCGCACGCCGACGAACGACGCCTTAAGCGGTTGCTGATGGTGTAAGGAGCGATCCATGCCCCGCGTCAAGAGCAACGTCGCGCGCCTGAAGCGCAAGAATAAGATCATGAAGCTCGCCAAGGGCTACTTCGGCGGGCGGTCCAAGCTATGGAAGGCGGCCAAGGAGTCGGTCGAGCGGGCCCAGAAATACGCCTACCGGGACCGCCGCCGCAAGAAGGCCGATTTTCGCCGGCTCTGGATCACGCGCATCAACGCGGCCGCACGGCTGCACCAGCTGTCCTACAGCCGCCTCATGAACGGGCTCCGCAAGGCCGGCGTCGAGATCAACCGCAAGGTGCTCGCCGATCTGGCCGTTCGCGATCCCGTCGCGTTCGAGCAGCTCGCGGAGGTCGCCAAGCAGGCGCTCTAACCATGCGCGACCTCCTGGCAGCCCTCGCCGAGCTGCGGGAGCGTCTGAAGGAAATTCCGCAGACGGACGAGCGTCGACTGTCCGATCTCAAGACCGAGATCCTCGGACGCAAGGCCGGCGCACTCACCCAGATTCTCGGGCGCTTGCCCAAGCTCGATCCGCCCTCCAAAAAGGAGGTCGGCGCAGCGGCGAACGCGTTGAAGCGCGAGTTCGAGGCCGCCTTCGAAGCCCGCGAGCGCGAGCTCAAGCGCGCCGCCGGCGTAGTCACCGGCGTGGACCCCACCATGCCCGGTCGCGCGGCCTGGCAGGGCGGGCTCCACCTGGTCACCCAGGTCGTGGACGAGATCTGCGAGATCTTTCGCGAGCTCGGATTCACGCGCGCCGTGGGTCCCGAGGCCGAGACCGAGCGCTACAACTTCTTCGCCCTCAACTTCCCCAAGGACCACCCGGCCCTCGACGCCCAGGACTCGTTCTACTTGACCGGGGACGTGCTGCTCCGCACCCACACCTCGCCGGTGCAGATCCGCACGCTCGAGCGGTACGCACCACCGATCCGGGTCGTGATCCCGGGGCAGGTGTACCGTCGCGACCCGTTCGATGCCTCGCACTCACCGGTGTTCCAACAGATCGAAGGACTCGCCGTGGACGAGGGGATCACCTTCGTGGACTTCAAGGCGACCCTCGCCACCTTCGCGCGCAGGTTCTTCGCCCCGGACACGCGCGTACGGTTCCGGCCGTCGTTTTTCCCGTTCACCGAGCCGTCGGCGGAGATGGACGTGCAGTGCCAGATGTGCCAGGGCACGGGATGCGCGACGTGCAAGCAGACCGGCTGGATGGAGATCCTCGGCTCCGGCATGGTGCACCCGGCGGTGCTCGAGAACTGCGGCGTCGACAGCGAGCGATATACGGGATTCGCGTGGGGCATGGGCCCGGAGCGCATCGCGATGACCCGCCACGGGATTCCCGACATCCGGCTCCTGTTCGAGAG
>Ga0209055_1001260_pt1 | contig 16886 bp, 16 predicted proteins | sample GraSoiAngelo_110_FD_185875 | JGI IMG/M metagenome (GOLD analysis project Ga0209055, IMG submission 185875) | Grasslands soil microbial communities from the Angelo Coastal Reserve, California, USA - 14_0903_12_30cm (SPAdes) (version 2) | ecosystem: Environmental > Terrestrial > Soil > Grasslands ... | reverse complement strand
GCTTTCCAGCTCGCCGCGGAAGAACTGCGCGCGCTTCGGATAGTCGAACGCGAGCGTGGCGAGAGCATCGATCACCTTGTAGGTCCCGATATTGCGGCCGTAAGTGGTCTCCACGCCGATGATGCCCACGATGATTTCCTCGGGCACGCCGAATTCGCTGGCGGCGCGCGCAAGGGGCTGGGCATTGCGGTTCCAGAACTGCACGCCCGCCTCGATGCGCTGGGGGTTGATGAATATCGCGCGGTAGGCCTGCCAGGACGCGAGCGCGGTTTCGGCGGGCTGCTCCATCGCCTTGATGATCGCGGGCTGAAACTGCGCCTTGCCGAAGACGCGGATGAGCTCCCTGCGGGTGAAGCCATGCTTCTTCACCATTTCGGCGATGAACTCCTTCACTTCCCTGCGATGCGGGTAAGGCGGAGGATCCGCGGCGGCGGCCGAGCCGATCTGCAGCGCGAGGGCCGCGGCCGCGAAGAACGCGTGACAGGCTTTCAAGGAGCGAATTCCCGCACCAGGTGCGTCAGTCGGGCGATCGAGCGGGCGTCGGGTCCCGGGCCGTAGCGCTGATCGACATAGAGTGAGGCGATGGCACGCACGGCGTTCTCGCGCGCCGGGAGCACCCGGGCAACGCGGTCCGCGTAGTCGAGCGGGCCCTCGGCGCGCGCGCGCGCAAGACCCTCGCGCGCGAGCTTGTCGCAGAAGCGCAGCCAGGCGCGCTGCACCGTATCCTCGCGCCGTATGCCGCGAAGCAGCCAAAGCGCGGTCAGCAGCAGCACTCCGGCCACGCTCCAGAACAGCATCACGGTCATCGTTTGCCAGCTCGGCTGCGGCACGCCCAGCCACGAAAGCATCTCGCGCTGGCGATCGGGGTTGTAACCGAGCACCCACTGGTTCCACTGGTTCGTGAGAGCCTCCCAGTTGTTGCGCAGGCCCTTCAGCCAATTGAGATTGGTGCGCATGAGCAGCGGAAGCGTCGCTCCTGCTGGCGCCGCGGCCGTGATGCCGAGCTCGACTCGGACCGGGACCGCTGCGGCGGTGGGATCGACGCGGGTCCAGCCGTTCCCGGCAAGCCACACTTCAGCCCAGGCGTGGGCGTCGGCCTGGCGCACGACCATGTAGCCGTCCACCGGATTGGTGTCTCCTCCCTGGTAACCGGTTACGACGCGGGCGGGCACGCCGGCAGCGCGCATCAGAAACACGAAACTCGAGGCGAAGTGCTCGCAGAACCCCTGCTTCGTGTCGAACAGAAACTCGTCCACGGAGTTCCGGCCGAGCGCCGGCGGCTGCAGCGTATACTCGAAGCGGCTGCCGCGGAAGAACTCGATAGCGCGGCGCACGATCGCCGAATTGTCGGCGAGCGACTCGCGCCACTCGCTCGCGAGCGCAAGCGAACGCGGATTGACGCCACGGGGGAGCCTGAGCGCCATCGCGAGGTCCTCGGGATTGCCTCCGCTCGCAGCCTGGAATTGGGGAAAGGAGCGCATTTCGTAGCGGATCCGGCTGCGGATCGGCGTCAGGGAGATCACGAGGTATTCGGAGGTGAGACGCGCGCTCGGCGGGATGCGCGCCGGCATCTCCAGCGCGAACATCCAGTTGCGGTTGTGCGGCTCGAGGGTCACCTCGTAATCGACCGGCGAGCCGGCGGCCTCGATGCTCATGTTCCGGCGCAGCTGCGGCAGGCCCACCCGCCAGGCGAGGCCGTCGAAATCCGACAGCACCGGGCCGCGCCAGTACAGCAGCGCGCGCGGCGGCGAATCGCTTTCGAATTTGACCCTGAATGCGATCGCGTCCGACAGGGACAGGTCTCTGATCGAGCCGGGCGACATGGTCTCCGACAGGCCGGTCACGCCGCTGTAGGCGTCCTGCGGCATTCCCCATAGGGGCCCCTGCACTCGAGGGAACAGGAAAAACAGCAGCAGCATCACCGGGCCCGCCTGAGCCAGCATGCGGCCGGCTGTTTTCAGATCGTCGACGACGGGCCGCAGCGGCGCGCTGAACCCGACGAGCGCGGTCGTGGTGACCAACACGGTCAGCAGCATCAGCCCCGCGATCGGAATGGACTGGGAGTAGAAAAAGTTGGCCAGAGCGACGAAGTACACGAGAAAAGCCACGACAAAGATGTCGCGCCGGGCTCGAGTCTCCAGCAGTTTGAGAAACAGGAGCAGCACGAGGAGTGTCACCCCTGGATCCCGGCCCATGATCGTGCGATAGGAAAAAAAGACCCCGATTGCGCCGGAGAAAGTCAGCAGAATCAGCAGCCAGCGCCGAGGCAGGGCACCGGCGCGAATCGACACGATAGCGCGCCAGATGAGGAGCGCGGTCGCGGCGAAGTCGGCCCAAAAGGGCAGCCACAAGGTGTGCGGGGCCACCGCGAGGGTCGCGCCGGCGATGAGCATCGCGAACGGCAGCGGCGTCAGAGTTTCAGTGTTTCGCGGCTCAGCCACGGTAGAGAGCAAGCTCTTTCAGACAGCGCTCCCGGTGCGCGAATCCTTCACCCAGGGGCACCTCGACGCCTGGCAGCCTCAGACCGTAGCGCAGGCCGCGTTCCTCGGCAAGCATGACCCAGCGGGCGAGCCGCGACAGCCGCGCCTCCGCGTACATGCCGGCGGGGAGTCGATCCCAGTCGAACCAGAGCTCAGAGGCGGCGCGCCCCGCGAAGAGCTTGGTGAGCAAGACCTCGCTGCGTGCCGAGGCCTTCCAGGCTATGTGACGCGGAGAATCGCTCGCGTGGTAGGGGCGCAGGCCGGCGAAATCGTCCGTGCCCGCACCCGCCGAAATCGCGTTGCCGGTGTCCGCGTCGGAATGCTCGGGAGGCAGCGGGGCCAAATCGGGTCGTGGGTACACGAGCGCGCGCATGTCCGGCTGCACGTAGCTCCAGGCGCGCATCAGCCCCAAAGGAAACCGCGTATCCACGGTCACCCGCTCGAGCTGCAACCAGCCCCGCTTCTCGGCCTTTACGGGCAGCGCCACCGAGCAGTGCTGGTGCGCGGGCGCGTCGCAGCTCACCCGGACTCCGCGACAGGCGACATCGAGGGAATGGCGATCGAAGTCGCTCTTGTTCTCGAAAACGAGCTCGAACTGCGCCGTGTCCCCTGCGAACACGGGCGCGACGCGCCCGGCGCTTACGTAGAGGTGCGCGAGATTTCGGAACGTATGCAGGATCGAGACGATGCCCAGGCCCGCGAGCAGAAACGTGAGCACGTAACCGAGCGAGAGATTGTAATTGATCGAACCGATCAGCATCAGGATCACGGCGAGCCCGAAGGTCAAGCCGTGGCGCGTGGGCAGGATGTAGACGCGGCGCTGGCTGAGGAACACGACCCCCGGTTCAGGCGCGTGCTTGCGGAACACCCACTGGAAGAAATTGTAGGCCTGAGAATACTGCAGGACCCGGTCGAGCTTCACGGGATGGGCACGGCGGAGATCAGGCCGTGCGCCTTGTCGAGGCTCGAGGCGCGAACCCCGTCGTGCACCGGCCGCAGGCGGTGGCCGGCCACGCCGGGGAGCACGGCCTGCACGTCCTCCGGGAGGACCTTGTCGCGGCCTTCGATCAGCGCCCAGGCGCGCGACGCGTGCAGCAACGCGAGCGCGGCGCGCGGAGAGAGGCCCGCCGCGTACTCGGGCGAGCGCCGCGAATGCTCGACGAGCGCCTGGATGTAATCGAGCAGCGGCGCCGCGGCGTGCACGGTCTTCACCATCGCCTGCAGATCCATGAGATCGCCCGGAGCGAGGCAGGCGTCGAGCCCGGCGATCATGTCGCGGCGGTCCGCGCCCTGCAGCAGCGTGCGCTCGGCATCGCGGTCGGGATATCCGAGCTCGATCCGCATCAGGAACCGGTCGAGCTGGGATTCGGGCAGCGGAAAGGTGCCTACCAGGTGCGAGGGATTCTGCGTCGCGACGACGAAGAAGGGCTCGGGAAGCCTGCGCGTCTCGCCTTCGGTCGTGACCTGATGCTCCTCCATCGCCTCGAGCAGGGCCGACTGCGTCCTGGGCGTGGCGCGGTTGACTTCGTCGGCGAGGATCAACTGCGAAAAAATCGGCCCCGCATGGAACTTGAAGGTGGAGCTTTCGCGCTCGTATACCGATACGCCAACGATGTCGGCGGGAAGCATGTCGCTTGTGAACTGGATGCGGTGGAAATTCAAGCCCAGGAGCTTCGCGAGCACCTGCGCGAGGGTGGTCTTGCCGACGCCGGGCAGGTCTTCGATCAGCAAGTGCCCGCTCGCGAGCAGGCAGGCGAGCGCGAGACGGATCTGGCGCTCCTTGCCGAGAATGATTTTTCCCGCCTGCTGTACGACGCCCTGAATGAGCGGATAGGACATCCGATGCGGCTCGAGCCGGCATGCCACCTGTTAAAGTCGTAAGTTTACTGGAAAGCCGTTATTATTGGACGGAAGGAATAAAGCTCATGGCGACGGCGTTTATCACGCATGCCGACTGCGCAAGGCACGACATGGGCCGCCAGCACCCGGAGAGCCCGGCGCGGCTCGCCGCGATCGAAGACCATCTCATCTCCTCGGGGCTTGCCGGACTTCTCGAGCGCCATGACGCGCCCCCTGCCAAGATGAGCGAGCTCGCCCGGGTGCATCCTGTCGAATACATCGAAGCGATTCGCGAGGCCTCGCCGCGGAGCGGGATCGTGCACCTCGATCCCGATACCGCGATGTGCCCGCACACCTGGGATGCGGCCCTTCACGCGGCGGGGGCCGCGGTGCTTGCGACCGACCTCGTGATCGGGGGGCGCGCCGGCAGCGCGTTTTGCGCGGTGCGCCCGCCCGGCCATCACGCGACGCGCACCCGCGCGATGGGGTTTTGCCTCTTCAACAACGTCGCCGTCGGGGCCAAGCACGCGCTCGAGCATCACGACATCGAGCGCGTGGCGATCATCGACTTCGACGTGCATCACGGCAACGGCACCGAGGACATCTTCAGCGACGACGAGCGCGTCGTGATGGCGAGCATATTCCAGCATCCGTTCTATCCCTACAGCGGCACCGAGGATCCCGCGCCGAACATGGCCAACGTGCCGCTCCCCGCAGGCTCGGACGGCAAGGCCTTGCGCACGGCAGTGGAGAAAATCTGGATGCCGGCCCTCGACGAGCTCGAGCCGCAGATGATCTTCGTCTCGGCGGGCTTCGATGCCCACGTCGAGGACGACATGGCCGGCTTGCGCTTCACCGAAGCCGACTACGCCTGGGTCACGCAGCGCATCAAGGAAGTTGCGGATAAATACTCTGAAGGAAGAATCGTGTCGGTTCTCGAGGGAGGCTACGCGCTCTCCGCGCTCGGGCGGAGCGTGGTGACGCATTTGAAGGTCCTGGGCGCTTCCTAGGAGTTTTTCCCATGAGAATGTGGCGTACGCTGGCTGTCGCGGCCGGGCTGCTTCTGCCCGCCGCATGCGGGAAAAACAGTGGCGGTGATATGCCGCCCTTCGAGATGCGCTTGCAGCAGGTTTTCGGCAGCGCCGCCGGCCTCTCCAGTCCGATCGATTTGCAGGCACCACCCGGCGACTCGCGGCTCTTCATCGCCGAGCGGCCGGGGCGCATTCGCGTCGTTCAGGGAGGCGTGCTGCAGACGACGCCGTTCCTCGACATTTCGAGCCGCGTGACTGTCCAAGGCGAAGCGGGGCTGCTTTCGTTCGCCTTCGATCCGCAGTACTCGACGAATGGCTTCGTCTACGTGCATTTCATCGAGAACATACCCAACACAACGGGAGATATCGTCGTCGAGCGCTATCACGTGTCTTCCGATCCGAACGTTCTTCAAACGCCCGGGACGGAGGTGATCCGGATTCCCCACCGGGACGCCAACAATCATTACGGCGGGCGAGTGGCGTTCGGGCCGGACGGCATGCTGTATTTGTCGGCGGGCGATGGCGGAGGGGGAAACAACCAATTCATGCACGCTCAGGATGCGGCCTCGCACCTCGGCAAGCTCTTGCGCATCGACGTGAGCGCGCTTCCTTACGCCATACCCCCTGACAATCCTGTCTGGCCTGGCGTAGGCCGGAATGAAAACTGGGCGATCGGTTTGCGCAATCCGTTCCGCTACGCCTTCGACGCTGGGCAGTTGTACATCGCCGACGTCGGCCAGGACCAGCGAGAGGAAATCGACGTGGTTTCGGCGAGCGCCTCCGGCCTCAACTACGGTTGGAGCATCATGGAGGGCACTCTGTGCCTTGCCATTGGCGGTCCCTGCTCGACACCCGGGCTCACCGCCCCGGTGTACGACTACGATCACGCGGGAGGGCGTTGCGCGATTATCGGAGGCTACGTATACAGAGGCGCCGCGATACCTGCGCTGCAGGGGAAATACCTGTTTTCAGACCTCTGCACCGGTTTTGTTCGCAGCCTGAGTCTCCAGAACAACATTGCGACAGTCAGCGAGGAGCCGAATGCAAACGTGGGGACTCCTTTTTCTTTCGGCCAGGATGGCTCCGGGGAGCTTTACGTATTGACCGCCGACAATCGGGTGCTGAAGATCGTGAGTCCATAGGACGCGATCCCAGAAAAGCGATGGGGCGCCTAGCCTGCCTCTACTCCGGATCCTACCGCCGAAGGCTGCCGACTACTTTCCGCCGAGCGTCACTCCCCGTCGTCGTTATTGAATCTTCCGAGTGAGCCGGGCGTTGCTCACGGGTGCGGCCCGGGTCTCGAGTATTCCGATTTCAGCGCACGCATTTAGAAAATCCGCTGCGTCGCCCGTAGCCACCTCGCACGCAACGGCCAGCTCACTGGCAAGCGAGCCGTGGTCTCTCAGGATCGCAGCCATCTTCAAGTGAACTTGCCGGTGGGGAAGCGAGGCGAAATTCGGCCAGCGCTTGAGCCGGACCGGCTCGCGAGGATCCCAGGTTCCCAGCGATTCCCCCGCGCCGGTGACGAGACCCTTCAGCCACAGCAGTTCCTCGAGCGGGCGCGGCCTGATCCCCCATCGCCCAAGGCGCACGGCGAGTTTGCGCGCGTCAGGGACATCGACGACCTTCCCGTCGATACGGCGCCGGTTGCGCAGCAGCGCAGTCAGCTCATCGGTGGTCCGCGACGAGTAGAAAACTTGCCCCTGGGGATCGACCACCAGGGCGGAACCCGTGGCGAGCATGACATCGGAAGGATACGGCTGTTGGCACGCCCTGCTGACCATACTTGCGAACGGTCTCCAGTTGTACGTGGGTGTCGACGACGCCGGAGCGGAGAGCTGCAACTTTCTCGCGACTGCGGTCAGGACTTCCGTCAGGCTGTGCGGGCCGCCGGGGCGGATCGGCTTGAGCAGCGTCCACTCCGCCGCCAGCACTTGGTCGCGGCTCAGGGCAATGCGCGGGGTGCCGCCGAAATTCACGTTCTCCCAGACTTGGTTCCCCTCCTTGCTGTCCATATCCACTAGGACCGCGTCGGGCAGATCGCCCAGGCGTGCAGCGATACACCATGACGGCTCAGGTAGGTCCTGAGCAGCGCGAGCAGCGAGCGCAGGTAGCGTTCCTCGTCGGCGCCCACATTGACGAGCGAAAGGACCAGCGGCAGGGGTTTGTCTTCGGAACTCACTTGTGGGTTGTCCTCAAAAGTTACGGTTACTCAGGCGCGGACAGCACTGCCGCGCACCACCGGCAATCCCGCCACCGTCCAGGCGTTGGTGCCGCCGTCCACGTGCACGACGCGGCTGAAGCCCGCCGCGCGCAACTCCGCTGCGGCGAACTGGCTGCGCGTGCCGGTCTGGCAGACCACGTAAACCGGGTCGTTCACGTCTATGCTCGCGAGCAGCGCCGCAGGCTCGAGCGCAGCGAGCGGGACATTGACCGAACCGGAAATTCTCAGGGCTTGAAACTCCTCGGGCGTGCGCACGTCCAGGAGATGGACTCCGGGTGCGCGCAGCGCCTCGGCGAGCTGTTTTGCGGACACGCTCTGGACCGAGACCTTCGGCTGCCCGAGCGCGCTCGCGACCGCAGGCTGGCCCGCGCCGCCTTCGAGGTTGGCCGGGACCGCCTCGTGGATGCGTGCAGGCATGGGCAGGTTGAGATTGTTCATGACGGAAAGGAACTCCTCGCGCGTCTTGCCGGCGACGCGTGCGTTAAAGCGCTTTTCCTCGCCGATGCTGCTCACCCTGCGTCCCTTGTAGTCGTGGGCCGGATAGACGAGGGTCTGCTCGTCGAGCGCGAAGAGTTTCTCCGTGATGCTCGTCCACAGCGCTTGCGCGCTCCCGTTCTGGAAGTCCGTACGTCCACAGCCGCCGATAAGCAGAGTGTCGCCCGTGAAGACCCGGTCGCGCCACAGGTACGAGACGCTTCCCGGCGTGTGCCCGGGGGTGGCGATCGTGAGAATCTCCTCGTGACCGAAGAGGATCACGTCGCCGTCCCTCAGCAGGCGGTCGTATCCCTGTGCATTGCAGTCCCTGCAGACCGCGGTCTGCGCGCCGGTGCCCTGCTTGAGCGCGTGCGCGGCGGTCACGTGGTCGGCGTGCACGTGGGTCTCTAGCGTGTACTTGGCGCGAGGTTGTGCTCGCGCAGGAGGCGCACGTCGCGCTCGACCTGCTCGGTGACCGGGTCGATCAGCACCGCCTCGTGGCTCGCGTCGTCGGCGATAAGATACGTGAGAGTGGACGAGGCCGGGTCGAAGAGCTGTTTGAAGAACATGGCATTCTCCGCATTCGGGCGAATCCGCCGGCTCAAGGCTCGGTCTTCAGCAACTCCGTGCCGGCGCGCGCCATCCCGATCTCATCGAGCCGCTCGAGGGACAGCGCCTGAGCTTCATCATAATGCAAATAATTCTGCGCGGCCGCACGCAGATAGGACGGGTCGTAGTGAGTGACGAGCAGGTCCGCGACCAGCTCGCCCCACGCGCCCGAGTCGGTCTGCGCAAGCCAGCGACCGATCACCGCGCGGCCGTAGCGGCTCGTCAGACATTGCAGCTTCTCCTTGAGCGCCGCGGGCTCCTCCAGAAAATGCCGGTATTCCTCGATCAGGAAGCGCACGCGCTCGGGCAGAGGCACCTCGAGGCGCAGGCACTCGCCCTCGCGCATGCGGGCTAGGAGCTGTGCAGGCACCTGCAGCTGGCCGATTTTCTTGCTCTCCGCCTCGACGAAGACCGGGCGCGCGGGATCGAGACGCTTCAACGCGCCCCATACCAAGCTGTCGAGCATCTTCTGCGAGGGCTGCGGCTCGCCCGGAAGCTCGCCGAGCAGCGAGCCGCGGTGGCGGGCGAGGCGCTCCAGATCGAGCACCTGCGCGCCCCGTGCTGCGAGCGCCGCGAGGAGGCGACTCTTGCCGCTCCCGGTGGCGCCGCACACCACCCGGAAGCGGAAACCTGGCGGCATCCGATCGAGCTGAGTAATGACTTCGCGACGGTACGCCCGGTAGCCGCCTTCGAGGGTCGCCGCGTCCCAGCCGACCTGGCGCAGCACGTACGCCATGGCCGCAGAGCGTTGCCCGCCGCGCCAGCAGTAGACGAGGGGACGCCAGCCGCGCGCGCGTCCGCGGAAATGTACATCGATGTGCCGCGCGATGTTCTTCGCTACGAGCGCCGCGCCGATTTTTTTTGCGTCGAAAGGCGAGATCTGCTTGTACAGCGTGCCCACGTGGGCGCGCTCGGCATCGTCCAGGACCGGGCAGTTCACGGCTGCCGGCACGTGGTCGAGTGCGAATTCGGAGGGCGAGCGCACGTCGATCACCTCGTCAAAGGCGTCGAGCTGTGCTACCGTAACGGCGTCCAGGCGTTTCAGTTCCATCCCTAATTTTATCCATGAACGCACCCGCCGATCTCATCCGTCTGACGCAGTTCTCCCACGGGGGCGGCTGCGGCTGCAAGATCGCGCCGGCGGTCCTTTCCGAGATACTCGCCAAGACCCCGATCCGCGGGCTGCCGAAGGACCTGCTCGTGGGGATCGAATCGAGCGACGACGCGGCGGTATACCGCTTGAACGACGAGCAGGCAATCGTCGCGACCACGGATTTCTTCACGCCCATCGTCGATGATCCCCGCGACTTCGGCCGTATCGCCGCGACCAACGCGCTCTCGGATGTGTATGCGATGGGCGGCAAGCCGATTTTCGCGCTCGCCATCGTGGGCATGCCGCTCGAAAAAATGCCGGTCGAGGTGATTCAAGAAATCATCTCGGGCGGCGAGTCGGTGTGCGCGCAGGCCGGGATTCCGATCGCGGGCGGCCATTCCATCGACACGCTGGAGCCGATCTACGGCCTCGTGGCCATCGGCCTCGTGCACCCGAAGAAGGTGAAGAGGAACGACCGCGCGCGCTCGGGCGATGCGCTGATACTCGGCAAGCCGCTGGGCGTGGGCATCCTTTCCGCCGCGCTCAAAAAAGGCAAGCTCTCCGCTTCAGGGTACAAGGAGATGGTGGAGATCGCCACGCAGCTCAACACCCCCGGCACCGCGCTCGCCGAGCTGGAAGGCGTTCACGCGCTGACCGACGTCACCGGTTTCGGCCTCGCGGGCCACCTCCTGGAGATCTGCCGCGGATCGAAGCTCGGCGCCGAAATCCGCTTCGACGATCTGCCGGTCCTGCCTGAGGCGCTCGAATGGGTGAAGGAGGGCACGGCGACCGGGGCGTCGGATCGCAACTGGAAAGGCTACGGCCACGAAGTGCGCATGCCTAACGGCGCGCCCGACTGGAAGCGCAAGCTCATCAGCGATCCGCAGACGAGCGGGGGCTTGCTCGTCGCGTGCGCTCCTGCGGCGGAAAAACGCGTCGTGGAGGAATTTCTCAGGCAAGGTTTTCCCCTCGCTCGCCGCATCGGATCGATGCGGGCGGGCGAGTCGACCCTTGTGGTCACCTAGGCGGAGCGATCACCATCGCGGCAAGCCGCCGCCACACGTTCTCCAGGAGGATCGGCTGCGCCTCGGCGACCAGGTGCAGATTGTCCGCCTGAAACATATCGCGCTCGTTCGGTACGCCCTCCAGCAGGAAGGGCACGAGCGGGACGCGCTCGTCGTGGGCGATGTCGCGGAAGGCAGCGCGGAACGCGTTGACGTACTCCGTGCCATAGTTCGGCGGCAGCAGCATCCCGACGAGTATCACGCGGGCGCCCTGGCGCTTCGCCGCCTGTACGATGGCTGCCAGATTGGTTTTCATCTGCGCGATGGGCAGCCCGCGCAGGCCGTCGTTCGCGCCGAGCTCGACGATCACTATCGCAGGCTTGGTCTTGGCGAGCGCAGCGCCGATGCGCGCTGCGCCGCCTGCCGAGGTTTCGCCGCTGATGCTCGCGTTGACCACGGTATAATTTGATTTTCTTTGCTTGAGCCGCTCGCCGAGTAAGGCCACCCAGCCGGCGTTCTGGGGGATTCCGTAGGCGGCGGAGAGGCTGTCCCCGTATACGAGGATGGTCGGCGCGGCGAGTCCCGTCCCGCTGCAGGCGAGCAGGACTGCGAACAGAATCGATCTCATGCCTGATTTTTCCCGACCCATTGTCTTGGCCACAGGGCTCTCGAAGGTCGTCCAGCTGAACGAAAGTACGGCGAGCGGCACGCCGGGCGCCAACGAGCTGGTTATTTTGCAGGACATTTCGCTCGAGGTCATGCCGGGTGAGGCGGTGGCTATCGTGGGCGCTTCGGGATCCGGTAAATCGACCCTTCTTGGCTTGCTGGCCGGACTGGATACGCCGAGCTCGGGTGCCGTGCAACTCGACGGGGCGGATCTCTTCGGGCTCGACGAGGACGGGCGCGCGGCGCTCCGGGCGAGGCTGCTCGGCTTCGTGTTCCAGTCGTTCCAGCTGCTCCCGGCGCTGAACGCTCTGGAGAACGTGATGCTGCCCCTGGAACTTGCGGGCGAAGCGGGCGCGGCGGACCGGGGGGCGAAAATGCTGGCGCGCGTGGGCCTCGCCGAGCGGCTGCGGCACTACCCCAAGACGCTCTCGGGAGGCGAGCAGCAGCGAGTGGCGCTGGCGCGCGCTTTCGTCACCCAGCCGAAGCTCCTCCTTGCCGACGAGCCCACCGGGAATCTCGACGCCGCGACCGGCGCCAGCGTGATCGAGCTCATGTTCGAGATGAACGCGGAAGCGCGCACGACGCTGGTGCTGGTGACGCACGACGAGGCGATCGCCAGCCGCTGCCGCAGGAAAATCCGGCTCGTCGCCGGGCACATCGACGGCGAGGGCTGAGGCGATGCTGCGTCTCGCGCTCCGCATGCTCCTGCGCGACGCTCGCGCGGGGGAGCTGCGCGTGCTCGCGCTCGGGCTCGTGCTCGCCGTGGGCGGGGTAGCCAGTGTCGCCTTCTTCGCAGACCGCGTGCGGCAGGCGCTCACGCGCGAAGCGCACCAGGTGCTGGGCGCCGACGTGCTGATGACGGCCGACCACGCCTGGACCCCGGAGTTTCGCGACGAGATCGCGAGGCGCGGGTTGAGCCGCGCCGAAAGCATGACTTTCGTCAGCATGGCGCGCGCGGGGAACGAGACGCTTCTGGCGGCGGTGAAGGCGGTGTCGCCCGGCTACCCCTTGCGCGGCAAGCTGCGCATCGCGCCCGGCCTGAATCTCCCGGACGCGGACAGCGACGCGGTTCCGCCGCCGGGCACGGTCTGGCTCGACGAAAGGATGATGGCGGCGCTCAAAGTCCGCCGGGGAGACGCGATCGAAGTCGGGCGGGCGCGCTTTCGCGTCGGCGCCGTGCTGACGCTTGAGCCCGACCGCGGCGTGTCCTTCATGAACTTCGCGCCGCGCCTGATGATTCGCCTGGAGGATCTGCCCGCGACGGGCCTCGTGCAGCCGGGAAGCCGCATCAACTATCAGCTGCTCGCCGCGGGCGAGCGCGAAGGGATCCGGCAGTTCGAGCAGTGGGCGAGGGCGCGCCTAGCCCGGGGCGAGCGCATCGACAGTCTGGAGAACGCGCGGCCCGAGGTGCGTGCGGGCCTGGACCGCGCCCAGAGCTTCCTCGGGCTCACCGCGATGCTCGCGGTCGTGTTGTCCGCGGTCGCGGTCGCGCTCGGCACGCGGCGCTACACGCAACGGCACCTCGATGGTTATGCCGTGATGCGCTGCATCGGCGCTTCGCAGTCGCAGCTCTTCGCCCTGTTCGCCTGGGAGTTTCTGCTGCTCGCTTTCGGGGCGTCGCTTGCAGGCTGTGCCCTCGGGTTCCTCGTGCAGAACTTGGTCGCGTTGTGGCTTGCCGGCCTCATACCGGGCCTCTTGCCGCCGCCGGGGCTCTCGCCTGTCTTGCAGGGTGCGGCGACGGGACTGGTGCTGCTGCTTGGGTTTGCCTTGCCGCCTCTTCTCCAACTCAAGGATGTGCCCGCGTTGCGCGTAATCCGCCGCGACGTCGGCCCTCCGAAGCAAGGGGCGCTCGCTGTATACATACTGGGACTGGCTGCGGTGTTCGGGCTGCTTCTCTGGCATGCCGGCGAGCTGAGGCTCGCGAGCTACGTGTTCGGCGGTTTTGCGGCTGCCTTCGGCCTTTTCGCGGCGATCGCCTACGGAGCGCTGCGGCTGATCGGCCGGTTCGGCCGGACCGGCAGCGTCTCCTGGCATTACGGCCTGGCGAACCTCCTGCGGCGCCCGCGCGCCAACGCGGTGCAGATCGTGGCGATCGCAGTGGGGCTCACAGCAATCCTGCTCCTCACCATGATCCGGGGCGATTTGCTCGACGCCTGGCGCGGACGGCTCCCGCCGGACGCACCCGACCGGTTTCTCGTGAACATCCAGCCCGAGCAACGACAGCCTCTGGCTGAATTCCTCGAGCGCAACGGGGTGAAGGGACTACAGACCTTTCCCATGGTGCGCGCGCGGCTGGTCGCCATCAACGGAAGGCCGGTCGGTGCAGAGGACTTTTCGGAAGAGCGCGCGAAGCGCCAGATCGAGCGCGAGTTCAACCTGACCTATCTGTCTGCATTGCCGGCCGACAACAAGCTCAGCGAGGGCGCATGGTTCGGTGCGGAGGATATCGCGCGTGGCGCGGTCTCGATCGAGCACTGGATCGCCGAGCGCTTCGGCATCCGGGTCGGGGATACGCTGGAATTCCTCTCTGCGGGCCGCAGCTTCTCCGCGCCGGTCACGAGCGTGCGCAAGCTCGATTGGGACTCGATGCGCCCGAATTTCTTCTTCATCACCACTCCGGCAATGCTCGAAAGTTTCCCGGCGAGCTACATCGCGAGTTTTCATGCGCCTGCAGGCGACGCGCTCCTGACCTCGCGGCTGTCGCAGGCGTTTCCCAATCTCACCGTGATCGACGTGAGCGTGATCCTGCGCCAGCTGCAGCTCGTGATGGACCAGCTGATCGGTGCGGTGCAGCTGGTTTTCCTGTTCGCGCTCGGTGCCGGCGTGCTGGTGTTGTACGCGGCGCTGCTCGCGACCCAGGACGAGCGCACGCACGAGGCGGCGGTGATGCGCGCGCTGGGGGCGAGGCGCGCCCAGGTGCTCGCGGCGCAGCGCGCCGAGTTTGCAGTGCTCGGTGCGATCGCGGGGTTCCTCGGCTCGCTCGGCGCGACCGCGATCGGCTGGACGCTCGCGACGCGCGTGTTCCAGCTCGATTTCATCTGGAACGGCTGGGTCTGGCTGGCCGGCCCCGCGCTCGGGCTCGCGTGCATCGTGTTGAACGCCTGGGCGGGAGCCCGCGCGGCACTCAGCCGCCCGCCGATGGCCGCGCTGCGGGAGGTCATTTGAGCGAGACCGGCACCTTGAGCGCGACTTCTGGCTCGCACGCGCCGCGAGCGATGCAGGTGACCAAGCAACAGCTTTACAATAGCTTGTTCAAGACCGACGACTGGACACGAAATCGGGAAGACTGATGGCCGAGACTCTTCTTGTCATTGTTGTGCTGCTCGCGGTCGCAATCATCGTGCTTCAGCTCATTCTGCTCGCCCGCGGCGGGTCGGGGGCATCGCGCGAAGACTTCGAGCGGCTGACACGAGAATTGCGTGGAGACATTGCCGATGGGCGCAGGGAGGCTCAGGACGCTGCGCAGAAACAGCGCATAGAAGTTTCCGCTAGATTCTCGGAATTTTCACAGCCTCTGCTGGTGCAGATGACGGCCCTCACTGAAACGAACGAGCAGCGCCTTCGAGAGGTGCGCAACACGCTCGAGTCCAAACTGAAGGATCTGCAGACGGAAAACGCGTCCAAACTCGATGAAATGCGCAAGACCGTGGACGAAAAACTCCACGTAACGCTGGAGAAACGACTTGGGGAGTCGTTCAAGCAGGTGAGCGACCGGTTGGAGCAGGTGCACAAGGGGCTGGGCGAGATGCAGACGCTTGCCGCCGGTGTCGGGGATCTCAAGCGCGTGTTGACAAACGTGAAGACCCGAGGCACTTGGGGCGAGGTGCAGCTCGCCGCGCTGCTGGAACAGACGCTTACGGCCGAGCAGTACGATACCAATGTCGTTACCCTACCTGGATCGAGCGACCGCGTCGAGTTCGCGATCCGGCTTCCTGGCCGCAGTGAAAACAAGCCGATCTGGCTGCCGATCGACTCCAAATTCCCAATCGAGGATTACGAACGCCTGCTGGGGGCGCAGGAGCGCGCTGACCCGGCGGGAGTCGAAGAGGCAGGCAAGGCGCTGGAAAGTCGGCTCAAGCTCGAAGCAAGGACCATCCACGAGAAATATGTCGGTCCGCCGCACACGACCGACTTTGCCTTGCTGTTTCTGCCGACCGAGGGGTTGTACGCCGAAGCATTACGACGTCCCGGTCTCGCCGATTTTCTTCAACGAGAATACCGCGTCACGATCACCGGCCCCAACAACCTTTCGGCTTTGCTGAACGCCTTGCAGATGGGTTTCCGCACCCTCGCGATCGAGAAACGCTCGAGCGAGGTGTGGGAGCTACTCTCGGCAGTGAAGACCGAGTTCGGTAAATTTGGGGACGTGCTGGCGAAAACCAGGGATCAGCTAGAGACGGTGACCATGTCCATAGGTCAGGCGGAGGTTCGCACGCGCCAGATGGCGAAGAAGCTGAAGGACGTCGAGGCACTTCCAGCGTCGAAAACGACAAGACTGCTCGGCGAGCCGGAGGTTTCGGAAGAGGACGACGCGGCTGCCTAGCGGCGCGCCCGCTACAAAGAGGATCGGAATGGCTGAGGAGGTTTCGAAGAGCCGCGAGGCCGACCTGCGCGCCCGATGCAACGCGCTGCTCGAAATCATGCGCAACCGGCTGACGACGCGCCAGTTCGATCCGGATTGCGTCGTGCCGCGCGAGCACTACGATCTCATCCTCGAAGCCGCGCGCCATGCGCCTTCGGGCGCGAATGCGCAGCCCTGGCACTACATCATCGTCACCGATCCCGGAACGAAGAGGAAGATCGCCGACTACTTCGTCGAGGAGCAGCGCCGCCGCGCCAAGCTCAAGATGAAGTTCCCCACGCCGAACTACCGCGGACTGGAAACCGCTCCCGGAATGATCGTGGTGGTCGCGGACTTCCGCTTCACTCGCGCCTTTCCCGTGCTCATGGACGGCAGCGATCTCGACCGCCAGTACCACGAGAACGCCGAGCGCATCCTGCTGCAGAGCGTGGCGGCTTCGACCATGTCTGCGCACCTCGCCGCGGCGGCTCTCGGCTACAACGTCTGGTGGGTGACGGCGATCGGCCAGGAAACGGCGCAGAAGGCCATGCGTCCGTTGCTCGGTGTGCCGGAGGAGCTCTCGATCATCGACATCTTCTGCTTCGGCCCCGCGGCGAAGGCGCCTTACAAGCGCTGGAAGAAGAAGCTCGACGAGATCCGCAGCTGGGACCGCTTCGACATGAGGCAATTCATGACTCTCGATCAAATCGGCGAGTGGATCAAGGAAACGCGGCACAAGGTGATGTACCGCGACGAATCAAAGATCGATTAGGTTAGCGTAAAAAATGCCCGCAACTCGCGTTGCGGGCATTTTCACTTGATCGCCGCGGTTCTACGCGGCGCCTGCGCAACCGCCTCAGCCTCAGATAAGAATTGCGGAGCGATCCGTAAGAACGGCGTGGGCG
>Ga0209055_1001259_pt1 | contig 16891 bp, 16 predicted proteins | sample GraSoiAngelo_110_FD_185875 | JGI IMG/M metagenome (GOLD analysis project Ga0209055, IMG submission 185875) | Grasslands soil microbial communities from the Angelo Coastal Reserve, California, USA - 14_0903_12_30cm (SPAdes) (version 2) | ecosystem: Environmental > Terrestrial > Soil > Grasslands ... | reverse complement strand
CGACAACCCCGACGAACTGGCCGACGATCTGATCCAGGAGAAATGAGTTGCGCGGTCAGTGCGTGATGGTCTCGAGCTCCGGCGTCTCGCCGCCCGGCTCCTCCACCCGAAAGCTGACGCGCCCGATGACGTGGCCTTCCGCCGTCTCCACGTCCACGCGCCAGTCCCCAGGCACCACCCGCTGCTTGATGGTGTAGCCCCGGTAGCCCTTCTCGCGCCCGCCTGCGATCGTGATCGGGATCCGGTCAGTCATCAAGAAGTCCCGTCCCGCATGAGCCCGGTGCTGCCAGCGATGGAAGATCGTCGTGTGCAAAGCGACCGGGGCGAACACGGCAGTGAAGCAATAGGTCGGGCCTTCGCCGTGAAAAGGATCGTCTGAGCGTTTCCAAAACTGGTACCAGGCTGCCTTCTCGAACTCGAGCTGAAATTCATCGTCCACCTTGGCCACCTTGTGGTACGCCCCGGCGAACTTCAGTGAGAGCGGAACCGGCGGGATCCATTTGAGGAAATAGAACCCCACCAGTACGACGATCAGCACGATGGCCGGCAAGCTGGTCCAGACCACATTCTGTCGTGATGAGACCGGCTCCTGTTGCTGATAGATCAGCCGCACCACTTTGATCGTCACGGCCGCGCTTAACCCCGCGCCGATCAGGAACACAACCGTGTTCATGGCCCCGATCAGCACCGGCAGAAAGAACGTGAAGAAACTGAAGACAACGAGCGCGTAGAGGCTCACGAGCAGGCGCACGTTCGCGTTAGTAAGGCGGTCACGCAGGAATTCATTCCCCACCAGCAAGGCAATGAGCAGCGCAAAGAAGACCGCTGTCGTGGTCAGCGAGGCGCTCTGCGAATAGAAGATCGTGTAGGCACTGAACAGGCCGCCCAGCAGGAACTGGATAGCATGCGGATAGTGTGGCTGCGCGCGGGCGATCAGCGACTTGACGTTCACCAACGACTTGACGTTCTCTGGGACGTCCGTCGCGTCAGGCGTGGCCCTACCCAGATCGGCGCGTGTGGTCAGGACGATCAATGCGCCCAGCAGGCTCAAATAGAGGAGCATGATCAGGTTGTCCCGCAGGCGATCGATACGGGTCAACGTGACGCTGTCGAAGGTCACGCCGCCCAGGAAAAAAGCGACCGGCAGCAAAGGCTTGGTGATGGCAGTCCTGAGCATGGCGACGGTCACTCGAACTCGACGGGCGCGATGTTATAGGTGAGCTCCAGATCGAACTCCTCGATCAGCTCGTTCGCCGTCTCGTTGCCGAGAGCCGACCGGGTCTCCTTGATCACAAGGTCGATCATGGGTGCGGCCTGCTGACCGAACTGGTCAATCGCCGACTGGATCCGCTGCCGCGCTTCGTCTGCCGTCATGGGCTCCACCTCCAGAGGCGATCCGCGAGAGGAGAGGATAAGCGGACGCAGGTGCGCGGGTCAATCGACAACGTTTTGCTTCCAATGCCGGCAACGCCAGGGGTAAAGTAACACTGCCATGCTCGAGGACGAGTTTTACGACATCATCAAGAAGGCGCGCACCGGATTGGGGCTGGATCCCAATCAGGTTGCCAAGGACTCCGGTTTGAGCACGCCGGCGCTGCGGGAGCTTGAAGCGGGACAGCGCGCGCCGACCCGGGCAGAAGTCCATGCGCTCGCCACGGCACTCCGCCTCGACGGCGCCAAGCTGGCCGCCATCGCCTGTGACGGGTGGCATCCACGCCATCCTATCGCGCACACGGTCCAGGACGTCATCACGATCCACGGCGACATCGGGGGCTATGCCGTGAAAGGGTATCTCTACCACGACCCGGCCACCCGTCATGCTGTCCTTATCGACACCGGCTACAACCCCGAGGCCGTCCTCCGCGCGATCGAGGAGCACCGGCTGACGCTCACTGCCATCTGCCTGACGCACGGCCATGCCGACCACGCAGGCGGGATCGACACGATCCTGGCGCGCCACCCAGCGCCCGTGTACATCGGGGAAGGGGACTGGGCCTTGCTGGGCTGGAAGCCGCCGACGGCCTTGCGCACGTTCGCGCGCGAGGGAGACACGCTTCAGGTGGGCGGGAAAGAGATCCGCTTGATGACCACCCCTGGCCATACGCCGGGTGGGGTGTGCTACCAGGCGGACGAGTACGTGTTCGTCGGCGACACGCTGTTCGCCGGCTCCATCGGGCGGGCTAACCCCTCCACGCTCTACCCGATCCACCTGGAGAGTGTCAGGAAACGCGTCCTGACGCTGCCCGAGACTCTCATTCTCTTTCCCGGCCACGGCCCCTCCACGACCGTGCGGGAAGAAAAGGAGCACAACCCCTTCGGCTAACCCATCGGCAACGGGTCCTGTCGCCGAATCACCCTGACGCGCTCGCGCTCCGGGAAGCCAAGCAAGTCGCGCTACGCTCCGCCAGGGTCCCATTCGGCGCCACCCGTCGGTTCTTGCCGACAGGACCCACTAGCGCCCGGCTAAGACCTCTATCATCTCGGCATGAATCAGCCCGTTGGTCGCGAGCGTTTCCGCACCGTCGCCCTTAAAGGGTTTGCCGGCGAAGTCTGTGATCCGCCCGCCGGCCTCGGACACGATCACGCTGCCAGCCGCCACGTCCCACGGGGCCAGCTTAAGCTCCCAGAATCCGTCGGCGCGGCCGGCGGCCACATAGCAGAGGTCCAGGGCGGCCGAGCCGGTCCGCCGGAGCCCCTGGGATGCCAGGACGAACCGCTCAAAGTGTTCCAGATTGCGCTGGCGGTTCTTACGGTCGTAGGCGAAGCCCGTCACCAGGAGCGCCTTGTTGAGCGTCGGGACCGACGACACGTGAATCCGCTGCCCGTTGAGGCACGCGCCCTTGCCCGCTTCGGCTTCGAAGAGCTCACGCCGGAGCGGGTCGTACACCACGCCGAGCACGATGCGTCCCTCCACCTCGAGGCCGATCGAGACGCAGAACGCGGGAAACCCGTGCGTGAAGTTCGTCGTCCCATCCAGGGGGTCCACGATCCACCGGTAAGGCGAATCCTCGCCGTGGCCTCTGCCGCCCTCTTCGGCGAGAATCCGGTGGTCCGGAAAGGCGGCCGTCAGGATGTCCACGATCGCCTGCTCGGCGCGACGATCCACGTCGGTCACCATGTTGGTGATCGCCCCCTGTTTGTAGTCCACGCGATAGGTGGCGCCGCAGGCATCCGCGATGATCTTGCCCGCCTGCTGTGCCGCCGCCACCGCCACCGTTCTGAAATCTTGCATGTGTTCTTTACCTATTCTCTGTATACTCGCACTATATCATAGGGCGCACGCAGCTTGAGGCATGACCGACCTTCAGGGGAGGGACTTTCACCATGAACGCCATATCACGCAGACGATTTCTCAAACTGGCAGGAGCAGCCGGCGGTGCGCTGGCCTTTAGCGATCTGGCCGACCAGATGATGGGGTTCACCAGATGGACCCGTTCAGCATACGCGGCCGAGCCCATCAAAGTCGGCATCATCGATCCATTGTCGAGCCCTTACAAGACTTCCTCGATCCACGACGTGCACGGCGCGACGGTGGCTCTCGATATGTACAACAAGCGTGGCGGGGTGCTTGGGCGTCAGGTCGCCATCATCGAGGCCGACGACGCCTCGAACGTGCAGACCGCTGTCAGGGCAGCGAACAAGCTGATCAAGGACGACCGCGTGGACTTCCTGATGGGAACTTTCAACGGAGACGTGGCCCTCGCCGTCAGCGAGGTGGCCAAGCAAGAAAATAAATTATTCATGGCCACCTGCCCCCACATCATGGAACTCACGGGACCACGGTGTAACTCCCACACATTTGTGTTCATGCCCAACGCCCGCATGCTGTCCGAAGCCGTGACGCCGCATATCATCAAGGCCTTCGGGAACCGCTGGTACATGGTCACGGCGGACACCGTGGACGGCAAGTCGGCCCTGCTGGCCATGACCGAGACGCTCAAGACCAACGGCGGCGAGGTTGTCGGCGTCGTGACGACGCCATTCGGGACGACCGACTTTACCGCGGCCCTCACCGAGGCCAAAGGGACGAAGCCAAGCGCCATCGTCCTGAATCTCTACGGCTGGGACTTGGTCAACGCGCTGAAAGCCTACACCAAGCTGGAGCTGGCCAAGGAGAAGATCGGCGTAGGCGGCATGATCGGGGGCGAGCAGATCGGCCGCCCGCTGGGCTACGCGAACAACGCCGGTGTCTGGGGTTTGATCTGGGACCCGAAGATCAACACGGAAAGCTCGCGCCGCTTCATTCAGGGCGTGATCGACAAGTACAACCATACGCCAACGTCGCGCTGCTACCTCGGCTATGCAGCCATGATGCAAATCCTGGAAGCAGTGCGCCGGGCCGGCACGACCGACACGGCCGCCGTGATCAAATCGCTGGAAGGGCACGAGTTCGACGGCCTGAAGGAAGGACGGTCCTTCTTCCGCGCCTGGGACCACCAGCATGTGCAGGACGTGCTCGTCGGGCAGGCCTACGGCAAGGAACTCGGCCTTGGCCATTACCAGATCCTGGCTACGGTGCCGGGCGACGCCGTGGCGGGCAGCCGCGACCAGAACGCCTGCCACCTCTGACAGTGGGCGGAGTCGGGCGATTCACTCGCCCAGGGCTGTCGTGGTACAGTGGGGAACGATGCGGATCATCGCTCCCATATTGTCGCTCACGGTCCTCGCGGCCACCGTGGCCCTCGCCGACCCTTACGGACCTCCGAATGCGGTCACTGACATGGCCCCCTTTTGCGCCACGTGCCACGCGTCCACCAGTCCGGCCCAGTTGCTCGACCTTCCCGCCGAGGCCGCGGCCGCAGAGACCACCGAAGGCAAGCACTTCGGCCGGATCAGAACGGACCCCGTGTACAGGGACCTGAGCCCCGCCGATCGGGAGCGGTTGATTGCCGCCATCAAGTGGGTGGACGAGCAGGCGTCGGTCACGATCCAGGTGCCGTCTCAGGCCAGGCGCAGTAGCCGGATTGAAGTGACGGTTGTCACCCGCGGGGGCGCGGGCCCCTTGGTGGGCGTGTCCCTGGTGGACAGCGCGATCCGTTACCAGGCCCGGCCGATCAGCGCGAGCGGCTTCAAGGTCGTCGGTCCCGCTTTGGTGGTGGGGCCGAACGGGAAACCGCAGGCGCAGTGGGCCGAGCGCCGGCTCAGGGGATCGGACATGGGACTCAACACCGTCATGATCACAGGCATCGCGGGGGACCAGGCGACACAGCGGGTTGACGAGACCCACTCCACGTGGGTGCTCAGGACCCCGCCGGAGCCAGGCGCCTACTCGGTGGCGGCGGCCTTCTACTACGGAACGGAAAAGGGCCGCCCACTGGGGACGGTGGTACGCAACGGCCGCGCAGAGCCCCGTGGCGGGCCTGGCGGCGCAAGCGGACGGATCATGTTTTCGGACGTGGTCAAGATTAACGTGAAATAATTCTCAACAATGTCACCCTGAACGAAGTGAAGGGCCTCGATTGATACCTAGATTCTTCGCTTCGCTCAGAATGACAACTTGCAGGTGATGCCCGCAGGCGCTTATGGCACTTAAACTTGCCACCCTGCCGTACCGCAAGCCGGAACTCGGCAAGCACTACTGGATCAAGGACAACATCCTGCCGGACGCGTTTCCGGTCGTCGAGCGCTGCCTGAACAAGACGGAGTGGACCATGGGCGCGCCATGGCGTCCCGAGCCCTGGCCCGGCATGCGCGCGCCCGACGCGCTGCTTCCTGAAGAGCTGGCCGTTGTCGAAGATTGGGTGAAATCCCAGATCGGCGTCAAGGCGTTGCGACCGCAAGGCGCGCCGGTGAACGGAGTCTCCGGCCATAATTACGTGCAGATCGTGGGCGGCGGCGAGGCCGTGGCCCGCCCGCACGTGGATTCCAGCAAGCTCTGCGACTACGCCGGCGTGCTCTACCTGCACCCCTACCCGCCGACCAAGCACGCGGGGACATCCTTCTTCCGGCTGCGGCTCCCCGACGGGACCCTGGGCGGGAACATCTGCCCCCCGCCCTACGAAAGCCTGGCGCAAATCCCCGGCTTCGAGCAGGGGTCCGACCTGACGATGTGGGAGGAAGACATCGAGGTGCCGTACGTGTTCAACCGAATGCTCGTGTACAAGTCCGACATCGTGCACTCGGCCACCGCGTACTTCGGCTGGGATCACGAGCTGGGCTCGAAGCGGATCGCGGTGGTCTTCTTCTGGAGGACCGCGTCGTGATGATTGACCTGCGCAGTGACACGGTGACCAAGCCCTCGCCCGCCATGCGTGAGGCGATGGTGCACGCGGATGTCGGCGACGACGTCTTCGGTGAGGACCCGACCGTCAACCGGCTGCAGGAGGTGGCGGCCCGCCTGCTCGGGAAAGAAGCGGCGCTGTTCGTCCCCTCCGGCACCATGGGCAACCAGCTGTCGGTCCGCCTGCATACGAAGCCGGGCGATGAGATCATCGTCGAGGCTGGCGCGCACGTGGTGCGCTACGAGAGCGGCGCGGCGGCGGGCCTCTCCGGCGTCCAGACCCGCTGGCTCCCCGGCACACGCGGAATCTTAGAGGTCGACGAGATCGAAGCGGCCATCCGCCCGCCCGACTATCACAACCCGCCGACGACCCTGATCTGCCTGGAGAACACCCACAACCGCGGCGGCGGGACGATCTATCCCCTCGCCACGATCAAGGCGATCCGGAAAGTGGCCGAGGCCCGGGGCATCGCCATGCACCTGGACGGAGCCCGGTTGTTCAACGCGGTCGTAGCGACCGCCATCCCCGCAGCCGAATACGCTCGGCACTTCGAGACGGTGACATTCTGCCTGTCCAAGGGACTCGGGGCTCCGGTCGGCTCGCTGATCTGCGCGGACCAGGAGCGCGTGGTGAAGCTACGCCGTCTGCGGAAAATGTTCGGGGGTGGGATGCGGCAGGCCGGCATCATCGCGGCGGCTGGGCTCTACGCGCTCGAGCACAACATCGCCCGCTTGGCCGAGGACCACGCTCACGCGAAGCGGCTCGCGGCGACGCTGGCGGCGCTGCCGGGCGTTCGGATCAACCCGGCGCACGTCGAAACCAACATCGCCGTCTTCGATATCAGCGAGACACGCCGCACGGCCGAGGAGGTGCTGGCGCTGCTCAAGGCCGAAGGGCTGCTGCTCGTGCCCTTCAGCGCGACCACGCTCCGCGCGGTGACCCACCTGGATGTCTCACGGGACCAGATCGAGCAGGCCTGCGCCATCCTGAAAAAAGTCTTCACTGCCTGAACGCCGCTTACCGCCTGAGCGGCTTACTTGCAGCACCGGCCCTCCATGTTCTCGGCCTTCCATGTTTCATAATAGCGCTCAGTCTTACAGTCTGATTGGCCCAGCACGATGACCGTCAAGATGCCGGTTGCGCCATAGTCCGCCGCGTCACCGGGCGCGTCCTTGACCACCTCAGTCCCCGTCCATTCCCAGCTCCCGATCATGTTCTTGATCGGAAGCCTTCCCTCTTTCGCCTGCTCGCAGGCCGCCTTCCATTCTGCAGCGTCGCAGCGACGCTTGCCGGAGATGGAACAGGCTTTCTCGGCCTTGCGATAGTCTGCGGTGAACGTCTGATCCACCTCGATGCAGAAGCCGCCTCGCTCCGCCCCGACTCCGACCATTCCCTCCGGACAATTCGTCGGCGCGCTCGTGGAGATCACTTTTGGGCCGCTCTCCCTTCGCGTGGGCGCACTCCCGCCGATCTGAAACTCGGTCACGTTGAACTTGGCCGTGGTGCTTCCGATCGGGGTCATCACCTCCATCACGATCTCGCCGGGTGGCACGCTCCCGGAGATGGTGAGGGGGATTTCCACTGACTTGGCCTTACCGGCATAGGGTTTCACGTCGATACCGGGAACGTTGAATTTCACGGTCGTCCCGACGAGGTTCTCCCCTTTCAACTTGAGTACCGTGGACGCACCGGCGGGAATCGCGTCGGGCGAGACCTCGGTGATCCGGGGCTGCATCTTTTCACGGGTCCCGCGCGTCACCGAGATGGTGATATCCGTACCGGGCCTGCTTTCGAACATGGAGACGATGCCGTCGTCGTCGATCGTGTAGATGACCACCCCAGCTTCATCGGTGAAACGCTGAAAGGCGGTCACGGACGGAACAGCCACCCACGCCTGCGTCAGCACAATGACCGCCAGGAAAACCTTCCGCTGAGGTCGCATCGATGGCGCCGCCGTTCACGCCCGCACGTAGATGGGGTTGGAGAAGATCCAGGGAAGCCAGCGGTCCACAACCCACAGCGACACTTCGATCCTATAGACCCCCGGCCGGTCCACCGGATGGAGAAGCTCGCGCCCCTCTTGTCGGCGGATCGGGACCCCGTCGCGCAGGAGCTCCACGCTGCCAGGTACCGGACATTGCGCCGCCAGGACGAGTCCGTCCTGGAGCAGAACCTCATCGCCCATCAGGGCGACCACCGGTCCTCTCTCCCTGACATGAGCCGCGAACCGAAAGCCGGCCGCGTCCGCCATGAGATTGAACGAAACAAAACAGCGTCCCGCGCGAAGCGCGCTCATCAGGTCGTCGGTCGTCAACAGGGGCGCGACGGGCCGGAAACTCTCCGCGATCCCCAGCGGGGCCACGATATGCGTGTTCACGGCTCTGAAGGTCAGCAGATACGGGTCAGCCTGCCGACCAACCACATTCAGATTCTGGTGCGCATCGTTGCCCGCCAGACCGATGTACCGCCGCACCTTCGTGAAGCGGTCCCACTCGACAAGATTCCAATTGGACCGCTCGACGATGAGCGGCAGGAGGATCTCATCCTGATAATACCCGCCGTAGTCCATGAGGAAGCTTAGGAGAAAGCGGGGAACGTCCACAAGACGGTCTCGGACCGTATCGGCGAGATCGCAAATTTCGAGCCCATCGGCGTACCGGAAGTAGCTCCGGTTCATCAGACCGCGTGGATGCGCGATGATGGCCAGAGCGCCTTGAGACCGGATCACCTTAAAGAGCGTGTCCACGTCCCATTGCCCGTTGGGGGCCGGGACGAGCGGAGCGCCAAGCCCAATAGCCAGCACGCTGGCGCACCGGCGAGTCAATGTACCCTGTCGCGTGCATCCCAGAGCGATCTCGACCCCGCGCGCCACCAACAGCGAGCCCCGGCGGCCGTCCAGGCCCTCCGTGAAGATCCGGGGCGTGTAGTGATCGGTCGTGACCAGAAAGTCGAGCTTGGCGAAACTGGCGGCCTCTAGGATCTCCTCGACGGTGCCGGTGCTGTCATGCGACAGCGCGGTGTGGGCATGAACGACTCCGCGGAACTCCCGGTATCCTTCGAGCGGCGGCGGCGCGACCCGCTGGCGCCGCAACGCTTGGAGCGCTTCGCTGATCGCCCCGAGGGAAGGCTTCGCTGAGCACCCGCCGACGGCCGGAATGAAAGCGCCCAGCCCTGCCGTGAGCGCAGCCTGGACGAATCGACGGCGGGTCCACACGGGACAAGACGCTACCAGATCAGGCCGCTCTGTTACAATACCGTCGCCATGGCCACGACGCCTTCTCTGCCTCCTAGCGAGCTCCGTGCCCGCCTGGAGGCGGATTTCCGGCAACGCGTGACGCTGCTGTATCGTTCCTTGCAGATCACGCCACCCTACCACAGCGTGGAGAAGGCCGTCCTGGCCCTGCGCGATACGCTCACGGCCCTGCCTGAGCCGGCCCTGCGCGCGACCGCCAGCGACCTAGCTTCTCGAAACGCCCTCTTCACGCAGGTCTTCATCGACTCTGGCCTAGGGAAAAAGAACCGGGGCATCATCTGCAAGCTGTTGGCCGACCGCCCTGAGCTCCTCGCCCCCGAGTGCGAACCCTTCGCGGACGCGTTCAAAGGGCCGTCTTGAATTCGTCGTACAGCGCCATCAGCCGCCTGTCTTCCAGCCGATAGGCAGCGACCACAACCACGAGGCCAAATAGGCACACCAGCACTCCAAGACCGCTCAAGGCGACGCCCAGAAAGGCGCCGCCGGCCGAAGACAGTCCGCCGGCGAGGCCATACGCCACCAGATAGACCAGTGTCCCGCCCGCGACCGTGAGGAACCAGACCCCGGTCAACAGAGCCGACGACCAGGGCATCCGTTTGGTCAGCATCACCCGCGCGCGTTCGTCCAAGGCCGCGTAATGCACGAACCCGTTCAGCGGCCACGCCGTGCGGACGGCGATCCCGAACCGCTTGCGGTCAGGAAGGAGCTGGACGGCGCCGTGCTCCGGCACAAGCCGTGCCCACCCGCGCGGCAAATGCAGCAGCCCCTCCGCATCGAAACGGTCGCGCCGCACCATCAACGGCTCCTCGTGCCGTCCGACCACGACCCCGTAGCGGACGGAGGAGGGGGACTGGCGGTTGAACGCCATCCAGTCCACCACGATCACGCCGATGAGGATCGCTGTCCCGAGGAGCACAACCGCATGCATGGTTGGGAAGGTACCACAACACTCTTGCATCCGTCATCGGATGAGGATAAAACTCAACCTGTGATCGAGCACGACAGCGGACTGCGCGTGCAGGGAATGGCCCTCTGGCTGGACGCTACTCGGTCCCGCGATCGGAGCTTCGTCTCGCACGCCCACAGCGACCACGCCATCCGCCACCGCCGGATCATCGCCTCGTCACCGACCGCCCGGCTCTACGAACATCGCCTGGGCCGCACCCTCGCGGAGACGCACGCGTTCCATGCTCCGTTCGAAGTGGACGGCGCGCTTTGCCGGCTCCTGCCGGCCGGGCACATCCTGGGCTCCTCGCAGATCCTCATTGAGCACAAGGGCAGGCGGATCGTGTACACGGGCGATTGCCGGATGCGGGAGGGCCTCACGGCTGAGCCGATCTCCGTGGAGCCCTGCGACGTCCTCGTGATGGAGTGTACGTTCGGAAGGCCACATTACGTGTTCCCGGAGCCCGCTGAGGTGGCGCGGCGGCTCTGCCGCTTCATCGAGGGAACCTGGGACGAGGGGCTGACCCCAGTGCTGCTGGCCTACGCGCTGGGCAAGGGGCAGGAGGCCATGAAGCTCCTGGGCGACCGCGGGTACAGCTGCGCGGTGGCCGAGCCGATCTTCCGCATCGCGCGTATCTACGAAGAATACGGCGTGCGGTTCGGCCGCTACGAGCTCCTGGACCCGACGCTCGGGGCGGAGGGCGTGCGCGGCCAGGTGGTCATCCTGCCGCCCCACCTGCGGCGCTCGCAGATCCTCGAAGACATCGGCCCCTGCCGCACGGCCATGCTGACCGGCTGGGCCATGGACCGCAACTGCCGCTTTCGCTACCGGGTGGACGAAGCCATTCCGCTCTCGGACCACGCCGACTTTCAGGAGCTCCTCGCACTCGTCCGCCAAGCCACTCCCAAGAGAGTGTACACCGTGCATGGATTCCCTGAATTCGCCAAGCATCTGCGCTTCCTGGGATACGAGGCCGACCATCTCGGGTGACCGGTCCTTCCGGAACCGTCTTCATTCGCTATCCCCCTTACTGAAAATAGCAGAGCCCGAGCCCTCGCTGATACCTTGACAACTCTGTCCTGTTTGGCTAGAGTGGGGCCGGTTTGCCCTCGGAAGTGTCCGTTCGAGCCGCGAGTCCCTGGCACACGGAAGCGTCGGCCTGTAACACGAGCGATCGGACCGAGAAGTTCGCTGATTAGAGCTTCGAGGTGTTATGGACACGGCGAAAGTCGAACGGGTCTACACCAGCTACGCGAGAGTCTACGACCACATCTTCGGCAAGATCTTCCACGACGGGCGCGAGCATGCGGTCCGCCTCCTGAACCTCTCCCGGGGCGAGCGCGTGCTCGAAGTGGGCGTGGGCACCGGCCTGGCCCTGCCGTTCTACCCACGAACCTGCGAGGTGGTCGGGATCGACCTCTCGGCGGGCATGCTGGCCAGGTGCCGGCACCGGGTCTGGGAACTCGGGCTCGCGCATGTCAGCTTGCAGCGCATGGACGCCTCGGCGATGGAATTCCCGGACGACAGTTTCGACGCCGTGATGGCCGCCTACGTGGTCACGGCGGTACCGGACTACCGGATGGTGATGCGGGAGATGGTGCGGGTCTGTAAGCCCGGCGGACGCATCATCCTCTTGAATCACTTCAGCAACGGCAACCCGATCATCAATACGATCGAGAAGGTGCTCTCGCCCTTCTGCAAGCAACTGGGCTGGCGAACCGACCTCTCTCTCGCGACGGTCCTGGACGGTACCCACCTCACCGTGCTCCACAAACAGAAGGTCAACCCCCTCCGTTTCTGGCACCTCGTCAAGTGTGTCAACGAGAAGGCTCCGAACGGCAACGGCCACTCGACATGACCCCATCCGAAATGTAGGGGCGGGATTTATCCCGCCCGTCTTGATTTCTCTGTCATCCTGAGCGAAGCGAAGGATCTAACCTAGAATCCCTCGCCCCTTGAGGGAGAGGATAAAGGTGAGGGGGAGGGGACTGGCTCGCCTTCCGAGGCGTGCCTGTCCCCGTCTTCTATCTGGGTGCTGCGCTCTCTTGAGAAACCCGTCTGACCTCAAATTCGTCCTCCTTTTTGAAAAACCTGGATAATTTAATTCAAGAAGATATAATGCCTCTCCCCGACTAAGCCCAGATCTACTTGGGCTTGTGAGAGCTTGCTATGCATTTGGTCAATCAACCATGGGGTGGCAACGGTCAGCGAACTGGAGACCACCTCGTCAAGTTATTAGTACGTAGTAGCCCGCGTTTTAAAGTTTTTCGTGCTTGTGTTGCATTCGTTAAGGCTAGTGGAGTGTTAAGGCTCGCCCCATCATTCAAGACGTTCATGGACAAAGGTGGCCTTATTGAAATCGTGGTTGGGATAGACGAACAAGTTACAACAAAGCAAGGTCTAGAACTAGTAATGAAATATTCAACTAAGTCGTATGTTTTTCATAATCCTGCATCGACATTCCATCCCAAATTTTATGCCTTTGAGATACCAGGCCGGCGGGCTACCGTATTAGTCGGTTCGAGCAATTTTACAGTGGGCGGGTTATACACAAATTATGAGAGCAACTTAATGATCGATTTAGACTTAACTGAGTCGGATGATCGCAAGGAATATCAGAAAATTTTAGATGTTTTTGGTTATGTAAGTGATATCGCAGGTGGAAATGCAAAGCAACTCAGCCAATCTGTTATTGATGACTTAGCTAGTGCTGGCTTCGTAGTTGATGAAGGGAAGCGGACGCCTAAGCGCTCACCGACAGGAGATAAGACCAAGGACGGCATCTCATCGGTGTTCCCTAGGATTCCTGTGTTACCTCCACCCAGTATCGATCCCAGCGTGGCAATGCATATCCCTGCTATCCAACACACAGGGGATAAAGAAACTGATATAGAGGCAGAAAAGCAGTTTCAAACCTGGAAGACGTTCGTAATGACATTGGGTGCGCGAGATACAAAGCAAAAAGCTGGCTATTCTCCTGATATTTTTGTTCCCTTGATCGCGCGTGACTTCGATAAGGAATTTTGGGGGTGGGATGATAAGTTTTCAGCTGGTGCAGGTGCAACTGTTGGCAAGTACATGGAACGACGCTTTGATATCCTCGTTCGGCCTGTTTCCGGATCAGCACAGATCGTCGAAGGAGTACGGCTTTACTATTACGACATTAAGCATGAGTTTCGGCTCAACTGTGGGCGACTAATACAGGGAGCAAAAGCCGACGATTTACTTCTCATCCAGAAATCGCCAATGGGCACAATGTTTAAAGGGCATATTTACGAATACGAAGCAACTGTTTTTCCGAAAGGTTCGCCGGAATATAGTGCCTTTGTGAAGGCATGCAACAGAAAAGTAAAGGGCTCACCTAGGCGGTGGGGATACCTATAAAGGAGGACTTCTGTTTGGAATATTTGCGGAAGCAAAGAATTGTTTCGGAGGCGGTTGCATTCTTTTTAAAGATGTCTCTCGAGAGTAGCATTTCCATGGGAATTGCTTCCTCTAAGATCAGACCAGAAGACTGAGCTATTAGTCCAAGCAGCCGATCAGTTTCAATATCAATGCGTTGGCCATTAGCAATGGTGTGGTTATTGCCGATTACGACGTATGCGGCAGCACTTGGCTTGAGTAGGCGCGCCATATTCTGGAAAACGCGACGCATGTCCAGGAAGTAGCGGGCAAGCAACGTAGGGAGGTTACGACGTCGGAATCCAGCCTCGCCCGATTTGTTCAAGCGATCTATTTTGTCGATTAAATGTGTTACATCACTTGGCAGTTCTTGTTTCCTCTGTTGAAAATTTAGCCAGTATTCCCGCCGCTGGCGTTCTGTAACCTCACGATTGCCAATCATCTCGTAATCACGGGTTCGATGATAAGGACGTGACAGTAAGCCGAGGTAGCACAAACTCAGACGGTCAGTATCCAGATAAGGTAGCGCAGTAGCATAAGGTGGCGAAGTGATAATTGTTTTGATCTTACCGTTAAGCCTAACCAGCGGAGAGTTCGGACTTCCTAGCAAGCGCGCATCGTGCTCAAAGATCTGGGCCATGCCAGGCTCGAAGTGACGATCTTCGTATAAAAAGGCTAGAACATTGCGTACGGTTCGATCTAGTTCGTTTACGTATTCAGCTAGAGCATCCGTATCGTCGTCTGCTCTGAATTCTTTACGAACGCGGAGGTCGTCATCCTTCTGCCACGAAACGCTACGTAGTATGTTACTTAAGCATACACGGAACAAATCTCGACATGCCTGATCACGAGTCGAGTCCACACCAACTGCGATCAGATCAAGGTCTGCTAGCACCTGGGGCGAGAACCAAGACGTAAGGTAAGTCCGGTCCTTCTGCGGTAGATGCTTGAACCAGGTTAATCTACTTCGCCCAATGCGGGTCTTTGACAGGTAACCTTTAAGTAACTCGTATTCTTTCGCTAAAACACCCGGTGAGGTGTGTAAGATGGCACATTTCGCCTGGCTTATAAGCAATGAAAGCGGATTCATGTCAACGCCGAAGGAAGTACAGCCCATCAAGGATGCTTCCACCAAGCTTGTGCCACTGCCACACATCGGGTCCAGCACTGTTTCGCCTCGCCTGACGCCAGCGACGTTGAGCAATGCGCGCGCGAGCTGTGGGAAAAACTTTCCTCGGTATTCATGCACCCCATGCGGTCCATATCTAAGATTCCGACGATTGGGTAAAGCGATCCCATTACCATTGAACGGTAAAAAACACTGTAACTGGGCGGGTGAGATACCATTTCGCGCTAGATTGGAAGTCGCCTCTCGCATAACTTGACGAGTGTAATGTGGTTCGTTCTTATCTGGTTGGGTGATCGTTTCCCAAAAGGTCAGAGTGTTAGTGAGGTAATCAATGCGCCGAGGAGTTCTCACGCGATAAATCAATGCGCCATTGATGTGTCCCGGTTTAGACATAGGCAGGGTGCCCGCAACGGATTTAAGCTCCATGAGAGCTAGCCGGCGCTCAAATGGTTGGATGTAACCTTTCATTTTGCAGATAAATTCCTGCGCTATCATCTCTGCGTTCCCACCTTTCTGAGGATGAGAATATGTTCGTCTTTGATTTTGCCAATAGATGGATTGAAAGATTTCTTTGCATCTTGTAAACGTCGGCCTAAGTTGGCTTCAATGTGATAGCCAGAGGATAAGGCGACTTTGCTTAAAAGCCTGTCGTTGCGGATTACTCTTCCCTGCAAAATAGAATCTCCGATTACGAAGCATGCGTAACCGCCTGTACGGATGGTTCTGTGCAGCCAAATAAGAATCTGACGAAGTTCCGAATAAAAAGTTGAGTCGTTAGCCGCATTCTTGCCTTTGTCGCTGTACTTTCTGTGACTGCCGATCTCAACCTTTTTGAATGTGGGTTGATCCATGTCCAGCCAGAGCATCCTTGTGCGATGATAGAGATGATAACTGTAGGCATTGGGATACGGCGGCGAGCAAACGACAAGATCAACCAGTCCAACTTCAGGCTCATCTAAAGCATTTGCGTGTACCACTCTGCAGGAAAAGTGTGGGTCAGTCAGTTCGGTGAACTCGATTGCTCGTGCTGTAGCTTGGCCGAGGGCCTTGGTAAATTTTTGGAACGAGTCGCCAGGCTGAATGCTCTTTTCTCGTCGAACATACCGCGTATCTGAATCCTGTCGTGAGACCGCAACGATTATCGATGAAAAGGCCATCAAGGCAACCTGGCGAGCCCCCTCGTTTTTTAGACTCTGACACATTCCCTTTAGAATGGTTAGTTCTTCAATGACATGCTCCTCAAACCAAAAATCTATACCGTCAAAGGTTGGACGCACTGTTGGCTTTACTGTTCTTATGAGTTCTGGGAACAAGGGTAAGTTTCTATAGCCTTCTCTATTCATGAGCTCAGAGGTTTGTGCTTCCAGTTGTCTTAATTCTTCGATATCACTCTGAGTCAGGCGTGTCGTTTTCGCCTCAGAGATGAGGCAAGCCAAGGGATTCGCGTCCACACCCACCGCGTTACGCTTAAGTAAAAGAGCTTCAACTAAAGAAGTTCCGCTTCCGCAGAAAGGGTCCAGTACTGTATCGCCCACCGATGAGAGCTCTTGGATGAGGGCATTAGGAATCTGCGGAATGAATTTAGCTGGATAAGGGTGTAAGGAATGCGTCAGGTACCCTGTACTGGCGTCAGCAAAATCCCAATTCAGCTCGCGTAACTTAGTGACTGGTGATGCATAATCCTTTACTGGCGCCTCCCTTATCATGGATGGAGTATCGCGCTGGTCGCCTTCTGCATAACGAACGACCACGTTAACTTCCTTAGGAGAAAAAATGCGCCATCCGTTGCGGTCGCGGGAAGGTTCTGGGATGCGCCCTTCACGCAACCAACGAAGAAGAGTGTCTCGATGAACATGAGCCACCCCTGCTACTTCCTGGGTAGAGAATTTGCTTCTCATAAAAGGTAAATCAGGCGAAATACTAGTGTATGTAACTATATG
>Ga0209055_1001257_pt1 | contig 16893 bp, 15 predicted proteins | sample GraSoiAngelo_110_FD_185875 | JGI IMG/M metagenome (GOLD analysis project Ga0209055, IMG submission 185875) | Grasslands soil microbial communities from the Angelo Coastal Reserve, California, USA - 14_0903_12_30cm (SPAdes) (version 2) | ecosystem: Environmental > Terrestrial > Soil > Grasslands ... | reverse complement strand
AGCTTGCTGATCGAGTTCCGACTTTGGTCCGCTAAAACAAGTTCGTAGGCGGCAAGCGTCGCAGCCACTCCAATTGCAGCAGCGGTTCCTAGTTTAATCGATTTGCCTCGGAGAATTCTTGTCGTCGCAAAGACATCTTCGAACAGAGAAACGTCGGCCTTCACGATTCCAAAAACGGCAATCGCACCCGCTGCGGCATAGAAAACCCCCTTGATCGTGTTGCCCGAGCGGAATGCCACAACGGCCTGACCCCCAAATATGGCCAGAGTCGCACCAACCGCCGCTCCGCGAAGGGCAGATCTCAACTGTGAGTATCGTACCCCCGTCAACAATCTCGAGTCGTCCAAGTCATCGACGATTTCGCTTCGCAACTCTCGTTCGATCGTCCGCACCTCTGTAAGCATGACGCTCGGGTTTTCGGGATGCGGGACACGTATCTTGATGGTCTCTACCCCGATCTCACCGACGACGTATACTGGTCGCCCCGACTCGATATCCGTTAGCTTCGCAACCACTAATGTAGTTCGACCGAATGTCATCTGTTCGCTAGCTCCACCAGGCACCGAAACTAGAGGCACCAGAAGCCTCCCAACAACCTGACTTGTCACCGAGATACCGCTTCGGATCATTTTGAAGACTCTAAGGAAGACCCCAAAGCTGTCTTCAGACTTTCGAGACCATTCTGCCTCGGGCGCCCAATCAATCGTGTGTTGGAAGGTGGCAACTTCCTCCGACGACTGGCCGAGGATGTACACGGCGTCAACGATCTGGGGGGCATTGCTATCGAAAGGGTCTCCGATGTGGTACAGATAGACCGAGTACACACCGAATGCATGATATCCGGTGGCAAGTCCTTCCGCCGACGAGGGGAAGGAGGCTCCGAGGTGGTCGACATCGGTTCCGAGGCGAGTGACCACTACTTCAGCTGATTCAGAAACTCTGGAGACTATCGATCCAATCGTTATGCTGCTCACATCCAAAGCAGATCGCGCGATTTCCGAGAATCCGCTCGTGAGCCAAACGGGCATGAGGAAGAGAGTTGCGAGTGGCACCCCAGTTCTCAGGTCGACATTATCATCGGTTGCGACTTCGGCCGGAATGCGAAGTTGGAATTCATAGACATGATCATCCAAAGGTGCGCCCACCGCTAGGTTCCGATAGAAGGGAGCCGTCTCCGTGAAATCGGTGCCTTGAGTCAGAGAGTACACAAACGCGGGAACAACGTTCTCTCCACCACGATCCACCTCAGGCCCAATCGACAACTGAAGGACGATGCTCTGCGGTTTCGCAATCCGAATCGGTACTTCCAAAGTCGCCTGATAGAACACGTCGCCGGTCTCGTCGTGGAGGACCGATTCCTTGGTGTTCACGAAATCGATGTCGAAGCTGTTGCTGTCGTACAGATATTCGAAGCGATACTGCCGCGGATGGCCAAGATCGCAAGCACCGTATGCCGAGGAAGCGAACCCTTGACTTTCTTGCTGGATGTGCCTCGCGGTCGTCGCAACAAAATCGTGCTCCCCTCCCTCGGCCAGAACTCGATTCAGAGTGGCGACGACATTGGCGGCCGACTCGTCGCTGCTCCGAGTGGCCGTCGACGTGTGGTCCGACAGGAAGACGCAGGTGTTGTCGACGATATCGTACGTCCAGATCTGCGCGGACAAGCCTTGCACACCGCGGGCGTCGAACCGCTGGGTGAATCGGATCATCCCGGGGTGGAACGTCCCCTGCCATTGTACGTCCCAGAGTTCCGTCGGCGAGAGATCGAGGCCGTCGATCAGGCCATCGCCGTCCGTGTCGGATTCAAGGGGATTCGTGGGTCTCCGATTCAGCCCCGCGAGCTCGTCGGCATCGGAGAGCCCGTCCCGGTCCGTGTCGGGGTCCGAAGGATCCGTCTGGAATCCGTATTGCGACGGTCCATCCCACTCTAAATCATCCCGGAGGCCGTCGAAGTCCGTATCCTGGGAGGCGGGGGAGGTCGCGACCGATCGGACCTCAAGGAGGCCATCGATCTCGAGCTTCAACGGCCGAGGGGTCACCTCCATCGGGTCGGACAGGGTGTCGTCGTCGGTGTCCGTGCGAGTCGGATCGGAGCCGAACACGGTTCGCTCAGCGCCGTCGGAAAGGCCGTCCCGATCCGTGTCGGGGATCGTTGGGTCGGAAGGATTTTGAGAGTCCCTCGGGAACAGCTCCGCGCCGTCGGGAAGACCGTCACGATCCGTATCGAAATCGAGCGGATTCGTCCGAAACGTCCGGACGGAAGGGATGCCGTCCACGATGAACGAGATCGCGCGGGCCGCGATTTCCTCGCCGTCCGTCAGGAGATCGGCGTCGACGTCGCGCAGGACCGGGATGGTGCCGGTGGAAGATCGCTCCGCGCCATCTTTCAGTGCATCCGCATCGGTATCGGGATTCGCGGGAGAGGTGCGAGCCGCCAGGAGAAGCCGTGCCACGCGCACGAGGCCGTCTTGGCCCGCGCCGAAGTCGCGCACGACGATTCGCCATTGCGGAACGTTCGTGAAATCCGCCGACGTGAACGTCGAAGCGACAAGCCCGTCGAGGACCGGCGACGATGGATCGCGCGTCGCGTCCAGGATTAGCGAGACGCCACGGTCCGATCGGACGACCTGTGCGACCCATGGAGCCCGGAACCCTTCGACGATCTCCAGTCGATCTCCCGACGGCAGCGAGAGGGCCAGTGGCGCCCGAGGAGCCGCAGGCGAAGGCAAGTTCCCGGAGGTCGCGGCCGCCCGGCTGCAGACAGGCGCGCAGGGAAGGGGCACACCTTCCAACGTGGGGCCGACGCGGACATCGACCTGGCGAACCGCCTCGTTGCCCGCGCGATCGAGAGCGCGAACTCGGAAGGTGTGCGCGCCCGGCACGAGGTTCGTGGTCTCGTAGAAGAATGTGAACGGCGGCTCGCGGCGGACGTCCGCGGGGATCCCGTCGACCTCCAAGGCGACCTCCGCGAGGTCGTGATCGTCATGGGCCCCGGCCTCGATGGCGGTGAGGCCGCGGACGACGGCTCCCTGGGCGGGACGGGTGAGTTCCAGGAGGGGCGGTGTCCGGTCCAGCGTCACGGCGATCTCCTCGCTCGTGCGCGAGACGAAGTCCCCTCCCTTCATCGCCTGGGCGATGACTCGAAGCCGATGACCGCCTTCCGGCCAACTCTCGGAGGACCATGGGATCAGGAAACTGCCGTCCTCGAGGCCCCGCACGTCCGCGATCCAGACGCCGTCGACGTAGAGGTCCACAAATGGATCGGCATGCCAGGCCCTTCCATGGACCTCGACGGTCCCTCGGACCGCGGCGCCGTTCGTCGGCTCCAGAATCGCGACCCCGCGCGCGTGGAACCCAGGGTCCCACAACAGCTGCGTGCCGGACTTGCCGGGAATCGCGAGTTCCACGGACAGGTCGTCCGGCCGAGGATGCTCGATCTCCAGACCCACCCCGGCCCACTGGACGATCCCGTCGACGGGCGGCGTCTGGATCTCAATGGTAGCGATGTCGGAAGATGGAATCGACACCGGCGTCGACCCGGACGTGACCGATATCGAGTAAACCCGCGCCTCCTCGTCCAGGTCGCTCAAACCGTCGGCGTCCGCATCCCGCCCGTCCGTGTCGAACATGAAATCGTCGAAGTAGAGCGAATACGAGGCGCCTTGGAGGCCCGCGGTGCACAGGAAGCCGATCGCGATGCGGACGAACTTCGCAGACTGCCAGTGGGCGGCGGGGAAGTCCGCCGCAGGGTTCCGGGCGAGATCCGTCCACACCCCGAGGCCACTCGGAGGCGCCAGGACCACGTCCGCCTTGGTCGGACCGCACAGGGAGAGTTTTCGACTCGCCTGGTACGCCGTGACATAGCGGACGCGGTCGAGGTTGCGGAAGTCCTTGTCCAATAAGTCGAGGGCGACCCCCGCCGCGTAGGCGTCCCAGTTCGATGCGGTGGTATCCTGGAGGTGATCGTACAAGATGGAAACGCGCAGTTCGGTCATCGCGGCCCCCTGGGTTGGAAAGACCGCGTATCCGTAAGCGGACCCGAAGTCGAGGATTGAGTAGCCCGAGATGTCCACGTGGAACGACCGCGTACCGGACCGCGCAAAGGTGGAGGCGTAGCCCGCCGACGCCTTGTCCCCGAGCAGGAAATCCGTGTAAGGCAGCCAGAAGTCGGTCTCGAAATCGTCCACGAGCGCGAAGGCTCCCGTAGACGAACCGGTCAAAAGTGCGAGCACACCAATGGCAAGCAAAACTCCGCGACGGCCGTGCATCTGTCCCTCCCCCTCGTCGAGGCGCGACGGCCCTCGCACCCCTCCGGGAGGGCCATCGTCGAGTGGGGTAATAAACCCCGGCGGACAGCTCGCCGGATCGTGCCAGCGTACCAAGCCGAATTCCTATAGGAGTGCCCACATCCTCGCGGAAATGCGCATCGGAATAGACTTTCCCGCAACTAATATAACACCGTATTACTTCGGACCGCCCGAGGAACATCGCATGGCCGCATACGCGCATCCTGAAGTGTTGGTCGACACGAGCTTCGTGAAAGGCACCCTTGGGAATCAGAACGTCAAGGTCGTCGAGGTGGACTACGATCCCACGGCGAACTACAACCTGGGCCACATCCCCGGTTCCGCGCTGATCGACTGGCGCAAGGACATCAACGATCCCGTGACCCGGGACATCGTCTCGAAGGAGGGGCTCGAGGCGCTCTTTGGACGCCTGGGCATCTCCAATGAGGACCAGATCGTCCTCTACGGGGACTTCAACAACTGGTTCGCGGCGTTCGCCTTCTGGGTCTTCAAGTATTACGGCGTGGACAACGTCGTCCTCCTGAACGGCGGTCGCCGGAAGTGGATCGAGGAGGACCTGCCCGTGACGAAGGACGTGCCTTCGTTCCCCGAGGCCACCTTCCGGGCGAAGGAACCGGACGAGAGACTCCGAGTCTACCTGCCCTACGTCCGAGAGGCGTACCGGCAAGCGGGCAAAGTTCTGGTCGACGTGCGATCGCCAAAGGAATTCAGCGGGGAGATCTTGGCCCCGCCGGAATATCCGACGGAACATGCGCAGCGCGGCGGGCACATCCCGGGCGCGAAGAACATCCCGTGGGGGCAAGCCGTCAACGAGGACGGGACCTTCAAAACGCCGGAGCAGCTGAAGGCCCTGTACGAGCCGAAGGGAGTGACGCCGGACAAGGAGGTCATCGCCTACTGCCGGATCGGCGAGCGGTCGTCCCACACGTGGTTCGTGTTGAAGTACCTGCTCGGCTACCCGAACGTCCGCAACTACGACGGGTCCTGGACGGAGTGGGGCAACCTCGTTCGGACGCCGATCGAGAAGCCCTAAAGCGGAGGCCAGACACGGCGGAGGCCGGAGACCCGGTCAAAGACGCGGTCCTCGCTCAAGATCTCCCGCTCTCCCGCTTCGAGTGCGGCCGCTGCATGGATCGCATCCCGCGGACGCATCGGGAGGGACTGATAGAGGTCCGCCGCGCGGCGCAGCACCGCCAGATCCACCCGGAGCCATGTAAGATTCGGGAACGCCAGCAGGCCCGCGCCTTTCGCAATCGAATCTTCGACCCCCAGGAGTCGCCGGACGACATATACAACCTCGTCCCACGTCAGAGTCGAGGTGGATACCTTCCGATTCCCCCTCGCAACGGATTCGAGCAGCCGCGCAGCCGAAGCGGCTGCGGGGACGCGGACGTCATACAGCATCGGCACGAGAAACAGACCTGCGTCCGCGTACATTAGCGACCGGGAGCCTTGTATTCCTCATCGAGGACCGATTTCCAATCCACCCGCCTTCCAGGCTTTTTTCTCTTCACGGAGAGGAAACGCTCGACGAAATCCTCGGGGCTCGGCTCGGGTCGAACCAAGATCGCGTCGTCCAAGACCTCGAACGTCAGGTTCGCTCCCTCCGCGAGACGGAGTTTCTCGCGAATGTCCTTCGGGATCACGACTTGACCCTTGGGGCCCAACTTGCGCTTCATTCCTACCTTCTAGTAGGAATTCCTACCGCATATACTTTCTGCCATTCACGCCAAGCGGGCGGATCCGGCATGGCAGGGATGAAAAGGTCATCGCCTACGGCCGGATCCGCGACCGGTCGTTTCACACGTGGTTCGTCCTGAAGTATCTCCTCGGCTACCCCAACGTCCGTAATCACGACGGCTCCTGGACGGAATGGGGGAACCTCGTGCGGACGCCGATCAAGAAGCCCTAGGCGACCTACCCAGCCCGGAGTCGGAACCTCCCCGCGCCGAAGGCGACGCAAAATGGAACCGCTGCCAGTCGGCTTAAATAGCCGGTGAATCCTTCGCGGTCGACAGAGGGGGAGGGAGCTTGCCGTTCGAGGACCGGTGGACCCCGGAGGTTTACTACGATATCCTCCGCGGAATCCATCGCCTCGGCAAGACCGGCAAGCGTATCACGGTGTCAAGCATCGGGCAAGAGGCTCTCTTGCCGAACAACCGCTTAAGGAACCGGCTCGCCGAGCTTCAGACGCTCGGCCTCGTTGATACAAACATGTTGGTCACGACGGCCGGATACGACTTTTGTGGTGACTACACTCAGTTCGTCGACCATTTCCTTCGGAAGTATGGCCTCCGATGAGGGACACAGGTCCCGCTGTTGCGTGGACCGTAGATGTTGCTTCTTGACAAGATTTCTTCAGCGAACGTCCTGACGCTGAGTCGGGAACGAACGTCCCGACGCTGGGTCCGGAACGCCTTTGACGCTGAACGAAAATACAGGATTTTGTGAATTGCGCTTGAGCTCCACATCACCCGCCAAAGTGGAAGCTGGAAAAGGGGAGGAGACTGCGCGCATCGACCGGCGCAGGACGATCGTGAAGGGGCTTGCGGGGCTCGGGGTTGTTGCCGCAGGAGCCGTGGGTCTGTCGGCGCTCGGCGGTCGATCAACCGCGGCAATCCAGGATGCCACCTTTCTAGTCCAGGATCCAAGCGCGGATCTTACCGCGGAGAAGGTTGTTGGGACCGACCTCGCCCTCACCGGTTGGGACTACGTCGTCTGGACCAATGGGACCACCGTTTATGGCCAGAATGGCCGGACGAGCAAGATCGATTTTTCCGGGACCGACTGGGCGGCCATCGTGAACAGCATCATCGGGACAGTCGGCGCGGAGACGATTTTCGTCCATCCCGATGTGCCCGCTTCGACGACCACGATCAACGTGAACAAGTCGGGGGTCACCATCTACTGCCCGAAGGAGAACGCCAAGGCGGAGACCCCCCAAGGCCCGTTCACTCAGAAGATTGTCCTCGGGGGCAACGCGCAGGCTCAGGTCCGGCGCGTCACCCTCTGGGGCCTCCAGATGGACGAGCTCGAGGTGAACGGCGCGGGCGCCGCAGGAAGCGGAATCGACGTCGACGGATGGACGGTTGCCCAGTGTCAGATGAACAATTACGGCACGTCGGGCAGGATGGGGATCCGCTTTACCGGAACAGGAGATATCGAGAACGGCCTCTTCCTCAAGTGCCAAGTACGGGCGCAAGTCCCGAACGTGAGTCTCATCACGTGGGAGGCACCGAGCGATGCCAACGGGCACATCGCCTTCTACCGTTGCCAGCTCGAGAACGTCGGCGGCTTCAGCGGCGTCAACACGATCGAGTATTCGAACACCGGCCCAGGGCACACAGGAACCGTCGTGAGCCTGACGGATTGTTCCTTCGTCCACATCGGTGGGACCACCACGGCGATCCAGAATTCGAGCGTGGCGAACCCGACCGTCGTAACTTGCACGGCATCGCACCGCCTCAAGACCGGACAGAAAGTTACTATCGCTGGGCACGTGGGGAGCACGCCAAGCATCAACGGCGTCTGGACAGTTACGGTCCTCAACTCGACCCAGTTCACGATCCCGGTCAACGTAACCGTTGCGGGGACGGGCGGGACGGTCGGGTCGTCGCCGATGTCCTGTTCCATCCTTCGAATGTCCGGAACGACCCTGAATGCCGGCCCCCGAACGGTTGTCATAAGCAATTCCCATTTCGAGCTTCATGTTTCAGCCATGGACTTGTTCTCAATCGCGAATGCGACGGCCTTCGTGTATTACGGCGTCATCGTCCAGAATCCCAGCCTCACCATCGGAGCGAACAACTACACATGGATCCAGAACTCCAACGTCTCGAACCTTCACCAAGGGTCGTTGCTCCAAATCCGTGGCGGCCACCTGACCGGGACAGACCCAACCTCCTTCACGATAGGAACAGCCAATGCCAGCCCGAACTTCAAAGTGAAAGTCTCCGACGTTGTTCGCTTCAACCCACAAGGAGCTGCAACGATCGCGGTGGGGGCAAGTCCGTACCTCTACACCAACGATGACGGGGTCGCAGAGACGGTGGTGCTCGACGGCGTCAGGGGGGCGACTGGAACGCTAAGCGTTGCAAAGGACTCCGTCACCCTTTACAGCATCGGTAACAACGAGAAGTTCCACCTAGTCGTCTGGCTGGAGCCCCGAGAAGCAATCACGGTTACCTACACGTCGGTGTCTGGAGACACATTAACCATGTCCAAAAACAGGAAGTGAGGTCATGCCTCCCGAAGAATCGGATACGGCGCAGACGAAGGCGCGAACACGCATTGGCCGCCGAGACGCAATTCTAAAAGGCTTGGCAGGCGTCGGAGTCGCCGCTTCGGGAGCCATAGGGTTGTCGGCCCTTGCCAGTCCTGCTTCCGCCGCCATCCAGGACGCCACCTATCTGGTTCAGGACCCGAGCCCCGACTTGACCGCGGAGAAGGTCGTGGGAACAGATCTCACCCTATCTGGTTGGGATTACATCGTCTGGACCAATGGGACCACCGTTTATGGCCAGAATGGCCGGACGAGCAAGATCGATTTTTCCGGGACCGACTGGGCGGCCATCGTGAACAGCATCATCGGGACAGTCGGCGCGGAGACGATTTTCGTCCATCCCGATGTGCCCGCTTCGACGACCACGATCAACGTGAACAAGTCGGGGGTCACCATCTACTGCCCGAAGACGAATCTCAAGGACGAAGTGGGCCCCTACACCCAAAAAATCATCCTTGGCGGGAACTCAGCGGCCCAGGTGCGTCGCGCAACCCTATGGGGCCTCGAAATGGACGAATTGGAAATTTCCGCACCGAGTACTAGTTTCGACGTCGACGGCTGGACGGTTGGCTTCTGCCGGATGAACTCCTACTCGACGGTTGGTCGGCAAGGCCTTCGGTTCACAGGGCCGGGCGACATCGAGAACGGTCTCTTCCTGCACTGCCGAATTCGGGCTCAAAACAATGGAGTCAACTTGGTCACCGTCGAAGCGAAGAGCGACGCGAACGGCCACATTGCCTTTTACCGATGCCAGTTGGAGAACGTAGGCGGTTTTACAGGCGTAGATTCAATCGAGTATTCTTCGACCGGTCCGGGACATACGGGCACGATCGTGACATTCACCGATTGCTCCTTCGTCCATACCGGCGGGGCGCCAACGGGTGGCTGCATCCTCCGGATGTCTGGCACGACCTTGGACGCCGGCCCGCGGAAGCTTATCTTCACAAACCCACACATCCAGATTGACCAGGCAGGTATGGACCTATTCCAGATCGTGAACGCGACGGCCTTCGTCTATTATGGAGTCGTCCTCCAAAATCCGAGCTTGACGGTCGGCGCAAATACCTATACATGGATTCAGAACTCGAATCTCTCGAACTTCGCCAAGGGGTCGATGCTGCAGATTCGCGGCGGCCATCTTACTGGATCGACCCCGACCTCGTTTACTCTCGGCGCCTCCAACGAAAGCGCGAACTTCAAGGTCATGACGGCGGACGTCGTTCGCTTCAACCCGCAAGGGGCGGCGGCAATTACGCTGCTTGCGAGTCCGTTTGTTTACACGAACCGAGACGGTGTTGGGGAAGCTGTTTTGCTGAACGGGGCACGGGGTGCGGCCGGGACGCTTACGGTCACGAAAGACCTGGTCGCACTGTACAGTGTCGGAAACAACGAGAAGTTCCACCTCGCTGTCTGGCTGGAACCAAGTGAGGCCATTACTGTCACTTATTCGTCCGGATCTGGGGATACTTTGAGCATGACCAAGGACCGGAAGTGACGAGCATCAGGAAACCGAACGACTGGTCGAGGTTAGACTCCCCCCTGCCTCTTTGGCCGGACATGCGAAAAATTAGCGTCGATGATTTTCTGGGCGGAATCCTTTAAGTGGGACCCGGGAACGCCTTCCTTTGATGGGCTGGATCACGCGGCGAATCGCAGGCTCAATCACGTTCACGCTCGTGACGGTCCTCCTCGGGTCCTACGCCGCGTTGCAGGGCTGGCTCGTCGGCGGCGTCTCGGTCTTCACCACGACCGGGCTCGTGATCCTGGGCATCGCGGCCCTCTGTTCCCTCGCGGTCACCTCCCGCATGAAGGACCAGGACCGGGAAAAGAAGGCCTGGAAGGACTGGCAGGAATACTACGTCCGCGCGTATCCTCAGTATTATCGTCCGCGATAGGCATGAGCCCCTGCGTTTCCCTTTTGTATCCTTTGTAATCGGTAAAGGATATCTTCGACGGCCTCGCATGGAGAGGGAAAGTGAGTCACAGTATGACGTCCCTCCCCAATTCCTACAAAGTCGCCCTCATCACCGGAGCGAGCCGCGGGCTCGGCCGGGTCCTCGCGGGATTCCTCGCGAAGCAGGGCTATGCCCTTCTCACGATGGCCCGGGACGAAAAGCCCCTGCTCGCCGCGGCGAAGGAGTTCGCGGCCGCCGGCGTGCCGGTCGTCTCCCTCCCGGGGGATGTCGGCGATGCGCATGACCGTCATCGGCTGCTCGAGGCCGCGGCCGCCCACGGGCGAATCGACCTCCTGGTCAACAACGCCTCGGACCTCGGTGACACGCCGCTGCCGCCTCTCGTCCAGGCCTCGCCGGAGACTTTCCTCCGCGTCTTCGAAATCAACACCTTGGCCCCACTCGCCCTGGTGAGGGAAGCCCTCCCTCTCCTCCGCCGCGGAACCGGTCTCGCCGTCAACATCTCGAGCGACGCGGCGATCGGCGGCTACCCCGGGTGGGGCATCTACGGGGCGAGCAAGGCCGCCCTCGACCTCGTGTCGAAGACCCTTGCCGCCGAGCTGAAGGACCAAGGGATCGCGGTCGTGAGCGTCGATCCTGGCGACATGCGCACGAAGATGCACCAGGACGCTTACCCGGGACAGGACATTTCGGACCGCCCCACGCCCGACGTCACGCTGCCGTTCTGGGCGTGGCTCCTCTCGCAGCCCCCGATGAAGGTGAGTGGCATGCGCTACCAGGCGCAGGCGGCGGTGTGGGAGGTCCCCGCGTGAAGACGACCGAGCTGGTCTTCGAGCGCCCCGAACGGGTCTTCGCCCACGAACCGCCCGAGATCCACGGCCGGTCCCGGGACGACATTCGCCTCCTGGTCACGGGGCCTGACGGGCATCACCACGCTCGGTTCGAAGACCTCGCAACGTTCCTTCGCCGCGGCGACCTCCTCGTCGTCAACGAGAGCGCGGCGATCCCCGCAAGCCTCCCCGCCGAGGGACGCCTCGGCTCGATCCTCCTGAACCTCTGCACACGATTCCGGTCCGACCTCTGGATCGCGGAACCCCGCTGGGCGGCGGGGAAGCCCGGCCCACTGCCGATCGAGCCCGCGGAGGAACTCCGAATCGGAGCTGCGACGGTCCGCCTCTTGTCACCGTATCCGGGAATCCCGCGGCTGTGGTTCGCCCTCGCGGACCGTCCGTTCGACTCGATGATCACAGAACGAGGGGGACCAATCCACTACGGCTACACCGAGGCGTGGCCCATGGACGTCTACCAGACCCTCTTCTCGCGCGTCCCCGGCAGCGCGGAGATGCCTTCCGCCGCCCGTCCGATCACGCCTCGGATCCGAGAAGCGCTGGAAAAGGCGGGCATCCGGATCGCACCGATCCTGCTCCACACGGGCGTCTCGAGCCTCGAGATCGAGAGCGAGACGGTGGAAGGGCAGGCCCTGTACCCGGAGCCGTTCGCCGTGTCCCCGGAGACCGCGGACGCCGTGAATGGTACGCACGCGAACGGCGGCCAGGTCATCGCCGTCGGCACGACGGTCGTCCGGGCCCTCGAATCGGCGTGGACGCCGGAAGGCCTCCGTCCTCGAACCGGCTTCACTCGCCTCTTCGTGAATCCCGACCGGGGCATCCATGCGATCGACGGACTCCTGACCGGGTTCCATGATCCAGTGACGAGCCACCTGGCGTTGCTCGCGGCGTTCCTCGGGATGGAGGGCGTCCGAGAGGCATATGCGGAGGCGGTCCGGGCGGGATATCTCTGGCACGAATTTGGGGATTCGCATCTCGTGATTCCCTAGGTCCCACTCCCCCGAACATGCCGCAGGCACGAGACGATTGAGGAAACGTTAAGGGGCCCGTCCGATTCCTTCCGCCGGGATTTCGATGCAGCGACGGGCGAGTGCGCAATGGCGGGGCGGGCTGAAGGACGGCAAAGGCACGGTGTCCACCGCGAGCGGCGCGGTGAAAGGCGTGGCGTACAGCTTCGCGATGCGGTTCGGGGACGAGCCCGGGACGAACCCCGAGGAGCTTGTGGCCGCGGCCCATGCGGCCTGTTTCTCGATGGCCCTCTCCAACGAACTCGGCCAGGCCGGATACCGCCCCGAGGTCGTCGAGACGAAAGCGACCTTGGACTTCGACAAGACGGACAAGGGATGGTCGGTCAAGTCGATCCACTTGGACGTCTCGGCGAAGGTCTCCGGCGCGGACCCGGCCAAGTTCCAAGCCGCGGCGGAAGCCGCGAAGAAGAACTGTCCGATCTCCCGGCTCCTGAACACGCAGATCACGATGGGCGCGAAGCTCGCCTGAGACCGTGGACCGGCCCACCGAAAGGCTGAGGTCAAGGCTAAGGCACCGCTCCTCCTCGCGGTCCCGTGGCCCCGGAGTCCCGGCATACGCGGGCTAACCGCGAGAACTGGAACGCCAGCAGCCGCGAGTACCAGGCGATCCATCGGACGGAATTGGAAGGCGACGTGCTCTGGGGGCCGTCGATGCCTCCCGAGAAAGACCTGAAGGTCCTCGGATCTTCCATGAGAGGCAAGGACGTCCTCGAGGTCTGCTGCGGGGGCGGTCAATCGGCCGCCTACCTCGCGGCGGAGGGAGCGCGCGTCACCGGAGTCGACTTCTCTTCGGAGCAGTTGGCGCATGCGAGGGCTTTCGTCCGATCGAAGAAAGTCCGGGTCCGATTCATCGAATCGAACGTGGAGGACCTTTCGATGCTCAAGGCCTCCTCCTTCGACATCGCGTTCTCCGCGTATGCCCTCGGCTTCGTCGAGGAGATCGATCTCACCTTCCGCGAGGTTTCGCGCGTGCTCAGGCCCGGAGGCCTGTTCGCATTCTCCTGGCAGTCGCCGATCTACCAGATCACGGCAGAGGGAACCCTGGAATTTCGGAGAAGTTACTTTGACCGCACTCCCATCGTGTTCAAGGAAGAGAGCGGCACCGAGGTCGACTTCCCTCGCACGCATGGGGATTGGCACGCGGCGCTCACCCGAGCGGGCTTCGTCGTCACGGACATCCTCGAGCCGGAGCCGATCCCGAAGGAGAACACCTATGCGGACGTCTTCCCGCTGGCGAAAATCCGGATGATTCCAGGAACGACGATCTGGCGGGCCCGCCGACCGAGACGGCTCGAGCTTTGAACGACTCGTCGTGCACCCGCGAGGCCGTCCAGAAACATTGAATCCCGCGTCGTTGCATACGGCATCGGGTTTCGTATGAAGTTCACGTACACCGGGATCGAAGTGAAGGACCTCGATCAGTCAATTGCCTTCTACCGCGACGTGATCGGAATGGAGTATCTCGGGCGGCACAAGGTGGAAGGCACCGGCGCCGGCGAGGTCGCGGCATTCAAGGACAAAGACTCGCCCCATGTCCTCGAGATGAACTGGTATCCCAACTCGAAGTATAGGGAAGGCAGCGAGCTTGACCACCTCGCGTTTGAGTCGAAGGACGTCCGAAAGGACGTCGAACGATTGCTGAAGGCCGGAGCGACGTTGGCGCAGCCGGTCGAAGTGCGCCCGAAGTACGTGGTCGGCTTCGTGAAGGATCCGAATGGCATCTGGCTCGAGTTGTACCAGGAACGAGCGTAGGCTCTCGCGCCTTGCCGTCCACTGGGGCGATGGTTCCGAATCCGGATCCACGACCTGACCTTTTGAACGGATTCAGTTCGCCCGCGATTCTCCAATCGGCAACGGAAAGGCCACCTGGCCGAGACGGACGGGTAGGAAGGAGGTCGCGCCCCGAGCGAGGAACGCCGCGAGGGCGAAAATCACGAGGGGAAGCACCGTGTGGAAGGCGCGCAGCGGTGAGCCCGGGAGCAGCGCGAAGACCTCGGTCTGGACCGCCGTGACGACGGACAAGAGCGCCGTTGCGAACTTCATCCGCGGGGCGAGACGGCCCATGTAGGCAAGGATCAGCAGCCCGAACACCCCGAGGAAGATGGCATGGCCGAATTCCTTATGGATCGCCAGGGTGGGCTGACCGGAAAACAACCAGAGGCCAATGAGCGAGACTTGGATTAACAGCGCCACGACAACGCCCCATGCGATGACCGCGTAAGCGATCCGCGGAGATGCGTATTCGGTCCATATTCTTCTCCGGATTGTAGCAGAGGGGCCTGCTCTTAAGGGACCCGTAGGTACGATGCATATCGAGGATTGGGGCGCTCTCGAGGGGGGAGCGCGTTAAGTACCGACCAGCGGATGCGGGCTGCGGGTATCCGAATGCCTCAATACATCAGCCTGCTGAATTGGACGGAGCAAGGGATCAAGAACGTAAAAGAGTCGCCGAAGCGGGCGGACGCCGCGACGGCGGTGGCAAGCAAGCTCGGAGCGAAGATGCAGATCTTCTACACGATGGGCGAATACGACCTCGTCAGTGTAACGGAGGCGCCGAACGACGACGTCGCGATGCAGGTGCTCCTCGAGCTGGCCAAGCTCGGCAATGTCCGGAGCAAGACGATGAAGGCTTGGACCCCAGCCGAGGCGACCAAGGTCATCTCGAAGCTCCAGTGAGTCCTACAACGGGCCTCGTCGGTCGCAGCCGCTACGAGACGACCACAACTCCCCACATCATTGGGTGGATCGTGCAGTAATAGTAGTACGTCCCCGCCGTCGTGAAGGTGTGGCTCCAAGTCGCTCCCACACCAAAGGTGCCGGAATCGAACTGCCCGGTCTGATTGCTCGTCACCGTGTGGGAGGTCGTGTCCTTGTTGATCCAGGTCACCTTGCCACCGGACGCGAGCGTCAGGTGGAAGGATTGGGGCGAGTACGCGATTGCGGCGGTCGCCGCCCCGGAAACGATGTCGATGTCGGCCGCGCCGGTCGAGATCGTCCGAAGAATGACTCCGGCCCCGATCGCGCCGACCACGATTGACCCGATGACGAAACCGATGACGGCCACGGTCAGCAAGCCGCCGACCGACTGTGGGCTGGCGAGGTAGCGGTTCTGCGCCAGGCCATCCTTCCCTTGCCAGAACGCGAGGATCGAAAAGAGGATGACGAGCGAGAGCACCGGAATGCCCGTCGCGGACAGCCAGAATCCGGAGTCCGCGGGGTTTCTGTAGCTATCGATGATGAAGGAGCCGAACAGTAGAAGCAAGACGATGCTTGCGGCCGCCGAGAGCACGTAGGCCCAGCGTTTCTCACGGAGGGAGAATCCAGCGGCAATCAGGAACACGGCGATGAAGAGGAACAAGAAGGCGAGGAGGCCGCCGCCTGTGCCCGTGAGTCCGCCCGCGAGGGCAAATTGGAGACCTAGGTACAGGAGTGCGATGGACATGTAGACGAGCCCTCCCGCAATCACCCACAACGCGAATGGTTTCTGCCAAACATTCGCTGTCATGCTCTCTCTCTGGTCCATTGCCCTCGCCTCGCGGCGCGGGCATCGCCGGTCATCTCTTGTACGTTTGGGTGAGTGGACCTTACACGCGTCGTGCGCACCTCCCGCAGCCCTACAATGCAAATCGTTTTCTCCCGCGTTTCGGTAAGCAGATCCGTGCGTGCGATTCGGTTCGAGGCGGATGGATCCGTGAAATTGGTCCAATTGCCAAATCCGCAATCCGGACCCGAAGACGTGGTCGTCCAGGTCCTCGCGGCGGGCGTGTGCCACACGGACTTGCACCTGCTCGACGAGGTGAAGGCGGGCGAACGGGAGCCGCTCATCCCCGGTCACGAGATCGTCGGGCGCGTTTCGGAAATCGGCGCTGACGTGTATGCGTCCTCCGTGGGCGATCGGGTCGTCGTCCACTTCGAGCAACCGTGCGGTCAGTGCCGTCAATGCCGACGGAAGCGGACGAACCTCTGCGAAAAAGGTCACTCCCTCGGGTTCGACGCGCCGGGTGGATACGCGGAATTCGTCGTCGCGAAACAGAACACGATCCTCCCTCTCCCGCCGAACCTGGATCCGGCCGTCGCGGCTCCCCTCGGTTGCAGCGGCGCGACGGCCTACCGATCGGTCGTGGCCCTTGGCCAGGCGGACGAGGACGACCTGGTTATCGTCATCGGAGCCGGAGGCGTCGGACTCTCCGCGATCCAGATCGCGAGGGTCCAGGGGGCCCGCGTACTCGCGGTCGATCCTCGGGAAGAAGCCCGGAAGGCGGCCCTCGGCTCGGGGGCGCAGGCCGCGGTGCCGCCGCAGGAGGCTGAAGCGGCGGCAAGGGACTTGGCCGCGGACACCGGGGTGGATCTCGTCATCGACTTCGTCGGGACGCGCGCGACCTTCGACCTCGGGCGGTCGCTCCTCGGGTTCGGAGGACGATTCGTCGCCGTGGCTCCGGGCACGGAATCCGTGTCGATTACCGCGGACGACCTCGTCGAGGGCGGCAGGGCCTACCTCGGTTCGTCCTCCTCGAC
>Ga0209055_1001256_pt1 | contig 16902 bp, 20 predicted proteins | sample GraSoiAngelo_110_FD_185875 | JGI IMG/M metagenome (GOLD analysis project Ga0209055, IMG submission 185875) | Grasslands soil microbial communities from the Angelo Coastal Reserve, California, USA - 14_0903_12_30cm (SPAdes) (version 2) | ecosystem: Environmental > Terrestrial > Soil > Grasslands ... | reverse complement strand
CGAGCAACTCACGCTCTCCAACGTGCCGCACCTGAGGGACGTGAGCACCATGCTCCGGCTGCTCGCGCAAATGGGGGTGGAAGTCTCGCTCGACGACCGGCTGGGTCTGTCGCTGAGGGCTGAGCGTCTGTCCGATCCGCTCGCCCCCTACGACCTGGTGAAGACGATGCGCGCTTCGATCCTGGTTCTCGGGCCGCTCCTCGCGCGCTGCGGCGAGGCCCGGGTGTCGCTCCCCGGTGGATGTGCCATCGGGGCGCGCCCGGTGGATTTGCATATCAAGGGACTTGAAGCGCTAGGCGCCGAGATCTCGGTCGAGCAAGGTTATATCTCGGCGAAGGCGAAGCGACTGAAGGCGGCCCGCATCCTGATGGACCTCGTGACCGTCACGGGGACCGAAAACCTGATGATGGCGGCCTGCCTTGCCGCGGGCACGACCACGCTCGAGAATGCCGCGCGCGAGCCCGAAGTGGTGGACCTCGCGCACTGCCTTTCGGCGATGGGCGCACGGATAAGCGGCGCAGGCACCGACACGATTACGATCGAGGGAGTAAAAAGGCTGCACGGGGCGACGCACCGCATCATGGCCGATCGCATCGAGACCGGAACCTTCCTTGCCGCAGCCGCGGCGACGGGAGGGCGCGTCACCCTGCGCGGCACGGATCCCGGAACCCTCGAGGCGGTACTCGAAAAACTTCGAGAGGCGGGCGCTGAGCTGCAAACCGGGTGCGAAACGATTTCCCTCGCCATGCCGAGGAGGCCCAAGGCGGTCAACGTCCGGACCGCTCCGTATCCGGCGTTTCCGACCGACATGCAGGCACAGTTGATGGCGCTCGACGCAGTCGCCGAGGGTACTGCCTCGATCACCGAAACCATTTTCGAGAACCGTTTCATGCATGCCCTGGAAATGCAGCGTCTCGGCGCCGACATCGAGATCTCGGGAAACACGGCTATCGTGCGCGGCGTTCCGAAGTTGCAGGGCGCGACCGTCATGGCGACCGACCTGCGTGCCTCGGCGAGCCTCGTCATCGCAGGTCTCGTCGCAGAGGGTGAGACCCGCGTCGATCGCATCTACCACCTCGATCGCGGTTACGAATGCATCGAGGAAAAGCTCGCGCAACTCGGCGCGCGCATCAAGCGCGTTCATTGAGCCGCGGAGGGCGCCGAAAGACGCTGAAACCGCCCCGGGATTTTTCGGAACATCATGAAAAGTAAGGGTTTCCTCCGCGGCCTTCGCGTTCTTTGCGGTAAAATCCTTTTCTGGACGATTCAACCGTGATCACCCTCGCGCTCTCCAAAGGCCGGATCTTCGATGAAACGCTGCCGCTGCTCGCCGCGGCGGGCATCGAAACGCTCGACAATCCCGACACTTCGCGCAAACTCGTTCTGCGCACGAGCCGCAGCGACCTGCGGCTGCTTATCGTGCGCGCTTCGGACGTTCCCACTTACGTTCAGTACGGCGCGTCCGAACTGGGGATCGCAGGCAAGGACGTTCTCCTCGAGCACGGCGGCGAGGGGCTGTACCAGCCGCTCGACCTCGGCATCGCATCGTGCCGCATGATGGTCGCGGTTCCTGAAGGCTTCGATTATGCGGGCGCGGTGCGCCAGGGCGCGCGTCTGCGCGTGGCGACCAAGTACATGCAGACCGCGCGCGAGCACTTCGCGGCGAAGGGCGTGCACGTCGACCTGATCAGGCTCTACGGTTCGATGGAGCTCGCGCCGCTCGTGGGTCTCGCCGACGCGATCGTCGATCTGGTTTCCAGCGGCGATACCTTGCGCGCCAATCGTTTGCACGCAGTCGAGGAGATCCGGCCGATCAGCGCCCGCCTCATCGTCAATCAGGCGGCGCTCAAGCTCAAACGCGACGCCATCGAGCCGCTCCTCGACCAGTTCGCGAAGGCTGCAGCGACGCATGCCTGAGATCGCCCGTCTCGCGACGACGGACCCTGATTTCGACGCGCGTCTCAAGGCGCTCACCGCGTTCGACACGACCTTCGACCAGAAAGTCGAGGACGACGTCGTAGCCATTCTCGCTGGCGTGCACGCAAGGGGCGACGCGGCCGTGCTTGAGTACACGGAACGCTTCGACCGGGTCAAAGTTGCACGGGTCGCTGATCTGGAGCTGTCGCGCCGAGAACTCGAAAAGGCGCGCGCCGGATTGAAGCGCGGCGAGCGCGAGGCGCTCGAGCAGGCCGCGGTGCGCATCCGCAAGTATCACGAGCGGCAAGCTGCGAAGTCATGGCAATTCACGGAAGCCGATGGCACGACGCTCGGCCAACGCGTGACGCCGCTCGAGCGTGTCGGAATGTATGTCCCCGGCGGCTTGGCTGCTTATCCTTCGTCGGTGTTGATGAACGCCATTCCGGCCAGGATCGCCGGGGTCCGCGAGCTCATCATGTGCGTACCCACGCCAAACGGAAAATCCAATCCGCTCGTGCTCGCGGCTGCCGCGGTTGCCAAAGTCGATAGATTGTTCACCATCGGCGGCGCTCAGGCGATCGCTGCGCTGGCCTACGGCACGCAGACCATCCCGCAAGTCGACAAGATCGTGGGGCCGGGGAACGCATGGGTTGTGGCGGCAAAGCGCCACGTATTCGGCATGGTCGGCATCGACATGATTTCCGGCCCGACCGAGATTCTGGTCATCTGCGACGGCGAGACCGCGCCCGACTGGATCGCAATGGACCTCTTTTCGCAGGCCGAGCATCACGAGACTTCGCAGGCAATCCTCGTTTCGCCCGATAAAGCATTCCTCGAACGAGTGGATGAGAGCATCGGCCGGTTGCTCGCAGGTATGCCGCGTGCGGAAATCATCGAGAAGTCGCTCGCACGGCGCGGCGCGCTGATCAAAGTGAAAAACCTCGGCGAGGCCTGCGACATCGCCAACCGCATTGCTCCGGAGCACTTGGAGCTCTCGGTGGCCGAACCGAAGAAGTGGCTGAAGAGGATCCGGCACGCCGGCGCGATTTTTCTGGGGCGTTACTCTTCCGAGGCGCTTGGGGACTACTGCGCCGGCCCGAATCACGTGTTGCCGACTTCGCGCACGGCGAGGTTTTCCTCGCCGTTGGGGGTGTACGACTTCCAGAAGCGCTCGAGCATCATCGACGTATCGCGCAAAGGGGCGCAGAAACTGGGCAGGCTCGCCATGACGCTTGCAAACAGTGAAGGATTCCAGGCCCACGCGCGCTCGGCCGAGTTCCGATTGGGAAAGGCGCTCAAGGAAAAGCCGTGAGCGCCGGGCCGGAAAAGGTCATCCGCGACGAGATTCGGGCGCTCTCCGCCTATCACGTCCAGTCGGCGCAGGGCATGGTGAAACTCGACGCGATGGAGAACCCGTACCGGCTGCCGGAGCCGCTGCGGCGCGAGATCGGCGAGATCGTGGCAAACGCCGAGATCAATCGCTATCCGGATCCGACTGCCCCGGCGCTGATGAGGCGCCTGCGCGACGTGATGGGCATCGGGCCGGAGTACGACGTTTTGCTCGGAAACGGTTCCGACGAAATCATTCACATCATCATGCAGTGCGTGGCTCGTCCCGGGGCCGTAGTGCTCGCGCCTCGGCCCGCTTTCTTCATGTTCAGCCAATATGCGCAGTTCGCGGGATTGCCCTACTTCGGCGTGCTCCTCAACCCCGACTTCACGCTCGATACCGGCGCATTTTTGCGCGCCGTGGCCGAGCGCCGGCCTGCGGTCGTGTTCATCGACTACCCCAATAATCCGTCGGGAACTCTGTTCTCGGACGAGGGCATTGCACGGATCATCGCCGCAGCCCCGGGACTGGTGGTGATCGACGAGGCCTATAACCCATTCGCGCGCAAGACCTTTATGGAGCGGCTGGCGGAATTTCCGAACCTCGTGGTCATGCGCACCCTGTCCAAACTCGGGCTCGCCGGCATCCGGCTCGGCTATGCCGTCGGACGGCCCGAGTGGATCCGCGAATTCAACAAGGTGCGCCCGCCTTACAACGTCAACGTGCTGACCCTTCTGGTCGCCGAGCGCGTGCTGGCGCACTACGACGTGCTCGACGCACAGGCGCGGAGCATCAACGAGGAGCGCGTGCGCCTGGGCGGCGAGCTGCGCAAGCTGCCGAAGGTCAGGGTTTTTCCAAGCGACGCGAATTTCATCCTGGTTCGCGTTCCCGACGCCCACCGGGTCTTCGAGGGCATGCGGCGCCGCGGCGTGCTCATCAAGAACCTGCATACCGGCGCGCCGCTGCTCGATCATTGCGTCCGGCTCACCATCGGGACGCCGGAGGAGAATCGGCGATGTCTTGCCGCGTTCGCGGAAGCGCTCGCCGAGGGCTGATTTCGTGTAGGCTATCGCGCTGAAGCTCACCGCAATGCCCCCGCGCTCAGCAACCGCCGACCGCAAGACCACCGAGACGCAGATCGCCCTTTCGGTCAATGTCGACGGCAGCGGACGGGCGAGTATTGCGACGGGCATTCCGTTTTTCGATCACATGCTCGAACAGGTCGCGCGCCACGCGATGCTCGATCTCGATATTCGGGCAAAGGGCGACCTGCAGGTGGACGCGCATCATACGGTCGAGGACATAGGGATCACGCTGGGCCAGGCGGTGGCGCGCGCCGTCGGCGAGAAGAAAGGCATTCTGCGTTACGGGCATGCCTACGTACCGCTCGACGAAGCGCTGTCTCGCGTCGTGATCGATTTCTCCGGCCGGCCGGGCCTCGAGTACCACGTCCAGTTCAAGCGCGCGCTGATCGGCGACTTCGACGTGGACCTGGTGCACGAATTCTTCCAGGGTTTTGCCAACCACGCCCAGGTGACGCTGCATATCGACAACCTGCGTGGGGACAACGCGCACCATCAGTGCGAAACGATGTTCAAGGCGTTCGCGCGGGCCCTGCGCATGGCGCTGGAGCCGGATCCGCGCGCACAAGGGACCATCCCGTCCACGAAGGGCACGCTCTAGGCTCTTTTTCCGACTGACCCTGCAATGCGCGTCGCGGTTGTCGATTACGGCATGGGGAATCTCCACTCGGTTTCCAAGGCGGTGGAGCACGTCGCGCCGCACGCGAGGGTCGAGGTGACATCCGATCCGGCGCGCGTGGCGGGCGCCGACCGAGTCGTATTTCCGGGCCAGGGCGCGATGCCGGATTGCATGCGCGAGCTGGATGCGCGTGGCCTGCGTCCGTCGGTCCTCGACGCCGCCCGCAGCCGGCCGTTTCTGGGAATCTGCATCGGGCTTCAGATGCTCTTCGAGCGCAGCGACGAAGGCGATGTGGCCGGACTCGCCCTCTTCCCGGGAACCGTGCGTGGTTTCCCCGCCGAGGCCATGGTCGACCATGAAGGAAACAAGCTCAAGGTTCCTCACATCGGCTGGAACCGCGTGAAACAGTCCGCGTCGCACGCCCTGTGGGCGGGCATCGAGGACGGCACCCGCTTCTATTTCGTCCACAGCTACTTTCCGCAGGCGGGGGAGGCCGCGCTGATACAGGGCACCACCGACTACGGCCTGTCCTTTACCTCCACGGTGGCACGGGATAATGTTTTTGCGGTACAGTTCCACCCGGAAAAGAGCGATATTGCGGGCCTGCGGTTACTCGCCAACTTCCTCAACTGGAATCCCTGAATCTTTCCATCGGCCGTCCGGGTTGCCCCGGACTTTGCGCTGTTTCCCGACTCAATGCTGATCATTCCGGCGCTTGACATCAAGGACGGGCACTGCGTCCGCCTGAAGCAGGGAAAGATGAAGGACGCCACGGTGTTCTCGGAAGATCCCGTCGGCATGGCCCAGCACTGGAAGGCCGAAGGCGCGCGCCGGCTCCATCTGGTCGATCTGAACGGCGCGGCGGCCGGAAAGCCCAAGAACGAGGGCGTCATCCGCGCGATCCTGCAGGCGCTCGGCGATTCCCCGCCGGTGCAACTGGGCGGAGGCATCCGGGACCTGGACACGATCGAGCACTATCTCGACCTCGGGGTCGGCTACATCATCATCGGGACGGCGGCGGTGAAAAACCCAGGCTTCCTGCAGGATGCGTGCACGGCTTTTTCCGGGCACATCATCGTTGCGCTCGACGCCAAGGACGGCAAAGTCGCCGTCGAGGGCTGGTCCAAGATGACCGGTCACGACGTGGTGGACCTCGCGAAGAAATTCCAGGACTATGGCGTCGAGGCGATCATCTACACCGACATCGGGCGCGACGGCATGCTGACGGGAGTGAACGTCGACGCGACGCTGAGGCTCGCGCGGGAGTTGCGCGTTCCGGTGATCGCGAGCGGCGGCCTCACGAGCGTCGAGGACATCAAGGCGCTGTGCAAAATCGAATCCGAAGGAATCGACGGCGTCATTACCGGTCGCGCGATCTATCAGGGCACACTCGATTTCAAGAAAGCCCAGGCCGAAGCCGACAAACTGGGGAAGGGCAGAGGGAAGACGCAGGAGTGAGGGTCGAGGGAACTTCCCTCGGCTTGCGATCTGATCTTTCCAGATCCTCGATCCCGAACCATGCTCGCCAAGCGCATCATTCCCTGTCTCGACGTCGACCGGGGGCGCGTCGTCAAAGGCATCAACTTCGTCGGCCTGCGCGACGCAGGCGACCCGGTCGAGATCGCGCGGCGCTACAACGAGCAGGGCGCGGACGAACTGACGTTCCTCGACATCACCGCGAGCTCTGACGAGCGCGAGCTGATCCTGCACGTCGTCGAGGAGGTCGCTGCGCAGGTGTTCATTCCCCTTACGGTGGGCGGCGGCGTGCGCAGGGTGGAGGACGTGAGGCGCTTGCTCAACGCGGGGGCGGACAAGGTCTCGATCAACACTGCCGCGGTCCAGAACCCGCAACTGGTCGCCGATGCTTCCGGTCGCTACGGCGCCCAGTGCATCGTGGTGGCGATCGACGCCAAACAGGCGAAGCCTGCGGCGAGTTCAGGGATTCGCTGGGAGGTGTTTACCCACGGGGGGCGCCGGCCGGCCGGATTGGACGCGGTCGAATGGGCGCGTAAAATGCAAGAGCTGGGCGCGGGCGAAATCCTGCTCACGAGCATGGACCGCGACGGTACCCGCGAAGGCTTCGATCTCGCGCTCACGCGCGCGGTTGCCGAGGCGGTGGATGTCCCGGTGATCGCGAGCGGAGGCGTCGGCAAGCTCGATCACCTCGTCGAGGGCGTGCTGGAGGGCCGCGCCGACGCGGTTCTCGCTGCGAGCATTTTTCATTTCGGAGAATTCACCGTGCGCGCCGCAAAGGAGCACCTGGCAAAGCGCGGAATCGAAGTCAGGCTTTGAATCGGTGGACGCGATGGCAGAGGACTGGATTGAGAGAGTAAAGTGGGACGAGCACGGCCTCGTCCCCGCGATCGCCCAGGAGATGTCCACGAACAAGGTCCTGACGCTCGCCTGGATGAACCGCGAGGCGCTCGCCAAGACGGCGGCGACCCGCGAAGCGCACTACTGGTCGCGTTCGCGAAAGCGGTTGTGGAAAAAAGGCGAGCAGTCGGGAAACGTGCAGGCGGTGCGCGAGATACGACTCGACTGCGACGAGGACGTGGTGCTGCTCACGGTGGAACAGGGCGGCGGGATCGCCTGCCACACGGGAAGACACAGCTGCTTCTTTCAGAAGCTCGACAACGGGCGCTGGGTGACCGTCGAGCCGGTGATCAGGGATCCGAAGGAAATATACGGACAATGAGCGACATACTCGAGCGGCTGGCGGACGTGGTCGAGTCGCGCAAGGCCGGCGACCCGGAAAAGTCCTACGTGTCGCGGCTGTTCGCGCGCGGGCCCGACGCGATCCTCAAAAAAGTCGGCGAGGAGGCCACCGAAGCGGTAATGGCCGCAAAGGACGGCGACCGACTGCGCATCGTGGGCGAAACTGCCGACCTGTGGTTTCACTGCCTGATCATGCTCGCGCAGTACGGCTTGCGGCCCGCCGACGTGCTCGCCGAACTGCAACGCCGCGAGGGCATTTCCGGGATCGACGAAAAGGCCGCGCGCGCGGACAAGCGGCGCGCAAAGGTCGAGCGGAAATAGGGATGGACGCGGAAAGCTGCATCTTCTGCAAGATCGTCCGGGGAGAGATCTCCAGCGGAAAAATCTACGAGGACGCCGATATTCTCGCCTTCCATGACATCCATCCGCTCGCCCCGGTGCATTTCATGATCATCCCGAAGAAACACATTGAATCGCTGGCGCATTGCGAGCCGGGCCACCAGGTGATACTGGGCAAGATCCTCGCCATGGCGCCGCGCCTGGCGCGCGAGCAGGGCTCGACAGACGGTTTTCGCGTCATCATCAACACCGGACGTGTGGGCCGGCAGGAGGTGTATCATCTGCACGTCCATGTCATCGGCGGCCCCGACGCATTGGGCCCGATGCTGAAACGCAATTGAAAGGGTAAGCCATGGGTACCTGGAGCATTTGGCACTGGCTGGTCGTGCTGCTGATCGTTCTACTTGTTTTCGGAACGAAGAAGCTGCGTAATATCGGCGCCGACCTGGGCGGGGCTGTACGCGGATTCAAGGACGGCATGAAGGAATCCTCTGCCGACAAGCATTCCGAGAGCGGATCTTCGCCTCAATCCCAGCTGGGTGGCCGCACCATCGAGGGCGAGGTCAAGGACAAGGCCAAGACCTGAAGGGGTCTTTGACCTGATCCGGATGCCGGGAGCGGTCCCGGCTTCTTTTTTGAGCGATTCGTTCACCAGTGTTTGACGTCGGATTCTCCGAGCTGATGGTGATCGCCGTCGTGGCGCTCATCGTCATCGGGCCGGAGCGACTGCCTCGCGTGGCGCGCACAATGGGCCACCTGTTCGGCCGGCTACAACGCTACGTCAACGACGTCAAGGCCGACATCAACCGCGAGATCGAGCTGGACGAGCTGCGCAAATTCAAAAGCACTTTCGAGGACGCCGCGCGCGGCTTCGAAGGAACGGTCAATACGACCGTCGACTCGGTTCAAAGCGAGGTGTCGAAAGCCGAGACGGAGCTCAATAGCCTGACGAAGATCGAGGACACCGCCGCAGCGCCGTCAGGCGCCCCGCAGGCAGCGCCCGCGGGTGCGGCCCCGCAGCCGGGCGAAGTCGGCCGCGAACCGCAAGGGGGCGCCTCCCCGCCACCGGAAAAAACCGCCGTCTGATCGGACGCGAATGAGCACGCAGGATACCTTCATCTCCCATCTGGTCGAACTGCGCGACCGGCTCCTGCGTGCGATCCTTGCGGTGTTCGTCGTGTTCCTGTGCCTGTTTGCCTGGGCGAGGGAGCTCTACGCGTTGCTCGCCAAACCCTTGATTGCGGCGCTCCCTGTCGGCGGCCAAATGATCGCCACCGACGTCGTTGGGGTGTTTCTCGTTCCGGTCAAGGTGGCGTTTCTCGTGGCGTTCGTGATCGCGCTCCCCTATGTCCTCTACCAGGTGTGGGCGTTCGTCGCGCCGGGCTTGTATGTGAACGAGAAGCGCCTGGTGCTGCCCCTGGTGGTCGCGAGCTCGCTCTTGTTTCTGCTGGGAATGTCTTTTGCGTATTTCCTGGTGTTCCCGGTCGTTTTCAAGTTCATGGCATCCATCGCCCCGGAAGGCGTCGCGTGGATGACCGACATCGATAAATACCTTTCTTTCGTGCTGACCACCTTCATGGCGTTCGGGGTGACCTTCGAGGTTCCGGTGGTGGTCGTCGTCCTGGTGCGGGTGGGCGTGGTCTCGATAGACAAGCTGAAGGAAATCCGCCCCTACGTGATCGTCGGCGCATTCGTAGTCGGGGCGATATTCACGCCTCCCGACGTCATCTCGCAGGTAATGCTCGCCGTGCCGCTGTGGCTTCTCTACGAGCTTGGCATCGTGTGCGCGCGCATAGTCGGACGTGCTCCCGCTGCGTCCGAAGCACCCGGGGGCGGCGACTAGCGCCGCCGACGTTGCTGCGTCGGGCGTTTGCCGACGGCGACCTGGACATCGACGTCCTTGTTGTCGCGGCGCAGCTTTATCGAAGCAGGCTTCCCCGGGACGAGGGCCGCCACCAGGTTCAGCATCGCGTTCGGATCCTTGACCGGTTTGCCCTCGATCGCAACCAGGATATCGCCGGGCTTCAGCCCCGCCCTTTCGGCGGGTCCACCCCGCAGCACGCCCTCGATCAGGACCCCGGTGGTTGCGCCCAGGCGGAAGGACTCGCCCATTTCCGGAGTGATCTCCCGCGCCTCGACCCCGATCCACCCGCGCGTGACGCCGCCGGTCTGGATGATCTGCTCCATGACGTTCTTGGCGCTCGAGGCGGGGATCGCAAAGCCGATGCCGAGGGACCCTCCCGAGCGCGAGTAGATCGCGGTGTTGATTCCGACAAGATTGCCGGCGGAGTCGATGAGCGCGCCGCCGGAATTTCCCGGATTGATCGCCGCGTCGGTCTGGATGAAATTCTCGAAGGTGTTGATGCCGAGCTGGCTGCGGCCGAGCGCCGAGACGATGCCCATCGTCACGGTCTGTCCCACGCCGAACGGGTTGCCAATGGCAAGCACGACATCGCCGACGCGCAGCGCGTCGGCGTCGCCGAAGGTGATCGCCGGGACCGGCCCGCCTTCGACCTGCAGCACGGCGATGTCCGTTTCCGGATCGGAACCGACGGCTTTCGCCTTGAGTTTCTTGCCGTCGATGAGCGCCACCTCGATCTCGTCGGCGGCCTCGACCACGTGGTGATTGGTGAGAATGTACCCCTTGGGGCTCACGATCACGCCGGAGCCGAGGCTTGCCGCGCGCTGCGGTTCCTCCTCGAGGCGGTCCCCGAAGAAATGCCGGAACAAGGGGTCGTCGAGGAACGGATGGCGCGGCGTCTTGATTTCCTTGCTGGTGAAAATGTTCACGACCGAGGGGACCGCTTTTCTCACCGCGTCGCTGTAGGAGGCCGCGCGCGCGGGAAGGCCGGCTGATGACGCGGCCTGACGCAATTCGACCACCTGGAGTCCGGAGCCGGAGCGACCGAGCCATTCCGGCTTCAGCGTCGTGACGACAAAGAGCACGCTCACCGCGACGGTGGCCGTCTGGGCGAAGATGAGCCAGAGATTGCGCATGGATTGAGCGGGCGGTGCTTCTGCGGAGATCTTGGACGCTCGTCCGCGGCGGCTCACCTGCGCGGTATGCGAGGCGCAACCCGGACTCCCCTGTACCGCGATTATTGCGCAAAACGGCTGGGAAGCGGCAGAGATCGTTAATTCTCCATCATAATCAATAAGTTGGGACAAAAAATTTGGTCTGGCGCGATGCTTTCTGTATAATTTCGCTCTCTCCGACAATGCCTTTCCCAGTCAGGGTTTCCCCATGAGCAATCAATCGCGGGTCAACCGCAAGCGTCGCAGCTTGGTCATCGCGAGTGCCTGTGCGGGCGGTGCATCCGCGCTCGCCACAGCCGTCCCCTTCGCCGCATCGATGTTGCCCTCGGAGCGCGCCGTAGCGCTCGGCGCGCCCGTCGAGGCCGAAATCGGCCAGCTCAATCCCGGGGAAAAGATGACCGTCGAGTGGCGCGGCCAGCCGGTCTGGATCCTTCATCGCACCAAGGAAATGCTCGAAGAGATCGAGCGGACCGACGGCAAAGTCGCCGACCCCAAGAGCGAGCGCAAGAAAGGCGAGCTGACGCCGGAATACGCCCGGAACGAATACCGCTCGATCAAGCCGGAGTACTTGGTTGTAGTCGGAATTTGCTCGCACCTCGGCTGCTCTCCGCAGGATAAGTTCAAACCGGGTCCCGAGGCGTTCGAGAGCCAGTGGACCGGAGGGTTCTATTGTCCTTGCCACGGATCGCTTTTCGACCTTGCGGGTCGTGTCTACAAGAACAAGCCCGCCCCGGACAATCTCAAGGTCCCGCCCTACACCTATCTCTCGGACACCCGGATCCTGATCGGCGAAGACAAGAAGAGGGCATAGAGCGATGGCTGCGGCAGAAAAGCAGGCGGTGACCGGCGCGGGACCCTTCAACGGCCTGCTCACGTGGATCGATCAGCGCTTCCCGCTGATGCAGACCTGGCGCTCGCACCTTTCCGAGTATTACGCGCCGAAGAATTTCAATTTCTGGTACTACTTCGGGTCGCTCGCGCTCTTCGTGCTGGTGATCCAGATCGTCACCGGAATCTTCCTCACCATGACCTACAAGCCGGACGCCGCTCAGGCGTTCACCTCGGTCGAGTACATCATGCGCGAGGTGCCCTGGGGCTGGTGGATCCGCTACATGCACTCGACGGGCGCCTCCTTCTTCTTCATCTGCGTGTATCTGCACATGTTCCGCGCGATGCTCTACGGGTCCTACCGTAACCCGCGCGAGCTTCTCTGGATCTTCGGCATGCTGATTTTCCTGTGCCTGATGGCCGAGGCCTTCTTCGGCTACCTCCTCCCCTGGGGCCAGATGTCTTACTGGGGCGCGCAGGTGATCGTGAACCTCTTCGATGCGATTCCCGTGATCGGACCCGACCTCGCGATCTGGATCCGCGGCGATTTCGTGGTGTCGGATGCGACGCTCAACCGCTTTTTCGCCTACCACGTGATCGCGGTGCCGCTCGCCCTCCTCGCGCTCGTTGTCGCGCACCTGCTCGCGCTCCACGAGGTTGGTTCGAGCAACCCCGATGGCGTCGAGATCAAGAACGTGAAGGATCCCAAGACCGGCAGGCCGCTCGACGGCATTCCGTTTCACCCCTATTACACCGTGAAGGACACCTTCGGCGTGGTGGTCTTTCTCGTCGTTTTCTCGATGGTCGTGTTCTTTGCGCCGGATGCCGGCGGCTATTTTCTCGAGCACAACAATTTCATCCCCGCTGATCCGCTGAAGACTCCGGCGCATATCGCGCCGGTGTGGTACTTCACGCCGTACTACTCGATCTTGCGCGCCACGACCGATGAGTTCGTATTATGGGTGCTCGCTCCAGGCGTGGTCGCATTCGCGCTTCTTCTCATTTGGAGCATGAAGAAGAGCGCAACAAGGATAGCCGTCGGCGTGATCGCGATCGTGTTGCTCGCCGGCCTCCTGAGCCTCGACGCAAAGGTCTGGGGCGTTGTGTTGATGGCAACCTCGGTGATGATCTTCTTTTTCCTGCCTTGGCTCGACCGGAGCCCGGTCAGGTCGATCCGATACAAGGGGCCGATCACCAAGACGGCGCTCAGCCTCTTCGTGATCGTGTTCTTCGTGCTCGGGTATCTCGGCACCGAATCCGTGACCGAAGGGCGTACCCTCGCCGCGCAAGTCGGCACAGCGGTGTATTTCCTGTTCTTCTTCCTGATGCCGTGGCATTCGAAGATGGATAAGTGCCTGCCCGAGCCAGAGAGGGTCACCTCGAAATGAAGGCGCTCGTAGTTCTCTTCGCGCTAGCCGCGCAGCTTGCGCTCGCCGCGGAGGAGCCGGTCAGATTGGATTCCGCGCCGATCGACCCGCGCGATGTCGCGAGCCTGCAATCGGGCGCCCGCATTTTCGTCAACTACTGCCTGAACTGTCATTCGGCGGGGATGATGCGCTACCACAAGCTGCTCGATCTGGGCCTGACCGAACAGCAGGTCAAGGAGAACCTGCTCTTTACGACCGACAAGATTGGGGAACTGATGAACGTCGCCATGACGAGGAAGGACGCAAAAGAATGGCTCGGCACGGCGCCCCCGGACCTGTCAGTCATCGCCCGCGCCCGTGGCCCGGATTGGCTGTATACGTACATGCGCAGCTTCTACCGGGACCCGGAATCGGCGACCGGCTGGAACAACATGGTGTTCGAGCGCGTCGCCATGCCGCACGTGCTGTGGACGCTCTCCGGGCAACAGGTACAGGAGCAGCGGAAGTTCAAGAACATGGAGCAGGCGGAAGCGGTCGGCAGGCAGCAGAAGAGCGCCTGGAAAATCGATGTACTGACGCCTGACCAGGCCGGCAAGGACGGGGAGCGCTTCATCCTCAAGACGATCAGGACCGAAACGGCGGGATCGCTGTCCCAGATCGACTACGACATCATGGTTCGCGATCTGGTCAACTTCATGACCTGGATGTCCGAGCCCAATCAGATCACGCGCAAGCAGGTCGGCTACGTCGTGATGCTGGTCCTTTTGGTGCTGCTCGTTCTCACGTATCTCCTTTACAAGGAGTTCTGGAAAGACGTGCACTGAGAGAAATCGCCCAAGGGGCGCGGTGCGCTCGGCGCCCGCGCCCTTTTCATCTGCACACCGATCCGAATTCCGCGACAAGGCAAGCAAACATGATGAATCTCTACTCCGGAACCACCTGTCCCTTTTCGCAGCGCTGCCGCATCGTGCTGTACGAAAAGGGCATGGATTTTCAAATCATCGACGTGGACATGTACAACAAGCCGGAAGACATTGCGGTGATGAATCCCTACAACCGCCTGCCGGTGCTGGTCGAGCGCGACCTGATCCTCTACGAAGCGAACATCATCAACGAGTACATCGACGAACGCTTTCCGCACCCGCAGCTCATGCCGGCCGATCCCGTGATGCGCGCCCGCGCGCGGTTATTTCTGTTCCAGTTCGAAGTGGAGCTTTTCGCCCACATCGAGGCGCTCGAGAACGGCAACCAGAAGCAGCAGGACCGCGCTCGCCAGCACGTCGCCGACCAGCTCACGCAGATGGCGCCGGTGTTCACCAAACAGAAGTACATGCTGGGCGACGAGTTCTCGATGCTCGATGTGGCGATCAGCCCGCTCTTGTGGCGGCTCGACTACTACGGCGTGACCTTGCCCAAGGCGGCCGCGCCGCTCATGAAGTATGCGGAGCGGCTCTTCTCCCGCCCTGCGTTCATCGAAGCATTGACGCCGTCGGAAAAGGTCATGCGCAAGTGACCGCGCTCGCTCCGAATCCGCAAGCGAGTTCCCCGATTCGCTCATAGTCGCGGTGGCCCGGATGGCTGAGCCCAAGTCCACCAAGCCGTATCTGTTGCGTGCCATGTACGAATGGTGCGTGGACAACGGTTACACGCCCCACATTTCGGTGGTGGTCGACTCCAGGACTCGCGTGCCGATGGAATACGTGCGCAACGGCGAGATCGTTCTCAACGTCGGGCCCGTTGCGGCAAGCCGCCTGCGGATGGGAAACGAACTCATCGAATGCACCGTGCGTTTTTCCGGGGTCGCCAAGGACCTCGTCATTCCGGTCGCGACCGTCGCGGCGATCTACGCCGGAGAAAACGGGCAGGGCATGTCGTTCGAGCCCGGGAAAAAGGAAACGGCAGAGCAGGCGAGCGGCAAGGAAATCGCAGCCCCGCCCGACCCGAAGAACCCCCCGAAAGCCGGCGGTAAACCGGCCTTGAGGCGGATCAAGTAAGCCGCGGCGCTACGCGGGAGCTCATCGGGGTAGCGGATCGTCGCACACGTATAATGTGTCGCGATGCCGGGTTAGCTCAGTTGGTAGAGCAGCTGATTTGTAATCAGTTGGTCGGGGGTTCGACTCCTCTACCCGGCACCGATTGACAATGTGTTCTTGTATACAGTCGTACTAGAATAGTCCGGACAGAAATCCTGAATTGAGGGCATCGAGGCAAGATGCGTCGGCCGCCAAGAATCGCAGTCTTGATTGCGTTGCTCGTCGGGGCGGCGCTTTGGGTTGCGATCGACCTTCGCGGCCCCGCCGCGCCGACTTCCGCAAAAGCTCCGGTATCGAGTGCGTCCGGAGACCCGGAGCGCGCCGCCGCACCGGCATCGGAGGCCAAGCAGCCCGGAATTCCCGCCCGTTCCGCTCTGGGCAGGATCGCCGCCGATCCGTTTTCCGCCCAATCGTGGTTGCCGCGGCGCAAGCCGGCCGCCGTTTCCGAGCCGCCGGCTGCCGTCGTGCCGCCATTGCCGTATCGCTTCGCCGGTCAGTTTCTTCGCGAATCGGGGATCGAAGTGTATGTCGCGCGGGGCGAGGAAATTTTCCCGGTCAAGGAGGGTGACACTCTCGACGGCCAGTACAAGGTCGACTCGGTGAGCGCCACCGAGGTGGGCTTCGTTCACATTCCCTCCGGCACGCGTCAGACCCTGCAGTTCAGCGCGCTCAAGGAAGGGGAACTCACCGCCCAAGGCGGAGCGCCACGGGCGAGAACGCCTGCCCCCGCCCCGGCCTTTCCGCCGCCTTCGCCGGTGGCAAAGCTGATCCCGGCGCCCGCTCCGGCAGCTTCCGCTGACAACTCGATACCCGGCAAGACCGCGCCCGCGCAGCTGCGCTGGGAAGGGCCCGCGAGCGCGAGGGCGGGCGCGAGCTTCAACGTGTCCTTGCGCGTGACCTCGGGCGAGCAGATCCGCGCCGCGCCGATGCAGCTGCGTTTCGACCCGGCGGTCCTCGAATCCGTGTCGGTTCGGCCTGGTCGCTATTTCAGCGCGGAAAAGACGGGAAGTTTCGGCTACCGTGTCAATTCGGACGGCTCGATCTTCATCGGCGTCTCGAACCAGACGCCGGCGCCCGCGTCCGACGCCGAAATGCTCGTGCTCACCTTCAAGTCCATCAAGGCGGCGGCTGCCGCGGAGATCAGCGTCGCCTCGCTCAACCTTCAAGGAGCGGCGGGTCGCACGATTGCCTACAACGGCCTCACGCCTTTTAGAACGACTATTACCCCTTAGGGTTCGAACCGCGATGGATTGGCCGCGCTTCATCGCAGCGCTTGCCGCGTCGCCGTGGTATCCGACCATGCGGATCTTCCGGCAATCCAAGAGAGGGATTAGGACGACTATCCGTAGTGCGGAGTAAGGAAGTCCCTACTTCAATCATTCCTGCTGCGATGCAAGATCAGTTCCGCGCGGCTGTTTGGTTCAGAGCAGATTCTGAGTTTTTTTGTGCTATTGTCGCAATCCTAAGAAGAACAATTTGAAACGTTGGGCATTACACCGGAGGGTCAACGGTGGGGTGTAATTCCCGCGCCAACTCGGCAGGGCAAGCTTGCTGTGCCGAACGAAGGGAGACCACCATGCGCGAGCTTGAATACTCGTTGAGCGCGTTCGCTCTCAACGCATACAGTAATCACCGG
>Ga0209055_1001251_pt1 | contig 16917 bp, 16 predicted proteins | sample GraSoiAngelo_110_FD_185875 | JGI IMG/M metagenome (GOLD analysis project Ga0209055, IMG submission 185875) | Grasslands soil microbial communities from the Angelo Coastal Reserve, California, USA - 14_0903_12_30cm (SPAdes) (version 2) | ecosystem: Environmental > Terrestrial > Soil > Grasslands ... | reverse complement strand
CGTGGAGCACGCGCACGTTCGAGAAGTGCCGCACGCCGCGCTTGATGATCTCGAGCTTCGATTGGAGCGACTCGGCGCCGTCGAAGGGCGCCCACTGGAACGGCGTCCACGGCTTGGGAACGAACGACGAGACCGACAGGGTGAGCCGCCCGAACGGCCGACCGGTCGGGTCGAGGATGCGCAGCCGCTCGAGCATGCGTCCGGCCAGATTCGGAATCGCCTCGACGTCCTCGGTGGTCTCGGTCGGCTGGCCGATCATGAAGTAGGTCTTCAGATTTGGGATGCCGTGAGCCCGGACAAGGTCGCAGGCGGTCATCAGCTGGTCGTCGCTGATGGACTTGCGGATGCTACGCCGCAGCCGCTCTGTCCCCGCCTCGGGCGCCATCGTGAGCGTGCGGTGGCCGCCCCGCGCCAGCGCCGCCACCAGCCCCTCGCTGAGGCTATCGGCGCGCAGCGACGAGATCGAGAGCTCCATCCCGTTGTCCTCGACGATCTTGAGGAGATCGCCGAGCCACGGATAGTCCGACACGCAGGCGCCGACGAGGCCGATGCGGCGCTCGCCGCTGGCCGCCATCCGCTCCACGGTCTCGCGCAGGGCGTCGACGCTGCGATGTCGGACCGGACGGTACACCTGGCCCTCGAGACAGAAGCGGCAGCCGCGCCCGCAGCCCTTGCCCACCTCGAGGAGCGCCATGTGACCGTACTCGGCCTGCGATGTCTTCACCGCGGCGATCGTCTCGAAGGCGTTCACGTTCCGCAGGCGGCGCTTGGCGACGACCGCGGGCGCGCCGTCTCGCGCGACGACGTCGGCGACGGTCCCGTCGACGGCGTACGCGACGTCGTATCGCTCGGGCACGTACACACCCTCGAGGCCCGCGAGCGAAGCCAGCAGGCCCGTACGGTCGCGGTAGCCCGCGCGGTACGCGGCGATCAGCTCGACGACCAGCTCTTCGCCCTCGCCGACGACCACGAAGTCCATGAAGGGCGCGATCGGCTCCGGATTCGAGAACGCGCAGACGCCGCCCATCAGGACCAGCGGATCGTGAGGCCGTCGCGCGGCGGCGCGCAGCGGGATCCCCGCCATGCCGAGCAGGCGCAGGACGTTGACGTAGTCGCCTTCGTAGGTGACCGAGAAGCCGACGAGGTGGAACTCGGTGAGCGGCCGGAGCGATTCGAGCGAGAACGGCGTCATCTGCGCCCGCTGCATCTCGTCGAGGTCGGCCGGCTCAGGCATGAACACGCGCTCGCAGACCACGTCGGGCATCGCGTTCAGGTGCCGATAAATGGTCTGGAAGCCGAGATTCGACATGCCAACGGCGTACGTATTGGGATAGACGAGGGCGACGGAGATCTTGCCGCCCCAGTCCTTGATGACGGTTCCCTGCTCCTCGGCGAGCAGGGCTTGTGCTTTTTTCTTCAGTGACCAGGACATCGCGCTAGTGTACCACGCGGCGCGCGGTCACCCCTTGATGACCGCCAAAGGTTTGAGTCGCGCGACGCGCGTCGAGATGCCGAATCGATGTACGACGTCGACGACGTCGTGGACGTCCTTGTACGCCTCGGGCATCTCCTCGGCGAGGGCGTCGCGACCGGTCGCGCGCGCCAGCACGCCCTGCCGGCGTAGCTCGTCGGCGATGTGCCGGCCGCGCGCCGCCTTCACGGCGGCCGTTCGGCTGAGCCGCCGCCCGGCGCCGTGGCACGTGCTGCCGAACGTCTCCCTCATCGCGTTCTCGGTGCCGATCAGTAGATAGGAGTAGCGCCCCATGTCGCCGGGGACGAGCACGGGCTGGCCCGGGAACGCGCGCGTCGCGCCCTTTCGGTGGACGATGAGGCGCCGCCGCGTGCCGTCGACCTCGTGCTCCTCTTCCTTGGCGATGTTGTGGGCGACGTCGTACACGACGCGGATGCCGAGCTCGCGAGGAGCGAAGCCCAGGCTCCGCTCGAAGACCTGGCGCGTCCAGTGCGTGAGCACCTGACGGTTGGCGAAGGCGAAGTTGGCGGCGGCGCGCATCGCGCCGAGGTAGGCGCGCGCCTCGTCGGAGTCGACCGGCGCGCACGCCAGCTGCCGATCGGGCACGCTGATGCCGTAGCGCCGGAGCGCCCTGCCGGTCGTGTCGAGATAGTCGGTGCAGACCTGGTGGCCGAGCCCGCGCGATCCCGTGTGGATCATGACGGTCACCTGGCCCTCGCGGAGGCCGAGCGCGCGCGCCGCCGGCCCGTCGTAGACCACCTCGACCGTCTGCACCTCGAGGAAGTGATTCCCCGAGCCGAGCGTGCCGAGCTGACGCCGGCCGCGCTCGCGGGCGTGCGCCGACACGTTGTCGGGCACCGCGCCATCCAGCCCGCCGCCGGACTCGATGTGCTTCAGATCGTCCGAGTCGCCATACCCCGCGCTCACCGCCCAGGCGGCGCCGCGCTCGAGGACTCGGTCGAGCGCCTTCGGATCGAGCGTGAGCTCGCCGCGTGAGCCCACCCCGGTCGGAATCGCCGCGAAGAGCGCGTCGACGAGCGCTTCCATGCGGTCGGCGATGGCGTCGGAGCGGAGCGCGGTCCCGAGCAGTCGCACGCCGCAGTTGATGTCGAAGCCGATCGCGCCCGGGCTCACGACGCCGTGGCGAGCGTCGGTCGCGACGACACCGCCCACCGGCAGCCCGTAACCCTGGTGGATGTCGGGCATCGCCATCGCGGCCTTCACGATGCCCGGCAGGGTCGCGCCGTTGGCGATCTGCTCCAGCGAGGCGTCCGAGCGAATCGACTCGATCAGCTGATCGTCGGCGATGACGAGGCCTGGCACGCGCATGCCGCGGCTGGCATCCTGAGGAATCCGCCAGAGATACGGGCCCACTCGCTCGAGGCGCAAACTGCCCTCCTCGCGCTCAGCTGGTGGCCGGCGATGCCGTGGCGCGGCGACTCGTCCAGGCCATGCCCGCGACGGCGACGAGCACGCCGATGACGCTCGCCAGCTGCGGGACACGGACCGGGCCGAGCCAGAAGCTGTCCAGCCGCAGGGCCTCGATGGCGAAACGGCCGATCGAGTAGAGACCGACGTACGCGAAGAACAGAGCGCCCGGCCGATGCCGGAGCCTCGAGCGCAGAACTCCGACGAGCAGCAGGAAGACCGCGAAGTCCCAGATCGACTCGTAGAGGAAGGTCGGGTGGAAGTACTCGAACTGGGCGTAGCCGAGCGGGCGGTGCTCAGGCGCGATGTAGAGCTTCCACGGCAGATCGGTCGGGCGGCCGAAGGCTTCCTCGTTGAAAAAGTTGCCCCACCGACCGATGGCCTGTCCGAGCACCATCGACGGCGCGGCGACGTCGAGCCCGCGCAAGATCGGCAGCCGCCACCGGTACGCGAGCCATGCGCCGACCAGCGGGCCCACGATCAGCCCGCCGTGCATGGCGAGGCCGCCCTCCCACACCGCGACGATCTTCGATGGATAGCGGCCGTAGTAGTCCCAGTTGAAGATGACCTCGTAGACGCGCGCGCCCGCGAGGCCCGCCAGGATCGCCCACTGTCCGGCGCTGATGATGTCGTCGGCCGGAAGGCCTTCGCGCTTGGCCTGACGAAAGCCGAGCCACAGCCCCACCACGATCGCGGTGGCCATGAGAATGCCGTACCAGCGGATGACGATGGGGCCGAGCTGGAACGCGATCGCGCCCGGTGAGCTCATCACGAGAGGCAGCACACAACGCAGGATATCACGGGGTTAGGAGCGAATCTGCGACCTGCGGCTCGACGGCGTCGCCGGCGACCAGGAGCTTGTCGAGCGCCGCAACGTCTTCGCGTCTCGCAAGCGAGACGGTCACACGATTGGCGCGGCGCGGGCGCAGCCCGACGAGGCTACACGCCCAGACGAAGAGCCCCAGGATGTCGTTCGAGTGGTTCGTGAACGAGTAGGCGGGATAGTCGCGCCCGGCGACGACCCGCCGATGTCGGCAACCGTCCGACTCGATGCAGCCCCGCACGAACTCCTGAGGATTCTGTTCCACGATGCTCCGTTGCCAGGAGTCGAGCACGATCGGCCGCTGGTGCTTGCGTCCGGCGCCGTGTTGAGGGAACAACGTGGGCCACGCGTTCCAGTAGGCATTGACGATCGTGACGCTCTCGCGGAGACGAAACCCAACGGGATGGCCGGGACGCAGCGCCGAGATTGCGCTCGCGACTCGCTCGATGACAGGGCCCTGACGTTTGTGCAACGAGACTTCGAGGCGATACGTTCGCGGTGTTCGGGAGATGTAACCGTCGCCGAGGTACATTCCGAGCAAGTAACTGTACGCGGCGCTCTGGGATGATGTTGGTAGGGGCGGCAGGATTCGAACCTGCACGTCCTTGCGGACAGAAGGTTTTAAGCCTTCAGTGTCTTCCCGTTCCACCACGCCCCCGCCGACCGACGGGCTCAGAGATTCTTGACCTTCTCGTTGACCTCGCGGATGCGCTTCTGCCGCTCTTCTTCCTCGGCGAGCGCCTTGGCCTTGCGCTGCCGCTCTGCCTCTTCCTGCTCCTCCATGCCCTTGTTCGCGCCGCCGATCCACTTGTCGATGTACTGCACCCAGGTCGGCAGGTGCCCCTCGTCGGACTTGAAGACCAGGGCCTGGTGCATCATGCCCAGGCGCCGCGGATGACAGAGCACCGTGGATTCCACGGGCTCGGAGAAGAGCCGCGACCATTCGCGCGACGGCGCGGCGCTCAGCTGGATGGTCCAGGTGAACTCCTCACCCTTGAGGTCGGTCGCCTTCGGCGGACCCACCCGCCTGATTAGCTCGGCCATGAACAGTCTCCGGAGATCCTCTCGAAGTTGGTGACGATGTCGATGACATGGAGGCGGCGAGCGGATTCGAACCGCTGAGTAGAGGTTTTGCAGACCTCCGCCTTAGCCACTTGGCTACGCCGCCCCGATGGAGGGAGCCGGTCGATCGAAAAAGGGCTGGAGCGGGAAACGGGATTCGAACCCGCGACCCCGACCTTGGCAAGGTCGTGCTCTACCACTGAGCTATTCCCGCGCCACAGCCGACGATGTTATCACGATCGGCTCGTGCCTGCCCGCAGAGCGTCCGCGGCGTCCTCGGGGGGAACGGGGTTGATGAAGACCCCGCTGCCCCACTCGAACCCGGCGACCCGCGTCAGCTTCGGAATCACCTCGAGATGCCAGTGAAACGACTCGAGTTGGGCCTCGCGGAACGGCGCCGTGTGCAGCATGAAGTTGAACGGCGGCTCGCCCAGCACCTGGTTCATGCGTCGAAGGATCTCGCCGAGCGTCTCGGCGACCCCGCGCAGCTCCTCCTCGGTCGATTCTTCGAACGCGGCCCGATGATGCACGGGAAGGATCCACGTCTCGAACGGAAACCGCGGCGCGAACGGCGCCAGCGCCACGAAGTCGGGGGATTCGAGAACCAGCCGACCCCGGCCCCGTCGCTCCTGGCGGATCATGTCGCACCAGACGCATCGCTCCTTGAGATCGAAGTACTGGGCCGAGCCGGCGAGCTCCTCGGCCACCATGATCGGGATGATCGGCGTCGCGATGAGCTGCGAGTGCGGGTGCTCGAGCGAGGCGCCGGCGGCCTCGCCGTGGTTCTTGAACACGAGGACGTACGCGAATCGCGGATCCTTTTTGAGGTCCAGCATGCGCTCGCGGAACGCGAACAGAACGTCGGCGACGGCGTCGACCGAGAGGCCCGCGAGGGAGGCGTCGTGCCGCGGCGTCTCGATGACGACCTCGTGGGCCCCGACCCCGTTCATCCGGTCGAAGAGGCCCTCGCCCGACGGCTCGAGCTCGCCCTCGATCCGGAGCGCCGGAAACTTGTTCGGCACGACACGATAGGTCCAGCCCGGGCCGTTCGGCCGGCCGTCGGGCGGCCGTCCGGCGAGGATCTCCGGCGGCGTCTGTTGCTCGTGGCCCTCGCAGAACGCGCAGGCGCTCGCGCGCGGGCGCACCGGCTCGGTGACGAAGTCGGACGGTCGCCGCGCGCGCTCCGTCGCGATGATGACCCAGCGGCCGACGACGGGATCCTTGCGCAGCTCGGGCATCGCGCTAGCGGTCCTCCCGCTTCACGGGCCGCTCGAGCAGCGAGGTCAGTGCATCCGCCGGCGGCTTGCCCTCGAAGAGCACGGCGCCGACCTCGTGGCAGATCGGCAGGGTCACCGAGTAGCGGCGCGCGAGCGCCAGCGCCGAGACGACCGTGCGCGCGCCCTCGGCGATCATGCGGGTCTCGCGCTCGACGGAGGCCGCGGTGCCGCCCTTCGCGAGGGCCATGCCGAGCTGACGGTTGCGCGAGAGGCTTCCGGTACACGTGAGCACGAGATCCCCGAGACCGGCCAGCCCCGCCATGGTCCCGGAGACGGCGCCGAGCGCCACCGCCAGGCGCGTCATCTCGGCCAGACCGCGCGTGACGAGCGCGGCGCGCGCGTTCTCGCCGAGGCCGAGGCCGTCGGCGATGCCGGTCGCGATGGCCATCACGTTCTTCAAGGCGCCGCCCAGCTCGACGCCGATCACGTCACGGTTCGCGTAGAGCCGGAACTCCCGCGTGCCGAGCCTCCGCTGGAGCGCGGCGGCCAGCGTGTCGTCCCGCGTCGCGATCACCGCCGCGGTCGGACGCGCGAGGGCGACCTCGCGCGCGAAGGTCGGCCCCGACAGCACGGCGACCCGCGCCTCCGGGAATCGCTCGCTGATCACCTCGCTCATGCGCAGGTGACGCTCGGGGTCGAGCCCTTTCGTCGCCGACAGGATCGGCACGTCGGCCGGGATGGACGGGAGCGTCTTCAAGGTCGTCGCCACGAACTCCGACGGCACGACGATGATCGCCAGGGTCGCGCCCTGGAGCGCCTCGTCGAGATCCGTCGTCGGCTCCACCGCGGTCGGCACGTCGATGTCCGCGAGGTACCACGGGCTCCGGCGCCGGGCGCGGATCCCGTCCACGACCTCGCGCTCGCGCGCCCAGAGACGCACCGCCGTGCCGGTCCGCGCGGCGTGGATCGCCAGCGCCGTGCCCCAGCTTCCGCCGCCGATGACCGCGATGCTCACTCCGAGCGCCGCTGGCCGAGCTTCGGCTCGTGGCCGGCGAGGAGCCGGGTGATATTCGCGTGGTGGCGCGCGACGACGATCGCGCCGACTGCGAACGCGGCGATCACGGACGGCGCCGGCATGCCGAGCAGCAACGCGCCGAGCGGGACGCAGGAGGCCGCGAGGACGGAGCCCAGCGAGACGTAGCGGAAGCTCAGCGTGACGACCAGCCACACGAGCGCGGCCGGCAGCACCGCCAGCGGCACGATCCGCAGGAGCGCGCCCAGGCCCGTGGCGACGCCCTTGCCGCCGCGGAAGCCGAGAAAGACCGACCAGCAGTTGCCGATGACCGCGGCGACCGCCGAGGCGGCGATGACCCCGGTGTCGCCGGACGATCGCGCGCCGAGCGCGGCGCCGGCCACCACCGCGAGGTAGCCTTTCGCGATGTCGCCGACGAGGGTCAGGATCGCCGGAAGGCGGCCGACCGTGCGCAGGACGTTCGTCGCGCCGATGGTTCCGCTCCCGTGGCGCCGGATGTCGGCGACGCCGAAGGCGCGCCCCACGAGATAGCCGATGGGCACCGCGCCGATCAGGTAGGCGGCGCCGATCGCCAGGATCGCGCTCACGACCAGCGTTCTTCGCCCGGCACGATCGCTCGGTAGTCGGCCTTCCGGAAGAAGCGATAGAAGTAGTCGACGGCCGAGAGGATCGTGAGACCGAGCGCCGCCCACAGGGTCACGGTCGCCGCGACGCGGAATCCCGGAGGGTCGAACCCCTTCTCGATGATCAACATGGTGATCGCGACGTACTGGCTCACCGTCTTCCACTTGGCCATGCGTGATGCCGGCACGATCACGCCGACCGACGCCGCGACCGCGCGCAGACCGGTCACCGCCAGCTCGCGTCCGACGATGACCACGACGATCCATGCGTCGATCTTGTCGATGGCGAGCAGCGACACCAGCGCGGCGGCGACCAGGAGCTTGTCGGCGATCGGATCGAGGAGCGTCCCCAGGGTCGTCACCTGGTTGCGCCGCCGAGCGAGCATCCCGTCCGCCCAGTCGGTGATGGCGGCGAGGATGAAGATCGCCGCGGCGATCAGCGCGTGCACGCGGGACGACGAGATGAGGAACACGATGAGCAGCGGCACCGCAACAATGCGCGTCAGAGTGAGACCGATCGGCAAGTTCACGCTGGAGCTCCGTCGCCGGAACGAGTGCGCATCGTCATTATCGGGGGTCGCCCACGATCTTGTCAACGTTCGGCACGTAGCGAGGCACGAGCTTCGTCGTGTCCAGGCGCAGGCACACGTCGACATCGGCGGCACGTCCGGCGGCGATGAGGCGGCGCGCCCACGGCGCGTCGCGCTTGAGCCGGCCGACGTCGGCGGCGTACTGGCGGCCCGTGTCCAGGGCGTCCCTGGCGGCCTGGGTGAGAACGGCCGCGGGAACCGCCGCGAGGATGCGCTCGACCGCGAGCCCGCCACACGTCCAGTCCTCGAGCGAGCGGCGGCCATGCGAGCCCGCGCACACGATGGTCACGGCGCGCCCGGCCGCGGCGGCCCACGTCGCGGCGGCGGTGACGTTGACGAGCGCGGCGATGCCGATCGCGTTGGCGGCGCGAGAGGCGAGCAACGCGCGCGTCCCGTTGCTCGTCGTGAAATACACCGTCTTGCCCCGCACGTGCGGGCTCTGGAACTCGACGGGCGAGTTGCTGAGATCGAAACCGGGAATCGGCTCGCCCTGCCGCTCGCCGGCGACCAGGGCACTCCCGTTGCGCGCCTCGCTGGCCCGGCGCCGGGCGTCCTGCGGATCGGCAACCGGCACGATCGCGTCGCAACCGTTCGAGAGCGCGGTGATGATCGTCGTCGACGCGCGGAGCACGTCGATCACGAGCACGGTCGTGCCTCCCAGATCGGCCGGGACAACCGCCTCGGCTGTCGGCGCGACGTCGATCCGCACGGCTCAGGCGTTGCGATCGCGGAGCGCGCGGATCTTGAGCCGGAGCGCGTTCAGATTGATGAATCCCTCGGCGTCTCGCTGCCGATAGACCGAATCGGCCTCGAACGTCGCGAAGTCGGTCCGGTAGAGCGATCGGGGCGATCGCCGGCCGGTGACCGTGACGTTGCCCTTGTAGAGCCTGAGCCGCACCGTGCCGGCGACGTCGCGGGCGCACTCGTCCACGAGCGACTGCAGCAGCTGGCGCTCGGGGGCGAACCAGAAGCCGTAGTAGATCATCTCGGCGTAGCGCGGCAGGAGCGAGTCGCGCAGGTGGAGCACCTCGCGATCGAGCGTGATCGATTCGAGCGCCCGCCGCGCCACGTGCAGGATCGTGCCGCCGGGGGTCTCGTAGACGCCGCGGGATTTCATGCCGACGAAACGGTTCTCGACGAGATCCACGCGACCGACGCCGTGCTCGCCGCCGAGACGGTTGAGCCGCGTCAGCAGCGCCACCGGCGCCAGGCGCTCGCCGTCGACCATCACCGGGTCGCCGCGCTCGAACGCGATCTCGAGCGCCACCGGGACGTCCGGCGCCGCCTCGGGGTCGTTGGTGAGCTGGAACATCTTGGTCGGCGGCTCGGCCCAGGGGTCCTCGAGCACCCCGCCCTCGTAGGAGATGTGAAAGAGATTCCGGTCGGTGCTGTAGGGCCGCTCCACCGTCACCGGCACGGGGATGTCGTGACGTTTCGCGAATTCGATCAGCGACGTGCGCGAATCGAGCTCCCACTCGCGCCATGGTGCGATCACTCGAAGATGCGGTGCGAGCGCCGCGTAGGTCAGCTCGAAGCGCACCTGGTCGTTGCCCTTGCCGGTGGCGCCGTGGGCAACGGCGTCGGCGCCTTCCTTCGCCGCAACCTCGACCTGCGCACGGGCGATCAGCGGCCGCGCGATCGACGTCCCCAAGAGGTACGCGCCCTCGTACACGGCGTTGGCCCGCAGCATCGGGAAGATGAAGTCGCGGACGAACTCCTCGCGCAGGTCGACGATGTGGACGGCCACGGCACCCGTGCGCGTCGCCTTGTCCCGGATGGGGATCAGCTCCTCCCCTTGCCCGAGATCGGCGCAGAACGCGACGACCTCGCACCGGTAGCGCTCGATCAGCCAGCGCAGGATGACGGACGTGTCGAGCCCGCCCGAATAGGCCAGGACCACCCGCTTGGGATCAGGCGTCATCGAGCGAGCCTCCCAGCAGGTGGAGCAGTACGGCCTTCTGCGCGTGGAGGCGGTTCTCGGCTTGCTCCAGCACGATGCTCTGCTTGCTGTCGAGCACGGTGTCCGTGATCTCCTCGCCGCGGTGGGCCGGGAGGCAATGCATCACGAGCGCCGAGGCCTTGGCGAAGCCGATCAGGGTGTTGTTGACCTGATAGCGGCTGAAGGCTTCGAGCCGCTGCTCGTGCTCCGCCTCCTGCCCCATGCTCGTCCAGACGTCCGTGTAGATCACGTCGGAGCCGGTCGCGGCCGCCCGCGCGTCCTCGGTGAGCTCGATCCGGCCGCCGAGCCGCCGCGCCGTGGCGACCACGCCCGCGTCGGGCTCGTACCCCGGCGGACACGCGACGACGATCGAGGCGCCGAGCAGCGCGCCGAGGAGCATCACCGAGTGGCAGACGTTGTTGCCGTCACCGATCCACGCGATCCGCACCCTGGCGAAGTCGACGCCGCGCTCCCACAAGGTGAAGAAGTCGGCCAGCGCCTGGCACGGGTGCTCGCGATCCGACAGGCCGTTGATCACGGGGACCGACGCGTACCGAGCGAGCTCGGTGATCGTCGAGTGCGAATAGACCCGAGCCATGATCCCGTCGACCCACAGGGAGAGGTTGCGCGCGACGTCGGGGACTGATTCGCGTGTCCCCAGGCCGATCTCGCGGCCGACCAGGTGCACCGCGCGCCCGCCGAGCTGGATCAGGCCCACCTCGAACGTCACGCGCGTCCGGAGCGAAGGCTTCTCGAAGATCAGCGCGCAGGTTTTCCCGGCCAGCGGCGCGGAGAGCCGCCCGGCCTTGCGCCGCTGCTTGAGGTCGGCGGCGAGGCCGAAGAGCCCGAGCGCCGCGTCGCGCGTCAGGTCGGCGGCGGACAGGAAATGCCGCATCGTCAGGCTCGTCCGAGGGCGGTGCCGATGATCGCGAGTGCGCGATCGCAGTCACGCTCCTCGACGATCAGCGGCGGTGTCAGCCGCAGCACGCGCTCGCCGGCGGACAGCACGAGCAATCCGGCCTCGCGGCACGCATCGACGACCGGTCCGGCGGGCCCGGCGAGCTCGGCCCCGATCAGGAGCCCCTTGCCGCGGACGGCGCGAACGGCCGGGTTCGAGGCCTGGATGGTGCGGAGCCCGTCCATCAGATATCGGCCCATCCGGTCCGCGCGCTCCCAGAGCTTGCCGTCGAGGATCGTGGTGAGGGTCGCGAGCGCCACCGACGTGATGAACGGCGTGCCGCCGAAGGTCGAGCCGTGCGTGCCGGCCACCAGGACACTCGCGATGTCCTCGCGGGTCAGCATGGCGCCGATCGGCACGCCGTTGGCGAGAGCCTTCGCCAGGGTCATGATGTCCGGCTCGATGCCGTAGTGCTCGTAGCACCAGAGCCGCCCGGTCCGCGCGACACCCGTCTGGATCTCGTCGATGATGAGGAGGGCACCCGACTGATCGCAGAGCTTCCGGAGCCCGCGCAGGTAGTCCTCGTCGGGGACGTTGACCCCGCCCTCGCCCTGGACGCACTCGACGAGCACGCCGGCGGTGCGGTTATCGATCGCGCGCTCCATCGCGCGCAGGTCGTTGTAGGCCACGTGCTTGAAGCCGGGCACCAGTGGCTCGAAGCCGTGATGGTACTTCTCCTGGCCGGTGGCCGCGACCGTCGCGAACGTGCGCCCGTGGAACGAGTTCCGCGTGGCGACGAACTCGACCCGGTCCGAGGCGATCCGCTCGCGGGCGTACTTCCGGGCGAGCTTGAGGGCCGCCTCGTTGGCCTCGGCGCCGGAGTTCGAGAAGAACACGCGGTCGGCGAACGAGTGCTCGATCAGGAGCTTCGCCAGATGGATCTGCGGCGCCGAATGATAGAGATTGGAGACGTGCAGGAGCGTCGCCGCCGCCTCCTGGATGGCGCCGGTCACGCGCGGATGGCAGTGCCCCAACGAGGTCACGGCGATGCCGGCGCCGAAGTCGAGGTATTCGCGCCCGTCGGAATCCCATACGCGGACGCCTTCGCCGCGCACGAGCACGATGGGCGCCCGGGCGCCGTAGTTCGGGGTGTGATACTTCGCCGACCATTCGAGGAGCGTCTTGGTATCCATCGCCGTCGACCTCACAGAACGATTTCCGTTCCGATGCCTTCGCGTGTGAAAAGCTCGAGCAGGATCGCATGCTGCTGGCTGCCGTCGATGATGTGGGCCTTGGCGGTGCCAGCCTCCAGCGCCCGGAGCGACGACTCGACCTTCGGCAGCATACCCCCGTCGATCACGCCTTCCTTAATGAGGCGCTCCGCATCCTTCCGGGTCAGGGTGCTCACGAGCCGCCGGTCGACGTCGAGGATCCCTTGAACGTCGGTGAGGTGGATCAGCTTCTCGGCGTGCAGAGCCGCCGCGATATCCCCGGCGACGAGATCCGCGTTGATGTTGTACGTCTCCCCGCCGATCCCGACCCCGACCGGCGCGATCACGGGGATGACGCCGTTGTCCGTGAGGAGTCGGATGGCCTCGGTATTGACCGCCTCGACCTCACCCACGAGCCCGATGTCGACCTCTTCGCCGGTCGGCAACCGATGCGGCCGCCGACGCGCCCGGAGGAGGCCGGCATCCTTGCCCGAGAGGCCGATCGCCCGGCCGCCGTGGAGGTCGATGCGGGCGACGATCTCCTTGTTGATCTTGCCGACGAGCACCATCTCGACGATTTCGACCGTCTCCTGGTCGGTCACCCGCATGCCACCGACGAAATGCGGCACCTTGCCGAGCCGCTTCATCAGGGCGCCGATCTGCGGGCCGCCGCCGTGGACGATGACCGGGTTGATGCCGACCAGGTGCAAAAGGATCACGTCCAGGGCGAACGGATCCTTGAGGTCGGCCCGCTCCATCGCCGCGCCGCCGTACTTGATGACGATGGATTTCCCGCGGAACTCACGGATATAAGGAAGCGTCTCCAGCAGGATCTCGACCCGCCGGGGGTCTATCACAGGCGCGCCTCGCCTTTCGGGCTACGGCTGCGCACAGCCATCACAGGCGCGCCTCGCCTTTCGGGCTACGGCTGCGCACAGCCGTCACAGGCGCGCCTCGCCCTTCGGGCTACGGCTGCGCACAGCCGTCACCGGACAGCCATCACAGGATGTACCTCGACAGGTCCTGATCGCGCGTGATGTCGCTGAGCCGGGCGTGGACGTACGCGGCGTCGATGGTCAGCTCCTTGCCCGGCAGATCCGGCGCGTCGAACGAGATCTGCTCGAGGAGCTTTTCCATGACCGTATAGAGGCGCCGCGCGCCGATGTTCTCGGTGCTCGTGTTCACCTGCATCGCGATCTCCGCGATCGCCTCCACCGCCTCCGCCGCGAACCGGAGGGTCACCTGTTCCGTCTTCAGGAGCTCCACGTACTGCGTGATCAGGGCGTTCCGGGGCTCGGTAAGAATGCGGACGAAATCGTCCCGCGTCAAGGGGTCCAGCTCGACGCGAATCGGGAAGCGGCCCTGGAGCTCCGGGATCAGATCCGACGGCTTGGCGATGTGGAACGCGCCGGCGGCGATGAACAGGATGTGGTCGGTTCGGACGACCCCGTACTTGGTCGTGACCGACGAGCCTTCGACGATCGGCAGAAGGTCGCGCTGGACCCCCTCACGGCTCACGTCCGGGCCGTGGCCACCTTCCCGTCCCGCAACCTTGTCGAGCTCGTCGAGGAAGACGATGCCCGAGTTCTCGGCACGCCGGATGGCCTGGGTGACCGCCTCATCCATATCGACGAGCTTCTGGGCCTCCTCCTGGGTCAGGAGCCGCCGCGCCTCGGCGACCCGCACTTTCCGGCGCTTCGTCCGGCTCGGCATGATGTTCGAGAGCATGTCCTTGAGGTGGATGCCCATCTCTTCCATGCCCTGGCCGGACAGGACCTCGATCATCGGCAGCGACTGCTGCTGCATCTCCAGCTCGACGAGGCGATCGTCCAGCCGCCCGGCCCGAAGCTGCTGGCGGAGCTTGTCCTTGGTCGTCTCGCGCGAGGCGTCGGGCGTGACTTCCTCGAGCGAGCTCGAGGAGAACGGCTCCGCCCGCCGCGGCAGCAGCACGTCGAGCAGCCGCTCTTCCGCGAGCTGCTCCGCTCTCTCCTGCACGCGGGCCGTCATCTCCGCCTTGACCATGTTGACGGAGAGCTCGGTCAGGTCCCGGATCATCGACTCCACGTCGCGGCCGACGTAGCCGACCTCCGTGTACTTCGAGGCTTCGACCTTCAGGAACGGAGCCTGCGAGAGCTTTGCCAGGCGCCGGGCGACCTCGGTCTTTCCGACGCCGGTGGGGCCGATCATGATGATGTTCTTCGGCGCGACCTCGTCCCGCAGCTCGAGCGGAAGGTTCTGCCGCCGCCAGCGGTTGCGGAGGGCGATGGCGACCGCACGCTTGGCCTTCTCCTGGCCGACGATGTAGCGGTCGAGCTCGGCGACGATCTGAGCTGGAGTCAGCGTGAGGTTTGTTGTAGCGGGGTTCATGAGGCCGGCTCGCACCGGGGGTGGCCTGAGAGAGGCACGACCCGGCTCCGCACGCCCGGTCTCGCCGAAGGCGCGACGGGACCCGGCGTCACAGGACTTCGACCGTCAGGTGGTCGTTGGTGAACACGCAGATGGTCGCGGCGACCCGCATCGCCTCGGTCGCGATCGCCTTGGCGTCGAGATCGGAGTTGGCGATGAGCGCCCGCGCCGCCGCGAGCGCGTAGGGACCGCCCGAGCCGATGCCGATCAACCCGTCGTCGGGCTCGATGACGTCGCCGGTCCCGGATACGATGAACGAGTGCTCGCGATCGGCCACCGCCAGGAGCGCCTCGAGTCGACGCAGCACGCGATCGGAGCGCCAGTCCTTGGCCAGCTCGACCGCCGCGCGCGACAGGTTCCCGCGATGCTCCTCCAGCTTGGCCTCGAAGCGCGCGAAGAGCGTGAACGCGTCGGCGGCCGCCCCGGCGAACCCGGCCACGACCCGATCGCCGTAGAGCTTGCGCACCTTCCGGGCGCCGGCCTTGACGATGGTGTTGCCGATCGAGACCTGTCCGTCTCCGGCGACGGCCACCTGACTACGGTGGCGTACCGCGACCACGGTCGTCGACCGGATCTGTTGTCGCGGCGACCGTGAGCCCGCCCTGGTCCGAGGGTGGCTTGCGAGAGGTGCGACCAGGCTCCGCGCGCCCGCTCTCTCCGAAGGCGCGGTGTGGCTCCCCACGCCCGTTCGTTCCCTCGCGCTCATTTCGCGCGGGCGCGCGGGTGGGCGGCGTCGTACACGCGCATGAGCTGATCGGCGGCCACGTGCGTGTAACGCTGCGTCGTCGACAGGCGGCTGTGGCCGAGGAGCTCCTGGATCATCCGGAGGTCGGCCCCGGCGTCGAGCAGATGGGTCGCGAACGTGTGGCGCAGGGTGTGGGGACTCACGCGCCTGGTGATCCCGCTCATCGCGGCGCTCCGCCGCACGATCGTGTGGAGCGACCGGACCGTGAGCCGTCCGCCGCGCTGGTTGGCGAAGAGCGCGCCCGCTCCGGCGCCTCGCCCGTTCAGATAGGCGCCGAGCGCGCTCGCCGCCCGGTTGCCATACGGCACGATCCGTTCTTTGCGCCCCTTACCGAGCACGCGCACCGTCTGCTGCGAGCGGTCGAGATCGTCGAGGTCGAGGCCGGCCAGCTCGGACACGCGGAGCCCGGTCGCGTAGAGAAGCTCCAGCACCGCGGTATCGCGCGCGCGTGCTGGGCCGTCGGGCGCCCTGGCTTCCATCAGGGACATCGCCTCGTCGATCGGCAGGAAGGAGACGAGCTTCTTCGGGGGGCGCGGGCCTCTCACCTCGCGCGCGACGTTCCGCTCGAGGACACCGCGCCTGACCAGGAACCGGAACCAGCTGCGCACGGCCGCCAGCTTCCGCGCGATCGTGGTCGCGTCGAGCCCACGCGCGTGCAGGTGGGCGAGGTAGCCTCGAATGGTCCGCGTGTCGACGCCGCCGAGCCAGGTGGCGGGATCGCCGCCTCCGGCGTACTGCGCAAACTCCAGGAGATCGGTCCGGTAGCTTCGGAGCGTGTGCGGCGAGGCATCCTTCTCGAACGAGAGGTGACGGAAAAACGCAGCCAGCGAATCCTTCATGTCACCGGTAGCTCGACCTCCCGCTCGAAGTCGCACCCCTCGCGAGCGCAGCTGCGGACGACGCGGTTCTTCAGGGCGCGCTCGGTGACGAACGCAGCCCCGCACTTCGGACACGGCTCGGGAACCGGCCGGCGCCAGACCACGAACTTGCAGTTCGGATACGCGGAGCAACCGAAGAAGGTCCGGCCCTTGCGCGAGCGGCGCTCGACCAGCTGCCCGGTGCAGCCGGGCTCGGGGCACGCGATGCCGAGCGTGACCGGCTTGGTCGTCTTGCACTCCGGGTAGCCTGAGCACGCGATGAATTTCCCGAAGCGCCCATGCTTGATGACCATGGGCTTGCCGCACGTGGGGCAGTTCTCGTTCGCCGGCTCGTCCTCGGCGCGGCCGCTGCCGTCGAGGTTGCGGGTGTAGCGGCAGTCGGGGTAGGCCGAGCATGCCAGGAACTTCCCGAACCGCCCGCGCTTGTCCAGGAGCTCGCTGCCGCACTCCGGGCACAGCTCGCCGGTGGGCTCGCCCACCTTCTCGCTGCGCATCTCGCGCTTGGCCCGGGCGAGGTCGCGCTTGAACGGCTCGTAGAATTCCCGAACCGTGTCGACCCACTTGCGCTCGCCCTCCTCGATCTTGTCGAGGTT
>Ga0209055_1001250_pt1 | contig 16934 bp, 8 predicted proteins | sample GraSoiAngelo_110_FD_185875 | JGI IMG/M metagenome (GOLD analysis project Ga0209055, IMG submission 185875) | Grasslands soil microbial communities from the Angelo Coastal Reserve, California, USA - 14_0903_12_30cm (SPAdes) (version 2) | ecosystem: Environmental > Terrestrial > Soil > Grasslands ... | reverse complement strand
GCAGCGGGGAGCATGGCGCCGCTCTGGTCAGTGACGGAGATGGAAATACTTCCTTCGGTCATCTGCGCCCAGGTTGATATTGCGCCAAACCCTATGAGGATGCACAAACCCAGCAACGCACGGGTAGGCAGATGGCGAGAAAAGCTGTGAGACATAGTGCCCCCTCTCTCGAGACCCCACATTCATTCATTTACGGCTGCGTAGGCTAAGGTCGGAATTTCTTTCCATGAAATCGACCCAACGACGGAGCTAAACCGCTACCCCCGGAATCGGGAGCCTAAGACCATCGCGATCGCCGTCGCTTCAAATCGCCACGCGGCACCGCTTAGCCGCGGGATTGTATACTTTATTCACAGGCTGTCAAGCAAAAGTTTCTAGCTCTTTTTTGCAGGGTTTGGCGCAGTCGGTGGACTGGCCTTCGACTACGAGCAGGCTGGTTGACGAAAGTTACCGGCTCCAGCCTCGAAGCACGGTCGAAGCTCTGCAATTCCCTTCTAATGCGGCTTGCGATGACTTCGAATCCGTTGGGGCCCGTGCACGCGGCAATGAAAAATGTCTCCCCCGGCTCGGCATCACTCATCCGAGGGCAAGAGCCCATCCTGCCCAGCAGGAATACAGCGCTCCAGGACCTATCGTACCTGCGGCAGGACATCATCCCGGATGCTCCCGTCGGCCACATCGACGGCAATGAGAGTGAGAGTCACGGAGCCCGCTTGCAGGTTTGGCGCCGTGAAGATGTCGGCGCACAGTTTGTCCAGTGAGAATACGGGCAGAGTCAGATGGAAAGTGCTGCCCTGCCCGAGTTTCCTTTCCACCTAAATTTGCCCATCCTATCGTGATACGCTCATTTCGATTGGGGAAGGAGAGGGGAAGTGGAAGTAGGTGTACGGTTGCGGGTTGCTCTCGGGAACGTTGTGCTCGTGTCCGTGTCCTTAGGTTTATTGGCGCAGGTGGGGCAGAACCGGCGATTCCAAATGCCTCAACCCGCAAAGGCTCAGGCCCCAAGCGACCGACCCGCCCGCGAACCAGAGTCTCAGGCTGAAGAGGAACTGCAAAAGGGAACGGCGCTGACACGGACAGGTTCGTTTGCCGAGGCAATTCCGCATTTGCTCGCCGCACGGGGACGAGCTGCGAATGACTACGCTGCCAGCTTCAATCTTTCTCTGTGCTTGGTTGCAACCGGCCAGCCTACGCAGGCAATTCCGATTCTGACTGCGCTTCGCGCGGCCGGACATGACAATGCAGATGTCAACAATCTGCTAGCCCAGGCGTATATCGGCGACGGTCAAAACCAGAAGGCGCTGGAAGCGTTCGAACAGGCATCAAAGCTCGCGCCGGAGAACGAGAAGCTGTACCTATTTGTGGCGGACGCATGCATGGCGAAGCAGGAATACGCGGTTGGCCTGCAAGTACTGGATTTGGGATTGGATCACTTGCCAAATTCTGCGCACTTGCACTACCAGCGCGGCATGTTTCTGGCGTTGCTGGATGACTTGGATGCCGGCGAGAAGGATTTCGACCAGGCCCGCGGACTCGCGCCTGAGACTGATATTGCGTTTGTGGCCGCCACGCAAGAGGCGATGTTGGGAGGAGATGTATGGGAGGCCATTAGCGTTGCGCGCGAGGGAGTCAAAAAGGGATGTCACGATTCCATGCTGCTGACGCTCCTGGGCGAGGCGCTCGTCCGCTCTGGCATCGCACCAGGACAGCCAGAATTCACGGAGGCCGAAGAGGCTCTCAAGAAAGCGGTAGCCGAGCGCCCCAACTACGCCGGCTCGCACCTTGCCTTGGGCAAACTTATTTTATTGGACAATCGGACGGGCGACGCGATTGCGCATTTGGAAACAGCGAGGAAGCTCGATCCAAATAATGCTTCGGTCTATTTGAATCTGGCTGCCGCGTATCGCAGGCGAGGCGATCTTCAGCAAGCGCAAAATATGCTGGCGGTGCTTGCGAAGCTGAATCAAGCCCAAGCCGAGAAAATCAGGTCAGCCCCGGGAGACCGTAAAGCTGGCTATGCAGGGTCTGAAAAGGGGCAATGGGAAGCGGCCGAGCATCCCTGACGATGTGCCGCGCGGCACGCATACGTTATTTTGGAGACACGCGAGGGAAAGGCCGCTCGACAATTCCCGTTCCTTCCTTCACTGCGACAATCTGATCACTTTTCAGGTTCGAGAGCTTGGTTACCATTCTGCTGGGCCAGGTGATTTCAACCGCGTCGATTCTAGAGCGCTGACCCAGTCCAAAGTGGAGTCGAGGATCCTGGGCGGATTGGTAACTCATGCCGCCCTTTCGCTGGTCGTAGAGGACCAGATCACCGGCCGACACTCTCACCCGCGCTCCCACACCGTCGCGATTCGACTTGGTCCCAATCAGCAGAACCTCCAACCAGTGGTTGGTGTTGCCGCCGTCATTGCGCAGGAGTTGGGGCGCCTGCCCATTGTTGCTCACCAGAATGTCCAGATCGCCATCGTTGTCGAAGTCGCCGACAGCGGCGCCCCGGCTGACTTTCGCCAATTGGAAGTCGAGACCAAGGCGGTCGCTGACATTTTCAAAAATCCCATGTCCCGTGTTGCGAAACATCAGTTTTGGCTCGGCGTATTGCGTGCGGGCGTGGTAGCGCTCGATATTGTCGAGCACGTGGCCGTTGGCCATAAAGAGGTCGCGCATGCCGTCATTGTCGTAGTCCATGAAACGCGTGCCGAAGCCGCTCATGTGGTAAGTGGCGTAAGAAAGTCTTGAGCGGAACGTAGCGTCGTCAAAAGTCTGGTCTCCCAGGTTCTGGTAGAGGCGCGCCAACTGCATATCCAGGTGGGTGACGATCAGATCCATGCGCCCGTTGCCGGTCGTGTCCGCGGCATCGGTTCCCATGCCCGCCTCGAACTGCCCATCGTCGCCGACCGCAACGCCCGCCGCGTAGGCCAGTTCACGGAATGTGCCATCGCGATTATTGTGAAACAGAAAATTCGGCATGTGATCGTTGGCGATGAAGATGTCCTGCCAGCCGTCATTGTCGTAATCGAAGGTCACCACTCCCAAACCGTTTCCGCCCTTCGCCCCCAAACCCGAGGTTTTGCTCACGTCGGCGAAGGTCCCGTCTCCGTTGTTGTGATAGAGCGTCGGAGGCTGGCCGTGGAAGTCGTCGGGATGGCAATAACTTCGCATGCCGGGAGCGCGGTCCCCACAATAGAAGTTGTGCTCCGGCGACCAGTCCACGTAGTTCGCGATGATCAAGTCCAGGCGGCCGTCGTTGTCGTAGTCGAACCATGCTGCACTGGAGGCCCAGCGGCCGGAATTCTCCACACCTGCGTGTGCGGTAACGTCAGTGAAGGTGCCGTTCCGGTTGTTGTGGTAGAGAATGCATCGTCCATAACCGAGTACGAGCAGATCGGGGAAGCCGTCGTTGTCGTAGTCACCCACGGCTACGCCCATTCCGAACAGACCCTCAGCGCCTACCCCAGCGCCGACGGTGACGTCGGTGAAAGTGCCATCGCCGTTATTGCGGTAAAGCGCGCTTCCTAGCGGCTGCCGGGGGCGGTACGCCCCGGTCGCCGCCCCATTTACCAGGTACAGATCGAGCAAGCCATCCTGGTTGTAGTCGATCCACCCGCAGCCTGCGCCCATAGTTTCGATCAGGTACTTCTCGGAGGATGCGGCATTGTCGTGACGAAAGGTGATGCCCGCTCGGCCAGCAATGTCGAGAAAACTGGCGGGACTGGCTCCTCTGGCGGGCCACGCGCTGCGCCCCGCAGCGAGCACGATACCCACCGATCCGAGGCCCTTGAGCAGATCGCGCCGGGAGATGGTAAGGATGCTTTTCACGAACCAGGTTCAGGGCGAAGTATTTGCAAGATTTGTAGCTTACCGCAAGCAGGCGTTCCCTGAAGGCGATTGATTCAAGGCGGGTTCGGCTCTCGAGGTTAGGTGCCAAGATTCGGCGCAGCGAACGCCCGATGCCCACACTACGATTTTGCCCGGGTCACAAAATCTGGGTCACAAAATCTGATTGACAACGATATCGAATAAAGCATACAAACTCCAATCCAGCGGTAAACGTTCGTTGTTGCGCAGGCCGCCACTTCCCTGGATTGGCGCGCTGAACCAGGTCGTGCTGGTCACGAAAAGCGAAGCTTCCTTGGTCGAGACTAATCGAATTCAGATCCCCGGACCAGCTTCGGTTTGAACTTTCAGCTATGTTTATTCCCTGCTGGGCGAAGTCGTGGCCAGGGCGGAGACGATTGTGGCGTGGTCTACGAACCGGTTTCTTTTGGGTAAGCTAAGCCGGAGTGAATATGGACCGACGTAACTTCTTGCAGGCAATGGCAGCGGCGGCCGCGAGCCTCGAGGTCTTAGGCTGGCATTGAAGTAGTGGCCCGCCCCTCGGCGGGGCCGCGGCTTGTTCTCTTCCTCCTGCTCGGTGGCTCGCGCCGTCGTGCCCACCGGCTTGAGAGACTGACGGCGTACTCAATAGGTTCGCGCAACAGCTTGCCGGCAGCGGCAACGTCCGGCTCCCGGCACAATTCCACAAGCCGGTGGTGTTCTTCATCCGATGCTTGCCAGCTAAAATGTGCGTCCGCCACCATCGAGTCCGGCTTCTTCCGGAGGAGCAATGAGCATCTTCACGGACCACAAAGTTACGCGCCGCGCCCTGCTGCTCTCGACCTGTGGTCTGGTTCCAGGCATCCGCCTCTTCAACGCGCTCGACACCTTGGCGGCGCCTCGAAGGGATTACCCCGTGAAGCCGGTGCCTCTTACCGAGGTCGATATTCTCGACGATTTCTGGGCGCCGCGCATGGACGTGAATCGCAATGTTTCCATATGGCACTGCTTCAAGAAGATGAAGGAGTCCGAGGATTTTGGCAGCCCCAAACTGATCGAGGGGGCTGCCTACATGTTGGCCAAGCGTCCTGATCCCAGGCTTGAGCAATACGTGGATCAAGTGATCGACCAGCTGGTGAGCCAGCTGCCCGCGCGCCTGGCCGATCCTGATAAAGCGGTTCGGGTGTCTGGTCATTTTTTGGAGGCTGCGGCCGCCTACTATGCCGCTACCGGCAAGCGGAAGATGCTCGATGCTGCGCTCGAAGACGGCAAAGTGATTGATGCGAACTTCGGGCCCGGCAAACGAGACTACATCTCCGAACACGAAGGGCAGAAAATCGGATTGCTCCAGCTTTACCGGCAGACCGGCGACGACAAATATTTAAAGCTTGCCAAGTTCTTAATGGATGGACGTGGCAAAGACGGCTATCCGCGAGCTGGCGAATATGCGATTGACCGCACCTACGCGCAAGACCATGAACCGGTGGTCGAACAGGACGAAGCCGTAGGCCACTGCGTTCGCGCCACGTTCTTATACATCCCCCTCACCGATCTAGCGGCGCTGACGGGACGGCCGGAGTACAAGGAAGCTGCGGACAAGATCTGGGAAGACGTTGTCCATCACAAGCTTTATTTGACCGGGGGCATCGGGTCCATTCGTTTTCATGAGCAATTCGGCAGCGCTTATGAGCTTCCCAATCTCAGCGCTTGGAACGAGACTTGTGCCTCCTACGGAAATATCGTGTGGAATCAGCGCATGTTCCAATTGCATCAGGACGCAAAGTACATCGATGTACTGGAGCGGGTTCTTTACAACGGCTTCGCGGATGGCGTTTCGCTCAAGGGAGATCGCTTCTTCTATCAGAATCCTCTGCGCTCCTTCGGCAGCTACGAACGCTTCGAGTGGATTGACGTTCCCTGCTGCCCCCCGAACGTCGTGCGCCTTATGGCTTCCCTGGGGAGCTACATTTATGCGCAGTCTTCCGATTCGGTTTACGTCAACCTCTTCGTTGCCAGCAATGCAAAGGTGAGCCTCCCCGGTGGAAACACCGTTGGCATTCAACAGGAGACTCGATACCCGTGGGAAGGAGCGGTCAGCATCCACCTCAGCCCGGAGCGAGCCGAACCATTCACCATGCTGGTGCGCATCCCAGGTTGGGCGCGGAATGAAGTCCTTTCTGGCGACCTCTATCAGTATGCGGATAAGAACGAGGAGAAACCGACGTTGAACGTGAATGGCCGGCCTGTCGAGTTAAGAATGGAACGCGGCTATGCCCGCCTCGAACGAAAATGGTTAAAGGGAGATACGGTTCAATTGCATTTGCCCATGCCCGTGCGCCAGGTGAAGGCCAATGCCAAGGTCCAGGAAGATCGCGATATGGTGGCCTTGCAGCGCGGTCCGCTGGTGTATTGCGCGGAGTGGCCGGACAATGGCGGACACGCTTTAAACCTGATCGTTCCGGAGAACGTTAAGTTCGAAAGCCAATGGCGTCCGGAGCTGCTGAACGGCATCCAGGTTGTGACCGGCAATATTAAAGCGCTGCAGCGGGAGGACAACAGCCGTGAGCTGAACGAGCAGCGCCATCATCTGGTGGCGATTCCGTATCTTGCTTGGTCCAATCGCGGGCCGGGGGAGATGGCAGTTTGGATGTCTCGCGAGCCGCAAAAAGCATGGGTCGCGCCTTTGCCTCCTGATCCCATACATGCGGTTCGCTCCTCGGGTGGAGTTCAAAAAGTCTGGACGGGCTACAACGATCAGAACGATGACATCCGCGCCCTCTATGACGGCAAGGACCCACTCAGTTCCGCCGACGAGTCTTACTTGTATTTCAGGATGCGGCCCGAGCCCGGAACCGCGGCATGGATTGAATACGAATTCAAATCGCCAGCCAAGGTGTCTTCTACCGAGGTTTACTGGTTCGACGACCGGCGATTCTGTCGCGTGCCCACATCCTGGCGCGTCCTGTATAAGGACGGGGACGCCTGGAAGCCAGTCGCGAACGTCGAGCCCTACGTCGTGGCCAAAGACAAATTCAATGCAGTAAGTTTTCTACCTGTGACAACGGTTGCCATGCGTCTAGAAGTAGAGCCCGCAACCAAACTCTATAAAGCCGGCCAAATCGGCCCCCCGGCTGCCATGTTTATTGACAAGGATACACAATGGCGCGAGTTCGGCCTCCTCGAGTGGCGAATCTCATAGAAGGGCGGACTTGTACATGAATACTTCCATCGTGTACGTGCCGCTTCCGCGTGTCTCGAATGGGCCGATGATCCCTCGAAGACTCTCTCAACGTCTCCGTTGTCAGCGCAGCAGCGCCGATGCGGACCACAGGATGGGTGCTTCGCCGTGCAAATCGCCGGTGTTCCGGGCACGATCGAGGTAGTATTCGAGATCGTTCTTCTTGCCTGTGCCTTCGCAGACGTTGCGAATATCGCCGTTCGGCTCCAGATATGCCGTCAGCGCGATCCATGCCTTTCGCGCCGCCGGCGCGTACTTCTTGCGGTCGAGCCATCCGTTCTTCACGCCGGTGATCATGGCGAAGGTGAACATGCCGGTTGAGGAAGTCTCAGGCCATGCTTCCGGATGATCGATGAGCTGGTGCCACATGCCGTCCTTGTCCTGATAGCGCAGGAGGGACCCCATCATGCTGCGATATCCCTTCAGGATGCGGGCGCGTTGCGGATGACCGGCGGGCAGCGAGCGGAGCATCTCCGCCATGCCAGCGGCAACCCAACCGTCGCCACGTCCCCAGAAGAAGGGCACGTCGGGAGCGTGAAAGAAAAGGCCGTTCCTCTGCTGCAGCTTGTCGAGATAGGCGACCATTTCGTGCGCAGCGCGGTCGAGGTACTTACGATCGCCGGTGGCGCGATAGGCCTGCACCTGCACTGCAGTGATCATGTACATATCGTCGATCCAGAAGCGCGTCTGGCTGGTGAGGCCTTCGGGAGTCGGATCGGCCCATTGCTTGTCGGCGAGTGATTTGCCCACTTCGAGGTACTTCGCTTCTTTCGTTTCGATATAGATCTCGAAAGGCACCGCACCGAACACAGTGTTGTCCACGTGATTTGACGGCGGGATGAGCGATGCCTTCTCGCCGAGCAATGGATCGAAGCGCTGGACGAGGCGCTTGGTCAAGTCAGTGTCGTGCGTGAGCTGCGCAAAGGTCAGCGCGCCGTACCAAGTGCAGGTCTCAGGGTAGATGATGGTTTTGCCCGGAGGCGTGCGACGCAGATTGAGGTAGTCCTGCGAAATGTAGCGTTCGGCCACTCGTTTGCCGATCTCCTCGGGCGATGCCCCCGCGGGCCAGTGGGTGAACTCCTTGGGCTGGGCCTCCCTGCCTCGCGCGAGCGCCAGAGATGCGCCCAGTAGAACTAGGATGCATGGGAGCGAGAAATTTCGGTATCGTTTTGTCCTGAGCATTCGTGTTCTCCCGTTTGAATTGCGCTTCGCTAGCGGCGCAAGCGCACAGTAATCGCAGTAACCGATAGATGCGGACGCTCTACTCGCAATCGTGTCCCATCCGGCGAAACAAAAGCCGGATGCGGCACCACCCTGTCCGGCTGGTCAAATCTATTCCAGGCGTTTACGTCCGAATCGTCCAGAATCTGGTCGACGGCGCTTGCCGGCTGTCCTCGAAGCAATTCGCAATCTACCGTAAAGTCAGTATCGAAACTCGGGTTGGCCGATCGAGAGCTTGCCGGTGTTCGCGGCGGGAAGGCGCTCGCGAGAGAAAGCGTGGCAGCGCCCGCCAGAAATTGCCATCCTGAGACCGACCTGCTCATCATGCACTCCTGCACGTTAGGGCGCGCGACTCACGAGTTTGATGGGCCCGAACAACCCGGCTGGGATCGGTTGCACCTTGTCCATGTCCTGAGCTTGAAAACGAACTCCGTAGCGCAAGTTCAAGAGCCGGTAATCCGGAAGCGGCCGGCCTGCCATGGCGTTCAGCGCCAAGTTCGCCGCCTCGATCCGAAGGCGATTCTCTCCCGGACGAAGAAGTCTGGTGACGTCGAGCTCGTACGGGGGACACCACACAGAGCCGGCACGCTGGTCGTTCACGTAAACGATAGCGGCCTCGCGCACCGGCGGTTCAAACCATGCCTGCATGCCGGACTTCAACGCGACCGGCTCGAGTGGTTCGCCCGGGCCAAGGTCGAGCATGAACCGCTGGGATCGACCAAGCAGGCTCGGCGAGAGCAAGAATGTTTTCTCGTAAGTTGCCGTACCGGAGAAGTAGCGAGTGCGATCGTCGTCGGTCCAGGAGCGCAATTGCGCCATCTCTTCGGCCGCGCTGATGGAGCGGAAGGTCACATGCCAATCCTGGTTGAGATTGACCGTCGCTGTGGCGCCGGCGCTCGATTTGGCAGCGCGCCCACGCCGTGGCGACGCAGCGCTTGGAGGGGCAAAGACCAGCACGCGCGACTCAAACGGCGCGAGATCGAGCGCCACGCTGATTCCGGCCCTATCTGCCGTTTCTATTCTGGCGTCCGACACTTCCCCGGTCATGGCGTTCCACCATTGCGGCCGCATCCCGCTGACGCGGAATTTTGCCGTCGTGGTCTGCCGCTGGTTACCGGTATTCGCGACGAAATAGAGCTCGGCATCCAGGACATGACGATGGACGAAGCCCACGTCGGGCGAAGCGGGGCCTAGCGACACATCAGGAGTCACGAGCGCGGGAAGCTTTGACCCGAGCTCGGTCTCGTCACGAACGAAATGCGCGGGCGCGTTCTCGGTCTCGAAGAGCTCTCGAGAAAGAGCGCGCACTCGGGACGATTGCTCGTCTGCGGCCCGCAGGCCCGGGGCCAGCTCCGGCACCCGCCGGGTCGCAATGAGAATTCCGCCCGCACCAACAAATTCCTGAAGCTTGCGATAGGTTTCCAGTGGAATCCGTTCAACGGCGGGCAGGATGACGACTCTATAGTGATTGGATCCCAACTGCAGCGAATGGGCGTCAATCTTGCCGGCATTGCGCAGCGCGTCGTCATCGAAGCAGTCGAAATCGAAGCCAGATTCTAGAATGCGAGCAATGACCTCGCTGCCAACGTCATCACGCAGCCCCTCAAACAGATCGACATGTCCCGGCCGCATCTGCGCTAGCGCGTCCGCTGAGGGCAGGTAGAGCGCGACATCGTTCGCTGGCGAGCCCTGCCGCAGCACGAAACTGACGCGCTGCAGGTAGCGGGTGATATCGGGCATCACAATCCACCAAGGGTTCTTCTCGTCGAAAACGCCTGCGGCATAAAAGCGCCAGCCGGGATAGCTCACACCGGGCGGCGTATAGGGCCAGCCGTGGCCGATGAGTTGGTTAATACCCTCGAGGAAATGGCGGTCCGCTTCGGCCTTCATGTCAAGCGGAGTGGCGCGGAATACGGGCGAGTGAAGCCAGGTCCAGGTTTCTGACGACGTAACCGGAACACCGTAGATGTGGCTGGCCGAAGAAGCCCAGCGCGTGGCCGACAAACTCTTCCACTGGGCGCCTTCTCCTTCAGGCAAATCGACGAGTGAATTGCTCGACAAGCTCGCCGGCGGAATCCCATAGGCTTGCATCCGCAGGTACGTGCCCTTGCCCTTTGCCCAAACGCGCAACCGGGCCACGAACCGTTCGTTGAACAGCTCAGTCAGCGTTCGCGCCCAGTCGTATTTCACGTCGCCGGTTTTCGGCCCTATATCGGCGACCAGCGCCGGGAGATACGGCCGCAGGTCATAGCCGCGCCGCTTCAGGAATTCCTGCAGAAAATCATCGGTCCAATCGGAGCCATAAACTTCAAGGCTGTCGCAGAAGACGGCGTACGGCGGCTGCTGATCGAATGCCTGCAGCAGACGGTCGCCAACGTTGTTGAGGTAATGATCGACGGCTGTCCCGTCGTAGTGATTGACGACGAAGCCCTCCGCGCCGACGGCGGCCCGCTTCACCTGCTGCCCGGTCGGGCTTGATATAAAGAAGATGGCCTCGCCCTTCATTCCCGGTGGCAGAGAAACCGTTCCTTCGGGTGTGATCGGGGCTTCGACGAAGGACTCGGGTTTAGACGCGCCGGGTTCGTGACGGCCCAGGAACATCGCGATCAGATGTTCCCCCTCGGAGAGGTCCGGGAGGAGGATAGGTTGCGTCGAATTCTCGACTTTGACGCGCTCTATGCGCAGCATACCGGCGGAGTCGGAAATGGGCACCATCGGGCCACCGTATGGCCACCCGGATCCCAAGGTCAGGTCCAAGCGCATTCCGAGGCTGTGCGCAGTACGCGATGCGAAGCGCAACGCCTCGAGGAAGCCGTCAGAAAGATAGGACAGATTCCGGACACCGGCGGCCTCATCATCCAGCGCCAGCGGATACACTGGCTGGATCTCGACGCCGCCGATCCCACCCTGCTTCATTGTGCGCAGCTCGCGCTCGAGTTCGTCGTGCGCCACGGAGGGGCCGAACCACCACCAGCGCATCATGATCCGGCTGTTCTCGGGAGGTGCCTGGAACTCGTGGCGCAGGTTATCGAGCGAGTTCCGATCAGGCGACTTGGCCGGCTGCGAAAAAAGTCCGAACGGCAGCAGCGCAAGGCAGACGACGCATGCTATGTGCAGACACGAGGGAACCAATTTTATGTCCATTTTCATCGGCCAATCAGCTTTCCTGACTCTCCTTTATGGCAGCGTCGGTACCGCAACCGCCGGCGGCTCGACGCGCACTTCGACGGTTACCGGTTGCAGGCCCTCAGCCCTAGCGGTGATCTGAAGAACGCCGCTCCTCCGGGCGGATTGCACGATTGCGAGCGCGCGGCCGAGCCGCAATTCCCGGTGATCGGCTTTGAATTCCTCCGGGCTATCGAGGTCGGCATTGTCGACCCCGGCCAGCGACCCTGCGCCCGTCACTTCAAAGCCGATGAGATTACGCGCGCCTGGAACGACAACGCCCTTGGCGTCCACAGCCTCGACAGCAAGGTAAGCCAGATCTTGTCCGGTGGCTTCAAGCCGAGTGCGGTTCGGAACGAGTCGCAGCCTCAGTGGCGCGCCGGCGGTCTCGAACGCGCTCGAGGCCACGACTTTGCCGTCCTCTTTGGCGATCGCTTGCAGCTGGCCAGCTTGGTTCGGCACATCCCAGAGAATAATGTGGTCGGCAAAATCCGCGGCCCGCTTGTCGCCCAGCGACTTGCCGTTGAGTCTTAATTCAACAACAGGTACGTTGGTAAATGTGTACACGCGCAGCATTCCAATTGCGGCAGGAAAATTCCAGTGTGAGAGCAAGGCCATGAAGTTGCCGCCGGCATCGCGCTTGGGTTGATTGACGAAGTCGGGGTTATCCACCGCCAGCGCCACCATAGGCTGATCGGTGTACAGGCTTTGAATGAAATACGACCATGGCTTGCGGACGTTGGTCAGGGAAACGAGCGTCGTGCGATACCCCTTGCTCGGCCATCCTTCCGACTCGCCGAGATAATCCACACCCGCCCAGATGAACTGGCCCGCAACGTACGGATAGTATTCGCCCGTCCTGTAGTCGCGTGTGCCCCACCACTGGTTACCGGAGTTGTCGCTGGGATCGCGCGGCGTATTGAGGTTGACCTGGTGCAGATGGACTTCGCTGCCGACGAGCACCTGGTTCGGGTGCTGCTGGTGATCGCGGGCGTAGAAGCGCGTCTGGTAATTCATGCTGATCACGTCCATGTCCTTGGCGATCTCACCGAGCGGTGCATCGCGCTCTCCGCGGTTGTTGCGCCCGGGATGCAGCGCCGCCGTCACCGGGCGCGTGGGATCGAGCTCATGCACAAGATTCTCCATCGCCTGGTAAATCAACGTGCCTTCGCGCATGTACATATGCGGCGTCATTTCATTGCCGACGCTCCAGATGAAGATGCTCGGGTGATTGCGATGATTGCGAATGAACGCGCTAAGATCGCGCTTCCACCCGGTGCCGTCAGGAAGGAAGCCGTACCACTTGTCGAAAGCCTCGTCGAAGACGAGGAGCCCGAGACGGTCGGCAATATCGAGGACGTCAGTGGCGTTCGGGTTGTGGCTGAGCCGAATGGCGTTTACGCCGATCGTCTTCAGGACCTTGAGCCGCTCCTCGATGCCGCTTGCCAGCGCGGCCGCGCCGAGCGCACCGAGATCGTGGTGAAGGCAAACACCTTTGATGACGATGCGTTTGCCGTTGAGCTGGAATCCGGAGTTGACGTCGAACTTGATGGTGCGCATGCCAAAAGGCGTCTCGTAGGTATCGAGCACGCGATCGCCCTCGCGCAATTCGCTGATCGTGCGATACAGCTGTGGCGATTCCAACGACCAGAGCCGCGGATGTGCGACGGTCACTATCTGGCTGGCGGTGGTTTCGCTGCGCGGAGGAACTTCCACTGGCGTTGTCTGCTCCCCGACCTGTTTGCCCGCGGGATCGAGCACCCTCACCGGCAGGCTGGTGTGGCTGGGTTCGTCGCTATCGTTGCGGACCGTCGTCTGAATCGCGATCACAGCCTGGCCCAGGCTTACCTCCAGGGTGGTCACATAGGTGCCCCAATGCGCGACATGCACAGGACTGGTCGCGACCAGCCAGACGTGGCGATAGATCCCGCTTCCCGTGTACCACCGGCTCGCCTGCTTGAGATTATCGACACGAACGGCGATGACGTTGTCGCGATCCGCGCGCGCCCAAAGAGTGACGTCGCACTCAATGCTGACGTAGCCGTTTTCGTTGTGCCCAACCTTCTGTCCATTCACCCACACATCCGAGCGATTGAAGATGCCATCGAAATCCAGCAGCAGTCGCTTGCCGGTGAGCTCCGGAGGAAGGCGGAAAGACTTGCGATACCAGCCGATCCCGATCGGCGCAAAGCCGCCGGCGCGGCCCGAGGGATTGTCCGGCTTCCACGGACCTTCGATGCTCCAGTCATGCGGCACATCGAGAGTGCGCCATGAGCTGTCGTTGAAGGTGGCCCGTTCCGCCTCGGGCGGATCGCCAAGTGTGAATCTCCAGCCGAAATCCATCGAAAACCGCTGCCGCGCCGGCTGCGCATGCGCGTTCGCCAGCAGCACCACTGCGGCGGAAAGGGACGCCGCAAATCGCGCCAGTATCGACTTCCACTGAGCGCGCTTCACCGGCGGCCATCCGTTGGGTCCGGCCAGTCGTCCGTGCGAAATGGCGCGGCCGGCAGACCGGTATCGTTGGTCAGATTCGGATTTCGAGGGTTGCTGTTGAACGCATAGCGCACCGCGACCGGATGTGGAACGCTCTGGGACCGGACCTCGACGCGGTCCTTGCCAACAATTTCCGCGCTCGCCCAGTGCCACTCGTGATCGGCGCCAGCGATCGCGAATTCTTCAAGCCTGTCGCCATGGCGCAGGCGGAGGCCTTTGCCGGCGTCGGTGAAGGTGACGATAATCTTCGAGCCTTGCAGCCGCGCCGCCCGAAGCATTGGCCCCGAGGGAGTGATTTGGCGGTGATAAGCGTCGGCCAGCGCCCAGCGCGCCATGCGCTTGCCGACATCGAGCTTGTCTTTGGGGTGGATATCGTGGGCTTCGCCAAGGTCGATGGTCACGATCAAGCCGCTGTTGCCGGTTGAGATGGATGTGCGGCGCTGTGCCTCGCGAAGGAAGCTCCAGGCTTCATCCATGGGCTCCGATTGCGGATCGCGATAATTAGGGAGCTGCACGATGCCAAAGGGAAAACGGCCCTCGCCCCAACGCACGCGCCAGGCGCTAATCATCGTCGGCAGCAGGATCCCATACTGCTGCGCCCGCTCCTCGTTGGATTCGCCCTGATACCAGATTGCGCCGCGAATGGCGAACGGGACGAGTGGCTCAATCATGCCGCTGTAGATCGAAGCGGCGATGCGATACTCGCGCAGCGCATCGGGTACAGCGGGCGCCAGCGGCGGACGCGCTCCCTCCTGCTTTGCTTTTTCGACAGCGGCCCGCCATTCCGACACTTTCTGGTCGTACTCGGCTTGCACTCGGGGCCGCTCTTGGTTCCATATCTTCTCCCGCTCGACGCATCGGCGAAGGTCAGGGTTCGCGACCAGGTATTCGATCGGCGTCCACGCCTCCGCCTGCGAACCGCCGTAGGAAGCATTGATGATGCCGACCGGGACATGCAGGGCGCGCAAGAGCTCGGCGCCGAAATAGTAGCCCGCCGCTGAGAACTCCTTCACCGATTGCGGCGACGACGGCGCCCACTGTCCAAGAGGGCCGCCGGCATGGCGGAAGGCAACCTTGCGGCTGACGTTGAAGAGGCGCAGCAAACGATCATCGGCGGCAGCGGCGGCAGCTTCACCATTCGCTGTTTCCGGCAGAGTCAGTTGCATGTTCGACTGGCCGGCGACCAGCCAGACTTCGCCTACCAGGACATACCTGATCTCGAGCGTATTAGTTCCCACAATCGTCAACGATCGTGGGTTGCTGGAGGCGTGCAATGCCGAAAGCTCGACACGCCACTTGCCGTCAGGACCTGCAATCGTCTTCTTCGTCTGGCTGGCGAATCGCACCGTGATGCTCTCGCCAGGATCGGCCGTCCCCCAAATCGGCACTTTCGCACCGCGTTGCAAGACCATGCCGTCGCTGAGCACATCCGGCACGGTTACACGCGCCGGCGCGAGCGAGGTGATGAAGGCGACTGTGGAGACCACGTAATACGCGAATTGTTGAGTCCGCCGCCGAATCACTCTTGCCGCCCGCTCTGGTGGTATTTCTCGAACCAAGAGGCGACTTCGGCATCGAGCGCTTTCAAGTCCGGACGCTTTGCCGCGATGCGCCTCGCTTCCGCGTACTGCTGGTTGAGATCGCCGAGGTCGACCTTCGATCCTACGCGGATGAACAGCGGCAACTGGTGCAACTCGGCATTGACGGGGACGGCCTGACCGCCGCGGTAGATCCGGCCGGCATGCCATGCATCGCGCCACTCGGCCCCAGAAGGCAAATAAACCTGCTTCGTGCGCTGCCCCTTCTGCCAGATCGGTGAAACCACGATGTCGGGGCCATATTCATAAGTTTCCCAATCGCTCCACGCCGCCAGCGCTTTGGGATCAACCAGGAAGAGGGGACGAACGATCGGCATGCCAGTGCGGCTCGCGACCTGAGCCTGCGCGTAGGTGTAGTCGGCGAGCCGTATGTGGATCTGCGCATAGAGGCGCCAAAGCGCGATCAGTACTTCGTCGTAGGACGGGTTCCGCGGCAAGTTCCAGAAGCCGACGTTCCGCGTGGGGCCGACCTCCAGGATGGGCGTGAAGGCGCTGAATTCGAGCCAGCGCGCGCAGACTTCCTGCTCCATCATCTGGCGGTTGTACCCGCAGGTATCAGAGCCCCAGTTGGGATATCCCATGACGGCGGCGCGCTCGACGGCGATGATCTCGGCGCGAAGACCTTCCTGGTTGCCGCCGATGTCTCCACCCCAGAACACGCCGTAGGAAGCGCTGCCGGTATAGGCGGCGCGCGGCATAAGGACGAAATCGTGGTTCGGCCGGAACCTCTCGGCGACATCATAGGCGGCCTTCAGATACATCGCCGGATACGCATTGCGCTGTTCGCGCAGGGAGCGTCCGTCGAAGATCTTCTGGGGGCCATCGTCAGGGATGTCTTCTTCGGCGCGGTCGAGCTTGAATCCGCTGATGCCGCGCTTCAGCAGCTTGGCGACGCCATCCTGCCAGAACTGCTTCGCGGCGGGATTAGAAAAGTCGGCGAGCGGGTAGTTGTTGCGATGCGGCAGTTGACCCGGCAGGTTATAGCCTTTCGCGAGCGCCTCCTTCTCCATCTGCCCCTGGAAGAACGGGGCGGCCCACAGAAGCAACTGCATGTTCTGCTGCCGGAGCCAGTGGACCATGGTTTCAAAATTCGGCAGGCGCATGGCGTCGATCTCGAAGTCGTCATAGCCGAGCCGCCCGGGACCCCACGGACGGTCGATCCAATACACGCCGTTGGGAATCCCGAAGGCGCGCATCATCAATACGTCTTCCATGAGTTCGGAGTTGAAAGGACCGGTGACGGGCGTGCCGTCGTAGTAAGCGGCCCGCTGAGTGTGCTCGTCGCGCCAGCGCCAAGGGAGATACATCCATTTCGGCGGCAGGAACGGAGGCCCGGCATCGAGCGCGTGCGCGCGAACCAGAGCCGCCGGATCGGCCGCCGTGTAGAGCTTCATTTCGAA
>Ga0209055_1001246_pt1 | contig 16959 bp, 19 predicted proteins | sample GraSoiAngelo_110_FD_185875 | JGI IMG/M metagenome (GOLD analysis project Ga0209055, IMG submission 185875) | Grasslands soil microbial communities from the Angelo Coastal Reserve, California, USA - 14_0903_12_30cm (SPAdes) (version 2) | ecosystem: Environmental > Terrestrial > Soil > Grasslands ... | reverse complement strand
AGAGCATTCTAGTGTCCGTCCATGGCCGGGGCGCCCGTCGCGGCGAGCGCCTCGACCACGCGCTCCAGCCGGTTCATGCGCGAGCCCTTGATGAGGAGCCGCACGTCCGCGGCTCCCGCGCCGAGCGCCGCGCCGAGCGCCGCGGTGAGCGCCGCGGTGAGCGCCGTCGCGTCGGCGAACCACTCGCCCCCCGGCCCGAAGCTCTGCACCGCCCGCGCCGCGAGCGCACCGGTCGCGTAGAGCCGCTCGAGGCCGTGCGCGCGCGCGAACTCGCCGACGTCGCGGTGCGCAGCCTCCGCGAACTCCCCGAGCTCCGCCATGTCTCCGAGCACCAGCCACTTGCGCCCGGCGAGCCCCGCGAGCACCTCGATCGCGGCGCGCACCGAGCTCGGGTTGGCGTTGTAGGAGTCGTCGATGAGCCAGGCGCCGCTCGCTGCCTGCCTGAACTGCAGGCGCCCCGACACGGCGCGCACCGCGGCAAGTCCCGCCGCGATCTGCTCGAGGCCCACCCCGGCGCTCCCCGCGGCGGCTGCGGCGGCGAGTGCGTTCGCGACGTTGTGCAAGCCGCCGACCGCGAGGCGGATCGCGATGCTCCCGCCGGGCGCATTCAGCCGGAAGCGGGTGCTGAACCCTTCGGCTCCAACCTCGCCGCGCACTTCCGCGGCGCTGTAGTCGGCCGCGGTGCGCACGCCGAAGGTGAGCACGCGCGCGGGCGTCAGCGAGCGCCAGAGCGGCGCGAACTCGTCGTCCGCGTTGATGACGGCGGTCGCCCCCTCGGCGAGGCCGGCGACCATCTCGCCCTCGGCGCGCGCCACGCCTTCGAGGCTCCCGAAGCCCTCGAGGTGCTCGGCGCCGGCATTGGTGATGAGGCCAATCGTGGGACGCGCGATGTCGACCAGGGCCGCGACCTCGCCCGGGTGATTGGTGCCCATCTCCACCACCGCAAAGCGGTGCGTGGGCTCGAGGCGCAGCAGCGTCAGCGGCACGCCGATGTGGTTGTTGAGATTGCCGCGCGTGGCGAGACAGCTGCCCGCCTGAGCGAGGATCGAGGCGGTCATTTCCTTCGTGGTGGTCTTGCCGTTGCTGCCGGCGACCCCGATCAGCGGCCCGCGGAAGGCCGCGCGCCAGAGACTAGCCGCGCGCTCGAGCGCCGCCTGGGTGTCGGGCACGACGATCTGCGGCAACGGCACCGGCTGGCCGGCGTCGACCAGCGCGCCGGCCGCCCCCTTGCCGTGCGCGGCGGCGACGAACTCGTTGCCGTTGAAGCGCGGGCCCTTGAGGGCGACGAACAGCTGCCCGCGCTCGAGCGCGCGCGAGTCGCTCACCACGTCGGTGTAGGGGGCGTCGGCCCCCGAGAGCCGCCCGCCACAGGCGCGCGCGAATTCGATGAGCGTGCGCTTCATGCGGGCCGCCCCGCGAGCTCGGCGACTACCACGGCAGAATCGCGGAACGGCCGCCGCTCGCTGCCCACGATCTGGTAGTCCTCGTGCCCCTTGCCGGCGATCAGCACGACGTCGCCGGGGCCGGAGCGCCCGAGCGCCAGGTGGATGGCGAGCGCCCGATCGTGCTCGATCACGAGCGGCGCGCGCCTACCCATGCCTGCAACGATGTCGGCCACGATGCGGCGGGGATCCTCGGTGCGCGGGTTGTCGTCGGTCACGATGATCTCGTCGGCGAGCTCGGCGGCGATCTTTCCCATCAGCGGCCGCTTGCCGGCATCACGGTCGCCGCCGCAGCCGAAGACCAGGCGCAGCGTTGCGCGACAGTGCCGGCGCGCCGCGCGCAGCGCGTTGGCGAGCGCGTCCGGGGTGTGGGCGTAGTCGACGATCGCCAGCGGGCTCTTCCCGCTGCCGCCGAACATCTCCATGCGCCCGCTCGCCGCGCGGCTGCCGGCGAGGGCGCGCGCCGCCTCCTCGGGTGGGATGCTCCACGCGAGGAGTACCGCGAGCACGGTGAGGACGTTGTCGACGTTGAATTCGCCCACGAGGCGCACCGGCAGGGAGAGCGCCCCCCAGCTCGACTCGACCTCGATGTTGAGTCCTGCCGGATCGGGGGTGGCGCGCACGGCGCGCACGAACTGCGCCCCGCGCGGCAGCGCGGCAGCGTGCGCGGCGCGGGTGGTGACGGTGAGCGGCGCGCTCGAGGGCGCCCCCGCGAGGCGCGCGCCGAAGGCGTCATCGACGTTGATGACCCGGTGCGCGAGGCGGGCCCAGCCGAAGAGGCGCGCCTTGGCCGCCCCATAGGCCTCCATGGTGCCGTGATAGTCGAGATGATCGCGGGTGAGGTTGGTGAAGGCGGCGGTGTGAAAGCGCACGGCATCGACCCGTCCCTGGTCGAGCGCGTGCGAGGAGACCTCCATGCTCACGCATTCGGCCCCGAGGGAGCGCAGCTCTCGCAGCTGGCGCTGGATCGACACCGCATCGGAGGTCGTGTGCAGCGTCGGAGTGAGCCGCGCCGGCGGACCGAAGCCGAGCGTGCCGATGTAGGCCGCCGGCCGCCCGCTCATCGCGAGCGCCTGAGCGAGGAGCCACGCGCAGGTGGTCTTGCCGTTGGTCCCGGTGATGGCGGCGATGGTGAGCTGCTCGGAGGGCGCGCCGAAGAAGCGATCCGCGATGAGGCCGACGCGCTCGCTCAAGGACGGCACGGCGGCGACGAAGGTCCCGGCCGCAAGCTCCGGCACGGGCTCGCCGTCCGCCGCAGCGCGCTCGTAGAGCACGGCGCGCGCGCCGCGCGAGACGGCATCGGCTGCGAACTCGAGCCCGTGATGGGTGCGGCCGCGGCAGGCGAGAAACAGCGCGCCGGGCCTGGCGGTGCGGCTGTCGAGCGTCACATCGCTCACCAGCACGTCGGCGGGCACGGCGGCAAAGCCGGCGGTGAGCTCGGCGAGCGGCCGCGCCGCAGGGCCAGCGTTCGCGCTCGCGCGGCTCACAGCGGCGCCGCCGCGCGCGTGCCGCCGAGGGCGGGGCTCTGCGGCAGCTCCTCGGGGGTGTTGACGGGCCGGTCGGGCGCCACGGCCAGCAGGCGCAGCGCGCCCCCGATCACCCTGGAAAACACCGGCGCCGCCACCTGTCCGCCCATGTGCAGCCCCGCGCCCGGCTCGTCGATCACCACCACCGCGGCGAGCCGGGGTGCGCTCGCCGGGGCCACGCCGCCGAAGACGGCCATGTAGCGATCGGTCGAGTAGCCGCCGGCGGTCGCTTTCCAGGCGGTCCCGGTCTTGCCCGACACGCGGTAGCCCGGGATGGCGGCCAGCTTACCCGTGCCCTCCGCGGCCACGACCGACTCGAGCATGCCGACGAGCTCGCGGCAGGTGCGCTCTTCCAGCGCGCGCTCGCCGGGCGGGGCGGTCTCGAGGCGCAGGAACGAGACGGGCCGGGCGAAGCCGAATGAGCCGATGGTCGCGTAGGCGTGCGCCAGCTGGAGCGGCGTGACCGACAGCCCGTAGCCGTGCGACATGGTGACGATGCCGATGGGACGCCACTGCGAGTAGGCGGGCAGCAGTCCCGCCGACTCGCCCGGGTAGCCGCTCGTGGTGACCTGGCCGAAGCCGAGCCGGGTGAGCGTGCTCCAGAGCTCGAGCGGCGAGAGCGTGAGGGCGATGTGCGCCATGCCGACGTTCGAGCTCTTGGCGAGCACCGTGGCGATGTCGATCGCGCCGTAATTGCGCTCGTCCTCGAAGATCTTCACGCCCACCTTGAAGAAGCCGGGCGAGGTGTCGATGACGCTGCGCTCGTCGTATTTCCCGGAGGCGAGGCCCGCGGCTACGAAGAATGGCTTGATCGAGGAGCCGGGCTCGAAGATGTCCGTGGCGGCCCGGTTGCGGTAGGTCGCGGGGAGGATCTGATCGCGATCGTTCGGGTTGTAGGCCGGCTGATTCACCATGGCGAGCACCTCGCCGCTGGCGACGTCGAGCACCACCACCGAGCCGGCGCGCGCCCGCTGGTCGCGGATCGCCGCCTTGAGCTCGCGGTATGCGAGGTACTGGATCCTCAAGTCGATCGACAGCACCAGGTCGCGTCCCGGGCGCACCGGGCGGATGCTCTCGACATTCTGAACGATGTGCCCGTGCCGGTCCTGGATGACGCGCTTCGCGCCGTCTTCGCCCGCGAGCCAGTGATCGAAAGCGAGCTCGAGGCCCTCCTGTCCGGCGTCGTCGACGTTCGTGAATCCGAGCAGGTGCCCGCTCACCTCGCCCGCCGGGTAATAGCGGCGATACTCGCGCGAGGTGTACACGCCCGGGACGCCGAGGGCCTTGATGCGCTCGGCTTCCGCGGGCTGGCGATGGCGCGCGAGGTACAGGAACTCGCGATCGAGGCTGCTGGTGACGCGGCGGGTGAGCTCCTGGGCGTCGAGCTTGAGCTCGGCGGCAAGGCGCGGGATCTGGTCGGTGGCGAGCGCCAGCTCGCCCGGATTCACCCACACCGAGTCGACGGGAGTGCTGACGGCGAGCGGCTCGCCGTAGCGATCCGTGATCGTGCCGCGGTGCGCGGCGATGTCCAGCACGCGCGAGAAGCGCGCCGCGCCCTCGCGGGCGAGAAAGCCGTGATCGACGAGCTGCAGATTCACCGCGCGCCAGGCGAGGGTGAGCGCCCCGCCGAAGAGCAGGGCGAAGAGCAGGCGCGCCCGCCAGCGGAACGAGCGCGGCACGGGCTCCCGTGGGCTGCGCGGTTTCATGGGCTGATGACCTCGATCTCCTTCGGGGGCGGCATCGCCATATGGAGCCTCGCGCTCGCGACGCGCTCGACGAAAGCGTGGGTGGACCATGCGCTCTGCTCGAGCTGCAGCTGGCCCCACTCGATCTCCAGATTGTCGCGCCGCGCGTTCAGAGCCTCGAGCTCGACGAAGAGCGCCCGCGCGCGATGCTTGCAGTAGATCGCTCCGGCGGCGGAGCCGAGCGCCGCCAGCCACAGCAGCGGCACGGCAATCGCGAGTGCCCGGCTGGGGCTCACGCCAGTCGCTCCGCCACGCGCAGCAGAGCGCTGCGGGCGCGTGGATTTCGCTCGAGCTCGGCGGCACTCGGGCGCGTCTTGCGCCCGATGAGCTTCAAGCGCGGCCGCGCCGCGGCCGGCAACAGCGGCAGACGCCTGAGCGCCGGGTCGACCTGCGACTCGCGCTGCATGAAGCGCTTCACCGCGCGGTCCTCGAGGGAATGAAACGTGATCACCGCCAGCCGCCCGCCGGGCGCGAGTCGCTCGAGCGTCCCTGCGAGACCGCGCTCGAGCTGCCCGAGCTCGTCGTTGATGAACATGCGCAGCGCCTGAAAGGTGCGCGTCGCCGGATGCTTGCCGGGCTCGCGCGTGCGCACCGCGGAGGCGACGAGCGCGGCGAGCTCACGGGTGCTGTCGAGCGGCTGCTCCCGCCGCGCCGCGACGATCGCCTGCGCCACGCGGCGCGCGAACCGCTCTTCTCCGAGAGTCGCGATCACCTGACGTATCTCGTCGACGCTCGCGCGAGCGAGCCACGCAGAAACGGGTTCGCCGCGCGTCGGGTCCATGCGCATGTCGAGCGGGCCGTCGGCGCGGAAGCTGAAGCCGCGGCTCGGATCGTCGAGCTGCGGCGAGGACACCCCGAGGTCGAAGAGCACGCCGCGGCAAGGACGATCGCGCGCGTGCGCCGGCACGAGCGTGCCGAGGTCGGCAAACGACGCGTGCACGAGCGTAAGCCGCACTTCGTCGGCAAAGCGCTTCCCGCCGGCCGCGATGGCCTGCGGATCCCGGTCGAGAGCCAGCACGCGGCCTTCCCGACCCAGCGCCTGGAGCACCAGTGCCGTGTGGCCACCTCGGCCGAACGTCGCGTCGACATAGTAACCGCCCGCCTCCACGGCCAGTCCGGCGAGCGCCTCTGCGGCGAGCACCGGTGTGTGCTCATCCACTTGCGAAGCGGAACGGTCCCGCCCCCATGAGTGCGCTTGGCACGGCCTACGCCCACCCAGCCTCGTCGAGATCTCTACAGCGACAGCGACTCGAGCTCGGACGGCAGATCAGTCGAGGCGGTCTCGGTGTTCAGCCACAGGTCGCGCCGCTCGTTCCAGCGGGCCTCGTCCCACAACTCGAACCGATTGCCCTGACCGATCAGCATTCCGTGCCGGCCGAGCTTGGCGAACTCGCGCAGCTCGGGCGGCAGCAAGACCCTGCCGTGCCCGTCGAGGGGCAGATCGGTCGCATAGCCGACCATGAGACGCTGGAGCCGGCGCGCAGTCGCGTTCAGGCTCGGCAGGCTCATCAGCTTGCGTTCGGTCTGCTCCCACTCGGGCAGTGGATAGATGAGGAGGCACTGATCCCTGTCGACCGTGACGACCAGTTTTCCCTGGGCGAGTTCGGCGATCTGCGCCCGGTAGCGGGTGGGCATGACCATCCGCCCCTTGTCGTCCAGGGTGATCTTCGTTGCCCCACGCAACATGATCCGTCAGGGCGAGATTTCGCCCATTTGCCCCCACATTGCCCCACAAGGCGCCACTATGGAATCGGGGGCGGACTATGTCAATTCAAAATAATGAGAAATTCGTCGCAGTCACAACGAGTTATGTGGAAAGCCCTTATGTTAAGAATCACAGCGCAGGGCTCTCGTGAGCGCTTTCGCTGTTGCAATCAGCGGCTTGGCCGCGAATCGGGTCGGAGCTGCGCCGCCCACGCTCAGTGTGACGCTCACGCTCAGCACGCCTCGAAGGCGTGCTGCAGCCATTCGATGCGCGGCGCGGCGCCGACGGCATCCCATACGACGATGACGTCGAACCGCACCGGCAATCGCGAGAGATCGGCGCGTTGCTGCAGCAGCGCTGCGGCGGCGCGCGTGATGCGCTGCTGCTTGCGCCGGTCGACGCTCGCCGCCGCGCCGCCGAAGGCGGTGCTCGAGCGCGTGCGCACCTCCGCGATCACCAGCACGCCGGCGCACTCCGCGATGATGTCGAGCTCCCCCAGCCGCCGGCGGTAGTTGCGCTCGAGGATTTCGAAGCCCTGTGAGCGCAGGAAGTCGGCGGCCAGCTCCTCGGCGCGCCGACCGCTCTCGTGAGGCGTGCCGAGCGGGGGCGTCACATCACGGGGTCCCGGCGGCCGGCAGCAGACGCAACTCGCCGTTGTGCAGCTGTGCCCAGGTGATTTCGCGCCGCACGCGCCGCTCGGCATCGAGGCTCAGGTGCCCGGTCAGGCCGTCGATGCCGACACTGGAGCCGGCGCCGGGGCGGCGCAGCGCCTGAGCCAGGCGAAAGGCGTCGAAGCCGAAGGCGAAGAGCCGCCCCCGGTACGGCCCGCCGGTGGGCCACGCCCCGCGGGTGACCGCCCGCACGGCCTCCGCGAGGTCCCCGCCCAGCATCCACGGCATGTCGGGAAACATCAGGCCGTCGAGCTCCTGGTTGGCGCGCACGTCGGGCTCGAACGCGTCCGAGGTGGCGTAGGTGGGGATGTCGCCGGCGTAGTGGAAGCGCAGCTGCGGCCGCAGCAGCCGCTCGGTGCTCGGCTGCGCCGGCGCGAAGATGAACTCGACGTCCCCGCGCCGGCGCGGCTCGAACTGCAGCTTGGTGCCGATCGCGGCCTCGAGGCGCTTGAAGCGCGCCGTACTGTCGCTGAGCCCCAAGAGCTCCGTGATCGGGCCCGAGTAATCGGTGCGCGACGCATCGATGGCGGCCGTCGCGAGGAGCTCCCCGCCCCCGCTGAGCAGCTCCTGTCTGAAGGCCGCGAGCACCCGCTCGCCCCAGTCGCCCGCGGGCACGAGCGCGACGCCGCGGCGATGCTGATCCTCGAGAATGCGCCGCGCCGCGACGCGCGCCTCATCCTCCGGCGAGAGCGCGTACTGATAGAACTGCGGCGGAGCGGGCCGCTCCGCGGGCAGGAAGTTGAGAGCGAGAAGCGGCGCGTGTTGTGCCGGAAATTCCGCCGCCGCGGCGACTTCCTCGCGCGTCAGCGGCCCGACGATGAAGTCGGCGCCCTGTCGGGTGGCGAGCGTGAGCGCGTCCGCCACGCTCTGAGTCCCGGTGTCGTAAACGCGCACGCGCGGCCGCTCCTGCGGCCGGGTCTGGTAGTACGCGGTCAGAAAGCCATCGCGCACGCTGATCGCGGCGGCAGCGGCGCGGCCGGTGACCGGCAGCAGCAGCGCGATGTGCGGTGCGGCCTCCTCCGCCAGTCCGGCAGCGGCGCCCGGACCGCCGGCGGCGAGCGCCGCCCGCGAGAGCAGCTCCCGGTAACGCGCCGCCTGGGGACCGGAGCGCGGCTCGGGGAGCGCGCTCAGCTGCTGCCACGCCTCCTTGTTCTGCCCCCGCTCGAGGGCGAGCTCGATGCCCGAGAGCGAGCGCTCGGTCGACTGCTCGGCGCTGAGCGGCCCCTCGAGCATCGCCAGCACGCGCGCCGCATCCTCGCGCGCGTGCGCGGCGAGGTAGCCGCGCGCCGCGCGCAGAGCTAAGTCGTTGCGCTCGGCGCCGCTGTTCTGGGACGCGAGCTGCTCGTACACCCGCGCCGCGCCCGCGGCATCGCCGCCGCGCTCGAGAGTCTCGGCGCGCTCGACCGACGGCGGCAGGCCCGCGCGCTCGGTGAGGCTCGGGCAGCCGCTGAGGGCGAGCGCGAGGGCGGGAGCGAGTATCAGGCGGATCAGCGGGCGTGCCAGCAGCATCGGTTGATGGCCCTCTCGTCGGCGCGCAGGATGCGCTTACTGAACGGAGCCGCGGGATCAGGCGGCGTAAGGCGGGGATTATACGTGGCGAAGATGCGCGGGCGGCTCGAGGTCGTGGCGACGCCGATCGGCAACCTCGCGGACTTGAGCGCGCGGGCGCGGGAGGCGCTCGCGAGCGCCGACGTGATCGCGGCCGAGGACACCCGCCACACGCTGAATCTCCTGCGGGCCATCGGCGTCGCGAGGCCGCTCGTGTCGCTGCACGAGCACAACGAGTCGCAGCGCGTGCCCGAGCTCCTCGCGCGTCTCGAGGCGGGCGAAACGATCGCGCTCGTGAGCGATGCCGGCACGCCGCTCCTGTCGGATCCGGGTCTCGAGCTCGTGCAGCGCGCGGCGCGCGAGGGATTCGAGGTGCACGCCATTCCCGGGCCGTCGGCGATCGTGAGCGCGCTCGCGGTCGCGGGACTGCCGACCGGGCGCTTCTGCTTCGAGGGCTTCCTGCCCGCTCGCGAGCGCGAGCGGCGCGGCGCGCTCGCCGCCCTCGCGCACGAGCCGCGGACGCTCGTGTTCTTCGAGGCCCCTCACCGGATCGTGAAGACGCTCGAGGACATGGTGGCGGAATTCGGCGCCGGGCGCCTCGCTGCGGTGGCGCGCGAGCTCACCAAGGCGCACGAGACCGTCTATCGCGGCACCCTCGGCGAGCTGGCCTCCCGTGCGCGCACCGAAGAGAACTTCCGCCGCGGTGAGCTGACGCTGGTCGTGCACGGCGCGGCCGCGCCCGTCGCGGGCGATGTGGACGAGGGGGAGCTGCAACGCACCGTGACGCTCCTCGCGAAGGAGCTGCCGCCGGCGCGAGCCGCAGCGCTCGCCGCGCAGCTGACCGGGGCCACCCGCGCCGCAGCGTACGCGCTCGCCACCCGCGGCGCCTCCGGCCCGGGCGAGCGGGGCGCGACCGAGGACGAGGGCATGCCCTGATTCATCGCCGGGTTTTCGCATTGCCTTTTGTGACTAGTTATGGTCATATATAGTCATGAAGCAGGTGCGAATTGCGGAACTCAAGGCCCGCCTGAGCGAGTTCCTGCGCACCGTTCAGCGGGGTGAGACGCTCGCCGTCCTGGATCGCAATACCGCGATCGCGCACATCGTTCCGATCCGGGAACGCACGGCCCTGCGGATCCGAAAGCCCGCATCAGGCACGCCCGCGCCCAACAGGGTCCCCCTACCGAAGACGGCGCGACTCGACCTGGATATCGTCGGCTTGCTGCTCGAAGAGCGGCAGAGCCATCGATGATTGCCTATGTCGACTCATCCGTGTTGCTCCGCGTGGCCCTTGCGCAACCCAACGCGCTGCCGGAGTGGAGGCGGATTGACCGCGGCGTATCGAGCGCACTGATTACAACCGAGAGCCTGCGCACGCTCGATCGAGCGAGGCTACGCGCTCACCTTCCCGATACTGAGGTTGCGCTACGCCGTTCGACGATCCTGGCACTCGTCGATTCGCTCGAGCTCGTCGAGGTCGACGCCATCGTTCTTGATCGCGCTGCGCAACCCATGCCAACGGAATTGGGGACTCTGGATGCGATTCATCTCGCATCCGCACTGCTTTGGAGAGATGAGATGGGCATTGATCCACTCATGGCTACTCATGACGCCGCCCTGGGGCTGGCCGCGCAGGCTCATGGGTTCGCTGTCATGGGGGCCGATCGAGTGCAGGGATCGGCTACATGAAGAGCCACCCTCCTCACCCGTCGGCCCCCGCGCCAGGGCATTTGACTTCAGCGCGCGGGCCCGTATCGTGGCTCGCGAGAGTCGGCCGGGCAGTCGCTGCCTCCGCCAGCGATGGCGGGAGCGGAGGAAAGTCCGGGCTCCGGCGGATCGGGTGCCAGGTAACGCCTGGGGGGCGTGAGCCCACGGAAAGTGCAACAGAGAGCAGACCGCCCAAGTCCCTCGCGGGACCGGCAAGGGTGAAACGGTGCGGTAAGAGCGCACCGCGTCGGTGGCAACACGCGACGGCACGGTAAACCCCACCTGGAGCAAGGCCAAATAGGGAAGCCGCGCCGGTCCTTTAAAAGGGGCCGGCGCAGCGCTGATCCGCGCGCGCTTCCGGGTAGGCCGCTAGAGGTCCACGGTGACGGGGACCCCAGAGGAATGACCGCCCTCGACAGAACCCGGCTTACAGGCCGACTCTCTCTACGCGCTGGCGCGCGGGATCTACGAGGTTCGCGGCGGACGCGAACCTCGAACAGGTGGCTGGCGCGAGGACGCACCGGGGCCGCGCTCGCGCGCGTGTAGGACGGCTGACAGATCGAGCGCCGCAATGGTATAAGTGACCATATAGATGGTCAGGAGCGGTCATGACACGGATCAAGCTGGCCGATGCGAAAACTCAGCTCAGCAGGCTCGTCGAGCGAGCAGCAGCCGGCGATCAAGTGTGCATCACCCGGCGTGGCAAGCCGATGGCGAAACTCACGGCCATGGATTCGCCGCGTAAACGCATAGATCTGGGACGCCTCCGCGAACTTACGGCATCGATGCCAAGGCAGAAGCAGAGCGCGGGCGATTTTGTCCGCAAAATGCGCGATGAGGATCGGTATTGATCCGATATGTCGATACCTCGCTCCTCATTGCCGCATTGACCAATGAGGGCAGGACCGCAGCTGTGCAGGTTTGGCTGGCCAAGCAGCGTGCCGACACTCTGGCAATCAGCGGCTGGGTCGTGACCGAGTTCTCATCGGCACTATCGATCAAGTTACGAAGCCGGCAGATCGAGCTTGCCCATCGGGCAAGCGCACTGGCCGCGTTTGCGCAGCTGGTTGCCGACAGCTTCACCGTGTTACCCGTTCTCGGTGCGCACTTCCGAACCGCCAGCAAGTTTGCGGATCAGCATACGCTCGGCTTACGGGCAGGTGACGCGCTGCATCTGGCGATTGCGGGCGATCAGGGCGCGACACTTTGTAGTCTCGACAAGCGACTCGTGGAGGCCGGCTCCGCAATCGGCGTCAAAACACTCCTCCTCTGACGATCGAGGAGAGGCCCCGGTGCGCAGGAAAAAACCCCGCCAACAGGGCACGCCCGCCCTCATCGCACGTGAGCACGCGCGGCGACTGGTGGCGCTCGGCGGCACCGAGCCAGGGCTCAAGCCGATTCGCCGCAGGCGGGCCCGCCCGTCGCGAAGCTGAGCCGCCCGCGGCGCCTCACAGAGGGCCCGCGGCTACTTCACCACTTTCAGCTGCGGGCGGCGCGCACCGCGCTCCTCGGCCGGGGGCTCCGGCCCGAGGTCCTGCTCGGAGAACACCATCCCCTCCCCCGTCTCGCGCGCGTAGATGCCGAGCACCGCGTTCACCGGAAACCTCACGTGGTGGATCACGCCGGCGAAGCGCGCGTCGAACTCGATCGCGTGGTTCCCCAGCCGCAGGCGCTGAGTGGCTCCCTCGCTCAGGTTGAGCACGATCTTGCCGTCCTTGACGTAGGCGCGCGGCACGTCCGTGCTGTCGCGCCCGGCGTCGACGATCACGTGTGGAGTGTTGCCGCACTCGGTGATCCACTGATGCATGGCGCGCAGCAGATAGGGACGCTTGGGCAACGTCTTGCTCATGTGGTTCTAGAGCCGCATTTCCTGCTCGCGCTCCGACAGCCCCTCGCGAAACGCGGGGCGTGAGAACACCAGCTGTGCGTACTTCTCGATCGGCTGCGCCTGCGGCCCGAGCTCGATCTCGTAGTAAGGCAGCCGCCAGAGCACCGGCGCGATGGTGGCGTCGACCAGCGAGAACTCGTCCGACAGAAAGTACGGCTTCACCTTGAAGAGCTCGGTGCTCTGCACGATGGTGTCGCGCAGGATCTTCTTGAGCTTCACCGTCTGCTTCTTGTCCGGCTCAGAATCGATCTGGCGCGCGAGGCCGTACCAGTCGCGCTCGATGCGATAGAGCGCGAGGCGGAACTGCGCGCGGCTTACCGGGTCCACAGGCATCAGCGGCGGATGGGGGAAGCGCTCGTCGAGATACTCGATGATGACGCGCGAGTCGTACAGCACCAGGTCGCGGTCCACCAGCGTCGGCACGCTGTGGTAGGGGTTGAGATCGAGCAGATCCTCGGGAAAGCGCCCCGCCTCGACGCTCACGATGTCGATGCTGATGCCCTTCTCGGCCAGCACGATCCGTGTGCGATGACTCCACGGGTCGTTGGGCGCGGAAAACAGCGTCATGATGGATCGTCTGCTCGACAAGTTTCCGCTCCCGCGATCCGTCTCATGGAGGCGCCCCGCGGCCTGCGCCCAGGCGAGGATCAGTGGACATCCTTCCAGTACTCGCGTTTCACCAGCCAGGCGAGCCAGCTGAACACCAGCAGAAACAGCACCACCCATATGCCGAGAGCGCGGCGCGCCGTCTGCGTCGGCTCGCCGACGTAGTCGAGGAAGTTCACCGTGTCGCGCACGAAGCCGTCGTACTCCGCGGCGCCGAGACGCCCCGGTGCGATCTGCTCGAAGTGATCGAACACCTGCTCGTGAATTTCCGTGCCACCCTCGCCGTGCCGGACCACGTCGCGGAACACCGCGCGCTTGAGCCCCTCGAGCTCCGAGAGCACGTGCGGCATGGCGATGTTGGGCAAGCGCAGGTTGTTGGCGCCGGTTGGCCGGGTCGGGTCGACGTAGTAGGTTTTGAAGAGCTGATAGAGATAATCGCCGCCGCGTGCGCGCGCCATGAGCGCCAGATCGGGCGGCGTCTTGCCGAACCAGCTCTGCGCATCCGCCGCCGGCATGCTCGTCTGGATGTACTCGGTCGGCTGGTCACCGGGGGGCAATAGATCCGCCTGCAGCAGTCGCCCCGGAATCTCCAGGTCCTGCCCCAGGCGCGACCAGCGCTCGTACTTGAGCGAGTGGCACCCGAGGCAGTAACTCACGAAGTTGCGCGCGCCGCGCTGGAGCGAGGCCATGTCCGAGACCTCGTTGTCGGCACGCCAGCTCTCCCAGTCGGCGCCGGGCTTGCCGGCGCCTTCGGCACTCCCCGCCCCCTCCTCGGCCGCACCCACGCCAGGGGCGAGCGCCGCCGCCGTCAAGGCCGCCGCCAGCACAGCCGCTGCCCGCCCGGCGCGGGCGCCGGGTGCGAGCTCAGTGCGCATGGTAGGTCACCCTCTCGGGCACGGGCCTCACCGGATCGATGAGCGTGTAGAAGGGCATCAGCCAGAAGAAGGCGAAATAGAGCACCGCGAAAATGCGTGCCAGCACCACGTACGCGCCGGTCGCCGGCTGGAGCCCCAGGTACCCGAGCGCGACGAACGCAACGACGAAGAGCGCCAGCGCCGTGCGCGAGATCCAGCCCCGATAGCGCATGGACTTCACCGGCGAGCGGTCGAGCCACGGGAGGAAGAAGAACGACACGACGGCGAGCAGCATGAGGAGCGCCCCCATGCGCTGATCCGGCACCGCGCGCAGGAGCGCGTAGTAAGGAGTGAAGTACCACACCGGCGTGATGTGCTCGGGCGTGGAGATGGGATTGGCCGGCTCGAAATTCGGCGCCTCGAGGAACAGCCCGCCGAGGGTGGGCTTGAAGAACACCACCAGCGCGAACAGCACCAGGAATACGCCCACGCCGACGATGTCCTTCACCGTGTAGTAGGGATGAAAAGGAATGCCGTCGAGGGGCTTGCCGCCGGGGCCTAGTTTTGCCTTTATCTCGATGCCGTCGGGGTTATTCGAGCCGGTCTGGCGCAGCGCCACCAGATGCAGCATCACGAATAAGAGTAGAGCGAGCGGTATGGCCGCGACGTGCAGCGCAAAGAAGCGATTCAGGGTCGCATCGGCGATGCCGTAGTCGCCGCGGATCCACTCCACCAGGGGCTTCCCGATCCCGGGGATGGTGCCGAAGAGGTTGACGATGACCTGAGCCCCCCAGAAGGACATGTTGCCCCAGGGCAGCACGTAGCCCATGAAGGCCTCCGCCATGAGCGCGAGGTAGACCAGCATCCCGATGAGCCACAGGAGCTCCCGCGGCGCGCGGTACGAGCCGTAGAGGAGCGCCCTGAACATGTGCAGGTACACGACGATGAAGAACGCCGAGGCGCCGGTCGAGTGCAGGTAGCGGATGAGCCAGCCGTAGTCCACCTCGCGCATGATGTATTCGACGGAGTCGAACGAGGTGAGCTCGCCGGGCTTGTAGAACATGGTGAGGAAGATGCCGGTCACGAGCTGCATGACCAGCACCAGCAGCGCCAGCGACCCGAAGAAGTACCAGATGTTGAAGTTCTTCGGCGCGTAGTAGCCGATGAGCTGGCTCTCGATGAACTCGCCGATCGGCAGCCGCTTGTTGAGCCAGATCCACAGGCTCCCCCGGCCGGTTGCGTCAGCCCCCGGCAGGCGGGCCGGGGCGCCGGTCGCGGTCTTCACGCCCATCAGGCCACCCCCTTCTCGTCCGCCCCGATCACGAGCGTGTGCTCGTTCGGGTATTGATAGGGCGGCACCACGAGATTCGTCGAGGCGGGCGAGCCGGAGAACACCCGGCCGGCGAGGTCGAAGCGCGAGCCGTGGCACGGACAGAAGAAGCCGCCCGGCCAGCTGGGATACAGCTCGCCCGCGCCGAAGCGCTGCTTGGGCAGGCACCCCAGGTGCGTGCAGGTGCCGACCAGCACCAGGAACTCGGAGCTGCGCGAGCGCAGGGCGTTGTGCGCGTACGGGGGCTGGATCGAATTCTCGGAGTTCGGATCCTTGAGGAGTGCCTCGTGACCTGCGATCCGGGCGATCATTTCCTCAGTGCGCCGCACGACGTAGATCGGGGAGCGGCGCCAGACCGCGGTGGTCATCTGTCCCGGCTCGATCTTGCTCAGGTCGAGCGTGGCGGGTATGCCCTGGGCCCGCGCGCTCTCCGACGGGCTCCAGGATTCGATGAACGGAACGGTGGCGAACACAGCCCCGACCGTGCCGGTCGCGATCGTCGCCCGGGTGAGGAATTTGCGCCGGCTCAGGTCGACTTCATCCTCAGCGACGACTGCGTGCTCCGCCATCAACCACTCTCCCGCCTGACCCCGCGCTCGCTTGCCGTGCACCGCGCGCCCGCGCGGACGAGGAGCGCATGCGGCGCGATTTCGTACCTTGCGGGGGGCGGCGCATTATACACAAACGAACACCCCCCTCCGGCCGCACGAGAGCGGCGCGGATGAGTGAGGATGGTCGCCCTTTCGCGGGTTTTCCCGGAGCTCGAGCAATGCTGAAGCGCGCGGGGAGCGCATTGGTCTTCGTGGCCGGATCGGTGATCGGCGGGCTGGCGCTCGCCTTCCTGGTCGTCGCGCTGCGTCCGGATCTGATTCGCGCGACGCCACGCCCGCCCGAGCCCGCCACCCCGGCTGCCGAGCGTGCGCTGCCGGCGCCGCAGCGGGTCACGTATGCGGCCGCGGTGCAGCGCGCCGCGCCCGCCGTGGTCAACATCTACACCGCGCGGCTCGTGACCGAGCGGCTCGCCCCCTCGCTCGGAGAGCTGTTCGGGGAATACATGCCGCGCTACCGGCAGCGCATCGAGCGCAGCCTCGGCTCCGGGGTCATCGTGGACGAGAGCGGTCACATCGTCACGAATCACCATGTCATCGCCAACGCTGATTCGATCCGCGTGCAGCTCGAGGACGGGCGCGAGGCGGACGCGCGCATCGTGGGTCGGGATCCCGACACCGACCTCGCGGTGCTGAAGATCGACCTCACCCAGCTCCCGGTGGCGAGCTTCGGCCGGTCGGATCAGCTTCTGGTCGGGGACGTGGTGCTCGCGATCGGGAATCCGATCGGGCTGAGACATACCGTCACTCACGGGATCGTGAGCGCAACCAGCCGCCAGCAGCTCGGCATCGCGCCCCTCGAGGACTTCATCCAGACCGACGCCCCGATCAACTTCGGCAACTCGGGAGGCGCGCTGATCGACTCGAGCGGCGCGCTGGTGGGCATCAACACCGCCATCGTCGCCAAGAACCTCGGGGTCGAGGGCATCGGCTTCGCGATCCCCGTGAACATGGTGCGCGGGGTACTCTCCGAGATCATCGCCCACGGCCGGGTGATCCGCGGCTGGATCGGGATCGTCCCCCAGGACGTGCCGGAGGAGCAGGCGCGGCAGTTCGGGCTCCCGCAGCCGGGCGTTCTGATCGAGCAGCTGTACCTCGGCAGTCCCGCGCTGCAGGCGGGCCTGCGGCCCGGGGATCTGCTGCTCGCCATCGACGGGACTACTCCGGCGAACGCGCAGGATGCGCTTGTGCGCATCGCCAGGTGCAAGCCGGGCAGCAACATTGTGCTGCGCGGGCTGCGCGGCGGCCGCGTGTTCGAAGTGCGGGCGCAGGTGGGTGAGCGGCCGCGGAGCGGCTAACTCATGTCGCCCATGCTGTCCGTCGACCGCC
>Ga0209055_1001244_pt1 | contig 16974 bp, 16 predicted proteins | sample GraSoiAngelo_110_FD_185875 | JGI IMG/M metagenome (GOLD analysis project Ga0209055, IMG submission 185875) | Grasslands soil microbial communities from the Angelo Coastal Reserve, California, USA - 14_0903_12_30cm (SPAdes) (version 2) | ecosystem: Environmental > Terrestrial > Soil > Grasslands ... | reverse complement strand
GGGGCAGGGCATGCGTTGACGCCGCGCAACCACGAGGCGTGGCGAGTCGGTGTGAATCTTCTGGCATGTCCACGAGCGATTTCGCCACGAGGATCGCGGCAGCCCCATTTCTAGCGGACGAATGCACTATTGATCGGGTCGTGAGAACTGCCCTACCGTGGCGACGCTCGCCCACGGTGAGCAGTCATGACCGAGCTTCGGGCGCCACGTGTCCTCGTCGTCGACGACGAACGTCACGTCCGCTCAATGCTCTGTGATGCGCTGGCGCTGTGGGGCTGTCGGCCGGATGGGGCCGCCAGCGCGAGCGAGGGCCTGCAGCTGTTCGTGCAGGGCGGCTACGATCTGGTGATGACGGATTTCAGGATGCCGGGAGCCGATGGTCTGGAGCTGATCGAATCCGTGCGTGACCGCGATCCGTCCGTGGGCGTCATCATGTTCACGGCGTCAGCGGCGGGCCTGGAGCGGCAGCAGCAGCGCCTCGGCTTCACGCTCATCCGGAAGCCCGTCCACCTCACCGGGCTGGAGACTGCGGTGCGGGAGGCACTCGCCTCCCGCACTCCCTGATCAGCGGTCCCGCCGTTACACCTTGCGGTAGATCTCGCTGCCCGACTGCTTGAACTCTTCCGCCTTCTCGGTGAGGCCGCGGGCCGCGTACTCTCGCACTTCCTGCGTGATCTTCATCGAGCAGAACTTGGGCCCGCACATCGAGCAGAAGTGCGCGAGCTTCGCGCCCTCAGCCGGCAGCGTCTCGTCGTGGAACTCGCGCGCGGTCTCGGGGTCCATCGAGAGGTTGAACTGGTCCTCCCAGCGAAACTCGAAGCGCGCCTTGCTGAGCGCGTCGTCCCACTCGCGCGCCCGCGGGTGGCCCTTGGCGAGATCGGCGGCGTGGGCGGCGATCTTGTAGGCGATCACCCCGTCCTTCACGTCCTTGCGGTTGGGTAGGCCCAGGTGCTCCTTGGGCGTGACGTAGCAGAGCATGGCCGTGCCGAACCAGCCGATCATCGCGGCGCCGATGGCCGAGGTGATGTGGTCGTAGCCGGGCGCGACGTCGGTCGTCAGCGGGCCGAGCGTGTAGAAGGGCGCCTCGTGGCAGACGGCGAGCTGCCGGTCCATGTTCTCCTTGATCAGGTGCATCGGGACATGACCCGGGCCCTCGATCATCACCTGGGCGTCGTACTCCCACGCGATTCGAGTCAATTCACCGAGGGTATCGAGTTCAGCGAATTGAGCTTCATCATTCGCGTCCGCTTGACAACCAGGACGTAAGCCATCCCCGAGCGAGAACGCAACATCATATTCGGCCATGATCTCGCAGATCTCGCGGAAGTGGGTGTAGAGGAAGCTCTCCGTGTGATGGGACAGGCACCACTTCGCCATGATGGAGCCGCCGCGCGAGACGATGCCGGTCACACGCTTCGCGGTGAGCGGGATGTAGCGCAGGAGCACGCCGGCGTGGATCGTGAAGTAGTCGACGCCCTGCTCGGCCTGCTCGATCAGCGTGTCGCGATAGAGCTCCCAGGTGAGATCCTCGGCCTTGCCGCCGACCTTCTCGAGCGCCTGGTAGATCGGCACGGTGCCGATCGGCACCGGGGAGTTGCGCAGGATCCACTCGCGCGTCTCGTGGATGTTCTTGCCCGTCGAGAGATCCATCACGGTATCGGCGCCCCAGCGCGTCGCCCACGTCATCTTCTCGACTTCTTCCTCGATCGACGAGGCCACGGCCGAGTTGCCGATGTTGGCGTTGATCTTCACCAGGAAGCTGCGCCCGATGATCATCGGCTCGGTCTCGGGGTGGTTCACATTCGCGGGAAGGATGGCGCGGCCACGGGCGATCTCATCGCGGACCCGCTCGGGCGCGACGCCTTCACGCAACGCGACGAACTCCATCTCGGGCGTGACCTCGCCGCGCCGCGCGTAGTGCATCTGCGTGACCCGCCGGCCAGTCTTCGCGCGCAGCGGACGTCGCACGCTCGCGAAGCGGACTCCGCCGAGCGCCGGATCGCTCTCGCGATCGCGCCGGTAGAGCGACGACGGCCCCGACAGCTCATCCACATCGGCGCGCCCGAGGATCCAGGGCAGCCGCATGGGCGTCAGGCCCATCTTGATGTCGGTGTGGGCGTCGGGATCGGTGTAGGGACCGCTCGTGTCGTAGAGACGGATCGGTGGCTCGCCGCCCGACAGCGTGACCTCGCGCATGGCGACACGAATGTCGGGGCGGGTTCCGGTGACATGGATCTTGCGGCTGGCCGGCATGTTGGCCTCCCTTCGCTGGTATTAACCAGGTCAGGTTCTTGCGGTCGGCGGCAGCAGCCGCCCTCTCAGCCCGGTGCCCCGAGCTCCCGCGGTTGTCGTGACAGGATCGTAAGCTACGCCCGACGGACGGACTTGGCAAGTTGAGGGTCTCACCACGGGCTCAGCAAGCTTTCGTGCAGCGCCGCGCACCGTGGCTCACGTCCACCGCGCTGTCGGCAGGTAGCTCTCGCGCCACGCGTCGAGCATCAGGAGCGCCCACAGAATCTTCCGGTGATCCCTCTGGCCGGCCACGTGCTCGGCGACAAGTCTCTTCACGACGGTGGGATCGAAGAGGCCGACGCGCGCCACCCGGTCGGCGGCCAGACGCGTCTCCAGCACCCCGCGCAGCGGGCCACGCAGCCAGGGCCCGATCGGGACGCCAAAGCCTTGCTTGCGACGGAGGAGAATCGACACTGGCAAGACGCCCTGGAGCGCGCGCTTGAGAATGTGCTTCGTCGTCCAACCGCGGAGCTTGAGGCCGACCGGGATGCGGCAGGCCAGGTCGACGAGGTTGTGGTCCAGAAACGGCGCGCGGACCTCGAGCCCGCATGCCATGCTCGCGCGGTCGACGTTCACGAGGTTCTGATCGGCGAGATAAAACTTGCTGTGCTGGTAGATCAGCCGGTCGATCGGATTGCTCGTTCCCGATTCATCGACCACGCGCGGCAGGTCCTCGTGAGGATCGAAGCCCGCGCACGCCGCTCGGACTGCCGGCGAAAAGAGCCGGGACTGCTCCCACGCCAGAAGCCCGCCGAGGAGGAGCTGGGTACGCAGCTCGGCGGCGTGCGGAACGCCGCGGAAGAACTGCTTGAGCAGGAACTCGAGGCTTCCATATCGGGCCGACGGCCGGAGGCGGTTCACGGACCACGCAGCCAGCGCCTGGACCGACCGAGGCAGACGGCCGATCCAGCGCGCTGCGCGGTCGGCCAGGAACGTGGGATACCCGCAGAACAGCTCGTCGCCGCCGTCTCCGCTGAGCGCTACGCCAACCGAGCGGCGGGCGAAGCGTGACAGCGCGTACGTCGGCAGAAACGAGTTGTCGACCAGGGGCTCATCGAGCAGGCCGCCGACCTCCTCGATGAGGGCGAGCATATCGTGGGGCGAGAACACGGTTTCTTCGTGCTCGGCCCCGCAATGCTGCGCGATCAGCCGAGCGGACGACCGCTCATCGAAGGTTGCGTCGGGGAACCCGATCGTGAACGTCTTGAGGGGCCGTCGGCCGTTCGCACGCGCCGCGAGCGCGACGATCGCGCCGGAGTCGATTCCGCCGCTCAGGAATATGCCGAGCGGCACGTCGCTGATCATTCGCCGCCTCACCGATGCCTCGAGCTGCTGATACAGTCGATCCGCCCATTCCCTCTCGGAGACCGAGCCGTCCGGCCGGAAGTCGAGATCCCAGTAGCGCTGAACGGTCGGCTTGCCTCCGGGCGACACGGTCAGGAGCTGACCGGGCAAGAGCTTCTGGACGCCGGCGACGATCGAGGAGGGCGCCGGGACGTACTCGAAGGCGAGATAGCGCGAGAGGCTCTCGAGCGAGAGCACGGCCGGCACCGAGGGATGGGCAAGGAGAGCCCGCAGCTCGGAGCCGAAGACGAAGCCGTCGGACCCGGCGTAATAGTAGAGCGGCTTCTCGCCCATCCGATCGCGGGCCAGCACCAGCCGCCGAGCCGACGTGTCCCAGATCGCGAGCGCGAACATACCGTCGAAGTGGGCGACACAATCGTCGCCAAAGACCTCGTAGGCGTGCGCGATCACTTCGGTGTCCGAACGCGTGTGAAACCGGTGCCCGTGCTCCTCCAGCCGCTGCCGCAGCGCCGCGAAGTTGTAGATCTCGCCGTTCTGGATGACCTGGACCGAGCCGTCCTCGTTGGCGACCGGCTGCTGCCCGGTCTCGAGATCGATGATGCGCAGCCGCCGAGCCCCGAGCGCGATCTGGGCATCGACGTAGAACCCCTCGTCGTCTGGCCCTCGGTGGCGGAGCGAGTCCGTCATCCGTTGGAGCGTGCCGCGGGCCTCTCCGGCCTGTCCGTTCACGAAGAAACCGGCGATCCCGCACATCGGGGCTACCGGCTCACCGCGCTGAACCGTTCTCGTTGCGAGCACAGAGGTGGTCGGAGCAGGCCTCACGACGGGCAGCCCAGAGAACCCTATGACAGCCCGAGACCACCATCGCATTTCTCTATACGGCGCGACCGACCGCGCGGTCAAGGGCAGGCGGCCACTACTCGCCGGGAGCTTCGCCCCCTAGATCCTCGGCAATCTCGTAGCGAAGCAGGCGTGACTTCATCCACCGGACGACCAGGAGATCGACGAGCGCCACGAACACGCGGTTCATGATGCCGTACTTGGATCGTCCGAAGCGGCGCGGCCGATGGGCGACCGGCATTTCCATGACGCGATAGCCTTGCAGCCGGAGCAGTGTCGGGATGAACCGGTGAAACCCACGGTAGAGCGTCAATCCACGCAGGCACTCACGACGGAAGGCGCGAAAGGTACAGCCGCTGTCTTCGATGCTCTCGTCGCTCACCCAGTTACGAACGCGGTTGGCCACCCGCGAAGACACGCGCCTGACGAGGGAATCGCCATCCCCACGGTTCACTCGCTGGCCGCAGACCGCGTCCCACTGATCGAGCTGGGTGAGCAGGCGCGGGATGTCGGCAGGGTCGTTCTGCAGGTCGGCATCCATGGTCACGACCATCCGCCCACGCGCGGCCTTGAAGCCCGCGTCGGTGGCCGCCGTCTCGCCGGCGTTCGCCTTGAATCGGACGAGTCGGACACGAGCATCGCGCTCGCGGAGGCGACGGATGATCTCGGCGCTCCTGTCCTGGCTGCCGTCGTCGACGAAGACGATCTCGAACTCGATGCCCAATCCTTCGAGCACTGGGCAGAGCTCGGTCCACAGTGGCGGGAGATTCTGCTCCTCGTTGTACACCGGGATGACGACCGTGAGACTGACCACCAGGTTGCCCACTATACGCCGACACCCTCGAGGAACGGCGGGGCCGTGATCTCGCCCTACAGACGCGTGGTGTGGTCCTCGCGGCTGTCCCTACGAGGGAGAACCGTCGATGCCTGTGGTATTCCGACGATGAGCATGTCCCGGCCGCGTACCCTTATCCGGTCGAGCACACGGACCGCACTCGGCGCGGTTTTCTGGACAAATACCCAGCCCCGAGGCGCGTCGATGAGGACAACAGGATGTCGGGCTTCGAGGACGAAATCGTTGAATTCTTCCGGCGTACGCAATTGCAGGACCGGGCGCGCCACATAGAAGTCGAGCGCGTAGAACCTCCCTCCGAACACACGCAGCTCGGTGCCTCGAGCCTGGCGTTCGACCGCCGATGCCAGCTTGCGAAAATCGCCGTCGCGATTCGCCCACTCGACGTGCAGCCAGTTGGCGGACGTCAGGAGGATCACGCCTCCGGCGACGACCCCCCAGACCAGGAGCCCGTTTCGAGCCGCCCAGAGGCCCCAGACGATCGCCGCGACAATGACCAGAAGGCCGATGGCAATCGGAGCGACCTGCCCCCTGGCGCCATCGAGGAAGGCCAGGTCTTCGGCTCCGAACGTGGATGGACTCAAGATCGCGGTGAGACCTACGGCGCCGACCACCAGGGCGAATCCTGCGACGACCTGTGCGCTTCGGCTGCCGGGCGCCCTGAACGTATCCGCCCAATATGCGACGAGCAATGCCAGCGCCGGGTAGAGAGGCAGAAGGTATCGCGTCCGGAAGTTGTTCGAAGACAACACCACCAACAGGGCGATTGCCACCCACAGCACGACGAATCGGACGCCAGGGTGACGCCGCTCGCGCGCCGCACGCATCGCTACCAGCGGCAACACGATCGTCCACGGCAGGAACCTCAGCGCCGCGTCACCAACACGACTCGCCAGCTTCAGCACCTCCGGCCGGCCGACGTACCACTTGAGCCAGTCCTCCCACAGCACATCCTGCGTAAAACTGCTCGGCCCATAGCCGACGTACGGCACGAGCCAGACCAGGGTCAGCAGCACGAACGCGGCCACGCCGACGCGGTCCCAAAGACGCCCGACGCCAGCGGGGCCGTATTCGCTCCACAACCACGTGCCGCCGACCAGAAGCGGCAACACGCCCAGAGGGCCCTTGGCGAACACCGCCAAGGCGAGCGCGACGTAGAAGCCGGTAAGGGCCCGAGAAGCATTCGGGTCGCTCACCGCTCGCCAGAAGAGCCACCCGGCCGCCATCATGAAGCAGGCGACCAGCATGTCGGGAAGCAGTGCCTGGGTTTCGACAAAGAATCCGATGCTCGTCGCGAGCACCAGCCCCGCCCACAGCCCAGCGCGGGCGCTGAAGAGTTGCCGCCCGAGCAGGCACGTGAACCACACGGTACCCACGGCGGCGAGGGCAACCGGGATCTGGGCCGTGGTTTCGGTCAGGCCGCCCTGGACCTTCGCGAGAACGGCGATGGCCCACGGATAGAGCGGAGGCTTCTCGTGAAATACCCTTCCGCGAACCTGTGCGTTGAACCAGACGCCGCGTTCGAGCATGTCCCGAGCCAGGAGCGGGAAGCGTGCCTCGTCCGCCGCTTGAATGACGCGCTGGCCAAGCGTCGGCAGCACGAGCAAGGCGACCACGAGCACGGCGAGACACACGAAGCGGGCCGAGGTCGTTCGCCCTTCGGAACAATAGCGCCCGGCGGCGTGGTCCACCGCCAAGTGTTATGCCACAGGCGGCGCCGAAAGCAGGCGCCTTTTTCTTTTTCCTGCGCTGTGCCCTGGGGCCTCCAGAACGCCGCGGCGCCCCCCTTGCGCGTGTTCTGCGGTGGCATGCGAGGGTGAGAGTCGTGACCCGCGCGGAGCTCAGAAAAGGCCCAGATAGAAGGGGTGGAGGAGCCGCCGATCCAGACGAGCAAGCGCGCGGCTTCGCAACGCGGCCGCTGTCGCCTCCGTCTCTCCATACACAGCCGAAGTGACCTCTTGATATATAAGAGCAATAAAATATATTTTTAGTTCTTGACAGCGGCGACGGCGAGGTCCATCGTTCTCCTGTGGTATCGCTGTCGGCGCGCCGTCGAAGCGGGACGATCGATGGCGCGCCAGCTTCAGCATTGTGACGCCCGTCGCGAGGTGCAGTGAGGCTGCGCCTCTCTGGTGCATGGTCGGCTCTCCCGTAGAGCCGTCGCTCGCGTCAGCTCCTTGCTCCTCCCGTGCTGCATCGGGCCCTCGGCTGGCCCGCACCCTCTGCGCATGACCTGCGTGCCGAGGGGAGAGGACGACCGCCGTGACCCCTCGTACATCGCCCCTGGTCGCAATCTTCAACTCGCGTGACGAGGTGATCGAGGCCATTCGCTCGGCCCTCGAGAACGACGGCTTCGAGACGGTGACGGCCCGGCTGGCGGAGATCCAGAACGGGACGCTCGACCTGGTGGCGTTCATCAAGGTGCACGCCCCGGACGTCATCGTGTACGACCTGCCCCGCCCCTATGAGGCCCACTGGAACTTCCTCCGATTGATGAAGGAAACGACCTCTCTGAAGGACAGATTGTGGATCCTGACCACGACGGACAAGGAGGCGCTCGAGGCCGCGGTGGGAGCCTCCGATGTCGTCGAGATCATCGTCGGACAGCCGTACGGCGCCGACGATGTCGTCGAGGCGGTGCACGTCGCGCTCGGGACCCGAGTTCCCGAGAAGAGTCAGGGGTGACCGATGCAGACTTCCGCGTTGCGGCTCGCTGATGGACCCCGTCTCGATGGCGTCCGGGTACTGGTGGTTAACGACATGCGGTCCGTACGGCAGGTGGTGACCGACATCCTGGAGTGTGCTGGCGCGACGGTCACCGCAGTCGATTCCGCCGAAGACGCGCTGGAAGTGCTGCAACTCGAGCGTCCGAACGTGCTCCTCAGCGACCTCTCGATGCCGGAGGGGAAGGACGGCTACTGGCTGATCGGGCAGGTTCGCGCGCTACCGCCGGAGCGCGGTGGCACCACCCCCGCCGCCGCCCTCACCGGCTACACCGGCCCCGAACACCGCGCGAGCGTGCTGCGAGCGGGGTTCCAGTACCACGTGGAGATGCCCGTCGGCATCCTGGAATTGACCGGCGTCGTGGCGATCTTGGCGTTGAAGGAGTAAGCCCGGGTATTCCATGACTTCGGTCAGCGACCCACGAGGGACGCGACTGTTCGGGCGAGGTTGAACGGATCAACCGGCTTCGTTAGAAACGCCTCGAAGCCAAGGTCGATCACTTGTTCGGCTCAGATCGGCTGTGACTTGGTCCCACGCTTCGCCCGGCGGCGCCTCCGTGTTCTAGTTACGTGGTATTTTTAACGTCTTCCTGGAACCGGATCCCCTGAAGATTCGAAGGGCTACGGTAGACCGGAGGCGCTCGATTGGTTGAGCTCCGCGTTGGGGACCACGTGATTCGGAGTCACCGCCTGTTCAAGACTCGCGGGACCGTGGTGCGGGTCGCGGCGCAGCGCCGGGGAGCGGCGCGGCAGGTGTGGGTCAAGTGGGACCACCCCGACACGCTCCCCAACCCGAGCCTTGAGAGCGCGGACAGCCTCAAGGCGATCAAGGGCACGAGTTCGCCGGCCTAGCCGCAGCGAGCGCGATCGCGGCCGCGGTTCTCCGGCGCTCCGCGCGCGAGAGCGGAGGAGCTATACCTTGCGGACGTTCGCAGCCTGCAGCCCCTTCGGGCCGCGGGTGACTTCGAACTCGACCCGATCACCTTCAGCAAGGCTCTTGAAGCCTTGCGCCTGGACGGCGGAGTAGTGCACGAACACGTCCTCGCCGCCCTCTTGCGTGATGAAGCCGAAGCCCTTCGCGTCGTTGAACCACTTCACTGTTCCTGTTGCCATGACTGAAACCTTCCTCCGGGGTATTGCCCCTTGTTGCCCCCGCCGTGATGGCGGTGTCATCCGCCGACATTGGCGGACAAACAAAACGCCGCGCGAACTGGATCTCGCACGGCGGCTAGCTCAAACCTCGAAGCACGCGACCGAAGCTGCCCAAAACTATTGGCAATATGACAAATCCCGGTTGCACCGTCAACTCGATTCGTGCCCCGCGCGGAGGATCCCGACCGCCATGGTCGTGCGGCCTAGCGGCCCCGACGCCAGCTAGCGATTCCAGTATCTGGAATAGAAGGGCTTCGTTTGCGACAAGCCCGTGGTAAGCCGTCAGGGGCGCGAACCCTGGACCCCGTGATTAAAAGTAGCGCCAGTCCACGTACTCAGGACACCCAAGAGGAACCAGGAGCAACAACCTAGACAACTTCCGGGCGCCGATCATCGTCCTGGGTGCTCCCGTAGCTAGCCGCTGCCCGGTGCACAGGCCGTTTAAATCAGGGGGATAATGCCGCCCCCCTTTTTCGTTCAGCCACCCCGTAGAGTTCTCACCACCCGTGGTTGAGTATCCTTGCAGACCACGGTACTTGTCTCGGCTAGCCGCCTTCGCCTTCCGCGATTACTTCTTGACGAGAAGTGCGAGCCCGTCGGCGCATGCTCGGGCTACCGCGGGGCTGGCCTTTTCTTGACCGGGCATCTTGTCCCAGCCGCCCTTCTCGATGTATTCGGCTCTTGTCCAGGTGCTGACTTGGCCGAACTCCTTCAGTCTCTGATCGTGATTGGGTTGGTTCACGAACTGGGCGACGCAGATCGCCGCCTGACTCGACACGACCGCTTTGTCGGTCATCTCGTGGGTCGTGCCGGCGGTCGTCCAGCCACCCCACCCGAAGCCGACAATCATTGCGAGCACGGCCCCACCAATCAGACCCCAGACTCCGTACTTAATGTTCGCGGCGCGTTCTGGTTTCATTGCGGAACCTCCCTTGAGCTGCTCGAAATGCTATCGCTGTCGACGCCCGAGCGATCTTGGACGCGCGTGGCTGCCGGGGTCTCTATTGGACCTTCGTTCACGTCGGTGCTCCCGCGCGCGAACAACGGCTCTACGCGAGAGCCGCGCATGCCAGCGCGAGAGGCGCAGCCTCACTGCACCTCGCGACCTGGCCGTCACGACGTTGAAGCAGACGCGCCGTCGGTTGTTCCGCTCCGACAGCGCGCGACAGCCTGGTACTGCAGCAAGACTGTGGACCTAGAGGTGGCGTTTGTCAAGGCATAAAATATAATTTATGGTTCTTATATAAAGTGTATCCGTACCGGTGGACGCGGAGTCAGGGATGCTGCCACGCGCGGTCGCTCACTGGATCACTTGATCGGTCCGCAACAGCAGCGACGGCGGGATGGTCAGGCCGAGCGCCTTGGCTGTCTTGAGGTTGATCACCAGCTCGAACTTGGTTGGCTGTTCGATAGGAAGGTCGGCGGGCTGCGTGGCAAAGAATTTGGCAAAGTGGACCGGGTTCTACCAGCGTACGTCCGCGAAGAAGGTCGTCGTGGCTCAAGCCAGATCACGCCCCCGCGCCCCATAAGGTCCCTGAACGGTGACGTCGCTCGGACGAGGGGTTTGCTGCGCGTAAGCAGGCCCACGATCACGGGTGAACCCGTACTCGACCGTGCCACGCCAGCACTCTGCCAGGCAACCACCGTCGCCGCGCGTCCTCGTGACCGGCCTACCGGACGCGCGTGCCGGGCATGTCCTCACCGATGAGTCACTCGTCTTATTGCATCTTCCTTTGGGCCTCGGCTAACCTCATGGTCCATAAATAGTGGAGGAGGGTTCACGACTTCCTTTCTTCTTGTCGCGCTATCGCTTATTTTCATCGCAGCACCGGCACTGGCTCAGCCGGGCGGCCTCCCCGCAGTGAACGCCCAGATCGATGCGCTCCAAGCGCAGAACACAGCCCTACAACAGCAGATCTCGAATCTACAGACCGCAACGTCCAGCCTCCAAAGACAGATCAACAACATCACGGCGGCCATCGCGGACGATGGCACCGCGCAGGCGCTGGCTGGAACGTGGGCTGGTTCGGCGAACTCGGTGCAATTCCGCAGAGCGGTCAGGTCCACCTCTCCGGGCTCGCCGCTCGACTTCGAACAGTTTTTTTCCTTTTCCCCGCAGGCCCGGGTGGGCAACCCAACGGCCCGGCGGCGGGCTTCACTGTAGTCCAGCCGCAGAACCTCCAACCCATGACGGTTCAAGTGAACCCGGAGATGTGGCTTGCCAGGGGCGATGCGTTAGTGCCCGCCACGTTCACGATCACGCGCGATGGCATGAAACTCGGGGGCAACGGAACTGGATCTCCGCAAGGCGATCCCCCTGTCTCCTTTGATCTGTCCGGAGCTGTCCTTTCCAACAACTTTTTCCTCCTGAAGCTGCGCGTGCCGGCCACCGGTAACTGTGCAGTCAACGGAGTCATGATTCTTCAGGGAGTCGGGTCCCTTAATCCCGTTACTAGAACGGGCATGACCTTCACTGGGTCCGCGCTCGAGGGGGACTGCACGCATATGGTTGTCAGAGCGGGTCTGACGAAACAGCCATAAACCGTCCCTGCTCCAGCTCCGTACTCGCCTTCAGAGGGCTACGGACGTCGGCCTTGCCAGGCAACGTCGACCGTCGCCGCGCCCTCCTCGTGGCGCGCCTGAAGAGCCGTGCGCCCGGAGCTCGACCTGACAGCCTTCCGTGGGCAACCCGGTCGTCGGCCGATTGGACACGCGTGCCGTCGGGCTGGCCGTGCTCGTCATGGCGATCCTGGGCGCGTCGTACACGATGGTCAAGCTCGGGCTGCGCGATCTCCCGGTGTTCGGCTCGCTCACGCTTCGGATGCTGCTGGCCACGATCGTCCTCGTCGCCTACGTAGGGTGGCGCAAGCTCCCATTGATCTACCGGGGACGTGCGGCGTGGTTCATCGCCGCCCAGACGGCGGCGTTCGTCTTGAACCAGGCCCTGCTCTACCTCGGACTCACGATGACGACGGCCGGGCGCGCGGCCATCCTCTTCAACGTGCAGCCGTTCTTCACATTGCTTCTCCTGCCGCGCTTCGTGCCATCCGAACGGCTGACCGTCCGGCGCTCGGCCGGGACCGCCTTCGCGTTGATCGGCGTCGTGCTGGTGCTGATCGAGCGCGGGACGGCGGGCGGGGCGTTGCTCGGAGACCTCCTCGTCCTGCTCGGCGCGCTGGCCTGGAGCGCCAACACCATCATGAACAAGACGATGCCGCGCGAGCTCCACACCGTCTCCGTCATCGCCTGGAACGTCGCCGGCGCGGTCCCGGTGATGGGCCTCCTGACGCTTCTGCTCGAACCGCGCGCGACCTGGCACTTCACGGCCGCCGCGGTCGCGAGCGTCATCTACCTCGGCGTCGTGGCGGCCGCTGCCGGCTTCGTCCTCTTCGTCTGGCTCATCCGCACGTACTCGGCCGCCCGAGTGAACATGTTCGTCTTTCTGTCGCCGGTGTTCGGGCTGGTGATCGCCTGGCTGGTGCTCGGCGAACCGATCAGCCTGCTCCAGGCCGTGGGCGCCCTCGCGGTGGCGGCCGGCATCGGGGTCGTGAACAGCGGGGCCTGACACAGCGATGCCGTCCGCGACATACTGATGTCATGGACGAGTGCTGCGACTTCCGATTCGACATTCCGGAACGCCAGCGGCGGATGTTGACGATCGTTCTGTGGATCAACGCCGTCATGTTCGTCGTCGAGCTCGTCGCCGGGCTGGCCAGCCATTCCACGGCGCTCCTTGCCGATTCGGTGGACATGCTCGGCGACGCCATCGTCTACGGCTTCAGCCTCTACGTCGTCGGTCGGGGAACCGCCTGGCAGGCGCGGGCCGCGCTCCTGAAGGGCGGCATCATGGCGGCGTTCGGCGCCGGCGTGCTGGCCGAGGTGGTCGTCAAGATCGCTCGCGGACTCGTACCGTCCCCGGACCTCATGATCGGCATCGGGTGTCTCGCCTTCGCGGCGAACGGTGCCGTCCTGATCTTCCTGTGGCGTCACCGCGGTGACGACATCAACATGCGCTCGGCCTGGCTGTGTTCGCGGAACGACGTGATCGCCAATGCGAGCGTCCTCCTGGCGGCCGGCGGCGTCGCGCTCACCGGGTCCGCGTGGCCGGACATTCTCGTCGGCCTGGCGATCGCCCTGATGTTCGGAACATCCGCGGTCCAGGTCCTCCGCGACGCGCGGCACCAGTCGAGCCAGACAAACGCCGCTCGCGCCCGCTGGAAGCAGTCCTAACCCGCTAGAGCCGTAGGTGCCCCAAGCGCTAGGGGCTTCGTAACCTTCGCAGGCTTCGCCAGCTTCTCACGCGCTTTGCTCGCTGCCGGACGCTTCCGGCGCTCTCGCGATGAGCGGTCAGCCTATGACGCGCGGGCTAGGATCAGCACGCCAGCGGCGACGAGGACCACGCCCGCAAGACGGCCGATCAAATCGCCGCGCGGCACGACCTTCTCTACCAAAATGGCCACCGCGATGAAGGCGACCCAGAGGAGGTTCATGACGCCTGCCACGAACAGCAGCGCCATGACTGCCCAGCAGCACCCAAGGCAGTAGAGGCCGTGGCGCAGGCCCATCACGAAAGCCCCGCAGCGGCCCTCGCGCCAGCCGATCATCAAGAAGGAGAGCGGTGAGCGGCAGGTGGCGAGGCACGCGCGTTTGAGCGGCGTCCACTGGAACACGCCGGCAGCAACGAGCAGTCCGCCGGCGAGCAGCGGGCTCGTGGCCGCCATCGCAGACGATAGCATCGCCGCGGAGTGGAGGCCGGCTTGCGCGAGCGCCGCGACAACACTGTAGATCGTCCAGACCACGAGGTAGCCAAGGACAAAGATCGCCGTCGGTACCGCCGGGCGACCTTCCGCTGTGCGGCGCCGGTGGATGGTCGAGAACATGAGGATCATCGGCGCGGCGGTGGGCGTCATCATGGCGATCATCATCACGCCCCACATGACGACGAGCACGCCGACCTCGACCCAGGCCCAGCGATGCAACGCGGGCATGGCTATGGTCATGCCCGGCATCGTCGGCATGTCGAGCATCGCCATGTCCGACATCGCGGAGGCCAGGTGAAGGAGATAGAGCCAGGCGGCGATGGTGAGCGCTGCCAGTGCCGCGCCGACGATGACACGGTCGCGACGGAGCAGAGCTTCGAACGCCGCCTCGCTCATCGCGCGCGTGCCCGCCGCCTCAGGCGGCGTTCGACCAGTCGTACTGGTAGTAGATCCAGTTCGTCTTATTGAATTCGACCGAGAGGCCGGCGGCCGACGCCCGGAACGAGCCCTGCCCTGCCTCGCCCTTCTTCCAGATGAAGCCAGTGGGCAAATCGACGTTGACGATGTGGTCCTCGCCCGTGACCGGGTTCTTCAAAGCATCACCGCGGCCCTCGCCCACGCCGTCGATGCGAAACGTGCTCTTGCGCCCGCTGCCCTCGATGGTGATCTTCTTTTTCAGGAGTCCGACGACCTGGAAGGTCGGTCCGAGCAGCTCCCACGGCATCCCACCGAGCTGCCCTGTGAAGATCTGGGAGAGCGCCTCGACCTGCTTGTCGGTGGTGGCGGGGTCGACGATGAAGGCGGCCTTGCCGTGGCCCTCGTGAATCGCCTTGGGCCACACGAAGATCCCGGCGCCCGTCACGCCGGCGAGGTCGGTGTCGCCGCAGCGCCCCCTCGTCACCGTGAAGCCGACGAGCGCGCGGCAGCTGCCGTCCTTCGAATTCGGGAAGCCGCCGAAGTTGCAGCCACAGCCGAAGTCGCAGTTGCAGAACTCGTAACCCTGCCCGCTCATTTGCCAACGGGTCTTCGTCGCGGTCGCCATGGGTACCTCCGGTGAACAGCTTCGAAGGACGCGGCCGAGCCTAGCGAGCTTGGGGCGGATGGTCAAGCGCCCGCGACGAGACTCAGGTGGTACGATGCCCGCGACCGTCGACAGCTGGAGGATGCGCATGGCGGAGCCGTGGACAATCAAGGGCGAGTATCTCGAGAACTGCAACTGCGAGGTCCTCTGCCCGTGCTTGCTCGGCCCGCGAAACGCCCGGGGCGGGGCCATGGCGCGGCCGACGGAAGGGACGTGCGACGTCCCGGTGGTGTTCGCGGTCGAGCGCGGGCGGTTCGGCACCGTCGCCCTCGACGGAACGCACGCGGCTCTCGTGGTCCACACGCCGGGGCCGATGGGCGAGGGCAACTGGACGGCCGGAGTCTACGTCGACGAGCGGGCGACGGCCGACCAGCGGCGAGCGCTCGAATCGATCTTCGCGGGCCGTGCTGGTGGCGTGATGGCGAACATCGCCGCGCTCGTCACGACGTGGCTTCCGACGCGTACCGTCGCCATTCACTTCGCCAAGCAGGGACGGAAGCGCTCGGCGCGGATCCCCGGCGTGCTCGACGTCGAGATCGAGGGGATCGAGGGCCGTGACGGCTCGGAGGTCTGGATCGACAAGGTGAGGCACTTCGTGTCGAGCCGCCTCGCCGCCGCCCGGGCCACGCGTTCGACGTACACGGACCACGGCTTCGACTGGAGCAACGTCGGCCGCAACGGCCATTACTCCGCGTTCGACTGGAGCGGCGGGTGAGCCGAGCCGCTTCCATGGCGTCGTTGTAGCTCGCCTGGTCCCTTCAGCAGGATGCTGCCCGGCTCGCTCGCGTCGTAGAGCAGCAGGCGAGGCAAGGTCAAGAGCCCTATCGAGTCTTCGCGGCCTCGGCTCGCAGGAAGAAACTGCCTTCGGTCACGACCTTGTCGCCTGGCGTGAGCCCCTCGAGCACCTGGACGAACTCTGCCGACCGAGCTCCGAGCTTTACTCGACGCTCGACGAACTTGCCCTCGTCGCTGTCCGCCGGCACGTAGACGACCGAGCGGTCGCCGATCGTCTGCACAGCCGCGCGGGGCACGACGGTCACGTGCTCCGTCGCGTTCGTTTGAAAAGCCACGGTGACGAACATTCCGAGCCGCAGGTCGCCACTCCGATTGGATACCTCGACGCGGACCTTGGCCGTTCGCGTGCCCGGATCGACTCGCGGGTCGATGTACGCGACGCGGCCTTGCATCTTGCCGTCGGGTGCCGACGGCACTGTGACCGTGGCCTGGGATCCGACGCGAACGCGCGGGAAATCCCTCTCGTAGAGATCGCCGATGATCCACACCGTCCCGAGGTCGGTGACGACGAAGAGCTCCTGGCCGCTATTGACGACCTGCCCGGGGTTCACGCTGCGCGTGATGACGAGGCCGTCGGCGGGTGACGGCACCGTCACCTCGGATACGACCTGCGCGGCGTTCTGAAGGCGGTCCAAACGGTCAGAAGACAAGCCGAGCAGGAGCAGGCGCTGCCGGGCCGCGGCGACCTCGGTCTCGTGGCCAGTGTGGAGGGCGGTCACCTCTTCGAGCTCCTGCCGACTCGCCGAGCCGAGCGCAACCAGCTTCTGTGTCCGCTCGAGCTTCTGGTGGTCCGCCTCCAGCATGGCGCGCATCGAGACGTACTTCATCTGGGCGTCGGCGAGATCCGAGCTGACGATGACCGCCAGCGGCTCGCCGCGGCGCACCGCGGCGCCGAGCTCGACCGAGACATCGCGTACGATTCCGGCGACGAGCGCGTTGACCTTCGTGTCGCGGTAGGCGTTCGACGTGACCGTGGCAGGAACCGCGAGTACTGCCGTTGCCGCTCCACTCTTGACCTCGGCGATCTTGATGCCCGAGCGCGCGATCGCATCGAGGGTGAGCGAAATCTCCAGCGCCTCCTCACCTTTGCCAGCACTTTCTGTCGCACCCGCCGCTGACGAGGCCGCTCGAGCCTGTGGAGCCTGCGCCTTGGCCGAATCTCCGCGACTTCGA
>Ga0209055_1001241_pt1 | contig 16997 bp, 18 predicted proteins | sample GraSoiAngelo_110_FD_185875 | JGI IMG/M metagenome (GOLD analysis project Ga0209055, IMG submission 185875) | Grasslands soil microbial communities from the Angelo Coastal Reserve, California, USA - 14_0903_12_30cm (SPAdes) (version 2) | ecosystem: Environmental > Terrestrial > Soil > Grasslands ... | reverse complement strand
CAGCACGACCGAGGTCGACGGGCGGGTCTCGCGCCTGCACTTCGAGTATACGATTGAGACCGTGGACGGAGTACGCCACGCGAGCGAGGTTCATGAACTCGGTCTCCTCACGGTCGAGGAGATGCTGTCAGCGTTCAAAGCGGCAGGTTTGTCGGCACAGCATGAACCTTCCGGACTCGCGGGACGTGGCCTATACATCGCCCGGATTGCACCGGGTGGTTCCAACGTCTGATGGAGCGCCGCTTCGGCCTGATCCACGCCACGGCGCTCAACATGACGAACATGATCGGGATCGGACCGTTCATCACGATCCCGCTCCTCATGTCCGCGCTGGGCGGCCCGCAAGCGATGCTCGGCTGGCTCGTCGCGCTGGTGGTGGTGCTGTGCGACGGTATGGTGTGGAGCGAGCTCGGGGCGGCGCTGCCGGGATCCGGCGGATCGTTCGGGTATCTGCGCCGGGGCTATGGCGCGGAGAGCGTCGGCCGGCTGATGGGCTTTCTCTTCGTCTGGCAGTTTGTGCTCAGCGGCCCCCTCGAGATCGCGTCCGGCTACATCGGCTTCTCGCAGTACTTTGGCTACCTCTGGAAGGGGATTACGGCGCGCCAGACGATGCTGGTCGTGACGGTCATCGGGCTCGCCAACTTGGCGCTCCTCTACCGGCGGATCACGTCGATCGCGACCATTACCGTGGCGCTCTGGATCGGCACGATCGTCACCGTCATCGTGGTCGTCGTCACCGGTGCGCGGCACTTCGACCCCAGGGTCGCCTTCGACTTTCCGCCGGGCGCGTTCCACTTCTCATTGGGGTTCCTGCTGGGGCTCGGCGCTGCATCGCGCATCGGCGTCTACGACTACCTCGGCTACTACGATGTCTGCTATATCGGCGACGAGGTCGAGAATCCCGGGCGAGTGATTCCACGATCGATCATTATCAGCACCATCGCGGTCGCGGTGATCTACCTCGCGATCAATCTCTCGATCATCGGCGTCGTCCCGTGGCGCGACTTCGTCCCAGCGGCGGCACGCCCGCAGTCGAACTTCGTCGTTTCGGTGTTCATGGAGCGGATCTACGGTCCGGGCGTCGCGACGATCTTCACAGCGATGATCCTCTGGACCGCGTTTGGCTCGGTCTTCGCCCTGTTGCTGGGATACTCGCGCGTGCCGTATGCGGCGGCGAAGGATGGCTACTTCTTCAAAGTGTTCGCGCGCCTCCATCCGTCCCAGGGATTCCCATACGTCTCGCTCGTCGTGCTTGGCGTCCTCTCGATCCTCGCCGGGTTTGTGTCGCTCGGCATGGTCATCGACGCGTTGATCACGACGCGCATTCTCGTGCAATTCATCGGGCAGATCGGCGCGGTGACGTTGCTGCGCCGGCGGGCGCCGGAGCTGCCGAGGCCGTATCGGATGTGGCTCTATCCAGTGCCGAGCCTCGTCGCCCTGCTGGGATGGATCTTCATCTTCGCCACGACGCCGGCCACGGTGGTCGCGTTCGGGCTGGGCGCGCTGCTGCTGGGTGTCGTGTGTTTCGGCGCGTGGTCGTGGAAGGGGCGAACGTGGCCGTTCGCGGCACGACGCCTGGCGGCATGACTTGCGATGTAGCGCGGGTGGCCCGCAGCTTACGCCAACCCTTTCTGGGTGTGGGGCTCCTCCATGAAAGCCTACCTCATCACCACCGGCATCCTGTTCGCCGTGATCACCGTCGCTCACGTCTGGGAGGTCGTCGATCGGCGACAGCTCTTCGCCAGCGATGCGCTCATTCTGGCGGTGAGCGTCGGGCTCAGCGTCTGGGCGTGGCGCCTGGTGCGAAGAGTTGCCACCTAGCCGGGACGGCCGGCGTCTCAGACCATGCCGACCGGTGCGGCGCGGAACGCCCGGTCCGCGGCAACCCCGAGCCAGACGAAGAGCGCCAACACGAGGAGCTGCGTGATTGCGAATGGCGGCTCGGACTGGGTGGGCGCGGACACGATCAAGGCGGGCAGCCGTCGGAACAGTTGCACGACGAGGACGAACGTGTTGAGGTAGGTGGCGAGCACCACGCCGGCGGCGTAGATGCGGCGCCACGCCCCCGCGAAGTGTTTGACGTATTGGGCGACGACGACGGCCGCCAGGACCACGAGCGACACGATCCCCACGATGTGTGATGGCAGCAGGGTGACGAACGGGAACCCGAAGCCGGTCACGCTCGTCAAGATCGTGGTAACCAGGAAGACGAGGGCCCAACGGCCGAGCCGTTTGCCGCCCGCGAGCCCTCCCGCGACGACGAGACCGGCGAAGATCCCGATCAGGCTCAACACCACGTGGATCAGGGTGAACTTCGTGATGCCGAAGATCATGGCGGTGTCCTGGTGGGAGGGGACGGCGCTCGTGGACCGATCTAACGTACGCGCCGCCTTCCGTTCTCGCGAACGGCCCGTAGCTTAAATCCATGCGTCTCTTCAGCGTCGTCGCGATCGCCGGCCTCCTCGTCGCCTGCGGACGCCCGATCGACGTGCGCGGTCTGTACGTCAACGACGATGGAGCGGGGGCCCTCGTCCCCTGCGACCAGCCCAAGACGTTGTTCACCGTCACTGATTCGGGACTGGCGACGCGCTACCGGCGGGAAGCCACCAAGCCCAACGAACCGCTCTTCGTTCACCTGCGTGGCGTCCGGGCAGACTCGGGAAGCATATATGGCGGGAGGCACTACTTGCGGGTCCGACAGATTCTCGAGGTGCGGGCGCGCGGGGCAGGGGAGTGCCCGAATGTCTCGAGCTCGGTCTCGTCGGTGCTTCGCTGATCCCTGCCGGGCCGCGGCCGGCTCATCCAAGAAGCGAATCCATGATCGACGTGCGACCCATCGTGCTCGAGGGAGGCGGCATCCGTCTCGAGCCGCTGACTGAACAGCACCACGACGCGCTCGCGGCCGCGGCGGCCGATGGCCGCCTGTGGGAGCTGTGGTTCATCGCCGTCCCTCCGCCTGAGGGCATGCGTACCTACGTGGCCGACGCGCTCCAGGGGCAGCGCGACGGTCACATGCTCCCCTGGGCCGTGCGCGACCTGGCGAGTGGCACCATCATCGGTTCAACGCGCTATCACGACATCATACGCAGCATCGATCGTGTGGAGGTCGGGTACACCTGGTATGCGCAGAGCCGGCAGCGGACGCACGTCAACACGACCTGCAAGCTGCTGCTACTACGGCACGCGTTTGAGGTGCTCGGGTGCAAGGTCGTGGGCCTGCGGACGGATAACTTCAACTTTCGTTCGCAGCGGGCCATCGCAGCACTGGGGGCGAAGCAGGACGGCGTGATTCGGCACTACGGCCTGCGGCGTGACGGCACGGTGCGGGACGTAGTGATGTACAGCATCCTGGCCGCGGAGTGGCCGGACGTACGGCGGCACCTCGAATTGCGGCTCGCGCGCCACGCGGCTGCCGAGGCGCCGTGACGCGTGCAACACGACACCGGAATCAACGCCGTCGCGCACGCGATCCAGCTCGCCGTCGCGCCTGTTTTCCTGCTCTCCGGCATCGGCGCGATGTTGGCGGTGCTCACCAACCGCTTGTCGCGCATCATCGATCGCGGCCGGGCGCTCGACAGCCCAGGGGCGACCCGCTCCCCCGATGCGGCTGCGTCCGTTCGCGCCGAGCTCATCGCCCTCTCGCGGCGCGCGCGGCTCATCAGTCACGCCATCACGTTCTGCACGGTTACCGCACTCTTGGTGTGCGCGGTCATCGCCACGTTGTTCGTCGGTGCATTTGGGGGCTTTGACGCCTCGGTGCCCGTCGCGCTCCTGTTTGTCGCCGCGATGGTCGCTTTTTTCGCCGGCTTGCTGTCGTTCCTCCGGGAGATCTTCATTGCCACGGCCAATCTCCGCATCGGCCCTCACTAGGTAGACAGCGCGTGCGGGCGGACCGGGAAGACCCGACAGATCTGGTCGTCGTGTTTCAGACGGGCGACACGGTGGCGCTCACCCTGGCGAAAGCGGCGCTTGAGGCCGAGGGGATCCCGTTCGTCACGCAAGGCGAAGGCGTGCAGGACTTGATCGGGGTCGGCCGATTGCCGGGCGGTTTCAATCTCGCCGCGGGTCCCATCCGGATTCATGTGGAGCGACAGGACGCCGCGCGGGCACGGGAACTCCTGGCCGGGATCGAGCCCCGCTGACGTTCAGCTCTTGATAGTCTTCGTGGCCTCGTCCCACGACACGATGGTCTTGCGGAAGTACGACTCGTTCGCCATGTGGCACGCCAGCGCGGCGTGGTGACCGAACACGACGTCCTCCGCCACCGGTTTCCGCGTGCGCACTGCCTCGAAGAACGTCCATAGGTGCGGCCTGACGTCGTCGAAGTCGGGCCCGCTGAAAGCAATGGTCTCCGACATTGGCGCCTCGCCCAGCTTCGGATCGTTCTCCTGGTGCCATTTCGCGAGGTACGCCTCCCGCAGCGCCCTGGGATAGCTGCCCGTGTAATAGCTCGGTCCCGAATCCTTGCCGCTTTGGGGCGTGTAGCTCAACGTCGATCCCGTGACCTCCAGGATTCCCTTGGAGCCTTGGATGCGGTACGTCTCGGGCATCTCGGTACCGAGATTCAGCCGCATGTACACCGGCAGCTCGCCATAGTAATAGACCACGGCGTGGACGTCGGGCATGTTGCGACCGTCTTTCCAGCGCCGGATCCCGCCGACCGACGCCGCCTGCTTGGGTGGCTCGTTGATCCCCAACATGAACATCATGCCGCTTATCAGGTGGACCAGCAGGTCGCCGGCGAGCCCGGTGCCGTATTCCTTCCAGCAGCGCCAGCGCGCAAAGATGTTGGGATCGAAGGCGCGCTTGGGCACCGTCCCCTGCCAGGTGTCCCAATCGAGCGTCCGCGGCGACAGGTCGGGGGGTGGGGGGTACTCCCAGGCGCCGGTGGGATCGTTGCGACCCAACCATCCTTCGACGAGCATCAGATCGCCGAGCGTCCCCTGCGCGATCAGCTCTTTGGCCTTGGCGCAGATCTGGGAGCTGACACGCTGCGAGCCGATTTGGATGATGCGTCCGGTCTGCTTCCCCGCCGCGACCATGGCCACGCCGTCGGCGGCGCTGTGCGACATCGGCTTCTCGCAGTAGATGTCTTTCCCCGCGGACACCGCGTCCACCACCACTTGCTTGTGCCAGTGATCGGGCACCGCCGCCACGATGCAGTCGATGGTCTTGTCGTCCAGGAGCGTCTGGTAGCGGCGCGTGACCGGTAGATCGGGTCGCACGATCTCCCGGGCCAGCGTGTGTCGCCCGTCGTACAGGTCAGCGGCACCGGCGCATTCGATCCCCGGCAGCCTGATCGATTCGGACAGGAGCCCGGATCCCTGCATGCCGACGCCGATCATACCGAAGCGGACCCGGTCACTGGCGGCCACGGCCTGGGGATCGGGCAGCAGGGTGGGCGGGAGCGGCCCGAGGGTGTTCCCGGCGAGCGATGCGCCGGCGGCCGCCGCGCTCAAACCGACGAATTCGCGGCGCGAATAGGTGTGCGTCTTCACGGCGTCTCCATGGGTCACGAGAGGGTGAGCGGCGTCGCACTCGAGCGACGTCGGCCTATTATGCAGGGTCGACGGAAGGCCCGGTAGGGAGCCGGGTTGACGGTACTTTGTATCATAAAGTACATTGTACTGTCGCTCGTCAGGGAGGCTCGGTGTCCGCGCTGGTTCGGTTCTTCTTCTCGCCGGTGTACGCGCCCCAGAGCGCGTGGTCAATCCTCGGGTGGTGGGAGAGTCGGCGCCCGGTGTTCAACGCAGTCCTGGCCGTGGCCGGCGTCCTGTCCCTCGCTGCCCAAAGCTTGTTCGCCCTGCTCCCGCCCAGCGCCGCGCCGGACGTCCCCTTGGGCCTCGTCGGCATCGTGGCGTATGCCGTGCTCGCGAACCTGTGCTACAGCGCGGGCGCGGTCGCCGAGCTCTATATCCGGCGCCGGTGGGGCGACGGGTACGCCGTGGTCGGGCCGGCAATGTTTCGCTACGGCTTCGCTTTCTCGGTCGGGCTCACGCTCCTGCCGATCCCCCTCGCGTTGCTCGACTGGGTTATCCGCGCTCTTGGGAGGTGAATCATGGTGCAGCGCCGCTGGTTCGTCTCGTGGGGCTGGGTCTACCGGCCGGTGACCTGGCAGGCCGTTGTGCTGGTGCTGCTCGCTGCCCTGTTCTGCGTACAAGTGTTTTGGGCGGTCGATCGCCACTCGCACTCCGTGAGTGACACCCTGTACGGGATCTTTCCGTACGTCGTGCCCTGCCTGATGCTGCTGAACTGGGCCGCTTCGAAGACCAGCGGGGGCGCCGCGGCCTGAGCCGGGGAGACCCCGGAGCAAGGTGCAACCACCTTGCCCGGCGCGCGCGTCGCCCGCACCTTTAGCGCGCTTGGTCAACGGGAGTCGAGCTGCATGATGCGAGCGGGCGTGATCGCGGCGGGGGCGCTGGCACTCGTCGCGACGGCGGTGCAGGGTCAGACCGACACCGCCCGGCGCCGGTACAGCGCGGCGGACGTGCACTTCGTGGCGGGGATGATCGTCCACCACGCCCAGGCCGTGCTGATCGCCGGCTGGGCGCCGACGCGCGGCGCGAGTCCGGCGTTGCGCGCCCTGTGCGAGCGCATCGTCGTCGGGCAACGCGACGAGATCGCGATCATGCAGCGCTGGCTCGAGGAGCGGCATCGGGCGGTGCCGGACTCCGACGCGGGCAGGCATACGATGCCCGGCATGGATCACCCCATGCTGATGCCGGGCATGCTGACCCCGGAGCAACTGGCGCAGCTCGACACCGCGCGCGGCCCTGAGTTCGACCGGCTATTTCTCACCTTCATGATCCAGCACCACCGCGGCGCGCTCACCATGGTGCGCCAGCTGGTCGACACCCCGGGCGCCGCCCGGGACGGGCCGTTGTTTCAGATCGCCTCCGACGTGAGCGCCGATCAGACCACGGAGATCGACCGCATGACCCGGATGCTCGATGGCCTGTCCCAACCCCTTGAACGGAGCCCCCAGTGAGATCTCAGTTCGTCGTGCTCGCGATCGGCACGGTCGTCGCCGCCTGCGCCACCGCCACGAAGTTCGATATGTCTCCCACGGCGCCCCGCCCGGACCCGCGCGTCGGGTTGCGTGCGGGATGGATGAACGCCGCCGAGGCTTCCTGGAACCTGCGACTCGTATCCGCGGCGCCCAAGCCGGCGGCGTTCACGGACGACACCAATCCGGGCGACTTCGGCTTCCTCAATTCGGACATCGCCTTCACCGGCCACTACGTCATCCAGGGCAACTTCCACGGGTTGCAAGTATGGGACATGGCGCAGCCGAGCCACCCCACGCTGGTCACGACCTACGTCTGCCCCGACGCGCAGAACGACGTCTCGGTGTACCGCAACCTGCTGTTTACGTCGGGCGAGGACTTCAACGGCCGGCTCGACTGCGGCACCCAGGGCGTACCCGATTCGGTGAGCAACGACCGGATGCGCGGCATCCGCATCTTCGATATCTCGGACATCGCGCACCCCAAGCCCATCACCAGCGTGCAGACCTGCCGCGGCTCGCACACCCACACCGTCGTGACCGACCCGAACGACCAGGCGAACATTTACATCTACGTGTCGGGCTCGGCCCCGGTCCGTTCGCCCAACGAGCTCGCCGGATGCTCGGACCTGACACCGGACAAGGACCCGAACAGCGAGCGGTTCCGGATCGAGGTGATCCAGGTGCCGCTCGCCCATCCCGAACAGGCGCACGTCGTGAGTAAGCCGGCGATTCTGGCGGACTTGGCCGCGCGGGAATCGCACGGCGAGGCGCCGGAGGATATCGCCGCCGCGGCCAAGGCGGCCGCGGAGGCGCGTGCCAAGGGCGGGTTCACCGCGACGATACACGGCACGGAAATCGTGGTGGGGCCGCGCTTCGTGGCGGCGCGGCTCGACAGCATCGTCAAGGCGCGCGGCGGCAATGGGGCACCGACCGGTGCCGACAGCGCGGCGTTGCGCGCCGGTCTGCAAGCCATCGTGGATCGGATCGTCAACCCGCCCGCCCCCGGGAACGCTCCCCGGCCCGGGCCCGTGCAGTGCCACGACATCACCGTCTACCCGGCGCTGGGCGTCGCGGGCGGCGCGTGTGCCGGGTACGGTTTGCTGCTCGACATTCGCGATCCGGCCCACCCGCGGCGGGTCGCCGCAGTGGCCGACTCGAACTTCGCGTTTTGGCATTCGGCGACGTTCAACAACGACGGCACCAAACTGCTGTTCACCGACGAGTGGGGCGGGGGCCTGGCGCCCAAGTGCCGCGCCACCGACAAACCGGAGTGGGGCGCCGACGCGATCTTCACGGTGGCCCACGACACGATGACGTTCCGGAGCTATTACAAGCTGCCGGCGCCGCAGACGTCGAACGAAAACTGCGTCGCGCACAACGGCTCGCTCGTCCCGGTCCCCGGGCGGGACATCATGGTTCAGGGCTGGTATCAGGGCGGTATCTCCGTGTTCGACTGGACCGATCCCGCGCATCCCAAAGAGATCGCGTACTTCGACCGCGGCCCCATGGACTCGACCAAGCTCGTGGGCGCGGGCTCGTGGTCCGCGTACTGGTACAACGGGTACATCGTCAGCTCGGAGATCGGGCGCGGGCTGGACGTGCTCGAGTTGTTGCCGAGCGGCTTGTTGTCGCAGAACGAGATCGATGCGGCGAAGCTCGTGCACTTCGACTACTTGAACGTGCAGGACCAGCCCAAGCTGGTTTGGCCCCCGAGCTTCGCGGTGGCGCGGGCCTACGTGGACCAGCTGGCGCGCTCCAACGGTCTGGCGCCGGACAAGGTCGCGGCCGCGCGGTCTGCGCTGGCGCGCGCCGAACGGCTGTCGGGGCAGCAACGCCAGGACGCACTGACGCAGCTCGCCACCCAGCTGAACGGCGATTCCCAGGGAGCTGCCGATCAGGCGAAGGTGCGGGCGCTCGCCGCCGCCGTGTCGGATCTGGCCAACGGTAGGAGCGCTGGGCGAGCCGGGATGTAGGTGAGGGCGACCTTGCTCGCGGTGATCGTCGCTGCGGCGTGCGCCACGACCACCCGTCAGGGGCCGTCGCCGCGGGTTGTCGCGACCGCCCCGTTCACGGCGGCGGACGTGCACTTCATGACCGGCATGATCGGCCACCACGCGCAGGCGGTCCTGATCGCGGGCTGGGCGCCCTCACACGCTGCGAGCGCGGCGGTGCGCGCCTTGTGCGAGCGGATCGTCGTGGGCCAACGTGACGAGATCGTCCTGATGCAGCGCTGGCTCGGCGAGCGGCATGAGCCCGTGCCGGAAGTGGACCCCGCTCACTTCACGATGCCGGGCATGGAGACGTCAATGATGCCGGGCATGTTGACCCCCGACCAATTGGCGCAGCTCGACAGCGCGCGGGGTCGCGAGTTCGACAGGTTGTTCCTCCAGTTCATGATCCAGCACCACCAGGGCGCCATCACCATGGTGAACCAGTTGTTCGGCTCGCAGGGCGGGGGCGAAGAGGAGATCGTTTACCGGTTCGCCTCCGACGTATACGCCGACCAGACGACCGAAATCGACCGCATGAACCGCATGCTCGAAGCCTTCCACCGGAGCCCACAGTGAAAACTGCGTCGTTGTCTCTGTCGCTCGCGACCGTCGCGCTGTCCCTCGCCGCCTGCGCCACGGCGAAGCTCGATATGTCCACTACGCCGCCCACCCCCGACCGGCGCGTCGGCCTGCGCGCGGGAGAGATGAACGCCGGCGAAGCCACCTGGAACCTGCGCGTAGTCTCGAAAACGCGGCCGTCCGAGAAATTCGCCGGGGTCACCAACTCCGACCTCTCGTTCTCCGGCCCCTACGCCATCCAGGGGAACTACAACGGCTATCAGGTCTGGGACATTACGAACCCGAAGAAGCCGCGGCTGAAGATCGGGTACCTCTGCCCCGCATCGCAGAGCGACGTCTCCGTCTACAAGAACCTGCTGTTCGTGTCGGGAGAGGGCATGTCGGGCCGCCTCGACTGCGGTACGGAAGGGGTGCACGACTCGGTGAGCGCGGCCCGGTTACGGGGCATTCGGATCTTCGACATCACCGACATCGCCAGTCCAAAGTACATCGGGAATGTGCAGACCTGCCGGGGCTCGCACACCCACACCGTGGTGGAAGATCCCACGGACAAAGACAACGTGTACATCTATGTCTCCGGGTCGGCAGGCGTGCGCTCGCCGAACGAGCTCTCGGGCTGCTCGAAGCTGGCCCCGGACCAGGACCCGAACTCGGCGCTGTTCCGCATCGAAGTCATCAAGGTGCCGCTCGCGCACCCCGAGCTGGCGAGCATCGTGAGCTCGCCGCGGATCTTCGACGATCTCACCGAAGCGGCCACCCACGCCGAGGCGCCCGAGGACATCGCCGCCGCGGCGCAGGCCGCCGCCGCGGCGCGGGCGCAGGGCGGGTACACGGCGCTGGTGCACGGCACGGAATACGTGCTGCCGCCGGGATTCATCCAGCCGAGGCTCGACAGCATCGTCAAGGCGCGGCAGGGGACCGGGGCGCCGACGGGCGCGGACAGCGCCGCGCTGCGGGGAGCGATCCAGGGCATCGTGGACGCGATCGTCGGCGGCCCGCCGCCCGGCATGAAGAACGGCGTGCGCCCCGGGCCCAGCCAGTGCCACGACATCACCGTCTATCCGGCGATCGGGTTGGCCGGCGGTGCGTGCGGCGGGTACGGCCTGCTGCTCGACATCCACGACGTGGCCCATCCCAAACGCATCGGCGCCGTGGCCGACTCGAACTTCTCCTACTGGCACTCGGCGACGTTCAACAACGACGGGACCAAGCTCCTCTTCTCCGACGAATGGGGCGGCGGTGGGCAGCCCAAGTGCCGCGCGACCGACAAGCCCCAGTGGGGGGCGGACGCGATCTTCACCCTGGTCCACGACACCATGACGTTCCAGAGTTACTACAAGATGTCGGCCCCGCAGACGCCGTTCGAGAACTGCGTGGCCCACAACGGGTCGCTGATCCCGATCCCCGGGCGCGACATCATGGTCCAGGCCTGGTATCAGGGCGGCATCTCGGTGTTCGACTGGACCGATGCGGCGCACCCCAAGGAGATCGCCTACTTCGACCGCGGCCCAATGGACTCCACCAAGATGGTTGGCGCCGGCTCGTGGTCTGCGTACTGGTACAACGGCTACATCGTGAGCTCGGAGATCGCCCGGGGGCTCGACATCGTCGAGCTGCAGCCCAGCGGATTCCTCTCCCAGAACGAGATCGACGCGGCGAAGCTGGTGCACTTCGACTACATGAACGTTCAGGACCAGCCCAAGCTGGTCTGGCCTGCGAGCTTCGTGGTGGCGCGCGCCTACCTGGACCAGCTCGCGCGCTCCAACGGCTTGGCGCCCGACCAGGTGGCGGCGGCACGGGCCGCGCTCGCGCGCGCCGAACGGCTGTCGGGGCTCGAGCGCCGGGACGCGCTGGCGCCGCTGGCGACGCAGCTGAACGGTGATTCCCAGGGCGCCGCCGATCCCACCAGGGTTCAGGCGCTGGCGGCGGCGGTGAAGAACCTGATGGAATGAAGGAGGTCATCATGACCGGACTGCTGGCGCTGTGGCTGCCGATCTTGCTCTCGGCGGTGCTGGTGTTCGTCGTCAGCTCGCTGATCCACATGGCATCGCCCTGGCACAAGGGCGACTACCCCAAGCTGTCGAGCGAAGACCGCGTGATGGACGCGCTTCGGCCGCTCGCCATCCCGCCGGGGGACTACATGATGCCGCGCCCGTCGAGCAGAGAGGAGATGCGTTCCCCGCAGTTCTTGGAAAAGTTCAAGAAGGGCCCCGTGCTGATGCTCACCGTGTGGCCCGGCGGCTCCATGTCGATGAGCAGGCAGCTCGTGCAGTGGTTTCTGTACGCCGTCGTGGTCGGATGCTTCGCCGCGTACGTCGCCGGGCGCGCGCTCCCCGCCAGCGCACCGGCGCTGCAGGTCTTCCGGTTCGCCGGGGTTACGGCGTTCGTGGGGTACTCGCTCGCGTTGTGGCAGATGTCGATCTGGTACCGCCGCGCCTGGACGACCACCATCAAGACGACGGTGGACGGGTTGATCTACGCGCTGCTCACGGCCGGCGCGTTCGCGTGGTTGTGGCCGCGCTAGCATGGTTGTCGCTGCTGGGCGCGCTGGGCGCGCTCGGCGGACAGGGACCGGGGTGGATGTTCGGTCCCTTCGAGAAGCCCCAACAGGTCAACCCGGTCCTGCGACCCAATCCCGCTGCCACGTTTCTCTCTCCCGTCAACGACAGCATCGTGCGGTGGGAGGAGTACGCCACCTTCAATCCCGCCGCCGTCGTGCGAGGCGGGAAGGTGTACGTGCTGTATCGCGCCGAGGACATAAGCGGCGAGATGCAGATCGGCCGCCATACCTCGCGCCTCGGGCTGGCCGAAAGCGGGGACGGACTGCGTTTCACCCGCGCGCGCGCACCGGTGCTGTACCCGGACAAGGACGCACAGGCGCAGCTCGAATGGCCCGGAGGCGTCGAAGATCCGCGTCTCATCGAGGCGGAGGATGGGACGTATGTGCTGACCTACACCCAGTGGAACCGCGATATCCCCCGGCTCGCGATCGCGACGTCCCGCGACTTGGTCCATTGGACCAAGCACGGTCCCGCTTTCGCGCGGGCGGGCGGCGGGAAGTACCGGGATCTGGAATCCAAGTCCGGAGCCATCCTCGGCGAGGTGGCCGGAAACCGCGTCGTCGCAACTGCGCTGCGCGGGAAGTACTGGATGTACTTCAACGTCCCCGACATCCTCATCGCGACCTCCGACGACCTCGTCGATTGGACGCCGCTGGCCGACTCGAGCGGCCGGTTGGTCAAGGTGCTCTCGCCCCGCCCGGGGTACTTCGACTCCTGGCTGGTCGAGGCCGGCCCGCCCGCTCTCCTCACCCCGCACGGGATTGTCTTGCTGTATAACGCGGGCAACAGCGGCGAGTACGGCGACCCGACGCTGCCCTCGCGGGTGTATACCGCGGGTCAGGCGCTGTTCGCTTCCGGCAATCCGCTGCAGCTGATTGCCCGCTCGGACACGCCGTTCCTCCGGCCCACGGAGGATTACGAGCGGACCGGGCAGTACCCCGAGGGAACGACGTTCGTGGAGGGGCTGGTCCCGTTCCACGGGCGCTGGTACCTGTACTACGGGACGGCCGACTCGCGGGTCGGCGTTGCCGTGTGGGATCCGAGCCGGGGCTCGCGGTGACGGCGCGGCGACTCGCCGACCAGGTCACGCGCGCGTAGTTTACCGGCTGTTCGTTGGCATCTCGGTTCTGTCAGGGGAAGGAGCACCACCATGGCGATCCGCATTGGTGACGAAGCGCCCGACTTCACGGCCGAAACGACCGAAGGCCCGATTCATTTTCACGAGTGGATCGGCGACAAGTGGGCGATCTTGTTCTCGCACCCCAAGGACTTCACACCGGTCTGCACCACGGAGCTCGGGTACATGGCCCGCCTCAAGCCGGAGTTCGACCGGCGCAACACCAAGGTTCTCGGGCTGAGCGCCGACCCCGTGAGTGACCACGCCCGCTGGGTCAACGACATCAAAGAGACCCAGGGCCACGCGGTGAACTACCCGCTGGTCGGCGACGCCGAGCTGACGGTGGCCAAGCTGTACGACATGATCCACCCCAACGCGGGCGGGGGGAAGCGCACGGCGGTGGAGAACGCGACCGTCCGCTCGGTGTTCGTGATCGGTCCCGACAAGAAGGTCAAGGCGATGATCGTCTATCCCATGAGCACCGGGCGCAACTTCGATGAAGTGCTGCGGCTGCTCGACTCCGTCCAGCTCACCGCGAGGCACACGGTGGCGACTCCCGTGAACTGGCAGCCGGGTCAGGACGTGATCATCCCGACCTCCGTGTCGGACGACGACGCCCGCAAGAAGTACCCGCAGGGCTTCAAGACCCACAAGCCCTATCTCCGTACCGTACAACAGCCGAAATAGGGAGGAGCGCCGATGACCCTCGTCCGGGTCGCCCCACCCCTCGCGCAGGACGTCGATTTGTCCAAGACCTACGACGCGGTGATCGTGGGCTCGGGCGCGGCCGGCGGCATGGCCGCCCACGTCCTGACGACGCGCGGCCTGAAGGTGCTCATGCTCGAAGCGGGCAAGAAGCTGCCTATCGAGCAGGAGCTGCGCTCGATGCAGTGGCCGTACGATCACCCCCGCCGGGGGGACGCGCCACCGGGATACCATTCCCTCTCGTTCAACGAGTACACCATCCGGACCCCACCGTACGCGAAGAACAGCACGTTCAAGCACGTCATGTCTTACGTCGGCGGGTGGGGCGGGTCCGACTACGTCAAGAACATCCTCGTCGACGAGAAGGATCATCCCTACAGCGGAACGAAGTACGCCTGGGTGCGCGCCCGCGCGCTCGGGGGGAAGACGAACATCTGGGGCCGCCTGGCGCTGCGTCTGTCCGACTACGATTTCAAGGGGAAAACGCACGACGGGTACGGCGACGACTGGCCGATCGCGTACGCCGACCTCGAGCCGTACTACGACAAGGTCGACCTCTACCTCGGCATCTCCGGCGTCAAGGAAAACCTGCCGCACCTGCCGGACAGCCTGTTTCAGCGTCCCAACAAGCTCACGTTCGGTGAGGTGAAGCTGCGCGAGAGCCTGAAGAAAATGGGGCGCGTCGTGACGCCGTACCGCGCCGGCGTCACCACCGACGGTGTGAAGCACAACCGCTACCGCAGCAAGTGCTACGGCCGGGGCGCCTGCGACCGGCGGCCGGGCGGATGCGACATCCACGCCGCGTTCGACTCGCCCACCGGGCTCATCTACCCCGCGATGGACACCGGCAACCTGACGATCCGCACCAACTCGATCGCGCACGAAGTGCTCGTCGACTCGAACACCGGAAAGGCACGCGGGATCGCGTTCATCGACAGCGCGACGCACCAGTCGTACGAGGCCAAGGCAAAGGTCGTGATTGTCGCCGCGTCGACGCTCGAGTCGGCGCGGCTGCTGCTGTTGTCCCGCTCGTCCCAGCATCCCAACGGCATCGGCAACTCGAGCGGACACGTGGGTCACAACTTCTGCGAACACGTGATGGGCCCCGGGGTCACGGGGCTCGTGAAAGACTTGGTCGGCAAGCCGCCCACCCTCGACGACGGCCGCCCCGGCGGGTTCTACATCCCCCGGTTCCGCAACCTGAAGGACCGTCAACCGGGGTTCGTGCGCGGCTACGGTTTCGAGGGGAGCGGTGGCTTTTCGATTTTCCCCGGGAATGCCACGGGGACCCCGGGATTCGGTGCGCAATTCAAGAAAGAGGTGCGTGACCACGCCGGGGCGTTCATCGGGATGGGTGCCTTCGGCGAAGTGCTGGCGCGCTACGAGAATTACGTCGATCTCGATCCCGACTCGAAAGACGCGTGGGGCGTCCCTGTGCTGCGCTTCCATTATCAGTTCGGCGACAACGAGCGCAAGATGTGCGAGGACATGGTCGTCGCGGGCCGCGAGATGTTCGAGGCGGCGGGGATCGAGGTCGTGGGGACCGACGAGAAGATCCTCACCGAGGGATGGTCCATTCACGAGCTGGGCACGGCCCGGATGGGGAGCGACCCCAAGACGTCGGTGTTGAACCAGTTCCAGCAGTCGCACGACGTGAAGAATCTATTTGTCGTCGATGGGTCCAGTCATGTGAGCGCGTCGTGTCAGAACCCCACCTGGACCATCATGGCGCTGGCGTGGCGCTCCTGTGAGTATCTGGCGAGCGAATTCAAGAAAGGGAACGTATGACCGACGAGTCGCTCTCGCGCCGCGAGATGCTCGAAGTGACCGCGGCGGCGCTCGCCGCGCCGTTGCTCCGGGCGGGGCCCGCGGCGGCAGCGCCCGTGACGCCCGCGGCGCTCGCCCTGCAGGGCGCGCCCAAGTTTTTCACCGGGCCGGAGTTCGCGCTGCTAGAGGAGCTCTCCGACCTGATCATCCCTACCGACGCCCATTCCCCGGGCGCCCGCGCCGCCGGCGTGGCGGCGTACATCGATTTCCGTTTGTCCGACTCGCCCGACCCCGAGCAGCAGAGCACCTGGCGCTCGGGGCTCGCGGCCGTCGAAGCGTTGTCGAAGGAGCTGAACGGGCAGGCCTTCCTGCAGGGCTCGGCCGAGCAGCGGGTCGCGGTGCTCACCCGGATGGCGGCGGGCGAGCACGACCCCAAGACCCCGGCCGACCACTTCTTCCAGACGGTAAAGCACTGGACGGCGCGAGCGTACTACACCTCCAAAGTCGGGATCCACGCCGACCAGCAATACAAAGGGAACGTGTATCAGCGCGGGGAATACGCGGGCTTCGATGCGAAGTGAGCAAGTAGCGGAGAGCCTTTGACTTAAGCTGCCTGCGTGATCCCCGGCACAGCCGGGAATGGCAGCCCGTAGCGAACGTTGACTGCGCCCCGGTTTTACTGAGGCCGCAGCGCCCCCTCCTCAGGTAGTCTCTCACTCATATGGAGAGAGCGATGCGCGCTTTCATGGTACTGCTCGCCTTGGTTGCCACGCCGCTGGTCGCGGCCATCTCCCAAGATCACACCACGTCGGCCCGTAACGATAACGACGCCGTTCGGCATTCGAACGTGCGCGGCGGCGACGTGGCTCGGGACGATGACGGCGAGAAATGCGATAAGACACACCCTGCCGCGCGGGGCGGGTCGGCCCGGTCTTTCGAGGTTCGCCAAGACGCGCTGCATCGGCAGGACGCCCAACATCGGCGTGACGCCAAACGGGACGAGGACTGCGTCGTCGGCGATCCGCCGCCGCCTCCACCCCCGCCCGCACCGGCGCCGGCGCCACCGCCACCCCCACCCCCACCGCCGCCGCCGGCTGCTCCGCCGCCGCCGCCGCCGCCCCCACCGGGCGCTGCGCTCGGGGAGATCGACGGCACGGCGTTCAATGACCTCGATGCGAGCGGTTGGCGGGCCGGGGATGAGCCCGGTCTTTCTGGCTGGGTCATCGAGCTCAGCGGGCCGGTGAGCCAAACCACCACCACCAACGACG
>Ga0209055_1001237_pt1 | contig 17009 bp, 20 predicted proteins | sample GraSoiAngelo_110_FD_185875 | JGI IMG/M metagenome (GOLD analysis project Ga0209055, IMG submission 185875) | Grasslands soil microbial communities from the Angelo Coastal Reserve, California, USA - 14_0903_12_30cm (SPAdes) (version 2) | ecosystem: Environmental > Terrestrial > Soil > Grasslands ... | reverse complement strand
CCCAGAATCTAGGGTCCAACTGGGGTCCAAAACTTGGCCATTTTGCGGGTCTTTCGGGTGTCTCATTGGTGTAAGGGCAACCGAATCAATGGGACTTAGAGAGTGATCGTCAAACTCATAACCCGAAGGTCGTCAGTTCAAATCTGACCCCCGCAACCATTTCTAGTTGATAAGAAACGGCTTAGAGGATGCTCCCTCTGGGCCGTTTCGCTTTTCCGTCCAACTAGCGTCCAAAATTCCCCAAACTGCGTTGCCAAGTTGCGCCGCAACTCGCTAATCACATGAGTATAGATTGTCTCCGTGACTGGCGATCCGTCCGCGTGACCGAGTCTCTGTTGACGCAATTTCTGGGATGCTCCGAAACTGTTCATCAGAGTTGCGTTCGCGTGACGGAAGGCGTGGAAGCCATTGCCGCGTGGCACCTGAATACCAAGCGCGCGAAGCAGAGGCTTGAACTTTCGTTTGAGTAACAAGTTCTGATCCCACGGCGTTCCGTTGCGAGTGGCGAAGAGCAACCGACGTTTGTTCGGATGCCAAGACTCCAGGAATGTCCTCAGGTGCCTGCAGGCCTGAGGCGCAAGCTCGACAACCCGAATTGATTCATCTGTTTTCGGGTCGCCTAGTTTTCCCCGCCATGCTTTCTGACGCACTTGAAGCATTCCACGTTCTAGGTCCATGTCATCGACCGTCAGTCCGCACAACTCGCCGGCTCGGAGGCCGGTTTCCGCCGCTAGTCCATACCAGGTGCGATGCGGCTCTTTAGCCTTGGCAAGAATGAGTTGGATTTCCCGTTGAGAGAAGAAGAATGGCTGTACTCGCTTTACGTCCGGGAGTACAACGCCTTCCATGAGATTGTGAGAGACGTAGCCCCACGCTCTTGCCGTGGTCCACATGCTCTGGAGTGTGATGCAAATATTCCGGGTAGTCTTCGCGCCCACCGCAGAACTAGAAACAAACTGCTGAACCATTTCGGGATTGAGGTCCTTCATCGGGTACTCACCAAAAAACGGAACAAGGTGCTTCCGAATGTGCGTCCGATAGTTGATCGCCGTCGAATCTCCGAATTGACTCAGCACTTTTTCTTTCCAGTTCTGAGCGAAGTCTCGGAACTTGGCGGTTGACCTTGGCCTATAGCTGACTTTGTTGACGTGAGCGATTCGGTCATCTAGCGCCCGCTGAGCAAGCCGTTTCGTTGGATAGTCCTTAAGCGACCCAATCGCCTCTTCGCGTCGGATACGCTTCCGAACCCCGCCCACGAGAACATCTTCACGCCATCGGCCATACCAGGTCTTCCCGTCAAGCCACAACTGTCCCTTCTGATACCTGCGTCTCGCCATCGAGTCTCTTTCTCTCGATGACTCAATCGCCCTATGGGGCGAAAGTCTAGAAGAGTCCTGGTCCATAGGGTCACGCATCAAATCCGCCGGCCTGTGCAAAAACGATTGCTTCTATCCTTTTGGGGCACTCGCCATTCCTCTCCGTGTTCACAACTCCCCATCTGCTGCCTGCCGGAAATAAGACTTGTTTGGGTCATTGAAATAGGGCTTGAGGTAGCAGAACATCGGCGGCATCGGTTGAGCCCGTCGTAGGCAATCGTCACTGATTGCGCGTTGCGCAGCTCCGTGAATGTCTTCATATCGAAGCGATAATCGCTCTGCTGGTAGTAGGTCTTCGACGTTGTGAGATTGGCCCTGTTGGATTGAGCTTTGCCCGTCAGGAGACTGACGTGGGTATCGTGGCCGGTTTCGCAAAGGTTATAGCCAATCTTGAGCTGGTCTTCCCTGCCGCAAAGCTCGCTGGCAATCTTTGCGGAAAAGTCATCCGAAAGGGCCAGGAAAATCTTCGTGCGGAAGGTCTGCAAAAGCGTGCGCCAGGTCTCACCGGGCAATGAAGATTTCAGCGAGCTGATGCTCTGCGTGGCGACGATCGGGATGCACTTCGCCTGACGCGATAAGCTGAAGAACTTTTCATCCCCAGTCGGCTCGTTCTCTCCCAAAGTTGCGAAATGCTGGTACTCGTCACAGATGAAGAACACCTGGCGGAAATATTGCCCCAGATGGGCCTCGATCTGGGGCACGCGGTTCAACACCGCTCGCTCGAAGTCGAGCTTCATCATGACCCCAATAGCCTTCGCCAAGCCGGGGTTCATACCGATGGGGAAATTGAGCGCGCAGACCTTGCCGGTTTCAATCAGCCAGGAGAATGAAGGCAGCGGCTTGCCGTATTTGCCATCAGCGTTAGCCTCCGCGTCGTAACACTCCTTCGGCGGGCAGAAAACCCGCTTCACTTTTGGGTTGTCGTCGAAGAGCGAGAGGAAGACGGAAATCCCCTCGACAATCGAGGTCCTGAGCTTCGGCTCGATCCGTTGCCAGTCGTCATAAAACCAACGCTTTACGGCTTCTAATTGGGCACGTTTGTCTGGGTCGGATTTCTCAGGCGCCGGGACGGTCTTCTTCCGGAACTCAATCGCATGCTTCTTCAGATGCTGTTCTAACGCGAGTGTGGCTGGGGCCCGGTACTGGTCCGTATCTGTGGCTTCATCCGGAAGGAAATCGAAATCGATGAGCACCTGGATATGCTCTTCGTAAGTGGCCTTGGGAATGAAGACAAAATGCTTGTCAAAAAGCAGCTCTTCCGCCTGCTCGATTCGCTGCTGTAAAAGCTCTGGAGAAATCGCACAGTGATGGACATCGAAGAGGGTCACGTAGTCGAAGGCGACCTTGTGGAGCAGGATGATGAACTTCACAAGGTTTGTGTAGGCCTGTTGCCAGAAGGGTTCCTTGCCTTTGCCGAAGAGGTTATTCAATAAGGATGCGATGTTGTAGGCCAGGGCATGCGCATCGAGGTCATTGTGCAGGGGGTTGTAGCGGTACTCAGAATCGAGGCTGACTTCGACGTAGTCGCCTTCCCTTTTGTAGCGCTGCAATATGTCCCGCACTTTGTGGCAGAAGTCTCCCTTCACTTCCAGGACCAGGCCGCCGATCCGCTTCCCGCGGTCGTGGGCCTGATAGGCGATCAGCTGTTCCGCGAAGGGATACATGCAGCAACTCGTCTTGCCGCTGCCAATCGCGCCGAAGATCGCAATGCCAGTAAATAGTCCACGGGCAGGAATCGTCAACCACCGGGGATCTCGAGAGGGTGTTGGCCTACGTGGATGGTGGACCTCTCCGAGCACTATATAGAGGTCGTTGCGCTTACGCGGGTCGGGGTAACGCGGTAGTCGTCCGGGCTTGTCCGGCCGGCGGATTTTCGATGCAAAAACGTACAAGCCCGAAAGCAAGATCGAATACCCAATAAAGGGCGTTGTATATAGAAGAAGGATGTAGGTGCACTTGAATCCCCAGAAGACCGGGCTTGCCCTGAGATACATCAGTTCGAAGAGGACGTTGTCTTCGGGGAATGGCATCCTGAAATAGAGAGTCATTCCCGTGGCCATTGCCAGGAGGCATGCGACCATGCCTCTGGAATCGAGAAATCGATGCATTATGCCGCCTCCGTTTCCACCGCACAGGCAGACAGCTCGAGGGGAGATTGGCTGCCCTGTTTCTGGATGTTCTGCTGACTTAGCCAGGACTGGAATTCCATGTCATTAGCGATCAACTTTTTCAGTACGATATTCAGTACATCCTCTGCACTGATTCCGATGAACCGGGCATAGTCTTCGATCAGTTCGCTAGCGTCTTGTTCGAGCCGGATTTTCCGATTCAAGATGACTGGCTGTTCAGAAATTCTTAGCACTCGCTTTCTCCTTCCTCTCTTCCGGTTCCCTTCTCTTTCCTCTCCATGTGGCGACGGGGCCAAAACACTCGGCGCTGTTTGTGCGCCGATGGGCGGGAGCGACCAATGGGCCACTTTCGAGACCGAAGGGCCGAAAGTGGGTCGCTCCCGCCCAACTCCGTGTTTTGGCCCCGTCGCTTTTCTTTGTCGTCTCCCTCGCATCTCTTTGCTCTTCCTTGGCTTCGCCCGTTTCCCGGGTGACGCCCAAACAGAACGGCCCGCTGAACGCCTTCCTTTGCGCCCGTTCATCCTGATTCGTCGTCCTTAGCCCGAAAATCCGGCTGCTTCGGGACCAGATACGTCTCGAAGTACACCTTCCGGTTCGGCGCCTTCGACAGAAACTGGGCTCGGAGGTCCGCCTCTGCAATGCGTCCGGCCTTCCAGTTTTTGAAGAGCATTTCGAAGCGATCGCCAGCAAATCTGCGCTTCGCTTCGTTGAAGAACAGCAGGTCGGTCTTGCTCATTGTCCTGAACTCGGACCTGTTCCAAATGCTGCGCGCTCGGAAATACCGGATGAGGTCCCTGGCGATGTCCGATTCGAGCGGAATCTTGACCGCAGAATGGAAGAGTGCTGTAGCCTTTTCAAAGTGTGCTCGCGTGCCCGAAACGTAGACGAAACGGAAGTCGGCAAGCTCACGAAAGAGCGGCTGGTATTGCCCGAGGTGAGTAACAAATCCGGTGATTGTTTCGAGCCCCGGATCGACATAGGAAAACGTGACCACAGGGGAGAAGCCGTGGGAGAAGCCGGGACGGGGAAAACTCATGAACAACGGGAACTTGTCGACGAAATAGCGCAGGGTGGGTTGGCTGGTCGGTCCGCCCATGTACAGCTTCACCGGAAGGCAGCCCTTTTCGATGTGCAATTGGTCGCAGACATAGGCGACCTTTTCCGCTTCCGTTTCGAGGTACTGATACCCCTGGTTGGCGAGGATGAAATCGAGTGCGAGAAGCCGTGTCCGGATCGCTTCCAGCCGATGCCGGCGGCGGTTGCGAAGGTTCTCGTGGCCAAGCTGGGCATAGAGCTTGCGGGAGTACAAATGATAGATGCACCCGTTGCGCCGGTATTCGCGTATCGTGGCGTGCCCTTGGGTGATGAGCTTCTGCGCCAGCGAACGAGTCCGATAGCCGCGCTTGGCATCGACAAAGGCCAGGAACTGGCGGGCAGTGAAGTACCCGGAATGCATGGCCACGATATAGAGGAAACGCGCCTCGGATACGGTGTAGCCAAACGCCGTGAGGCCTTCGATCTGGCGCTGAGGAATGTTCATAGGGAGAGGATCTCCGCCGTCAGCTCGCGGTCACTCAAAACCCGGGGCACGTGCGATGCATCATCGCCGTGACTATAGAGCGTGAATCCAGCCCGGGCTTTGTCGGCAAGTTGCCGTGGCCGGTAGTCTTCCGTCGTCAGCTCCAAATTGACCCGCGCCATGCTTTGGTCTGGCATCTCGTATTCGATCTGCAAATCGGGCACGGGAATGCGGCCGTGAACGACCCGCAAACCGTGCCGCTCGGCAACGTCGCGCTTCTTGTCTGGGTCATCCCTTTCTGGGCCGAGCCGAGTAAGATCGCGATTCACTTTCTTTTTCAGTTCGAAGTCGAGGAGCACGCGGCGCACCTTGCCGCCTCGCCGCTCGATCCGGTCTTCCTCCTTCTGATAGACCCGGTACAATTCGGCGTCGTGTTTGGCCTCTCGCGACTTCACAAAACCAGCATAGATTTCCTGCTCATTCGGAACTCTTCCTGACCTCTGCATGAACCTCCTGCCAGCCTTCGTTAGCGTGTACATCCGGGTGCTCTTGCTGAGCGAGATTTCGAACCGTTTCTGTTCCACCAAACCTTGCCGTATGAGGCTCTCGGTTTCACGCTCCATCCGGCCCCTATCGCCTCCATAGCCGTGACGTGTCAAATCCTCTCCGTTGATGACTCGAAATTTGCCCAGGTCCGCGAGGGTCTGGATTTCTGACTCACGCAAGTCATAGCCCCGGTAGCGGTCGTACAGGACGGCTCGCGAATCCCTCGACGGAACATCTTTGGGGCGGAGTTCCCGAACATACACAGACCGTGCCTCTGGACGTGGGGTCTCCCCAGGGGTCTCCCCTCTGCTCCTCTCGGTCCTGCGTCTGGCATCGGGCGACGCACGCGACGATTCGCGGTGGCCTGACGATTGCTCGCGGAATTCATTCAAATCGGGCGTGAAATCGCGTGACATTTCAGCGTACGTTCCAATCGTCGTTCGGCAACGGCATCGAGGTGTAACCGCCGCTTGCCTGGTTGTCGATATGCCTCAACTTACGGCCTGTATCCTTCAAGAAAAATTTGCGCTGAATCCAATAGACCGCGGCGAAGAGGTTTACGAAGAGGATGGCGAGCCACGCGAGAAGCATGGTCCCGTATTGATGAAAAATAAGCCGTTTGTACGGCACCAGAAACTTCAGCTCGCCCATGAGCCCAAACAAACAGGCGAGTAAAACCGCGAGTGCGATAAGCAGTGCATTTGCGATCATGACTTGGCCCTCTCTTTCATGCAGAAATTCGTGCCGCTTTTTCGGCCTGTTTGAAGCGCAGTTTTCCCTGATGTCCTCACAGCCATTGCCTCGCCCTGTCGTCGAATGATCAAAGGAAGAACCGCTATCGTGATCCGAGAGCCAAGCCTTCGTCCCCAGGCGGCTCTTCGACGGGTTCTTGCCCTCGTGTTCAGCTCGGGATCTTCGAACTGAACCCTACTTCACCGGGTGGCTGACCGAAGTGGGCAACGGCTCCACCAAGCGAAAAGGGAGAATCGAAAGACAATTCTCCCTTAACCCTATAGAGGGATTTTTGAAGACAAATGTCTCCAAACTATTCTCGAGGTGCGCTTTTTTCTATGTTGAAAGAAATTCTGAGGAATTCTGAGTAATTCCTGGAATTCTTAGGAATCGCTCAGAGCGATCCGGTAGTCTTTGTTGCCGCCAGGAGCTGATGGAATTCCCGATAAAAGGCTGGCGTAAACATTCGATCTAGCCTTCTCTCGAATGCTGCTACTCTTTGCGCCTTTGTGTCTCGTGGTCTGTGGCATTTCTTGCTTCTTGGCAGCGTCGATTTGGAGCTGCAATTCCTCGACGTTTCGACCGACGTTCGCAGCCACTGGAGGGCCTTGCTGAACCGCACCCTCGCCGCATGGTTTGACAGGCCGAATTCCGAAGCGATTTCGCCCCAGGAATGGCCCTCGATTCGGCGTAGGATCATCTCTCGCGTAGGTACCCTCGGCTTTCAGACTTAATATTGTCCAGGGAAAAGGGTACGACAGCGAAGACGGAACCACTGGTAAGGGCCTCTGGGGAGCAGTCACCGAAAGGTTGGCCACACGAGCTACTGAGAACCTTGACCCTGGTCCGGCGACTATCGCCGCGGTCCAGAGTATCCGCTACGGCGAGCCTATGGTCGTTCGACCGCGACTCGGCCAAGGCGCATTCAGAGTGATTGTGACCGACGCTTATGAACGCAGATGCGCAATCACGGGCGAGCGTACACTGCCGGTGCTAGAGGCTGCGCACATCAAGCCTTACGGCTCGGGTGGTCCCCATGAACTCGAGAATGGTCTACTTTTGCGAAGTGACCTGCACACGTTGTGCGATCAGGGCTACGTGACTGTTGACGCGGATCAACTGAAAGTGGTCGTCAGTAATCGCATTCGAGAGGAGTTTGAGAACGGGCGAGATTACTATCATCTCCACGGAAGGCCAATACGTCTGCCGCGCGAGACTGACAGCTTGCCCTCGCACGAATACTTGGCTTTCCACAACAGCGTGTTTCGCTAATCATTGCACTTTTCCAGTGTGTTCCACGCGACTTCGAAACAAGTTCTCTGTGTTCTTATCCGTGAAGTGGACATAGCAGCCTTTCATGCCGCGTGTCAGAAGAACGCGGTAAGTGTTTTTTACCATTTGCGTGAATCGGTCGCCGGACCTCTTCACGACCGTGTCAAAGGACTTGGTCTTGTCACCCTTCCAATCCGCAGCCTCGGGTACGTAGACTAAATCAGGCCCGAAGATGACGCCCACATAATCGAATTCGAATCCCTGCGCCGTGTAAACACACCCAATCTGATTCACGCCACCTGAGTCGTACGCCTCTTTCGGGATGCCAGGAGCGAGGCTGCCCGAGTCTGATTTGGCGTTCCAAGGTCGGACGTAATCGCCGATGACTACGTCATCCACGAGTGTCCCGTTAGACCGGGGATTAGACCACGGCCAGCAAAAGCCTGCTGCCAGCCGCGCTGTGGATTTTTCTTCCAGCCTTTTTCTGATTGCGTTCTCCAGGGCTTGGGGAGTGGGCATGATTCTAAAGTCGAATTCGTCGGCCTGATTCCACATCACATGTGGTGTGCGCTGAATTCCGAGGGTGTTGTTCACCCAACTGACGAACGCATCGGAGCCAGCGCAGCGGAACTGAGCTTCCAATTCAAATTCACAGACGTCGCAGTGGAGTTTTTCAGCTTCAGTCTTAATGTAGCCGGTAGAGCCGATCTCCCCTGGTCTCACAATCTGGTTGTCATCAATGAAAAACACAGATGTGCGACTTGCCTTTAACAACTCGTGGATTTGTGAGAGTTTGCTTTGCTTCACCTTCGGCGTGAATCGGTTGTTGCTAGTCTCTCGAATGCGGTGAGCCTCATCGGCGATCATGACATCAATCACATTCGCGTCCGCGCCCATATAGCTGTTGAAGTAGCGCACTTGCGCAGCCCCACGGGTGCCTACGATTTCCCGAATAGTGGAGGTGAACGCACGAGAACCCGTCACGTAGTGCGCGTTCAGGCCCATCCCCGAGAGATCACCGAGCAAGTTCATGGCAATGACCGATTTCCCGGTGCCAGGGCCGCCGCGCACGATAATGGCCACCTTTTTCCTACTTTTGACACCATCCTTCGCAGCTTCAACAACCTTGTCATAAACCACTAGCTGCTCGTCGAGTAGCACGTATTCCGGCTTGCCCTTGATAAGTTTGGCGACGTGGTCGAGCAGCTTCTTGCTGGGGCGGTACTTGCTCTGCTCTACTTTCGCCGAAACCTCGCCGCTATCGGCACCATGGATACGTTCGTCTAGAAACGCAGTGAGATGCGATACGTGATCGGCAGTGAAGACCGGAGACCGCCTAATCTGCTCTGCAAAGTGTGGTAAGAAAAGAGGATCGTCCTTGATCGGGCTGTAGTTGTGCAGATAAGAACAGGCGTGTGCGCTGATTCCGTCTTCGCCCTGAAAAGCCGTGTGGCAATCGGTGAGATACGTCATGTACTGACCGACTTGGACGGAAGGATGAAGCACATCCCGGACATTGCCGCCGACGAATGTCGCTACCTCGTTCTTGCCAGATGCGCCTTTGCAGCCGCTCCACTGCTTTAGCTCTATGATGACTGCGTTAGGTGCTTTTTTGCTGTCGTACCCGGTCACAAGGCAGTCAAGCCGCTTGGAGGTGAGTGGGAGTTGAAGTTCCAGCAAAACGCCATGATCGAGCAAGCTTGCTGTTTGAAAAACTTGTGAGACGGCGCGGAGAGAATTGTTCCAGGAATTCACCTCAGCGACTGGTGGCTGGTAGCGAAACTCATTGAAGAAAGCATCCTTCAACTTAGGTGCGATACGGTTGAACGTCGAGTCTTCAATGAGGGATTTTGTGGTGCCGGAATAAAGTCGCATGCGCTCCCAATTATCACATCAGATGCCTCGATTTAAACTATCCAAGTCGACGGGCTTGGGGGATTCGGTAGTGTCCTAATTTCAAGGACACTACCGGAGCTGCGCTCGATCTCGTCGAAATCTGGCGTTACATTCAAAGAACAGACCAGGCTCACAATTGCGAACCGCGTTGAATCCGCCATCCGCGAAAAGATGGCTTTCCCCCTACACTTCAACCGACCCTGACGGACAGAGGATCGTAAATCAGGCATCGCTTTTCAAAAACCTGGGAAAGGATGGCTAGACAGGAATAGTTTGCAAAAAGAGAGTGCCGACAGCTTTAGGCCATCGGCGCTCGAATGATCTAGTTTTATTTTCTCTTGGCGGATTAGGCGAAAGCTTTTTTGTCCTTGTATTTCTTCTCTTTCGCTGGCCGAGACTGGATGGCCGACCGCACGAGAAAAGCCGATCGCGTTAGGCCTGCAGACCGCGCCAAACGGTCAATCTTCTCAATCTGGCTCTCCGGAGCGGTTATGTTGACGCGGATTGTCCGTTCAGAATGAGCAGGGACAAGAAACGCCACGGCATCCTTAATGGCAGGATCGCTTACCACGTCATCAACAGTGGATGGACTGGGAATCTTCTCGCCATCCTCAACCATACCAGCGATATGAAAGCTCAAGGCTTCTGCCGCTCTGCGCCGCGCTTCTTCCAAAGTTCTACCAGCCGTAATGCACCCAGGAAAATCTGGGAAGCTCACGCCAAAATCCGATTTACGATCCTTATGCAGATATGCGATGTAATCCATCAATCACCTCAGCCTAATGCCTGCTTGCTTTTCGATGCTTCTCAGCGTGCCAATCGGTATACCTCGAACAGGATGTGGCACAGTGACCCGTCCTGGCTTCACCGGATGCTTGAACTGCTTGTGGCTCCCAACATGCGCAACCTCATACCAGCCGTCCTCCTTCAAGCGCTGTATGACTTCTCGGCTAGACATAAGACACGATACACACTTTCTACACACTTGTCAAGTAGGGATTTACAGAATCTCAGCAGCTATCCTCGACCGCGTCCTAGAACGAGGACGCTTCATCTATCTCGACGGACGCCTGGGAGAACGCGTCATCTCAACCTGATCTCAACCTGCAACAGATCTTGCCGACGAGTACAGACCGTGCCAGAATTTCCGGTAATTAATTAGCGGGGGGCTGGACAAATTCCCTGGTTTGAGTTATGTTGAGCTGGATGATACTGCTCAGCGTAACTGCTCGTCATCGAATCGAAAAGCTCGAAAACGAAAATGAGTGTTAGCGCCGGTTTAAAAGGGATCCACTTTCGCCGTTTTGCGCTGAGCCATTTGTCTGAAGGGCTGCCTTGGGGCACACCCACACGCTGACTGTGCATGAAGCGAGCAGTCTCAGTTTCGAGTTTATTTCCCGCCAGATCACGCTGTCAGCTCACTGGCGTTCCTCCCGCGCCGTCAGCAGGATCGTGATTCGTAGAATGTCGGTTGTGTTCGGTGTGCCATCTTGACCGACTCGATGACCGAGCGCAATTTTTCTGCCCGCTGATCCTTCCCGACACGCAGCAGTAGTAGTCTGGCGTGATTTGTTGGGATATGGGAAAGCTAGGCAGGCGTAGACTCGGCGGCTGGAGTGGTCTTGCATGAGGAACACTACACAGCTCCGGCATTCCTTCCGCGAGAGCAAGAGAGAGTTTGGCGCTGGAGTTGAACATTGAAAGCCAAAAACGGAAACTAGTTAAACTCCTGACGAGAATTTAAATCGCAGCGCGGCGGTGTGCAAGATTTAGAAACTAATTTAGAGTTCTTACTGCGTCCTTACCAGCGGGCTCTGGTGGATCAGTGGCCCCGACCAACACCGGCCATAATGGCTCCGTTTTTCACTGGCGTTAACAAATGAGAAGCTGCGTCGAGAGAACGAAAAGCTTCGGCATGAAAAGGAACTCGTCGAGAAGGAAAAAGAGAAACTTCGGCAGGAGCGCGACCGGCTGAAGGACGAACTCGATCTCGCGCGACGGGCGGCGAAGCGTCAGGCTGCACCTTTCTCCAAGGGCGAGCCGAAGACCGATCCGAGACGCCCCGGTCGAAAGCCCGGAGTCCGCTACGGCCGTAAGGGCCATCGCCCGATTCCCCCGATCGTGGATGAGGAAATAAAGGTTCCTTTGCCAGAGCGTAGCCCCTGTTGCGGCGGTGCCATGGAGAGCCGGCACGTGGAGGACCAGTATCAAACCGAGATCGTGCGCCAGACACGGGTGACCTGTTTTCATATCCAGGTCGGCAACTGCGCGAAATGTGGCAAAAGAATCCAAGGTCGTGATTCCCGCCAGACCTCCGACGCCCTGGGAGCGGCCGCCTCGCAAGTGGGTCCGGAAGCCCTGTCGCTGGCGACCATCCTGAACAAAGAACTGGGGATGCCCCTGGGCAAAACCACGGCCGTTCTGGACAAGGCTTTTGGCCTGACCTTGACACCCGGCGGGTTGAGCCAGGCTCTGGCGCGCCTGGGAAAAAAGTGCGAACCGACCTACCAAGATCTCATCAGCCAAGTCCGGATGGGTCCCAGCGTGACCATGGACGAATCGGGCTGGAAAGTGGGAGGACACCCCTGGTGGCTGTGGGTCGCGGTCACCAGCGACACGACGGTCTACGGCATCCTGCCCGGCCGCGGCTACAAGGAAGCTGCCCGTCTGTTGGGAGCGGGATTCGACGGATTTCTCGTCCATGATGGCTGGCACATCTACAACCAGTTCACAGCGGCGTTTCATCAAACCTGCACGCGGCACCTGATCAACCGCTGCAACGAAATGCTGGTGACCGCATCGTCCGCGACGGCCGCATTCCCCCGCCACGTGAAGACGATTCTTCTGAAGGGTCTCGATCTCCGTGACCGTTATGCGGAGGGTGAGATCTCCAGCCATGGGCTGGCCTCTGCGGCGGGCAGGCTGGCAGCGGATATGGAGCGGCTACTGGCTCCCCACTATCGATCGCCGGAGAATCAGAGATTCGCCAAGCATCTCCTCCATGAGTACGATCGTCTCTTTCTGTATCTGAATTGCCCGGGGCTGGAAGCTACGAACTGGCGCGGCGAACAGGCCATACGCCCAGCCGTCGTAGCGCGTAAGGTCTGGGGAGGAAACAGAACCGAAAACGGAGCGCACGGCCAAGAAGTCTTGACCAGCGTTCTACGCACGAGTCGTCAACGAGCCGCCGACCCTTTGCCTAGCCTTGCTGCGTTGCTCAGATCTCCAAAATCTTACGTTCTTGACTTTGGCTCGCATTACCCTGCACGTTGCTGAGCGCTTCTTCACCCGCTAAATAATTACGAAAATAGATAGGCTCACGCAGGACCTTGGTGTAGCAGGCGGACGGCATCCCCATTGCCTTAACACGCTGGCAATACCGGACCGCTTCGGCAATCAATTGCAGACGTTTGCTGTCGGTCAAGAGTCCTCGCTTGATGAATGTTCTTTTTATTATTGTGGCCGTTGCGCCCGGTTAATCTCGCACACCACGAGCAACTTCCCCCACTCAATATAATCGACCCCATGGCACCACTCGATAGATTTTGCAATACTCTAGCCGTGTGCGATGCGGATTTTTTCTCCAGGCGCTGTCGGCATTACATAATTACGGGATGCGTCGGACCATGCAGGTCGATCAATCTTTCGTCGAACGGGTAGCTCTGGCTCCGCTCCACCACAAAGTATTCTTTGGCCTGGCACGCGGGATTCAGGGCGACAATCAGGGCAATAGCGGCGATCACGTTCTGGTGTGTCGGTGTGTCGGTGTGTCGTGTGTTGTTGTTGTTGTGTCGGTGGCCCCGACTTGATAGCGCCAATCGATCAGAACTATCGGAGATTCTTTTTGGCATTCGCTGCATTTCATACTATAGGCTCACTCCAGGTGTACGTTTCTCCGTCAATCCAGACATGTACGACTCGAAACCCGTGCCGTTCGGGCCGGACCACCAGGCGGTCGAGACCCGCGCCATGACGCAACCGGATTGCATTGAGGTTTGTTTGTATGCTTTTGTAAAACTCCTCTTCGCCTGCGGGAATAGCAGCCCTCGGACAGTAGTACGATTTGTGATGTTCAAATCTCTGTGCATTGCAGTGAGGACATGCGCTGAAATCTAGGTGCATGTTTTCTGGTCTTCTGTCTTCCGGCTCCACACCCCTGCAAGCCTGGAATGGCACCGCTGCGAGTGCAGTGGTGCCCAGGCCGATTTTAATAAAAGTCCGGCGTTTCATTTTTCTGCTTTAATCTTCTTCCACCGCAGTCTTTGTGCCCTGGCTATTGCTCTTCTCCCTGCCGCCGACATGTGTCTCTTTTTCTTTCTGCCGTTGCCGTAACTGACACTGTTCCTGCCGCCCAAGACTTTGATAGCTGAATTGAGACTGTCCAACCGCTGTTCCAGTTTCGAGGCTTCGCTTTTCAGGGCTGAGAGAATGTCCATGTTTCCTCCGAGGACGCAGACTACCGCAGCACTGAACTGGAATCAACCGGGAGTACCTAGGCGACCTAATGCCGAAATGGGCGATGCGGCATCTTCCACCAGGGTGCCGCCTTTCATTTTGCGGGTGACTCGAAGGAAGCATCGGGGATTGCCAAGAATTCCTGATTCCGCGTATGGTTAACGCGCCTTCCCAATCTCAAGCTCATTGCCGTCGGTCGCCACGCAGCACTTAGTCGTTAAACGACTATCCTAATAAGAGGAGAATGAAAATGAGCACCATATTGGTTCAACCGGAAACTACCACCAGCACCTGGGTTATCGATCGCGTTCATTCCACGTCCCAATTCAAGGTCAAGCACATGATGATCTCGAATGTGTTGGGAGAATTCACTTCGATCACCGGCGTCCTGGAACGTGATGAAAATGACATCACCAAATCCAAAATTCGGGCCTCCATCGACGCGGATACCATCAACACCCGGGAGCCTCAACGAGATGCGCACCTGAAGAGCGCAGATTTCTTCCACGTAGAGAAGCATGCGGCCTTAACCTTCAACTCGACGGTCATATCAAAAAACGCAGATGGGGAGCTGAAGGTCAGCGGCGACCTGACGATCCGCGGAGTGACCCGCAACGTGGTTTTTGATGTTGAAGGACCGAGCCCAGCGCAAAAGGACCCGTGGGGAAATACGCGAATTGGGCTTTCTGCCACGAAGCGGATCAGCCGGAAAGACTTTGGACTCACCTGGAACGCGGCTCTGGAAGCCGGCGGCCTGCTCGTGGGCGACGCGGTAACCATCAAGTTGGACATTCAGCTCATCAAAGAGCGCTAATCAAAGCACTCATTTGTACTTCATACCGACGAGAGGTGCCGGACTGTTGCTGCAAGACGGAAAAGAAATCGAGAAAATCTCGCTTCTGATTCCCTCAGAAGGAAAAGAGTCAGGCGGCCCGAAATTGGAGATGACGGACCAAGCGGGAAAGAGTGTCTTTGATATCCCAGTCAAGAAATAACAGCGGTTTGTCTTTATTGAGGCCAATGGGCTCGTCGCAAGCTAAGTCTGGTAAGTCGCGAAACCGTCCAAGTGGTTGTGTAGCAGGAGTTGAAGAGTCGCAAATGTGGCGTTTTGTTCCGCGCAGTCACTTCACATAAATAGATCACGGAGCGGATAGACAAGGACCCTCGATGCAGGAGGAGTTCATCTTCAAAGTTTGATTTCGTTGAATTCGGATCAGCGAACGAGGAATACTGTGCGATGTATAAATTAGGGTAATGATCCTTGTCCTACCGGACGCCACGCGTGAGCCCTCTCAAAGCCCCCAGTCTCCGGCAGCTTCGCCGCTACGCGATCGCGCGCAGCCTTTTCAAAGCTACCAGCCTGCCGCGGTCCATTGCGCGTCTGGGTTTTGTCCAGGCTGACCCGATGCGGGCGCCCGCTCGCGCCCAGGATCTGATCCTCGCGCACCGCGTTAAGGACTATCGCGCCGGCGAACTGGAGCGCCGCTACCCGCGCCTGGCGATCGAAGAGGCCTTCTTCGTTAACTACGGTTTCCTGCCTCGCAAGACCCTGGCCCTGCTGCATCCGCGCGGGGCGCCGCGCGCCTGGGAGCTTGGGACGCCACGATGCAGGCGCACGCCCAGGAGGTGCTGGCCTTTGTGCGCCAGCATGGTTCCACCTACCCCAAGGACGTGCAGGCGCGTTTCGACCATGGCCGCATGAAGCGCTGGGGCGCGAATCTGAATGTCAGCAATCATCTGCTGGAGGGGCTGCACTATCGCGGGCTGCTGCGCGTGGCGCGGCGCGAGGGCGGCACCCGGGTGTACCAGACGATCGAGCACCCGCCGCGCCACGATAGTCCCGAGGCGCCACTCGCGCGCGCCGGCCATTTGCTGGATATCCTGGTGCAACTCTACGCGCCGCTTCCTGCGGCCAGCCTGGTCTATGTGTGCAGACTGCTGAGCTATGGAGTGCCGCACCTGGCCGCTGAGGTGCGGCAGCTCCAGGAGCACGCCAAATCTCGCTATGCTCATGCCCAGGTCGACGGCCTGCTGTGGTTCTGGCCGCAGGGCGAGAACCCCTGGGCGGTCCGGCACCAGGTCGACGACAGGCTGCGCTTCCTCGCGCCCTTCGACCCCGTGGTCTGGGACCGCCGGCGCTTCCAGTTGTTCTGGAGCTGGGAATACAAGCTGGAGGCCTATGTGCCACTATGTGCCAGCCCACAAGCGCCGCATGGGCCATTACGCGATGCCCATGCTATGGGGCGAGCAAATGCTGGGCTGGGCCAATCTGAAGGTGGTCGATGGACGGCTGCAGCACGAGCTGGGCTTCGCCGGTCTGCGGCCACGCGGCAGCGCCTTTCAACGGGCACTGGGCGAGGCATTGCAGCAGATGCAGGAGTTTCTGGAACTCTAGCACGCGCAGCTCCTTCAAGACCTGCCACAGCGGCGAAGTCGGCGAAGTCGCCTAGTCCGACCCATAAGCCGAAAGAGCGAGCGCACTCGGCTCTCGCAGTACGTCTGGTGCTCCGTCCTTGGTTTGAGATAGATTTCATGCGGAGGATTCATGGACATTCTGGCAACGATCAAGCGAGAAGAGAAAAAACTCGAAGAACAATTAGGCAAGTTACAGCACCAATTGAATGGCGTACGAGCAGCTGCAAAAGCCCTGGGAGATTCGGCAAGTCGAGGAGTGACGACCGTAAAGAAGCGCGTCCTATCCGCTGCCGGGAGAGCTAAGATTAGCAGGGCCGCCAAGAAGCGTTGGGCGAAGGTCCGGGCGCAGGCGAAGAAGGCAGTGGGATAGAGATTTAGCCGAGGACTCTTTATTCAGTTTGAACTTGAGTTTATCAGCGCAAGAGTGCAACCGCCCATTTTGACCGGCCAGGGTCCGGCGGCGAATTCCATGTCGACGTGAACGCTGTATACCGGGACTTGACGGGAATTGGCGACGAAAGACAGTGGGCACGCACGCCCAGCTTTTCTAGCAGAACGACAACCAAGATGAACAGAACCATGAAAGCCAGAGATGCAAGTGCCGAGAGGGCTACCCGGAGCAGATACGTGAAAATAGCAGTGACCGCAGTCCATTCATCGGAGACCTCT
>Ga0209055_1001235_pt1 | contig 17017 bp, 10 predicted proteins | sample GraSoiAngelo_110_FD_185875 | JGI IMG/M metagenome (GOLD analysis project Ga0209055, IMG submission 185875) | Grasslands soil microbial communities from the Angelo Coastal Reserve, California, USA - 14_0903_12_30cm (SPAdes) (version 2) | ecosystem: Environmental > Terrestrial > Soil > Grasslands ... | reverse complement strand
CGGTGTCCTCAGAACAGTTGCTGCGGAGACGGGCAGAACTGAGGCTCAAGTGGCGCTCAATTGGTGCATCGCTAGAGACTCTGTCGTGGCCATTCCAAAGGCAGATTCTGTCGAACATATCGAAGAAAATTGCTGCGCGTCGGATTGGCGCCTGGCACAAGAACAGATTGCGCTCTTGAACAAGGAAATCCGCTACCGTCAGCGTGGTCGCGTTGAGGCAGTCTTGAGGCGTGTTGCTCGTAACACCCTTCAGAGACTCGGCCGCGTATAACCAAAATTCAAGCTCCCTCTTTCGTCAGCGCACACTTCCTCGCAGGACGGCCGTTTCTTGCGGTTGTCCTTCTTCTGCATCAAGTTGCTGTATCAAAGCTTGGCGATCGATCTTTCCATTCGCATTCAGCGGGAATTCGCTCCGCAGATAAATCCTTCGTGGAATCATGTATTCCGGAAGCGACTCTCGGCACTCGGCTAGCACGACATTTTCGTCCACGGCCTCGTTCCGCGAGACGAAGGCGATAATTCCCTCCGCCAGTCCGTTCCTGACCGGCCATCCGACTGCCACCACCTGTTCTGTTCCGCAAACGCGTCGCAGCACGGCCTCGATCTCTTGTAGTTCAATGCGGTACCCGCGCACTTTGACTTGCTGGTCGATTCTGCCCAGATAGTGGATGCAACCCTCGGCATCCTGCTTCACAAGGTCTCCCGTCCGGTACCAAGTCGTTCCATCACAACCTGGCAATTGAACAAATCGCTCCCTCGTTTTGTCGGGATCGTTCCAATAGCCATTCGTAACCTGAGAACCGGCCAGGCAGAGTTCTCCGCTTTCTCCGGTTGCGACTGTTCTTTTTTCATCATCAACGATCCGGCACATTTGTCCAGCGAAAGGCCAGCCAATCGGGACGACACCGTTCAAATATTCTTTTTCGTGTCTACCGGGATCCCAGTGCAAGTGAGTGATGGCGATCGTCGCTTCTGTCGGTCCGTACAGATTCTCCACCGTTGAGTTAACTGCCGCGCTTTGCCAGAGCGCCGCATATTTGGCGGGCAAGGGTTCACCGCAGAAGAGGCTGTGCCGTAAGCTCGGGAAGCTTCCGGGATTCAACAGCCTCATTTTTTCCAGAACTCCGACCACAGAAGGCACGGAAAACCACATCGTCAGCTGATGATCGCGGATAAACTTAGCCGGCATCATTACGGACTTTTCCGGAACGGAAAAAAGACACGCCCCGCGTTCCCAGCAGACAAACATGTCGTGGACACTCAGGTCGAACGTAAGATCGAATTCTTGCGAAAACCGATCTTCCTCGTTGACGGAGTAGCGGTCAGATACATACTTGACATAGGGCTGGACATTCGAATGATGAATCGCGACGCCCTTGGGCTGGCCCGTGCTCCCGGACGTAAACAGCAAGTAGGCAATCGCCGCGCTAGCAAGTTCGGGGTTGAACGAAAGATTCCTCCCGCTGCTCATTTGTCCCGCGGGCAGAAATCGATGCTTCGGGAGTTCTTTTGACCAGGCCGGCGCAACGTCGCAATCCGGCAAAATGACAACCAGAGGACCGCTCACCTTGGCCAAGAGGTTCGGTAAGTTAGCAAAGCTCTCCGCTCCCGCTATCAGAATTGAACAACCGGAAAGAGTCAGCATTCTCAGTGTCCGGTCTAGCGGGAACTTTGGATTTAAAGGCGCGTAGCCCTTTCCCGCGGCTAGAATGCCAAGGACACATGCGTAGGCAGTTTTGCTGCGATGGGCTAATAGAGCAACGACTCCGGACTGATGGTCTCCCACTGATTGGATGGTTGCGCCAATACGAGCAACTTCCTGGCGCAACGATTGGTACGAAATGTTTTCGTTGCCGACGGCCAGCGCCGGACGCTCAGGGAACCGCTGCGCCGATTCGAAAAAACCTGATGCAAGGTTTCGGACCATGGTGCCTATCTGCAAGATCGATCCCAACTATTTTCGGATCGGAGCCTGGCTTCCTGTCTAAGTGATACCGCTCGGCCTGGCGACTGCCTGAACGGGTCTCCACACAGCATCGCTTTTCACAGCGACCGACGATGTCTGAGCCGCTGTCTCAAACGCGATTTGCGTATGATGCAACTCCTCTTTGGTGGGCGGTATATCCAGAATGAACGTCGAGTACCCGGCGCTGATGTATCGCGACAATTCTTCTGCCACGGCCTCGTAACTACCCACTAGATAGGGACAAAACGTTTTGTATGTTTCAAACGGCCGAAGCCAGTACGGACTTCTGCCGTTCTTTGATTCTTCTGCGAGCTCAGACAATTGTTTGTGCCACAGCGAATCGGAAATTCTCATTGCCACCTGATGGGTCAGCTCACCCTTCCTGTCTTCCGGGAAACGCTCCTCGGCGACTTCCCACGCTTCTGATTCCGTGCTCCGCGCAATTATCCCCACGCGCACTCCGCAATTGAATTCGTTCTCCGGGTCCAGCCCCTCGTATTCCCTCGCCGGTTTCGGATACTTCACCGCCGTTGCGCCAATTGCCTTGGCGGCCTCCAGTCCTGCTTCAGAGGATCCGGAAATGAAGATTCCTGGAAAAAGCTCGGGCGCGAGGGGAGGCGTCATTCTCAGCTTGTCGACCTTATAGAACTCCCCTTCCATCGTGACTGGTTCGCGTCCGGCGAGAAGCTGTTTGATAATACTTGCGTACTCGATGATCCTCGCATAGCGCTTGTCATGCGCGGTCGTGTCATTCAGCGCGGCCAGATCGTTCTTGAACCCGCCGGCAACCAGGTTAAGGTAGATACGCCTCCGGTAAAGAAATCCGAACGACGCAACCATCTTCGCCACCGAATAAGGGTGCATATAGACTGGCTGGATAGCCACAAGCGGACAAAGGTTCTTGGTGTTCTCAATGATGATCTGGGACACCAGCCAGGGATCGACGATGCTGTTGTCCGTGTAGACCAAAATCCCTTTGCAGCCGCATTGCTCACTCCAGCGCGCCACATCCGCCACGCTCCTCGCGTAGCAATCGCTGGAGATATCTTTTGATTGGGGGCACGTCGCGAAGAGTTCAACAGAGATCTTGCTATCAGAGCGAGCCATTTGAGTTACCTCTTTCGCAGAACTCAGATGCCGTGGCCGGGGACGACTGGCTCCTAGATCTAAGAGGCCCAACGAACGATTTCGCGGGAATCCTATATGGACTTTCAGAAGTCGAGCTACTAGGTGAAGACCGGAAACCAAGCTAAGTAAAGTACTCGACGCATCACCAAGGGGAACACCGTATTGTTCCTTTTTCTCGCCGAAAGCAGAGTGTGGGAGCTGTTGCCGCTTTGAGAGGGTTCTTCCGTTCCGTTATTGGCGTGCTGTTGAATCACACGTTTCTGCCCGTCAGGTGACAAGGAGATGCATTTCTCCACTGAATAGATCACTGTGGCTTGCCTATGCATGAAGGACCGTCATTGTGAAAATACTGGGCATCAGCGGGTTTGAAAATGCAGTGCCTTTCAAGAAAAAGCACTGGCCGAATCTTGAGGAGCGCGAGTATCGCATTTCTCAAGGGCATGACTCGGCGGCCGCGCTCTTAGTTGACGGCGAACTGGTCGCCGCTGCCGCGGAAGAACGGTTCAGCAGGAAGAAACACACGGGCTGTTTTCCTTCCGGCGCGATCGCCTACTGTCTTTCTGAAGCGGGCCTTTCGATGGGAGACATCGATGAAATCGCTCACAGCTTTGACTATGAGCCCATCCGCACCGCCTACTCGCTCGACCCCATTTCTTACCAGCTCTACCTCGAGGTCTTCTCGCGCGAATCAGTTCTGGAGCAAGTGCATCGCCATTTGAATGCGTTCCCCGTTGACCGCGTGAAGCACGTCAACCATCACCAAGCGCATGCTGCGACTGCCTGTTTTTGCTCCGGATGGGAAGAATGCCTGGTCCTGGTCGTGGATGGCATGGGAGAGGCCCAAAGCGCTTCTGTCTACCACGCCCGTCAGGGCAAGCTTGAGAAGCTTTGCGAGATCTCCGCGAAGGATTCCATCGGTATTCTCTATTCGGTCGTGACTCTCCACCTCGGCTTCGATTTTAATGCTGACGAATACAAGATCATGGGCCTTGCTCCTTATGGCGACCCTGAACGCTTCCGTCCCTTTTTCGAGAAGGCCGTTGAATTGCTGCCGGACGGAATGGTTCGTATTCCGCTTCTTCGCATGAACAAGTCACGGGATGAGCGCGAGAATTACCTGGCCACTCGCGAGTATCTCGCAGAGCATTTGATTAAGCCGCGCGAACCAGATGCCGAAATCACTGGTGATCACCGAGATGTGGCTGCCGCCCTTCAGGATTGTCTCGATCGTGTCATGCTCCATATCTGTGGAACGTTCGGAAGGCGCACTGGTTTGCGGCGGCTTGCCCTGGCCGGAGGAGTGGCCCTCAACTGCACCGCCAATGGAAAGCTTGTCGAATCCGGCATGTTTGATGACATTTTTGTCCAGCCTGCGGCTGCCGATGACGGCTCGGCTCTTGGCGCAGCCATTTTCCGTTCGGCCCAGCGAGGCGCCATTCGCAATGTTCGCATGCCCGTCCCTTTCTATGGTCCGTCATATTCTCAGGGCAGGATCGAAGAGGCGTTGCGTGAGTTCTCCGATCGCATCGACGTTGTCCGTTACAGCAGTCTCGCTTGCGCGAGCGCCGAAGCATCCCGTTTGATTGCCGATGGACGCGTCGTTGCATGGTATCGCGGGCGAATGGAATTCGGCCCCCGTGCTCTCGGTCACCGCAGCATTCTCGCCGATCCTGGCCATCATGAAATGCGCGACCGTATCAACTCGATGGTGAAGATGCGCGAGGCCTTTCGGCCCTTCGCTCCCGCTGTGACTCTCCGCCAGGCCCACCGGTGGTTTGAGGTCGCTCCCGGGGCGGAATTTCCCTACATGATTACTACCGTGAACGTCCGCGAAGAGCATCGCGCCAAGTTGCCAGCGGTAACTCACGTTAATGGTTCGGCCAGACTCCAAACCGTCTCCTCATCCGACAACGGGGAATTTCACACTCTGCTCGAAGCCGTCGGCAAAACCACTGGCCGCGAGATGGTCCTGAACACTAGCTTTAATGTGAAAGGACAGCCGATCGTGAACACACCTCAGGAAGCGCTTGCCACGTTCCTCAACACTGGAATCGAGTTCTTGTTTTTGGAAAATACCTTGGTGCGTCGCCGAGGCGAATCTGCACGCCGGCTCTAACCTTCTCGATAGATGAGAGTCGCCTGAATCGCAACTTGCCGTCGCCAAATTCTCACGAACTGCGTTACTTCTTCGGGGCACTCCCCAGCGCGGGCCCGGTGCTCCCTCGCACTACGAAGTCTGGTTCGACAATGATTTCCTTAGGGTAAGGCTGTTTCACTGGAGCGTTGATGCGCTCTAAAACAGTCTGAGCAGCCAGAACGCCCATCTCGCGCAGCGGCTGTTTGACTGTCGTGAGGCCAGGGTTCTGAAACGCGGCGCTTTGAATGTCGTCGAAGCCGACAACGGAAACGTCCTCGGGTATGCGCCGGCCTGCTTCACGCAGGGCCTGAATGGCACCAATCGCCGATATGTCATTGAAAGCAAAAAGAGCCGTGAACGGCTCGCCTAAGGCGAGAAGTTTGCGGGCAACCTGGTATCCCAATTCTGGTGAAGACGATTCGCCTTCCAGTTGTCCGACCAGCCGCTCTTTGATCTCAATACCGAGTTCTGTCGCAGCTCCGCGCACGGAATCCCAACGCACAGCAGTATCGGAGCTGAATTCCTGCCCTTTGATGAAGGCCATTTGACGATGCCCGAGTTTCGCAAGATGTTCCAGCGCAAGCGTTGCGCCTCGTGCGTGGTTGAGAACGATATTCGTAACGCCTGGCAAATCCCGGTGGCCAGAGACGGCCACGAGCGGGACCTGCACTCCCTCGGAAAGAGCAGTATCCACGGCTACTAGGCCTTCTACCGCGCGCTGCTGTAATAAGAGGGGATATTCTTCGATCAACTCATTGCGATGACGGTGGCTGACCACGAAATAAAAATAGCCTTCCTGGAGAAGATGGTCTTCAATTCCCGACATGACCAGCGACGCGTACCCCTCGCTGATCTCCGGAACAAGCACGCCGATCGTGTAGCTCCGTTGTTGTCTCAGGGACCGGGCAAGGTGATTCGGTCTGTAATTCAGCTCTCGGGCCGCCGCGCGAATCAATTCCTGGGTTCGATGCGGAATTGACTTGGCGGCGGGAACTCGATTGATCACCAGGGAGACAGCCGTCTTCGAGAGTCCCAGATGTTCCGCGAGAGTTTTGAGACTGATACTTTCTCTGGCGTTTTTTTGCGCCTTAGAGCCCAGGGTGGGTTTTGAACGAGCCATAGGGGTGTATTTGCCGGATAGTTTCGCATAAGGATTGGACCGCGACAAGCCCCATGAGCGTTCTCATCAACACGCGCTTACAACTGTCCATTCTCTTGATATGCGGGCTAAATCGGTTTAGCATGCTACCGCCGAAGTCGAGGGCGGATATCTCAAGGCGCCTTGTCTGCGTTTCGCAAGACACATTTGGAGCGTCTAAATCGTGATTAACTTGGTGCTTCGTTCCGCGTTTGCGACCTGCATTTTGTTGAGCTGCGAGTCGCTCCTTGCGCAAACCAAATCTCCTGCCGTGGTGCCTCCTAGCGCCGCCGTTCAGTCGAGTTTGAGCAATCCAGGCTCCGAAAAAAAACTCGAAGCTCTCCTGCAAAAGATGACTCTTGAGGAAAAGGTCGGCCAACTCGTCCAATACTCCGCCGGACAGCCAACGGGCCCTGGAACCGGACGCACGGATTATGACGACATGATCCGCAAAGGCGAAGTCGGGGCCCTTTTTAATATCACGACGGCTCGTCAGGTCAATGCCTACCAGCGTGTTGCTGTCGAACAGTCCCGGCTGCACATACCTATTCTTTTTGGCTTGGACGTGATTCACGGATTCCGAACGGAATTTCCTGTTCCACTCGGGCTGGCCGCCAGTTGGGATCCGGATCTGATCGAACAAACCGCCCGCGTCGCTGCTCGTGAAACTTCCGCTAGCGGCATTCGCTGGATTTTTTCTCCCATGGTGGATATTGCCAGGGATGCGCGCTGGGGAAGAATGACCGAAGGCTCCGGCGAAGATCCTTTTCTGGGAGCGGCGATCGCTCGCGCCTATGTTCGAGGCTACCAGGGCGCGCATTTGGACGCGCCCGACAGCATCGCCGCCTGCCCAAAGCACTTCGTCGGCTATGGCGCAGCGGAAGGCGGCCGCGACTACAATTCCGTCGAAATATCCGAACACGCTCTGCGGCAATTTTATTTGCCGCCTTTTCATGCCGCGATCGATGCCGGCGCCGCCACCCTGATGAGTGCTTTCAATTCGCTGAATGGCGTGCCTTCCTCTGCGAATCCGTTCACGCTGAAGCAGATCCTCAAGGGGGAGTGGGGATTTCAGGGAATTGTGGACAGCGACTACACCTCGGTGGCGGAACTCGTCGCGCACGGCATCGCCAACGATGGTGCGACTGCCGCCCGCAAAGCGTTTCTCGCCGGTGTGGACATGGACATGGTGAGCAGCCTTTATCACGAATACTTAGTGCAATTGGTGCGCTCCGGCCAAGTTCCAGAAGCGGCAGTGAACGAATCCGTCCGCCGTGTATTGCGTGTGAAATTTGCCCTTGGTTTGTTCGAACATCCCTATGCCGACGAAGACAAAGAGGCCGGCGCCATGCTTCGGCCAGAGAGTCTTTCCCTGGCTCGCACTGCTGCGGAACGATCCTTTGTATTATTGAAAAACGCTGCGTTTTCCGGTGGGGCGCCAGTTTTGCCACTCTCCAACGACCTGAAACGCATTGCTTTGGTGGGGCCGCTGGCCGACGATCCGAACGACATGCTAGGTTCGTGGGCGGGACAAGGCCGGGCCGAAGACGTCGTTACGCTAAGAACGGCCCTCACGCAGCGCCTCGGAGCGGATCGAGTTCACTATGCAAAGGGAACCGAGATCGTCGGTGGATCGGACGAGCAATTAACAGAAGCTGTGAAGACAGCAGAGGAATCCGACGTTGTGATCCTCGCCCTAGGAGAAAATGCTCCGGAGATGACCGGAGAAGCCGCGTCGCGCGCGCATCTTGGGCTTCCAGGACGCCAACAGCAGTTGCTTGAAAAAATCGTGGCAACAGGGAAGCCGGTCGTGTTGCTGCTTTTCAGCGGTCGTCCGCTAACACTTCCTTGGGCGTTCGAACATGTGTCCGCAGTAATGGCTGCTTGGTTTCCTGGGACTCAGGCGGGGCCTGCGCTGGTTCGAACGCTATTCGGCGAAGCAAATCCGAGTGGAAAACTCGCTGTGAGCTGGCCCCGCAGCGTCGGCCAGGAACCCTTGTACTACGACGCTCTGAACACTGGCCGTCCGCCAGGTAACATCGATCTGACGCGTCCGCCAAAGAACAGTGACGAGAAATATGTGTCGCGTTACATCGACGAGCAAAACACTCCGCAATTTCCGTTCGGCTATGGGCTCACGTACACGGCGTTTCGTTATGGAGCGACGCAGGCGAGCAGCCCGTTCGCCACAGACGCGCCGCAATTGAGCGCGAAAGCGCTGAATACCCAACTTCGCACGAACAATCCGCAGACGAACCGGCCGCTGACCGTGAGCGCCGAGATTAGCAACACCGGAACCATTGCGGGCGACGAAACCGTGCAATGTTACGTGCGCTTGCAGGGAACCAGTGTCGCGTTGCCGGTGCGCGCGCTGAGCGGTTTTCAGCGCATTTCTCTTGCGCCTGGCGAGAAGCAGGAAGTGACGTTTGAACTGGGCCCCGAAGCCTTCGCTTTTTGGAATAACCAAAACAAATTTGTCGTTGAGCCCGCGCGCTTCACCGTGTGGATAAGCCCGGACTCCGCGCACGGCGAGGGAAAGACGCTCGAAATTGCGCCATAAAATCAGACGATCATGACGAACAAAAACTTCCTAAGCCGAAGAGACATAATGAAGATTTGTGGGACCAGTTTGCTCGCCTCGCCGCTGGCCGCATTGTCTGCTTGCGGGCAACGGGCTGCGAATTCTTTCGTTGAGCCCGCAGGTAAACCCTACGAGGGAACTGACGAACAACTTCTCGACGAGATTCAGCGCGCCGCGTTCAATTTCTTCTGGAACGAGGCTAGCGAGAAGACAGGCCAGGTAAAAGATCGCGCTTTGGCTAACGGAAGCGATTCGAGAAAGATGTCCAGCATTGCGGCAACGGGATTTGGCCTGACCAGCCTGTGCATCGGCGATCAGCGCGAATACAGGAAGAATCCGGAAATCCTGGAACGAGTGCGCAAGACGCTGAAGTTTATCGCCAACGATTTGCCCAACGAGCATGGTTTTTTCTATCACTTCATCCACATGGATACCGGGCAGCGCTGGGAAAAGTGCGAGCTCTCCTCCATCGATACTTCGATTCTCTTGTGCGGCGTTCTCACCGCGCGGCAATATTTTGCCGACCAAGAGATCAAAGATCTGGCCACGAAAATTTACGAACGCGTGGACTGGCCGTGGATGCTGAATGGCGGCAAAACTTTCTCGATGGGGTGGCATCCGGAATCGGGTTTTCTGAGTCCTCGCTGGGAACACTTCTGCGAACTGATGATGATCTACTTGCTGGCGATCGGCTCGTCGACGCATCCGGTGCCCGCGAGTTCTTGGGGCGCGTGGACGCGCCCAAAAATCAAATATCAGGGGATCGAATACATTTCCGGCAACGATCCGATTTTCACGCATCAGTATTCGCATGCGTGGTTCAATTTTCGGAACAAGCGCGACGCTTACGCGGATTATTTTGAGAATTCCGTGAAGGCCACCAAGGCCCACAAACTTTTTTGCCTCTCGCTGCGCGACCGTTTCCCCGATTACAACGAGGACCTTTGGGGAATCAGCGCTTCCGATTATGTGAAAGGCTACACGGCGTGGGGCGGACCGTCGGCTCAAGGTGGGCCGCTTGGGCCGATCGATGGAAGCGTCGTGCCTTGCGCGACCGGCGGCTCTCTGCCGTTCCTCTTCGACGATTGCGTGCGAGTCTTGCGAAATCTCCGCGGTCCGTACAGGGATAAGGTGTGGAAGAAGTACGGGTTCGTCGACGCCTTCAATCCTCTGACCGGTTGGTACGACGCGGACGTGCTGGGCATCGATCTCGGCATCACCATGCTGATGGCGGAAAACCACAGCAGCGGCTTCGTTTGGAACACCTTCATGAAGAATCCCGAAGCGCAGTCCGCGATGCAGAAAGTTGGATTTCACGGAGGCTAACCGCGCATTTTCTAGGGGCCCCCCTCCCCCGTGTTTTTTGTAAGCGTTGCATCTAAACGACTTAGTGTTCCTGCAAGTTCTTTAGAATCAACAGTTGCGGACGCCGTATAAGTGTTGATTCTAAAGATAGTTAGAGGCGTCCGCTTGGAGCCCTTGCAAGTGTGCATTCTAACCCGCATTTGAAACCGCGCCTCTAATGGGACCGTCAGCCCTGCCAAAAGCAACCACTATTATAACACACTGACGTTATTTGTCAATAAATAGTTGTAAGTGTTTTGCTTGCAGCGAGATAGGAAGCGGGCTGAAAGGATGCTAAGGACCAATTCTGGAGACTTGGCCGGGCTGGATGGATTCGATCTGAGCGAGGCAAGCCGAGACGTGGGGCAACAGGTCTTTCAGACGAATAGATTTCGCGGAAAAGATGATAACCGCGATTTTCCGCCCACTTAGATTTTGCTCGTATTCAAAACCTTGATCTACCGTCAGCAAGACGTCAAATCCGGCGGCCTCTGCTTTTCTGAGAAGTTCGCCATTCTTGAGTCCGCTGAAGCCAGCGTACCGCGCCGACTGGCAGTCATGACCCGGCAGGAAATTGCGCAGCTTCTGATCGATACACTCATCGATCAGAATACGCATTCAGGCCCGTGCCGATAAAAGCTCTCTAGCTTCTTCGAGCACGCGAAGAGCCATCTCGCGCGAGACAGACGGATATCCTTCGAGAAATTCCTCCAGTGTGTCTCCCCCCTCCAGGTAATCGAACAATGCTTGGAGGGGAACGCGAGTCCCGCGAAAGACGGGAGCTCCACCCAGTATCTCAGGATCTCTGACGATGACGTTGCTCACAGGAGGCATGGTGGGTCTCCGTAGCAAGTAAGTATATCATTTCCTTTAGGTCTGGGCGGCAGAGGCATATAGTGAACGTCACTTTAGGAGGTCATGTCCGAAAAGCAAAAGTATTTTTTTTGTCCCGGCGAAGCGCACGGGATGTCCCGACGCGGCCGGGGTAAACGTCATGCGAATTTGCTGCGGGATAGCGGGTTGGTCAGGCTGGATTAGAAGCCTCTTCCGGAAAAGGGTCCTATTCCTCTTTCGATCATATCGCGTACAGTGATTCCCCTGATTGACAATCTTTCAAGATTATTCTATTTTCCGCGCCGAATTAGCGTCGGGCTCAGTGCAGTCTCACCCCTAGCCTACCTGCGTTATTGCCCATGCTGGTGTGTTCAAGCGTTCTCAGCACATGTGTGTCTTTGTGTCTGGCCAACCACGCGGTGTGAACGCTGGCACGAGCGCGCTAAAAGGTTCCCGGTGAAGGAGGTACTCCCTTGAAAATTTACAGAACGTTATCGAAAGTGTTGATTCTGTTGTTCTCATTTCCATTATTTGTATGTGCCCAGCAGACGCAGTCTGTGACTTTGAGCTTCGGGACTGTGAGTAAGCCGACAATACAAGAGGCAAATTTCGGTTTTAATAACAGCGGTTGTGTGTACGACCTGTCTTCCGTGACGTCGCCGGCTCCGTTCACACTGCAAAACTCAAGTGGTTCCGTCAACCCCGGGAGCGAGTTCCTAGAATTCGTAGAGTTCAATCCTTCCACAATGGGTAACTACTCGGGGGTAATTTATCTCAACTACACTCAGCAGTCTCCCTGCAGCGGTACGACAACCCTGCGAATCGGGGTTAGTGGATCGTATGCTGCCCCTGGGTTCATCAACCCAAAGTATGCGATCGTCGGCGTAATGTACGCACCGCCGGGGGGACAGAGTAGTGTGACGTATGGAAGCAACACTGTCGTTGGCAACAGTACGTCGGTGAAGGATTCGTTTTCTAGTGAAGTCAGTCTAACTGTTTCCGTTTCGGGCGGCGCTAGTATCTTCGGGTTCTCGGCAGACCAAACCACCACCATCTCCAACTCTTACACCCAGGAGACAGACACAGCGTCCACCATCGCTTTCAGCCAAACAACCTCAAACAGCACCAGCCTAAACGGTTTTTCGGATCCTGCTAATGGAATCAATCATGACTACGATCAAATTTTCTTGTGGCTTAATCCCATAGTCAAATTCAACATCGGGCCAAATTCGAATCAGGTCACTTGGACGGGCTATGGGTACGACTTGAACGACCCCACCAACCCCGACATGGACGTGTTCGGTGTCCCAGTGGGCTGCTTGAACGGAGACTTCGCTACTTCGAACCCTCCGTTGTGGTCCACGTGCCAATCGTATTTCACCGGCCCTTTGGCACGCACCTGGGCCTTAAGCAATGAGGATGGCTCCGGGCCGGGCCTTACGGGCGATCCAACAGTTCCATGCACCACTAATCCGAATACGGACTTTTGCAACATACTCGCGGCAGACCCATTTACGAGCCCGAATTATACCTTCATGCGTCCCCCGATAGGTTCCGATACAACGACGGATGGACTCTTCACAGATTGCCACACTTCAGGGTGTAACGTCGCCATCCAGTACTCACCGAACATCACGAACACGTACATGCAGGGCTATTCAACAACTATAACGCAGGATCAAATGGCGAAGTACAAGTACGAGGTAACCTATTCCGTGGAGGATAAGTTTAAAGGGACTGGTTGGCTCGCGGGCTTCACGGTGGATTTGACCGACAAGAACGTATTCACGTGGTCGCATGAATTCGACCAGTCAACGAACAGTTCGCGTGGTCAACAGTCCTCGTTCACGATCGTGGGCCCAGCCGCTGGCTACACGGGGCCTTGCCAATTCGATGTCTTCCAGGACAATCGTTACGGCACCTTCATGTTTTGGCCTGTGCCAAACGGTTGCTGAGATCTAGTTGTGTTTCCTGGATGGGAAGGAAAAAGGGCGCACCCAAAAGTGCGCCCTTTTTTTTCTTCTTCTCGGCTAGAAGCTGAGCCGCAACTGGAATTCAACAACGCGACCCGAGAGACCGTCGAGGGGCCGGCCGAATTGTCCGGCGTTAACCACGTCGGTTGGCGCGGTCGCAGGTGCAAATGACTCGAGATTTAATATGTTGAGAGCGTTAAAGAAGTTGCTGCGGAACTCGAGCTTGGCGTTCTCACCTAGTACGCGCGAGTTCGGCAGCAGGAAGTTTTTCCCAAAGGACAAGTCAAGCTGGGTGAACCCGGGCCCTTGAAAGATATTGCGACAACGGCAACCCGGCCCATGCGATGCTGGCGGGACCGTAGTGGAACCCGGGAAGCTGGCGGCGATGTTGGGGAAGACGCCATTCTGCCAGTCCTGCTTCGATGGATTTGCGATCTTGCCGCCGGCATAAACGATCGGCATGTCTGGGCAGGCTCCGTCACCGTTCAGGTCGTGGTTCGTATCACAGCTCCCAATTAGCGGCGTAAAAGGAAAACCAGTATGTTTGGTGAACACACTGCCGAGAGTCCAACCGCCGCCGACCGCGCCCATAAGGTCATGCCTACCGCGATAGAGTGGCAACTCATAGAAACCTGATATTCCCAGGCTTTGGCGTACGTCGAAGTCGGAATTGCCTTTATCGATAGACTGCGTGAATGGGTCGGTTTGTTGAAAACCGATCTCGTAAGAAGAGAAGTCGATGGAATGGCTCCAGGTGTAGAGGGTTGAAACGGTGAAACCCCTCGCAAATGAGTGAGAAAGCTGAGTGATCATGGCGTCGAAGCTGGCGTTGACGTCTGGAAGGGGTAGGAAGACCCTGTTAAAGCGATTGTTGCCGACGACAATGGGCGCAGGGCAGGCGGAATTTGCAGGACCGCAGGCTACACCATCAGCGCTGGCGCTTTGGACTCCATCCATATTGCCGTCGAATGTGTCGCCCGGGCGGAACCGATTTAGGTCGATCGTGCGAGCGAGCTTACGACTGCGGCTACCCTGATAACCGATAGTAGCTTGCCAATTGTGAATAGGTTCGAACTGGGTCTGCAACGAATAGACATATACATAGGGAGTAGGTTCATTAGGCAAAGCGCCAAAGATATCAACCTTAGTCACCGCAGTGCAGCCCGCATTGGCGCAGAGCGCTCCGTCAGTGGCTACCCCAAACGAAAAATTGGGATTGGGAGCATAGCTTGTGGAACTGGTGCTGGAGCCAATCCCGTAGAGAATCCCGGAACCAGGGGGAGGACCTGTAATCTTGCCGGGATCAAAGAAGCAACAGGTACTGGCCTGAGCGGCGAAGGGCGTGTCCTGGCGAATATTACTGTATTCGGTTTCAAACGGCCGGTTGAAAAGAATGCCGAAGCCACCGCGAAGTACGGTCTTTCTTCCTAGGACGTTTGGGCTCCAGGCGAAACCGACGCGGGGACCAAAGTCCTTTTTGTCCGCATTGTAGAGATGCTTCACGGTTTGGACCGAACCATTCACGAAGCCCTGGGAGCCAAAGATGTAGTTGCTGAGCAGACCATTCTTCTCCGAGAGCGACGGGAAATATTCCCAGCGCAGACCGAGGTTCACCGTTAAGTTTGGCCGGAGTTTCCAGTCGTCCTGGACGAATAAAGAATAAGCACCGTCCCGGAAATAACGCCGTCCGTTCGGATGGCCTCCGGTTTTTGGATCCACCGCGACATTTTCAAAGAAGCAACAGGCGTCGTTGGCAAAATTGAGCAAGCCGCGGAATTGATACTTGGGTCGCTCAAAGCCAGGTTCATCGTCATTGTTCTGCTCGCGGGTGATGTCCACGCCGAATTTGAAAGCGTGGGCACCCCGCACCCAGCTCACCGTATCGCGAAACGCGAAGGTATTCTCCGCAAGGTTCCCTGGGGTGGTACCAGCTTGGCTGATACCCATGATGGTTCCTGCGTCACCCAAACCGCCTGCATCGAAATCGAATAACTCGACCTGAGGGATGCCGTAATTGGTCTGGCCGGTGGGCTGGAGCTGGTCAAAAGCAAAGCGCGTGAAATTAAAGCGCGCTTCGTTAACCATGACGGAAGAAATCGTGCGAGTCCACCCTAGGGTGCCGACATAGTTCTTTGGGGCGAAGCCAACATCTTCAAGGGGCCGATTTCCACCGTTAACGCTGGTCAAGTTCACAAGAAAGGTGCTTGCAAAGAATTGGTTGGAACCCAAAGTGTAGTCAGCGCGCGCGTTGTACTGGTTGCCGCTGCTTGAATTGGGTTTGGTGAGGTCGAAGACACCCCAGTCGGGGATGAGGTCAGGCCCGTTGCCGATGGACTGACCGGTTGCGACCCCAGGCTGATACCACATCCCGAGCGGATGGAAGTTGGGATCGCTCGGATTGGTGATAAGGGAACAACAATCCGTTTGCGAAATGGTCGTGGTGATCCTAGGAGCGATGCCAGGAGTGCTGAAGATCTTCGCGGCAATGCTATTGGGTTCCGCCTGCTGGACGTACTTTTCAAATGCGGGGGTCTCCAGCTTCACACTGCGGCTGACAACCGTGTTAGTCTGACGAAGGCCTTCATACGAGAAGAAGAAAAAGAGCTTGTTCTTTATGACAGGGCCGCCCAAACTCCCTGCAAAATCTCTATATTTCTGATCGTTTCTTGTCGGACAATGCTGGGCCACAATCGTGAATGCGCCACCCTCGCACATGATTGGACTCAGCGGAATGTTCTTTGCGCCATAGAATTTGTTGAACGCGTTTAGGCCCTTGTCATTGAACTTAATCAGGCCGCTCCCATGGTAATTGTTTGTGCCAGCCTTGGAGATGACTTCAACCTGAGCTCCCGAATTGCGTCCTTGCTCAGCGTTGTAGGAGGCGGACGTTACTATAATCTGTTGGACTGATTCTTGGTTTGGAGTAATGACCGCCGAGCCGCCGTTGCTCAAGCTGTCGATGCTCGCGCCGTCGAGGCTATAGTTGTTTGCCGTAACCCGCTGGCCGTTGGCAACAATTTGCACCTGATTTTCAGTCTGGAAGATTGAGCTGTTCGATTGGCCTGGTCCAACCTGCTGAGGAAGAGCAAAGGAGTTTCCATTGCCCTGCCGCGCGTTGTCGCCGAATACGCCGGGGGCCATGCGGAGCAATTCGTACGGATCTCTTCCGAATTGAGGCAGCGTGAGCACCTCTTGAGTTCCGATTGTAGTGTTTACGTTGCCGTTCTCTGTCTCGAGTTCTCCGGTAGAGGCGGTTACGGTTACCAGCTCGGTAACCGCTCCAATTTCTAAAGTAATATCCAGTCCGCGCGGCTGCTCTGCTTCTACGGATACATCCTTGGAGGACGATTTCTTAAAACCGGCACCTTCGACCGTAACCGTGTACTTGCCGGGTGGCAGCTCGCTGATTCGATAGAACCCTTCGGCCGAAGCGGCTGTATCGCGGACGACGCCGGTATCTTGGTTGGTGATAGTCACCTTAGCTCCCGGAACGACGCCGCCCTTGGAATCCAACACCGTTCCTTGGATGCTGGCCTTGAACTGGGCGTGAACTGTGGCCGCGAAAAGAACCCCGCAGGCCAGCAACAACGTCATGCGGAAGAAACTTTTGGACAGGCTCATGGGTCGCTCCTTCACCCCAAAAAAACTTGCGAAATGGCCTAGCACCCTCAGCTAAATCGGTTCACCACTATTGCCGCGGAGTCTAAACAGCGTGTTTTCAAATGTCAAGCAATATTGATTTCGGGCAGTGGGTCCGTTTGAATTTACTTCTATTGTCACGATTAAGAGAATTCAAACTGATGTCATAGCGACGCCGGCCTCGCAGCGGCCCGAGTAGACTGTTTCGGTGTTCACCCTAACAGCGCTCGAGCCGGAGGAGGCCGAGATGCGAATTATAGGCGTTGATTTGCACACA
>Ga0209055_1001234_pt1 | contig 17023 bp, 17 predicted proteins | sample GraSoiAngelo_110_FD_185875 | JGI IMG/M metagenome (GOLD analysis project Ga0209055, IMG submission 185875) | Grasslands soil microbial communities from the Angelo Coastal Reserve, California, USA - 14_0903_12_30cm (SPAdes) (version 2) | ecosystem: Environmental > Terrestrial > Soil > Grasslands ... | reverse complement strand
GGGGTCGTCGGCGCCGACCATCGTGTTGCTCCACTCGAAGACCTGGTGGCGGTCCGCCTGCGGGATGCCGAGCAGCTCGGCGATCACCTGGAGCGGGAGCTCCGCCGCGATCTCGGTCACGAAGTCGCACTCGCCGCGCGCGGCGACGGTCTCCACCAGCTCGTCGCAGACGCGCCGGACCGGCTCGGTGAGCAGGCCGATCTGGCGCGGCGTGAAGCCCTTGTTGACCAGCGCCCGCAGCTTGGAGTGCCGGGGCGGGTCCATGTTCAGCATCATCAGCCGCTGGGTGGCCAGCACCTCCTCCGGCGGCTCGCCGAGCAGCGCGCCCCGCCGCTCGGAGGAGTACGTGGCCCAGTCGCGGGAGACGGCCACGATGTCGTGGTACCGCGTCACCGCCCAGAACGGCGACGCCCCCGTCTGCTCGTGGCGGTAGACGGGCGCCTCCCGCCGTAACCGCGCGAACGTCTCGTGGGGCACGCCGTCCGCGTACGCGTCGGGGTCGACGAGCTCGACGCCCTCCAGGTGGACCGCCATCTCAGCTTCCTCCCGCGCGGCCGGGTGCCGCGCTCAGCTGCTCCTCGAGGCGCTCGACCGCGGCCGTGGCGCCCTGGACCAGGTCCTCGATCACCTCGCTGACCGGGCGCACCCGGTCCATGCGGCTGACGATCTGGCCGACCGGCGAGCCCGCCAGCGCCGCGTTGCCCGAGACGCCGATCCGGGTCTGCGCCTCGGCCGTCAGCATGAACTGCAGGGGCATCGGCAGCGCGCCCGGCCCCGCGGGGTCGTCCCAGGCGTCCGTCCACGGCGTCCGCAGCTGCCGGGCCGGCTTGCCGGTCAGGGCGCGCGAGCGCACCGTGTCGCGGGAGCCGGCCCCCAGCAGCTTGTCGCGGACGACCGGCGCGACGTTGCTCTCGGCCGTCGTCAGCCAGATCGAGCCGGTCCACGCGCCCTGGGCGCCCAGCGCCAGCACGGCCGCCAGCTGCCGGCCATCGCCGACGCCGCCGGCCGCGAGCACCGGCACCGGCGCCACCGCGTCCACCACGTCGGGAACCAGCACCAGCGTCGAGATCTCGCCGGTGTGGCCGCCCGCCTCGGTGCCGGACGCCACGATCAGGTCGACGCCGGCGGCGACCTGCTTGCGCGCCTGGTCGGGCGTGCCGATCAGGGCGGCGACCTTGATGCCGCGCTCTCGGCAGCGGGCCACAACGTCCCGGGGCGGCGGCCCGAGCGCGCTCACCAGCAGGCTGATGGGGTGCGCCAGCGCCACCTCGACCTGCGAGCGCGCGCCCTGGTCGGTCCAGCCGAGCAGGCCGCGCGGCCTGGGGACATCGGGCGGCAGCGGCGGCACGCCGTGGCGGTCCAGCACCTCCTCGACGTACCGGCGGTGACCCTCGGGGATCATCGCGTCGAGCTGGGTGGCCAGGTCGGGCCCGCTCAGGTCGGCGCCCGCCGCCGAGGCGGGCATCACCACGTCCACGCCGTAGGGCCTTCCGTCCACATGTTCGTCCACCCAGGCCAGCTCCTCCTCGAGCCGGTCCACCGGGTACGCCAGGGCGCCGAACACGCCGAGGCCGCCGGCCCGCGAGACGGCCGCCACGACCTCGCGGGAGTGGCTGAAGGCGAAGATGGGGTAGTCGATTCCGAATACGTCGCAGAGTGCCGTGCGCACCTCGATACCTCCGCTGGCTGCTGGTCGGGGGCTCGCCCGACTATAACGCGTTCTAGTTTGCCGTGCACGGACCGTGGGGAGGGGACGCGCGGTTCCCGATAGTCTGCCCGTTCGTGTCGCCGGGACGGCGTCCGCCGGCCGACAATTGCGGCCATGGCGGACCGGCGTCTCAGAAAACGGCGGCTGCAGGCGCGGGCACGCTCACGGACCGCGGCGGCCGCCCCGGCGGCCCAGCGGAAGCCGGCGCGCGACGAGCACCCGCTGCTGGCCATGCAGCGGATCGCCGGCAACGCGGCCGTCGAGCTCCTCGTCCAGCGCCAGCATCCGCCGGCCGGCGCGGAGCCGCTCGACGCCGCCGCGGTCGCGCACGCGCTCCGCTTCTATCGCGGCCAGCCGGCGCTCTACACCGCGGAGGTCATCGGAGAGCTGCGCACGCGGCTCTCGCTCGATCCCGCCGGCGGCATCGACGCCGACCTCGCCCAGGCGGTCGCCCGGTTCCAGCGCGACGAGGGCAACAACGACCCGGAGCTCCGCGTGGACGGCATGGCGGGTCCCCGGTCGACCCCGCGGCTGTTTCCGAGCGGCCTCGCGGCCGCCGGCGAGGGCGCCCGGTTCGGCGACGCGGCCCAGACCGGGGTGTTCGACCAGTGGGAGACGCTGGGGTCCGCGCAGGCCCGGGCGGACGCGCTCATCGCCGCCGTGAACCAGCGGCTCACCGCGGCCGGGGTCCCCGAGCTCACCGCCCGGCTGTACGACGGCGACAGCCCCAACGAGCAGGGGTCGTTCGACTTCCCCACGTGGACCATGCAGCTCAACCGGCTGCTGCTCGACCAGTCGGGTCTGGGCCGGGACGACGCGGCCGACCTGGCGAACACCGTCTACCACGAGGCGCGGCACTGCGAGCAGTGGTTCGCGATGGCGCGGCTCCGGGCCGGCCAGGGCCGGAGCGCCGCCAGCATCGCCACCGAGCTGGGCATCCCGGCGCGCATCGCGACGGCCGCGCGGGCGGCGCCGATCCGGCCCGGCAGCATGGAGGCCGTGAGCGCGTCCGGGTGGTTCGAGAGCGTCTACGGCGGCCGGTCCGACCACCGGGAAGACGTGCTGAACCGGCTCGACGCCGCGGACTGGGCGGTGACGACCGCGCGGTGCCGCTGCGAGCGGGCGCCGTCGCCGGCCAGCGACGCCCTCCTCGCGCGCGCCGAGGAGCGCTTCGACCGGGTGCACGACGAGTACCGCGACCTGCCCGAGGAGAACGACGCGTGGGCGACCGGGCCGATGGCCGAGTCGGGCGTCACCCAGGGCACGCCGCACCCGGCCGCGGTGCCGGACGTCGACCCGTGCGAGCGCCTGCGCCGGGCCGGCCGGCCGGTGCCGGCCGCGGCGAGGCCATGAGTGCCGTGACCGACGAGCTCGAGGCGCTGCGCTCGGCCCTGACCCGGGGCGAGGAGCCGCTGGCGGGCGCCGGCGTGGAGGTCGTCCGCCGGGCGGGGGGCGAGCTCGACCACGTCCGGGTGACCCTGGCCGAGCCAGCGGACCTGGAGGAGCTCGCGCGGCGGTTCGGGCCGCCGTCGTTGCTGCCCCGCACGCCGGCCGGCGGCCGGCGCGCGCTGTTCCCGGAGACGAGCCCCGGCGACGGCGAGCGGGCGACCACCGTGCTGGCCGAGCTGGACCCCGCCGGGCGGGCGCAGGTCGTCGTCCTTCGCCCCGACGACCTGCGCTGAGCGAGGAGCACGTCGAGGCGATCAGCAGCTACCCGGCTGCCCCGGGCTGACCCGGACGGCCTCTCCGGCCCTGGGCGGCGGGGAACTCGCACCCCTGACGTCGGTGCGGCGCCCTGGTGAGTAGTTCGCCGAACGGGACCTCCGGTGGGCTAACACTGTGCCACCACTGGCCGGCATTCATGGCACGAACGTGCCTTGCTGCGGGTGAGAGTGGTCAATGGCCCGGCATGACCACGCACACCAGCAGCAACGGCCACTTGTGGCACAGTTGCGGCTTTGCCGTACCGTGGCCACTCCATGGCCCGGTTCACGACGTGGCTCCTGTACGGCAAGACCCGGTCGTAGCACGCGCGCCGCCCAGTGGTGGCACAGTGCTAGCGGTCCGCTCCGAGGACGAGTCCGCTGGTGGGCACGCCGGTGCCGGCCGTGACCACCACGTGCTCCACGCCGGGCACCTGGTTGACCGCGGTCCCGCGCACCTGCCGGACCGCCTCGGCGATCCCGTTCATGCCGTGGACGTACGCCTCGCCGAGCTGGCCGCCGTTGGTGTTGACCGGCAGCCGTCCGCCGAGCTCGATGGCGCCGTCCGCGATGAAGTGCCGGGCCTCGCCCCGGCCGCAGAAGCCGAGCTCCTCCAGCTGGGTCAGGACCAGCGGCGTGAAGTGGTCGTACAGGACCGCCGTCTGGACGTCGGCAGGCCCGATGCCGGCCTGGCGCCAGAGTTGGCGCGCGACCAGGCCCATCTCGGGCAGCCCGGCGATGTCGGGCCGGTAGTAGCTGGTCATGCTCTCCTGGTCGGCGCCGGCGCCCTGGGCGGCGGCCCGGACCACGGCCGGCCGGTGCCGCAGCGAGCGCGCCCGCTCCAGGCTGGTCACGACCAGGGCGACCGCGCCGTCGCTCTCCTGGCAGCAGTCGAGCAGGCGCAGGGGATCGACGATCATCCGCGATGCCTGGTGCTCCTGGAGGGTGATCGGCCGCTGATAGAACCAGGCGTCCGGGTTGGTGGCGGCGTGCCGGCGGTCCGCGACGGTGACGCGGCCGAAGTCCTCGCTGGTCGCGCCGTACTCGTGCATGTACCGGCGGGCGAACATCGCCACCCAGTGGGCCGGGGTCACCAGGCCGAACGGCGTGTACCAGCTGTAGTGCACGCGGTCGGCGGTGGGCGCGGCGCGCAGGCCCTGGACGCCGGCCCCGAAACGGCTCCAGGAGCGCCCGTTGAGGGCGCGGTAGCAGACGACGGTGTTCGCCGTCCCCGTCGCGACCGCCATCGCCGCCAGCGCGACGGTGCCGCAGGCGGCGCCCCCGCCGTGGGGGACGCGGGCGAAGAACGTCAGGTCGCCGATGCCGACCGAGCGCGCGATCTCGATCTCGTCGGTCGTGTCCATGGTGAACGTGACCATGCCGTCCACGTCGGCCGGCTCCAGGCCCGCGTCGGCGAGCGCGCCGGCGACGGCCTCGCAGGCGAGGCGCAGCTCGGTGCGGCTCGACTCCTTGGAGAACTCGGTGGCGCCGATGCCGGCGATGGCGGCGGTCACGGCAGCGCCACCGTGACCGTGCCGGTCACGTGGTCGCCGAGCCGGTTGCGGCCGACCACCTCGACGTCGACGACGCCTCGTTCAGCCGCCGTCACCCGGCCGGTGAGGCGCATGGTGTCGCCCGCGAAGTTGGTGACGCCGAGCCGGATGGAGATGCGCTGGACGGTCGCGTCGGGGCCGGCCCAGTCGGTCACGTAGCGGCCGACGAAGCCGTTCGTGGTCAGGATGTTCATGAAGATGCCGGGCGTGCCGCGCCGGCGGGCCATCGCCTCGTCGTGGTGGACGTCCTGGTAGTCGCGGCTGGCGATGGCGCCGGCCACGATGAGCGTGGTGGTGATGGGCACGGCCAGCTCGGGCAGCTCGTCGCCGGGGCGGACGTCCGCGAAGCGCCTGGTCATGCCGGGTCCGCCAGGGCGGGGTCCGCCGGCCGGAACAGCGGCAGGACCAGCTCGTCGTCCACCTTCGTGCACTCCAGCACGACCGCCATGCCGATGCGGACGTCCTCGGGCGCGATGCCGGTGAGGTTGGTCAGAAGGCGGGTGCCCTCCGCCAGGTCGACCAGCGCCACGACGTAGCTGTCGGGGAACGCCGGCAACCGCGGGTGGTGCGGGACGACGTAGCTGTGCACGGTGCCGCGGCCGCTGGACCGCACCGTGTCCCAGTCGAGGCTGCGGCAGCGCGGGCACATGGGCCGGGGCGGGTGCCGCAGCTCGCCGCAGGCGGCGCAGCGCTGGATGCGCAGCTCGCCGCGCTCGACGCCCTCCCAGAAGAAGCGGGTGTCGTCGCTGATGGCGGGCCGCGGCCGGCGCTCGGGCGCGGGCTGCGCCGGGGGCGCGACCTCGGCCGGGGCGGCCGCCGGGGGGCGGAACTTGAGCACGCGGAAGCGCATCGTGCCGACGACCGCGCCGTCGTCGGTGCGGTACGTGTCCACCCAGGTCACGAAGTGGCCGGGGCCGAGCGCGGTGCGCTTCTCGTCGCTGATCGAGTCCACGATCCCGCTGACGGTGAGGTGGTCACCCAGCCGCAGAGGCCGGACGTACTCCTGGTCGCTGTTGGTGGCCACCACGGACGTGAACCCGGCCTCGTCGAGCAGGGCGAACAGCTGGCCGATGACGTAGTCCCCGGGCGGCAGCTCGGAGGCGGGGCCCAGGCCGCGCATGATCCAGGCCTGGAGCATGGCGGGCGGCGCGATGACGCCGCCGTGCCGCGACCCGGCCGCGGCCACGGGGTCGGTGTAGACCGGGTTGGCGTCGCCCACCGCGTCGCACCAGTGGCGGATCATGGGCAGGTTCACCGGGTCGCGGGCCCGGCGGCCCGGCCCGGTCGGCCGCCCCACGAACTGCTGCAGCCGCTCGCCGAGCGCGATGGTCATGACGCCCAAGATTAGAACAGGTTCTCTTGTCGCGGCGGAGCGGCCCCGGGTTGCGCCCAACAAGAACGTGTTCTAGTATCGGCCGGTGGCAGAGGGTGTCTGGCGCATCGCCGACGAGGACCCCGCCCGGCCCGCCATCGTCGAGGCGACCGGCGCGATCCGGACGTACCGGGAGCTCGCGGACGAGGCCAACCGCCTCACCCACGGCCTCCGCCGCCTCGGGCTGACCGCCGGCGACGTCGTCGCCGCGGTCCTCCCCAACGAGGCGACCATGCTCGCGCTCCAGCTCGCCGCGTTCCAGGGCGGCCTGTACCTCGTGCCCGTGAACACCCGCCTCACCGCGCCCGAGATCGCCTACATCCTGGACGACTCCCGGGCCAGGGCCGTGGTCCACTCCGACCGCTTCGCGGCCGCGACCGGCGCCGCGCTCGACTCGCTCGCCGCCCCGCCGCCCGCCTTCAGCACGGCCAGCGGCCTCGGCGAGCTGACCGCCGGCGTCCCCGCGACGCGGCCCGACGACCGCTCCGCCGGCGCCGCCATGCACTACACCTCGGGCACGACCGGCCGGCCCAAGGGCGTCCGCCGGCCCCTCGCCGGCCTCGACCCCGACCTCGTCGCCGAGCGCCTCCCCGGCTTCCTCGCGATCTTCGGCGTCACGCCCCACGGCGGCGCCGTCCACCTCGCCGTCTCGCCGCTGTACCACACCGCGGTCATGACGTTCAGCACCACGTCCCTGCACGCCGGGCACACCGTCGTGCTCATGGATGGCTGGTCGCCCGAGGAGACGCTCCGGCTGATCTCCGAGCAGCGCGTCAGCACCACCCACATGGTCCCGACGCAGTTCCACCGCCTGCTGGCGCTGCCCGACGACGTCCGTACGGCCGCCGACGTCAGCTCCCTCACCCACGTGATCCACGCCGCCGCGCCCTGCCCGATCGAGGACAAGCGCCGGATGCTCGACTGGTGGGGCCCGGTGATCTACGAGTACTACGCGGCCACCGAGGGCGGCGGCACCCTGGTGACGCCGCGGGAATGGCTGGAGCGCCCGGGCACCGTCGGCCGCGCCTGGCCGAACTCCGCCGTCCGGATCCAGGACGACGGCGGCGACCCCTGCTCACCCGGCGTGCCGGGCACGGTGTGGATGAGCCTGGCGCAGGCCGACTTCGAGTACCACGGCGACACCGAGAAGACTCGAGCGGGACGGCGGGACGGCTTCTTCACGGTCGGCGACGTCGGCTACCTGGACGAGGCCGGCTACCTGTTCCTCTGCGACCGCAAGGCGGACATGATCATCTCGGGCGGCGTCAACATCTACCCGGCCGAGATCGAGATGGCGCTGTTCGCCCACCCGAAGGTGGCGGACGCCGCCGTGTTCGGCATCCCGGACGCGGAGTGGGGCGAGCAGGTCAAGGCGGTCGTCGAGCCCGCGTCGGGCGCGACCGCGGGACCCGACCTGGAGCACGAGCTGATGGAGTTCTGCCGCAAGCGACTGGCCGGCTACAAGTGCCCGAAGACGATCGACTTCATCCCGCAGATGCCGAGGGAGCCGACCGGCAAGCTGCTGAAGCGCAACCTGCGCGACCCGTACTGGGCCGACCAACGGAGGGCCATTTGAGCAACGAGCACCTGCTGGTCGAGCGCGACGGCGCCATCACGACCCTGACCATGAACCGCCCCGAGGCCCGCAACGCGTTCAGCCCGCAGATGCTGACCCGCCTCGAGGACGCCTGGGCCGAGTGCGAGGCCGACGACGGGGTCCGCGTGGTCATCCTGACCGGCGCCGCCGGCCACTTCTGCGCCGGCGCCGACCTGAAGGCGATGTTCAACCCCGACCCGAACGACCCGGCCAGCCAGCGCTACCGCGAGGACGCGGACCTGGCCTGGCGCGCGCTCCTCCGCCACCGCCGCTTCAGCAAGCCGCTGATCGCCGCGGTCGAGGGCTCGTGCATCGCGGGCGGCACCGAGATCCTCCAGTCCACCGACATCCGGGTCGCCGGCCAGAGCGCCCGCTTCGGCATCTCCGAGGTGCGCTGGGGCCTGTTCCCGCTCGGCGGCTCGACCGTCCGGCTGCGCCGCCAGATCCCGTACTGCCGCGCGATGGAGATGCTGCTGACCGGCAACCACTACACGGCGGCCGAGGCGGCGGCGATGGGCCTCATCAACCGGGTCGTGCCCGACGGCGAGGCGCTCACCGAGGCCAGGACGGTCGCGGACCGGATCGCCGCCAACGGCCCGCTGGCCGTGCGCGCGGTCAAGCGCTCCGTGCAGGAGACCGAGGCGCTGCCCGAGGCGGAGGCGCTGAAGGTCGAGCTGCGGATCGGGATGGCCGTCTTCGCCAGCGAGGACGCCCGGGAGGGCCCGCGCGCCTTCGCGGAGAAGCGCGCGCCGGAGTTCAAGGCCCGGTGACGCCGGCCGAGGAGCTGGCGGACGCCCTGCGCGACCTGGTCGAGCAGGTGGCCTGCGCGGAGGCCCCCGACGAGGCGCTCGCCGAGGCCGCCGCGGCCGTCCGGGAGACGACGAGCCGGCTGACCGCGGCCGGCACCGAGCGCGACGCGACGTCGCTCCGGTTCGCCGCGGGCGACCCCTGGCGGTACCGGCGCTTCAGCCCGGTCAGCGGCCCGCTCAACCCGCTCGCGCCGCCCGTCGTCTACGAAGAGATCACCGAGGCCGGCCTGGAGGCCGGCGTCACGTTCGGCGTCGCCTACCAGGGCCCGCCGGGCTACGTGCACGGGGCGTTCATCGCCGGCGTGTTCGACGACGTGCTGGGCGCGGCCAACATGGCCAGCGGCAACCCCGGCATGACGGTGCAGCTCAACGTGCGCTACCGGCGGGCGACCCCCCTCCGGACGCCGCTGCGGGTCACCGCCCGGCACACCAGGCGCGAGGGCCGGCGCATCTACGCCGAGGCGGCGATGTACGCCGGCGGCGAGGTCACCGCGGAGGCCGAGGGCATCTTCGCGGAGATCACGTTCGAGCGCGCGCAGAAGCTGTTCCGCAACGGAAACGGAGGAGGGAGCGCCGATGAGCAGGCTCTGTGAGGGCCGCGTCGCGGTCGTGACCGGCGCCGGCCGCGGGCTGGGCCGGGCCCACGCGATGGCGCTGGCGGCGCAGGGGGCGCGGGTCGTGGTCAACGACCTGGGCGGCGCGGTGGACGGCTCCGGCGCGTCGGCCGGCCCCGCCGACGCGGTCGTAGAAGAGATCCAGGGCGCCGGCGGCATCGCCGTCCCCAGCACCGACGACTGCGCCGACTGGGAGGGCGCGGCGCGCCTCGTGCAGACCGCGCTGAACGCGTTCGGCCGGCTCGACGTGGTCGTCGCCAACGCCGGCATCCTGCGCGACCGGATGCTCGTGAACATGACGCCCGAGGACTGGGACGGCGTCATGCGCGTCCACCTGCGCGGCACGTTCTGCACCGTGCAGCGTGCCGCGGCGTACTGGCGCGAGCGCAGCAAGGCCGGCGAGGCGGTCGACGGACGGATCATCTGCACGTCGTCGGCGGCCGGCCTGTACGGCAACATCGGCCAGGCCAACTACGCCGCGGCCAAGGCCGGGATCGCCGCGTTCACCACGGTGGCGGCGGCCGAGCTGGGCCGCTACGGCGTCACCGCCAACGCGATCGCCCCCGCCGCGCGGACCCGCATGACCGAGGAGCTGTTCGCGGACCACATGCGGCCGCCCGAGGAGGGCTTCGACGCGATGGCGCCGGAGAACGTGTCCCCGGTCGTGGTCTGGCTGGCCAGCTCGCGGTCGAAGGGGGTCACCGGCCGCGTGTTCGAGGTCATGGGCGGCCGGCTGGGCCTGGCCGACGGCTGGAGCCACGGACCCGCGGTGGACAACGACGGCGCGTTCGACCCGGCCGGCGTCGGCGCCGCGGTCGAGCGCCTGCTCGGGGCGGCGCGCGAGCCGACCCCGCTGCTGGGGGCGGGCTAGATGGGCGAGCCGGTCATCGTCGAGGCCGTCCGGACGCCCATCGGCCGCCGCAACGGCTGGCTCTCGGGCGTCCACCCCACGAAGCTGCTGGGCGCGGCCCTCCAGGCGGTCGTCGCGCGCGCGGCCATCCCCCCGGAGGCCGTGGAGCAGATCGTCGGCGGCTGCGTGACCCAGGCGGGCGAGCAGGCCGCCAACGTCGCCCGCAACGCCTGGCTGGGCGCCGGCCTCCCCTACACCGTCGCCGCCACGACGATCGACACCCAGTGCGGCTCCGCCCAGCAGGCCAACCACCTGGTGGCCGGGCTGATCGCCGCCGGGGCGATCGACGTCGGCATCGCGTGCGGCGTCGAGGCGATGAGCCGCGTGCCCCTGGGCCAGAACGTGGTGCACGGGCCCGGCCGGCCCTGGGAGGCGGACTGGCCGTACGACTCGCCCAACCAGTTCCTGGCCGCCGAGCGCATCGCCGAGATGCGCGGCATCACGCGCGAGCAGACGGACGCGTTCGGCGCGGAGTCCCAGCGCCGGGCGGCCGCGGCCTGGGCGGACAACCGCTTCGACCGCGAGATCGTGCCGGTCCAGGTGCAGGTCCGGGACGACCAGGGCGCGCCGACGGGCGAGACCCAGTTCGTGGGCCGCGACCAGGGCCTGCGCGACACCACCGTCGGGGGTCTGGCCGCCCTGAAGCCGGTGCTGGACGGCGGCATCCACACCGCCGGCACCAGCTCCCAGGTCTCGGACGGCGCCGCGGCCGTGCTCTGGATGTCGGCGGAGAGGGCGCGCGAGCTGGGCCTTCGCCCGCGGGCGCGCATCCTGGCCCAGACCGTCGTCGGCACCGACCCGTACTACCTGCTCGACGGCCCGGTCCACGCCACGAAGGCCGTGCTCGCGCGAGCGGGCATGACGATGGCGGACGTGGACCTGTACGAGGTCAATGAGGCGTTCGCGTCCGTCGTGCTGTCGTGGGCCAGCGTCCACGAGCCGGAGATGGAGCGGGTCAACGTCAACGGCGGCGCGATCGCGCTCGGCCACCCGGTCGGGGCGACCGGCAGCCGCCTCATCACGACGGCGCTCCACGAGCTGGAGCGGTCGGGCGGGACCATCGCGCTGGTGTCGATGTGCTGCGGCGGCGCGCTGGGCACGGGCACGATCCTGGAGCGGCTCGCGTGAGCGACGTGCTGAGCGCGCCCCATCGCCTGGAGTACCCATACCGGCGCTCGGTCGGGCCCGTCCTGGGCCGCTTCCTGGCCGGCCTGCGGGAGGGCCGGATCGAGGGCATCCGGGCCCGCGACGGCCGGGTGCTGGTGCCGCCCCAGGAGTACGACCCGGTCACGGCCGAGGCCCTTGACGAGTGGGTGCCGGTCGGGCCCGGCGGCGAGGTGGTGTCGTGGGCGTGGATCGCGGCGCCGCTGCCGAAGCAGCCGCTGCCGCGCCCGTTCGCGTGGGCGCTGATCCGCCTGGACGGCGCCGACACCTCGCTGCTCCACGCGGTCGACGCCGGCGCCCCGGAGCAGATGCAGACCGGCATGCGGGTGACACCCCGGTGGCGGGACGAGCGGGTCGGGGACGTGCGGGACATCCGGTGCTTCGTCCCGGTGGCGGGATGACGGACGAGCCCGTTCGCAGCATCCGGACCGCGGTCGCCCTGGACTACCGGTACACGCCCGGGCTGGCCGCCTCCCGGTTCCTGCGCGCCGTGGCCGAGGGCAGGCTGATCGGGCAGCGCTGCCCCGTCTGCCGCAAGGTGTACATACCGCCCCGCGGCTCGTGCCCGACGGACGGGGTGCCGACCGGGGAGGAGGTCGAGCTGGCCGACCGCGGCGTGGTCACCACGTTCTGCGTCGTCAACGTGCCGTTCACGGGCCACCAGATCGAGATGCCGTACGTGGCCGCCTCGATCCTGCTCGACGGCGCGGACATCGCGTTCCAGCACCTGATCCAGGGCATCCCGGCCGACCAGGTCCGGATCGGGATGCGCGTGGAGGCGGTGTGGCGGCCCCGCGCGGAGTGGGGGCCGTCGCTGGAGAACATCGCCCACTTCCGGCCATGCGCGACGTAGCCGTCGTCGCGTTCGCCCAGGCGCCGACCGTGCGCCGCGAGGAGCGCCGCAACGAGGTCGAGATGCTGATGCCCGTCGTGCGCGAGGCACTCGACGCGGTCGGCCTGACCAAGCGCGACATCGGGTTCTTCGTGTCGGGCAGCTCCGACTACCTGGGCGGCGCGCCGTTCTCGTTCGTGGCGGCGCTGGACGCGATCGGCGCGTGGCCGCCCATCCAGGAGTCGCACGTCGAGATGGACGGCGCGTTCGCGCTGTACGAGGCGTGGGTGCGGCTCCAGCACGGCGACGTGGACACGGCGCTGGTGTACGGGTTCGGCAAGTCGTCGCCCGGCGACCCGTACCTGGTGGCGCCGCTCTGGCCGGACACGATCAGCCTCGCCGCGCTCCAGGCCCGGCTGCTCCTGGACACCGGCCGCGTCAGCGAGATGGACCTGGCCGGCGTCGTGGCGGGCAGCCGGCGAGCCGCTCAGGGCAACCCCAACGCCCAGCTGCGCGGCGAGCCGGCCGTGGACGCGCTGCTGGCCGAGCCGTACCTGGTCTCGCCGCTGCGCAGGCACGACTGCCCGCCGATCGGCGACGGGGCCGCCGTGGCGATCCTGGCGGCCGGCGACCGCGCCCGCGAGCTCTGCCCGCGGCCGGCCTGGATCGCCGGCATCGACCACCGCATCGAGCCGCACGCGCTGGGCGTCCGCGACCTCACGGCCTCGCCGTCCACGGCGCTGGCCGCCCACCGGGCGGGCGTGTTCGCCGGGCCGGTGGACGTGGCCGAGCTGCACGCCCCGTTCAGCCACCAGGAGCTGATCCTGCGCGACGCGCTCCGGCTGGACGGCGACACGGCCGTCAACCCGTCCGGGGGCGCGCTGGCCGCCAACCCGATGATGGTGGCCGGCCTGCTCCGCATCGGCGAGGCGGCCCGGAGGGTGATGAACGGGAGCGCGCGCCGGGCGGTCGCCCACGCCACGTCGGGCGCGTGCCTCCAGCAGAACCTGGTCTGCGTGCTGGAGGGCCGGTAGATGGCCGAGCGCTGCGCGGTGATCGGCGTCGGGCAGACGAAGCACGCGTCCAAGCGGATCGACGTCTCGATCGCGGGCCTGGTCCGCGAGGCCGCGCTGGCGGCGCTGGCCGACGCCGGCATCGGCTGGGCGGACGTGGACGCGGTGGTGATCGGCAAGGCGCCGGACATGTTCGAGGGCGTGATGATGCCCGAGCTGTACCTGGCCGACGCCCTGGGCGCGACGGGGCGGCCGATGCTGCGCGTGCACACGGCCGGCAGCGTGGGCGGCTCGACCGCGATCGTCGCCGCCCACCTGGTGATGGCGGGCGTCCACCGCCGGGTGCTGACGGTGGCGTTCGAGAAGCAGTCCGACAGCGACGCGATGTGGGCGCTGACGATGCGCACGCCGTTCCAGCTGCCGGTCGTGGCCGGCGCGGGCGGCTACTTCGCGCCGATCGTGCGCCAGTACATCGAGCGGTCCGGCGCCCCGCTCGACACGGGCGTCCGCGTGGCCGTCAAGGACCGGCTGAACGCGCTGCGGAACCCGTACGCGCACCTGCACCTGGAGGACATCAGCGCCGAGAAGGTGGCCGAGTCACCGATGCTGTGGGACCCGATCCGCTACCTGGAGTGCTGCCCGTCCTCCGACGGCGCCTGCGCGATGGTGCTGGCGGCCGAGGACGCCGTCACCGGGACCCCGGCCTGGATCCACGCGACGGCGATGCGCAGCGAGCCGACGATGTTCGCCGGCCGCGACGAGGTCAACCCGCTGGCCGGCCGCGAGTGCGCGGCGGACCTGTACCGCCAGGCCGGCATCGCCGAACCGCGGCGCGAGATCGACGTGGCGGAGGTGTACGTTCCGTTCAGCTGGTTCGAGCCGATGTGGATGGAGAATTTGGGCTTCGCGCCCGAGCGCGAGGGGTGGCAGGTGACGATGTCCGGGGCGACGGCCCTCGACGGCGACCTGCCGGTCAACCCGTCCGGCGGCGTCCTGTCCTCCAATCCGATCGGGGCGTCGGGCATGCTGCGCTTCGCCGAGGCGGCGATGCAGGTGCGCGGCCAGGCCGGGGAACACCAGGTGGACGGCGCCCGGCTGGCGCTGGGCCACGCGTACGGCGGGGGCTCGCAGTTCTTCGCCATGTGGATCGTGTCCGACAGGAGGCCGTGAAGGTGAAGATCGACGGCGGGCTGGTCACCGAGCTGAGCCAGGTTCCCGGGCGCGTCCGGGACCTGGAGGACCTGGGGTACGACGGCGCGGTCTCGTTCGAGACCAGCCACGACCCGTTCCTGCCGCTGGCCTTCGCGGCGGAGCACAGCTCCCGCGTGGACCTGATCACCAGCGTCGCGATCGCGCTGGCCCGCTCGCCGATGACCACCGCGTACACGGCCAACGACCTGAACGTGCTGTCCGGCGGCCGCCTGGTCCTGGGCCTGGGCAGCCAGATCAAGCCGCACGTCGAGAAGCGGTTCAGCATGCCCTGGTCGGCGCCGGCGGCGCGCATGCGCGAGTTCATCAGCGCGCTGCGGGCGATCTGGACGAGCTGGCAGACCGGCGAGCGCCTGGCGTTCCGGGGCGACCACTACACGCTGACGCTGATGACGCCGTTCTTCAGCCCCGGCCCCAGCCCGGTCGGGCCGCCGCGGGTGTTCCTGGGCGCGCTCGGCGACCGGATGTGCGAGGTGGCCGGCGAGGTCGCCGACGGCGTCCTGCTCCACCCGTTCTCGAGCGAGCGCTACGTCCGCGAGCGGGCGCTGCCGGCGGTGGAGCGCGGCCTGGCCAAGGCGGGGCGGTCGCGCGAGGGTTTCGAGTTCTGCGTGACCCCGTTCGTGGCGACGGGCGCGGACGAGGAGGCGGTGCGGCAGGCCCTCGGCTCGATCCGGCAGCAGATCGCGTTCTACGGCTCGACGCCCGCGTACCGGGTCGTGCTCGACCTGCACGGCTGGGGCGCGACGCAGGACGAGCTGAACTCGCTGTCCAAGCGCGGGCGCTGGGCCGAGATGGCCGGGCAGATCACGGACGAGATGCTGGACGCGTTCGTCGTCCAGGCCCCACACGACCGGCTGGCCGAGGCGCTGGGCCGGCGCGCGGCGGGCGCCGACCGCATGCAGTTCTTCGCCCCGTGGGGCGCCGACCGCGACGCCTGGCGCGGCCTGCTGAAGGACATCGAGAGCGCGGCGAGCAATCCGGCCCGGGCCTGACATACTGGCCGTAGAGGCCGGAATGCTCGAGCTCGCGGGGCGCATCCCGATCCAGCTGACGCCGCGGCAGACCGTGCTCGTCACGGCGCTGGCGCTCGGCCTGGTGGTGGCCGTGATCGTGATGGCCATGTTCGAGACCGTGATGGGCGGGGTGATCGGGTTGTTCCTGCGGATCACGGGCCACAAGCCGCCCCGCAAGAGCCAGTTCAGCCGGGTGCTGGACGAGTTCGAGGAGCGGACGCGCAAGCGGAAGTGAGGGCGCGGCCCGCCCTCAGCCGGTCCGCTCCAGGACCACCATCGGGATCTCCCGGCCGGCGTGCTCCTGGTGGCCCGCCGTCCCCGGGAAGCGGGACAGCCACACCCCCGGTACAGCCGCTCGCGCTCGGCGTCCGAGGCGATCGAGGCCCGGGCCGGGAACCGCTCCGCGCCCACCTCGACCGTGACGTCGGGGTTGGCCACGAGGTTGCGGAACCAGGCCGGCGCCGCGGCGGCTCCCAGGTTGGAGGCGAACAGGACCAGCCGGTCGCCGTCCTCCGCGTAGCCGACCGGCGTCGTCCGGGCGGCGCCGCTGCGGGCGCCGGTCGTCGTCAGGAGGAGCAGAGTCTGGCCCGCCAGCCGGCCGCCGACCACGCCGCCGCTGGCGCGGAACTCCGCGATCGCCGACTGGTTGAACGCCCGCATGTCGGGCGGCGGGCTGGCGCCCGCGCGCCGCTGCATAGGATTGGTCACGTGGCCCAGCATCGGCCGCCCGGCAGCGGGCGGTCTTGTAAGAACGCGTCATGCCCGATCGCGGGCTGAGGCACCCCAGCGGGGTCCTCGACCTGCGCGCCGGGCTCGAGCGGTTCGACACCTGGCGCCGGCCGCCGGCGCCGGCCCTGGCCGATCTGGTCGAGCACTACTGGCGGGTGCGGTGGGATGTGCCCGGCCCCGAGCCGTACGTGCAGCACACGCTCTCCAACGCGTCGGTCCATCTCTGCGTCCAGGAGGGCCGCTCCCGGATCCAGGGCGTGACGACCGGCCGGTTCACCACGCTGCTGCTCGGCCGCGGCCGCGTCTTCGGCGTCAAGTTCCGGCCCGCCGGCTTCCGCCCGTTCCTGGGCTCGCCGGTCGCCCCGCTGACGGATCGCAGCATCCCGGTCGCCGCCGTGTTCGGCCAGGACGGTGACGCGTACGTCCGCCGCGTGCTGGCGCTGGGCGACGACGACGAGGCCGCCGCCGACACGGCCGACGCGTTCCTCCTGGCGCGGCTGCCCGCGCCCGACCCGGACGTGGCCGAGGTCAACCGCCTGGTCGCCCTCATCGTCGGCGAGCGCGCCATCACCCGGGTGGACCAGGTCGTGGAGCGCGCCGGCACCGGCAAGCGGACGCTGCAGCGCCTCTTCCACGAGCACGTCGGCGTCAGCCCCAAGTGGGTGATCCGGCGCTACCGGCTGCACGAGGCGGCGCAGCGGCTGGCCGAGGAGCGGGACGTCTCCCTGGCCGACCTCGCGCTCGACCTCGGCTACGCCGACCAGGCCCACTTCGTGCGCGACTTCAAGTCCGTCGTC
>Ga0209055_1001226_pt1 | contig 17080 bp, 16 predicted proteins | sample GraSoiAngelo_110_FD_185875 | JGI IMG/M metagenome (GOLD analysis project Ga0209055, IMG submission 185875) | Grasslands soil microbial communities from the Angelo Coastal Reserve, California, USA - 14_0903_12_30cm (SPAdes) (version 2) | ecosystem: Environmental > Terrestrial > Soil > Grasslands ... | reverse complement strand
CGGCGGGGACGGGTGAGGTTCGCACGTTCCCGGCCTCCCATCCATCTAGAGGCGCAAGGCGGAGCAGCTGAAGCTGTGAAGGGGAACCCGACGCCTACGGTAATCCCCGGAGTCGATGCTCCGAAGCTAACTCAACCTACGAAGAGTTGACAGAACCCTCTTATCCGAGTAGACTAGAAAAGCCATCTTCTCCCGCGACTCTTTAGAAGATGACAAGTTGCCTCCAAGACCAATATGGAAAGGCGCGATCAGCTTCGGCCTAGTCAGCATCCCAGTCAAGACCTACGGAGCCATCTCAGAACACAAAACCGGCCTCCGACTAATGTGCCCCAAAGACAAGAGCCCCCTCTCGTTCAAACGCGTCTGCCCCAAAGAAGGCCGTGAAATACCTTGGGACGAGGTAGTGCGCGGTTACGAGGTCCAGAAGGGAAAATACATAATCATCACACCCAAAGAACTCGAAGCCCTAGAACTGCAGTCCGGCCGACTCGTCGAAGTCTTCCAGTTCGTAGACGCTGACAAGCTAGACGCAGTCTACTACGACAACAGCTACTATTTGATCCCGGACGAGCACGGAGAAAAGCCCTACTATCTAATGCGCGAAGCACTCGAGCAGAACAACAAAGTTGCGGTGGGGCGCGTCGTGATGCACGAGAAAGAACACCTCATCGCGCTGAGATCGTATGAAGGAGCAATTCTCATGACCACACTACACTACGCAGACGAGGTCCGGACCCCGCGAGACTTTCCCGAACTCAAGAAACCACCCGAGGTTGAGAAAGAGGAGCTAGAGCTTGCTGGCCAACTGATCAAGATAATGAAGAAACCCTTCAACTTCAAAGAATACCGCGACCGGTACCAGGAAGCGCTGATGAAGCTTGTCGAAGCTAAGATGAAGGGCAAGGAAGAAGTTGTCGAGCTGCGGGTTCCCGAGATCAAACCGACAAAGAACCTGATGGAAGCCCTCAAAGCGAGTATCAAAGCCCAAGAAAGAAGATGACGCTCTTCCATGAGCGTCCCATCAGACCGATGATGGCGAAGACGGGAGACCCGTTCGACTCGAACAACCATTTTTTCGAGCTAAAGTGGGACGGGCTCAGAGCCCTAATGTTTCTACAAAACGGAAAACTTGAGCTTCAAAACCGAAACCTCCGCGACGTGACAGCCTCCTATCCAGAAATCCAAACCATCACCAAAAGAATCAAAGCGAAAAAGGCGATCATCGACGGGGAAATTGTCGTTCTCAGCAAGAAAGGCACTCCCGACTTTGGCAAACTGCAGAACCGCTTTGGCATAGAGGATCCTAAGCGAGTCGAAACTGCGCGCAGCGCGAACCCCGTCACATATGTTGCCTTCGATCTACTCCACCTAAATGGAAAGGACCTCATCAAGGATCAATTGGAGAATAGAAAGAACACTCTGCAAGATCTGATCGAGGAAGGCCCGCATCTTCTCTACGGGGATCACATCGAAGGGAAAGGCCTCCAATATTTTTCAGAAGCACTCAAGCTGGGCTTTGAAGGAGTGATCGGCAAAGAGAAACACTCGCCTTACCTCATAGGAGCACGGAGTGGCTTCTGGACAAAGAGCAAAGGCTCGCAGACATTAGACGCGGTCGTGGTCGGTTACACGGTAGGCGAGGGAATGAGAAAAGCCACCTTCGGCTCACTAGTCATGGCGATGTACGATGACAACAGAAAATTGGTTCATGTCGGAAATGTCGGAGGAGGATTCGACGACAAGAGTCTCCTCGAGATAAAGCCAATGCTGGACAGGCTAGAGGTCAAGAAACCTGTCATCACCGGTCCAATCGAGGCCCCTTCCCCAATAACCTGGGTAAGGCCCAGAATCGTCGCCGAAATATTGTACGCCAACATCACGTCCGACAGAAAGCTAAGATTTCCGAGATTCAATAGATTACGAGCGGACAAGAAGCCAGAAGAATCCCGTTTGAACGAAGACATATTATCCCGATAAGCCACCGTCGCGCCACCCCGATCAAAATGACGACCGAAGTCCGTACAGTGCGCATGCCATCGTGCAACTGGTGCGGACGCATGATACTACCCAGAGAAGGAGCGGTCCATTTCCCATGCCCTCAATGCGGCGAAGTGATCATCTGGAGATGTGAAAAATGCAGGGGCTTCGGCCGACCCTACAAATGTCCAAAGTGCGGTTTCACCGGACCGTAGAGAAGATCCAGTTGACCAAAGTACTAGTCTCGATCAAGATCTTTCCATCTGACACAACGACTGACATGAACGTCCTGAAAGATAAGGTGCGGAAGACCCTGGAGGGAAAAGCGTCAATTTACAAATACGAAGAGGAACCTATCGCGTTCGGTCTCGTCGCATTAATCGCCCACGTTCTGGTGCCTGAAGAGGCTCAGGGACGGATGGATGAGGTTGAGGACCTGCTCAAGCAAACTGACGGAGTCAGCGAGGTTCAAGTATTGGTCTCTCGTCGGATAGCGTGATAACTTACCTTCTGGTAATTAAGTAACAGGAATCTTAAATAGGAAAAAATTCTTCCCGTAAGGCGACAATGGGCTTAAGATTTACGCTCCAGAACGAGGATCGAGTCCTACTTGATCTCCCGCTCTCCGATAGCGAATGGAAGCCGAGAGTCAAAGAGCTTGTAATGAAGGAATTAGGGGAATCAGAGGCTGATATTGAGAGTTTGTGCGAAATATGCGACTTTTTCTCGAACAAGAGGCGCGTCCAGATGCTGAGCCATATGGTCAGAGACTGCAACAATTCAGCAACATTTACCGATCTCCTCAAGGTCGCTGTCAATCCAAAGTACATCTCCGACCTGGTCAGCAAGTCTTCTAGACGAGAGCTAATCGTCAAAAGCAATAAAGGCTACAGCCTCTCTCCACTCGGTCTCGGGAGCTTTCTTTTGTTGTCCCTAGCGACCGGGAGGCTACTGAAAGAGACGAATTCCATTAATGATGACGATAAGTCTTTTGAGGGGCAATAACCAAGTGAAATCGAAGGTTAGGACCAATTTACCGATTACGGCCGCCCAGCTTCTCCTCAACCCTCTCTCAAATAATAGCGTCGAGGAGCTGATAGAATGACTGTGCCAAAAGAGGTGCAGTTGAGAGTCGCTGACGCCAAACAGCGAGATGTAGGGCACGGGAAGGTCCGGATCGATAACGAGACAATGCAGAAGCTCGCCATAACAGCAGGCGACTTCATCGACGTGCACGGAAAGCGGACCACTGTTGCTATCGCGTGGCCTGCTTACGCAGAGGATCAAGGCCAGGAAATAGTCAGGATGGACGGACTCCTCCGAAGAAACGCCGGAGTCGCCCTAAACGAATATATCACAATCAAGAAAGCAGAAGTCAAGGATTCACAGACGATAGTTTTCGCGCCCACAGATGTCCGACTAAGCGTGGACGAAGAGTTCGTGGGATTTGTCAAGCGCCGCTTCATGGACATGCCTTTCGTCGAAGGGGACATGACCCTTCTCAGCATCTTCGGCAGCGCAGTCCCGCTAATCGCAACTAGGACCCGGCCCCACGGACCAGTCAAAATCACAGAATCGACCGTCGTTCAGGTGATGAGCGAGCCCACCCCCGAGAAGAAGGGCATACCCATCGTCACCTACGAGGACATCGGGGGTCTTCACAGTGAGATCCAGAGGATTCGGGAGATGGTCGAGCTTCCCTTGCGCCATCCCGAACTCTTCCAGCGACTAGGCATCGAACCTCCAAAAGGAGTCTTCCTCTATGGTCCGCCGGGATGCGGGAAGACCCTGCTAGCGAAGGCTGTCGCCAACGAGTCAGACGCAAACTTCTACGTAATCTCCGGTCCAGAGATAATGTCAAAGTTCTACGGCGAGTCTGAGGCTAGACTCCGCGAGATCTTCCAGAAAGCCCAGGAAACCGCTCCTAGCATAATTTTCATCGACGAGATGGACGCGATAGCACCGAAACGAGAGGAAGTCACTGGAGAGGTGGAGAGACGAGTTGTCGCTCAACTCCTATCCTTGATGGATGGAATGGGCGCAAGGGGAAACATAATCGTCATCGGCGCCACCAACAGACCGAACGCAATAGATCCTGCCCTGAGACGACCGGGACGCTTCGACCGCGAAATTGAGATCGGTGTCCCCGACAAGATGGGACGGTACGAAATCCTCCAGATTCACACAAGAACTATGCCGCTTGCGTCTGACGTTGACCTGCATCGACTCTCAGACATGTGCCACGGTTACACCGGCGCTGACATCTCCTCTCTATGTAGAGAGGGCGCTATGAAGGCGCTACGACGGTATCTCCCCGAGATCAACCTCGAAGAGGAGAGGATACCGACGGGTATACTAGAAAAGATGGAAGTAAACGTCGAAGACTTCACGAACGCGTACAGAGAGATCACGCCGACCGCGATGCGAGAAGTCTACATCGAAGTTCCATCAGTCAACTGGGCAGATGTAGGCGGGCTGACCGAGGTCAAACAGGAACTCCAAGAAGCAGTTGAGTGGCCGATCAAGAAGCCTGAGGTTTTCAAGAGAGTCGGAATAAGACCACCGAAAGGTATTCTTCTCTTTGGACCCCCAGGCTGCGGCAAGACCATGCTTGCCAAGGCAGTAGCGACGGAGAGCGAGGCCAACTTCATCTCGATCAAAGGACCCGAACTCTTCAGCAAGTGGGTAGGCGAATCGGAAAAGGCGATACGGGAAGTCTTCAGGAAGGGCCGCACCGCTGCCCCTTCGATAGTGTTCTTTGACGAGCTTGACTCGGTGGTCCCCAGGAGAGGAATGGGCTTTGGGGACAGCGGAGTCTCGGAGCGAGTGATAAGCCAGCTGTTGACAGAGATGGATGGGATCGAGTCTCTCGTCAACGTTGTCATAATCGGCGCGACCAACCGGCCCGACATCATCGACCAAGCAATCCTGCGCCCCGGAAGATTTGACAGACTCATCTACGTTCCCGCGCCGGACCACACAACCAGGCTAAACATTCTCAAGATTCACACAAGAAGCATGCCCCTGGCTAGGGATGTTGACTTAGAACACATAGCCCAACAAGCGGCAGGCTATTCAGGAGCGGACCTTGAAGCGGTCTCCCGTGAAGCGGGACTAATATCGCTCCGACGAGACATCGATACAAAGAGCGTTACGATAGAAGATTTCCGGGATGCTCTGGAGCGTGTCAGGCCCTCAGTTACACCTGATATGGAGAACTGGTATCAGGGCTTTACGAAACGGTTCAAGAAAGAAAGGGCACCGGTCCCAATAACCTAGATGCTCCGAGGCTAATCGTTCCTGGTGACTCTGGCATTGAGCAAAGTTTGGAGTCCCAGACCCATGTCCCTATCAATAGTCGAGATCTTGGAGAAGAAGGGATCAATGACGGACTTGGAATTGCAGAAAGAGCTCAAGTCTAGCTTTGGAGAGGTCAGCTTCAGAGAACTCAACACGGGCTTGATGAAGCTAGAGCTAGCGGGGGTCCTCTGGGTCTCAAGACTCATGAGAGGAAAGCGACAGGTAGAACTAACGGGCAAACCGGTTATCGATTAGATGAATGTCAGCCGTTCCAGCCGCGAAGACTACAACCGTGTCCACGGATCCAAAATGCACTTACTGTGTGGGGACAGGCCGATGGACCAAAGAAGTATTCCCAGGCAAACCGGAGAGTGTTTACTGTCCTCACTGCCACGGCTCTGGAAAGGGTGGGGCTGCAGACTCAAGTTTACCTGGAGGATCTTCCGACTAAGACAGAGTCCCTAGCTCGACACATCCTCTCACTGTCAGGCATATATCGGAGCGGGCAGACCGAATGGTGAATTTCATCATGACTGATTCGCCTGACTCGCCCGTAAAAGTAGACGATTCCAGCTTCGACTCGTTCGTTTCCAAATACCCTTTGATACTTGTGGACTGCTGGGCCCCATGGTGCGGGCCCTGTCGTCTGGTCTCCCCGGTCATCGATGGGCTCGCTAGGGATTACAAAGGCAAAGTAGCTTTCGGGAAATTGAACACGGATGAGAATCCTGCTACCTCTAGTAGATTCGACATAATGGCGATCCCCACTCTGTTGATTTTCAAGAATGGTAAGCGGGTAGATCAGATTGTTGGTGCCGTCCCGAAGGCGCGGATTGAAGACACCCTAAGAAAGTACATGTAGAGATTTCGACACACAGCGAGGCGTTTCTCCCGTATCGGCGGAAAGTATAGATACAATTTACGACGAAGCTCAAGTATATATCATCCATTATCCAGTTTGATCGTGTAGAGGTTATGCACGACGTCTCTCATGATGGAGGCTCGGAAAGTGCAGAAAGTCGGCTACTCAACTCTGATAGTCTCTCTTCCGAAAGACTGGGTAGAAGAGGTGGGTTTGAAGCAGGGAGACATTGTAACCTTCAGACGCGAATCCGATGGCGGCATCACTGTCTATCCAGGATTGACTAAGGAAAGAGAGAACTTCAGGTACATAATAGACGCGGACCTCTGTGACAGTCCGAATCTGCTAACTCGCATCATTACTGCAAATTATTTGACGGGCCACGATACAATCCAGATTGTTTCGAAGAAGGAATTGTCGTCCCGCCACCTCGAGGAGGTTCGAGGAGTAAGCAGAAGATTGACGGGTCTAGGGATTGTGGAGCAGAGTCTGAAGTCTGTAACTCTCCAGAGTTTTGTTGACCCGACCAAGTTTCCTATTTACGGGTTGATGCGTAGGCTCCAGATTATCCTCAGTTCAATGCTGGAGCAGGCAGTCAAGTCTGTTGTCGAAGGCCGAGTGGCTTTGGCTGACGAAGTGCTGCACATGGAGGAAGAAGCAGATCGGATCTACTGGATGATCATACGCCAGCTGTTGCTCGCTGTACTAGACAGGAGGGTGGCCAAGGAGGTAGGTATCGAGGGTCCTATGCACGTCGTGGGAAATAGAGTGATTGCGAAGAGTCTCGAGCGGATGGCCGACTCAGCAAGCCATGTCGCGCTAGAATCGCAGAAACTCAAAGGGAATGGAAAGGGCGTGGACGCAAAGATCACCAAGGGGCTGCTGGAGCTCAGCGACAAGGTTCGATCATTGATCGAGGACTCATTCAACGCCCTGATGAAAGGTGATCTAAAGAAATCAAACGAATGCATAGAACGCGTCGCGGCGTGTGACGCTCTAGAGAGGTCTCTGACGGCCGATGTAATGCGGAGCGTGAAAGAGGTCAACCTTGCAGTGGGTCTGCGAGCGATTATTTGGGATGTTGGTCAGATGGCTCGTGACGCCGAGTCGATTGCAGAAGTTGGGATCAACAGGAATCTCGAGAAGCCTAGCAGCTTTTCCCAGTGGGAAAAAGCTCAATAGCCCTTCCACTGGGTCTGAGAAAAATAGAAGACCCGCCCCCCCCGGGGGAGGGGGTTTCGATATGCTATTCTTTGAAATCAGGCTTGTTCACTGATTCAGGGGCTGATACGAGCTTGGAATGTAGATCTGTCATAAGCCGAGAACGAGCAGGAGCCCCAAGGATAACGAGCAGGAGTCCCAAGGATAACGAGCAGGAGCCCCAAGGATAACGAGCAGGTGTGCGGGCTTATTTGGCCGGTTTTCTCAGCTGAGCTAGCTCTTTTTCGATTGCGACGATCCGCTTGGGACAGTTTGGGCAGAAGCTTGGGAGCATCGCGTAGATGTTGGCATTCATCTGGAGGAGCGGCTGGATCATCTGGCTGACCGCGGCAGCTCCAGGGTCTTGGGGAAGGACCTTGCTGCGCTGTTCCATCTGCTTCATCTTGTCGCCCATGATGACCATTACAGGACATTCGCCTAGGTCGTAAACGCAGAGGTTTTCGCCAGAAGTCTCCATTGTCGGACAGGCAGGCTGTCTGAATAGGTTGATTAATACTTCTTCTTCGCACAGCCGACTCTAGGCTCTGGATAGATGAAAGCTCCCGTTCAATTGTTGGCTGTCATCGACGCGAATTCTTCCGGGGTCTCGGGGGACAAGTATCTCGGCGCGCTAGTAAACATGGGAGGGAGAGTTGAGAGTTTGCGAAAGGTTGCGAGGGTCGTGGCGGAATATCTGCCCGGAACAAGCAGAGTGGAAGTTGAGGCTCGGAAGGTGGAGCGAGGCAGCATCGGCGGACATCTTGTCACGATCAAATTAGAGGAGAAAGATCCGAGACGTAAGGGCAGCGTGATCCTCAGCGCCGCGGAAAAATGCTCCAGAAAGTTGGGGCTCTCGGGTTCCGTAGCCAAGTTCTCAGTCTCAACGGTCGAAACCTTGCTCCAGGCCGAGTCTAAGGTCCATGGCCATTCACCCGCCGATGTAGAGCTTGAAGAACTGGGATCCGCTGACACGCTCATCGATGTCCTAGGAGTCGCCCGCCTCTCAGAAGAACTGGGACTGACTAATGCAACGTGGTGGTCGACGCCCGTTGCTGTTGGTGGAGGCACCTCTCATTTTTCAGGCCGTTCGTACCCGAACCCGCCCCCGGCCGTAGCCGAGGTTCTTCGAGCCCACAAGTTTCCGATGGTGCGAGGTCTTGGAGACCAGGAGCTTAGCACCCCAACTGGAGTTGCGATAACCGTCAATCTGGTCGGAAATTACTCTCAATCTCACCCGGCCATTCGGCCTGATATGGTCGGGTATGGCGCAGGCTCGAAGGATATCGACGGAGTAGCGAATGTTCTGCGAATCACGGCGGGACAGAGCCTTGAGACCCCACACTCTCACGATGAAGTGGTGATACTCGAGACAAACATTGACGACGTGACTGGGGAGATCATAGGGCGAGCAGCTGAGAGACTCATGTCTCAAGGGGCCCGAGATGTGACGATAACTCCCGTCTACATGAAGAAAAATCGGCCAGGGCACATGATTACTGTAATATCGAAGAAGGACGACGCGGAAGACCTTGCACAAGTGCTTATGGCCGAGACGGGCACCCTCGGCGTAAGAGAGCTCCCTGTCAATCGCCATATTACCCCCAGAACAACGAGAAAAATCCAAATGAGGATCGGAGGGAAGACCCATCACGTCGGGGTCAAGATAGCCGAGGATAGAAAAGGACGTGTCCTTGGCTTCAAAATGGAATATGAGGACCTTCGAAGAATCTCTGACCAAACTGGAATAAGCGTCCTCAAGCTGCGGCGGCAGGCGAAACCACTGCTTGAATTACTCGAGAAGGGTGAGAAGTAGCTGAAGTCTTTGCGTTACAATACGGACACCAGAAGACTCACTCTGACTGCGACTCTCGCAGCAGTCTACGTCGTGTTCCGTGCCATTCCAATCGATCAATTGATCGGAATCTCGGGGAGCATTACCGCGGCCGGAATGATCGCTCCCGTCATCGGAATCTTACTAGAACCAGCCTATGGTATTGTCGCCGTCTTCACAGGGACGATGGTCGCCTCCCTTTTTCCATGGAATCCAATAAAGTTCGCAGGGCTGGACTTTCTTCCTGGCGCCCTCAACGTAACGCTAGTCAGCCTGGCAGTACGCGGGAGAAGGACAGAGGCCACTATTGTTTTTCTGATCACAATGGTGCTCTTCATCATCAACCCTTACACAAGCATCTTCGTAGGAAATGCACTACTCAGTCCTCCAATCCCATACCTATGGATGCACCTCGCAGCCCTGATCGTTCTAGTCTCACCTCTCACAAAGGATCTCACGACTAGGCTAACTTCTCACCACTACGCCAGCTTGATCAGGCCCGTCGCAGTGCTCGCCTTCACTGGAACAATGATAGAACATTTGACCGGCGGCATCCTCTACGCAACTGTCTTCGGCAAGGCCGCTCTGAAATTCTGGCCTGCGATCTACCTCGTCTACCCCATTGAGAGGACGATTCTCGTAATTGGTGCTACTCTAATTGGCGCTTCCCTGTTGAGCCTTCTCCGACCCTCTGTAATCGAAGGATCGCTCGAATCCGCAAGAAAAGTTGTGTCCAATCCGATTCGGAAGGCGTCGGGCCCAGACGAGCTCCAGGACCTAGCGGGTTTTTCTCGCGCCACGCCGTCTAACTCGACGAGGGCTTGAGTCGCATTCAGCTGAGATTCTCGACCGACCATCATTGGATCGCATGGCTTCCTCCTTCACAAGTTTCGAGAACTTGTCCGCTCCTGACGCCAAAGAAGCGAGTGCGAGTCCCGCAGTCTTCGCAGCCGCAGTGCCGAAAGCTGCCGCTAGTTTTAGGCTGGAGGCAAAAGCCGCCATAGCGATCTCTTCGCCCGCTTTGATCGCATCCTTGGAAGACACTTGCTGATTGTTCTTCCGTGTGCCTCGTTTCGAGAGCTTCCTCCTAGAATTTCGTGCAGCGGTTGAACGAGGTGTCTTGGGCAAGGTGTGTCAATGCGACTGCTCTCTTCTGTATTTAAGATGGGAATCAGACCATTTTTTCGGCTAGTATTAAGTAGTTGACTGTTCAGTTGAGATTGCTAGACATATACGAGGATTGCATGATAGTTGCCAGTACCTAAACCCGCGTCAGATGTTGAAGCCGAGATTTTCGAGTTCGCCAAGGAATCCGACCCAGCCACAACATACCTTCAAGGCGTGAACGAGTACGTTGGCAAGCTTTTCGTTCCTTCTAGAAGGAATCTGGAACGGATCGCAAAGAGAACTGAAGAGCTCCGGCTCAAAGCCGAGAACGATCTGCAACTGAGGGTCTTGGATTCTCTAGCGGCTGGCTTCGCTCTTCAAGAGCCTCAGTCTTATCCCGACGGGGTCCTGTCCGCGTTTTTCGGCTATTTGATCAAGGAAGGAGTCGTTCCGAGCCACCTGAAACCGCTTACAAGAAACGCTGTCAGAGCATTGCAGGCGGCTGCCCAGGAGACTTCACAGAAGAGATGGCCTACCGGGCTTCGGTTATTGACGCTAATTCGTTGTGATGGTATTCTTGAGATAGTCAAGACGATCAAGAAGGAGACGACCGACAGGCAGCTGAGGGAACTCTTGGATGATCTTGCGGAGGCTACCAGAAAGTATGCGTCCATCTTCAGAGTCAAGGGATTCAAGAACCAGGGGTTTGACGAGGTCTACAAGATAATCAAGCGAGAAGGTGCCGATCTGGGCCGCGAAAAGATCTACGCCCAAGCTCTACGACGCCTCTGGGACTACTCAGAGTCGCCAGCGGAGGTGGAGGCGAAGGGACTCAAATTCTTGGAGAGAGAATTTCCCAGATTCAAGCGCATAACTGAGAGACTCGCCAAGAAGTACGGCGTCGCAGCCAAGGCCGAAGATGTCTCTAAAGCGATAACAGCGAAGAGATCTGTGAAGCAGACCGAGATACTTCCTTTCTTGGGAGAATTACGTAAGCGGACTCAACGGGTTGTGAACAAGGATATTGTCCGGATAAATCCGAAGTACGAGACAAAAGTGATCGAGACACCGCTGTACTTGTCGGGGATATTTCCGAGCGCGGGCGCGTTCTTCTACGACAGCTTCACAAACAGTCCCAAAGAGATCTTTATGATAACAACTGACCCAAGAAGAGACCCTAGCACGGTACCTGGGGAGTTGCTCAACGGGCTGATCCATGAAGAGTACGGCCATTGTGTCCATGCGTCCAATACTGCAACCGCGTACGCAGCAAAACCAACTCTGACAGAGGTCATGTTCACTCCATTAGCGGGAGCACTGTCCGAAGGAATCTCGTTCCAGCGAGAGATCGAGTTCCAAGATGTAATGGACAAGCTGAAAGCTGGTAAGAAGCTGAGCAACGATGAGAAGGCTCTCGTCCAGTTCTTCGAGAAAAGAGGGGGATTGGAAGTCTGGGCTGAAGAGTACGAATTCTACACTTGGATGTGGAGGATAGTGCGATTCCTACGAGTCATCGGCGATGCGCGCATCAACTCTGGCAAACAATCCCTGAGGGATTTCATCGAATGGGCACACAAGCGGACCGGACTAGCGAAGAGCACTGTGTACCATCAACTGTTCCCGGCCCACCAGGGCAACGGACCCGGATACGCTTCCACCTATGCGATTGTTGGGGAGAGCATTCGGGAGATCCAGAACAGGGCCAAGCGGAACGGAAAGAACATCGTCGACTTCAACACCTATGCCTGTTCGATGGGCTTCCCAGCTCGAACGATATTCGAAGAGCGACTTCGAGAGCTCGCCGCAAAATAAGAGGAGAATCTCGACCCAAATCCTCAGGATCGATCGAGGGGCCACGATTTGGCGTACAAATGTCCACATGTAGACCCGACCCCAGCCTCTATTGACTTCTAGGTGCTAGCTCGCCACATCTGACGGATCAATTCAGTCATCGATCCTCAAAAGCGCTGACCCTATAGTCTGCTCGTCTACTAATATAGAGGAAGGAGCGTAGTGGAAAAAATACGCTATAGCCCTCCACATTCCTGCCAAGATATACCTCAAAGCATCGCTCGTTGTTGCTCATTTCTGCAATGAGTGTGAAAGTCGGCGACGAGGGACAAATACTGTTTCGCGTTGATAATCAGTATCGCCAACAACAAGGGTGGGACCGGCAAGACCACAACCGCCGTCAATCTTGGAACCGCTCTAGCTGCCGCGGGCAGGCAAGTACTTCTAGTCGATATGGATCCTCAAGGAAGCGCGACTGTCAGCTTCGGCTTCGAAAAGTCGAAACTCCTCTACACCATCTACGACGTTCTCGCGCAGTCCAGAAAGATCGAAGCGGTGATGCTGGAAACAAAAGTGGAGAATCTTACAGTTGTGCCGAGCAACCTGGACCTTGCCGGAGCCGAAGTTGAGCTGTCTTCTGTTCGAGGCCGAGAATTCGTCTTACGAGAAGCTCTTGAGACCGCGAAACGAAAGTTCGACGTGGTAATACTTGACTGTCCACCGAACATTGGAATCCTGACGGTCAATGCTATTGTCGCCTGCGATCTGCTGATGGTGCCTGTTCAGTGCGAATTCTACTCGATGGACGGGTTTCCAACCCTGCTCAGATTCATCAGGATGGTGAAATCGCGGGCGAAGACTGATTTCGATTTCCTAGTTCTTTTGACGATGTACGATGGAAGAACCGGTCTCGCCAAGAAGATTCAGAGAGAATTGAGAGAGAAGTTTGGGGACCATGTGGTCAAGAGCGTGATTCCTAGGTCCATCCGGATGGCAGAGGCTCCCAGCAAAGGAATTCCTGGAATAGTATTCAGTCCAACGAACAAGGCCTCGCTAGAGTATCAGCGACTGGCCAAGGACATGCTTGAGAGTTCTCTGGCAGGTACGGTCCTCACCAAGCTCGCTTCCTAGAAGCGCAACGAGACGATGGAACTAACATTTCGTCAATAGGCCGAGACATTCAGATGTTTTCCTAAGAAAAAGAGAACGGGGCCTGACCCGAAAGGATCAGGACGCCTCCAAGAGGCACACGAGTGGCTAAGCTTCGACAGGCAATAGAATCTGCAATAGTTCTTTGGTTAGCGCTTTGTACTGTTCAGATGCAGGGTTCTTTGGACGATAGACTATTCCCGGAAGTCCCTTGCTTGGGGCCTCTGCCATTCTGACGGACCGTGGAATCACGGTCTTCAGAGCTCGCTGCCCGAAGTTGTTCCAGACTTGGGATTGGACTTTTCGCGAGAGTGCTGTTCTGCCATCGAACATTGTCAGTACGACCCGGAAGTCGAATGAGGCTCGGAGTCTTGACTTGACGAGGTCCATGACTTTGATGAGTGTAGGGAGCCCTTCCATGGGGAAGAATTCGCACTGGACTGGGATCAGGACTAGGTCTGAGGTTACTAGCGCGTTGAGAGTGAGTAGTCCGATGTTTGGTGGGCAGTCGATTATGATCGTGTTGAACTGGTCTTTGATTGGGGCGAGTGCTTCGCGGAGGATGTATTCTCGTCCTGGCGTACTTGACAGTTCGACTTCTGCGCTGGCCAGGTCTAGGTTGCTCGGGAGAAGGAACAAGTTCTGGAATTTCGTAGAGAGGATGGTCTCGTCTGCTTTCTTGGTCTGTGACAGGAGATTGTAGACTGTACTGGCTAGGGTCGCCTTCTCAAAGCCTATGCCAGTTGTGGCGTTTCCTTGAGGGTCCAAGTCTATGAGGAGGACTTTCTTGTCCTCCATGGAGAGTCCGGCCGCAATGTTGACTGCTGTGGTGGTCTTTCCAGTTCCGCCTTTGTTGTTCAGTACGCTAATGATCAAAGGTAGCTCTACGGTTCGGGATGATTACTAAGAGAATGTTTCACAGAAACCAGATAATGCATGAGCGTTGATGCTTGCGATTAACACGAAAAACGGTCCAAACGAGGAGAAAACGACGAGAAATCGGGAGGTTTTGCCTGTTACTATATGAACGCTAGCCGGATTATCACTGATATGGTATGCTTTGTCAATGACGATCCTGTAACTCTGGATAGAGGGTATTCCATCAATCCAGGGCATTCGTTCGCGTGAAATTGACAGGATTGTTGTAAACATGAATTGCTAACGTTCGGTGCCGCTAGTCAGCAATATTCCGACGGAAGAATAACTCACGAAGGCATTCCGACCCTGACACCTCTAGATCGGAGTCTCGACAGGACGAATCCGAAGTGTTCAAGGTCCTTCGCGATCCTCTCGGGTGGGACGACCCCGACAGTCCTCAACTTCCTCTGACCGACAAGTAGAGCTATTGAGGTGCACGGGTAAGCTGTGGTTCTCGCCATCGCGGACACCTTGCCTCTAGGGTCGTAGTAGTCCAGGATTCGATAACTGATTAGGGTTTTCTTGCCAAGCTTTCCCTCAACCTCGACTCTTAACGCCAGTAGATCCTCAGGTCGACCCAAGGACATCGCACCCTTCAACAGAGCTATGGAGAGTTTCCGAGGTGTGATAGCCAAGCCGTTGACTTGAACTTCCTTATTGTCGAAGAAGCGAAGGACTCGAAGCGTATTCATCATTTCAGCATGGCCGGGATAACGCAGAGTGTACTCGTACATCTCACGGACATTTGGAAAGCTTCTCGGAAGAGATCCGAGCCCATCAGTGATGAAGTACTCTAGTCTTCCGACTCCCGGAAAATTGAGGAATCCGCGCCCGGAAAGTGCGTCGACCAGCTTCTCCTTGCCATTTGCTATTATTCTTGCGGGCCGCGAGTATTCGTTGATCACGTCTTCTAGCGAGAAGACGATTCTGTAGTTTAGTGGTGGCATTGGGTTTTGCGGCAAACCTCCTACGAATACCCGAACTTTCGTTATGGTCCCTAGCCTGCGAGACGCGTCACCAACACACATGTTAGTGAATCCTGGGGCAACTCCGCATTGGGGGACGATGATGTTCTCTTGATCGCGGGCTTTTCCGTGAAGCTTGAACGGGTTTTCAGGAGTGTAGGAAATGTCGACGAGGTCTCGGTGAGCTTCTACTGCAATCGTCATCAGTTGGAACCCTAGCCTTCCTGGAAGCGCGCCGCAGATCACATCGACGTTGCGCATCGCAGCAAGGAGGGGCTTTCTCTGGGAAATGTCCAGGCGGCGGGTCCTGATCTTTGCATGCCCTCGTATGTTTTTCAGATTCTTGGCCTGAGCGTCTGCGACAATTACAGAGTCAACCTCAGAAGATCGAGCTAAGTCTCTGGCGATTTCTGAGCCGACTTTTCCGGAGCCAACAACGAGAATCTTCAAGCTTCGCCGGCGACCTCGGTGAGAAGCCGCTTCTTAAACCAGTTTGAAATCTTACGTCGGTCTATTTCTTAGGAGAATATTGACTTGACGCTGTCGAAGGCGACTCGAGGCAGGAGGGCAGCGAATTTTCTCTTGCGTAGCATGTGTGATATGATCTTGCCTTGGAAGTCCATGTCAGCATATTCTTCTATCTCTGGAAGATAGTCTCTAACTGCTTCAAAGAGTCGGTTTAGTGTCTCGTCTGATAGTCCAGCGAAAACTCGGTGGGCGATCCCCATTCTCTTCAGATCTGATGCAAACTTGTCTCTCCATTCCTGGTCGTACTGCATCAGGATCTTCCAGCGCTGGTCCGGCGGCGCTTTAGCAGCGCTAGCAGCAGCCTTCCCGGCGAGAATGCCAGAGTAGCCTCCGATGACGATGCCCCCGCCCGTGGTCTGCTTGACCTGTCCCGCGGCGTCTCCAACGACCAGGAAGTTTTCCGACCAGCACTTATCGACAGGTCCTGATACTAGGACGGATCCTGATTTCGTCGCATCAACGCTGGATTTCGGCCAGTAGTCTTTGACGAGCTCGTCAAGCAGCTTCTTTACATTGCCTTTCCGGCATGCAAGCCCTACTCGGGCACTGTGGTCGCCCGTGGGAATGCTCCACGCGAAGAACCCAGGGGCGCGGTGGTTTCCGAAGAAAAGTTCGACCATGTCTCCTTGTTGCTTGGTCTCGGTTAGTTCGTATTGTAAGCCTGGGAGTAGTTGGGTCCAGTCCGGGGTTCGCAGCCCCGCCTGTTCTGGCAGTCGGCTGCCGGCACCGCTGGCGTCGATGACTATCTCTCCCTTGTATCGGGGTCCATCTTGGACTGAGAGTCCGACGCCGTCATTGGGGTAGCGTTCGAATCTGGAGACTCGGGTCTTGGTATGAAGCGTTACACCTTCGGCTACCGCCCTTTTAGCGAGGTATTGGTCAAATCGCATTCTGTTGATTATTATTGCAACTGGGGTCTTTGTTCGGACTTCGACGGGCTCTCCTTTTGGTGGGTTGAAGATGGCTCCTTGAATCGTTCGCTGCGTGAATATGGGATCCGGTTTCAGCCCTAGCAGTGAGAGTCCGTTGAGACTGACTACTCCAGAGCAGTGGCTGGGTACGCCAACTTGTGGGTGTTCTTCCAGAAGAACGACTTTCGTATTATTCTTGGATGCTTCGAATGCGGCTTGGCATCCTGCTACGCCTGCTCCGACTATGACTACCTGGCTGTCGTGAGTGGGATGGTCCAAGGACTTGTCAGTAGTCTTCGAACTCTATTCGCAGCGTAAGACCTTTGAGTTCTCGGGCGAGTTTCTTCACTACCTCAAAGTCTAGCGGGTTTCTCCGGGGTCTACGGCCGTTTAGTATGACCTTGGTCTCCCGGCTTCCGTCTGGGAGCCAGATCGTGTTGATTGTGAGTATCGAGAATGGGGTGAACAGGTCTTCGAGGAACCCGCGCTCGTCTCCGCCGAAGTTGAGGACTCGAACTCTCTTTCCGACTCGGTCTCCGAG
>Ga0209055_1001224_pt1 | contig 17092 bp, 19 predicted proteins | sample GraSoiAngelo_110_FD_185875 | JGI IMG/M metagenome (GOLD analysis project Ga0209055, IMG submission 185875) | Grasslands soil microbial communities from the Angelo Coastal Reserve, California, USA - 14_0903_12_30cm (SPAdes) (version 2) | ecosystem: Environmental > Terrestrial > Soil > Grasslands ... | reverse complement strand
GCTGGCGGCGGCGACGGCGCGACGTGAAGGTCCTGGGCGTCGACCCCGGCACGTCGATCACCGGCTACGGTGTGATCGAGACCGGGAACGGCGGCTCCGCACGGGACCGGCCAGCCCGGGTGGCCCGGCTGATCGAGTGCGGCGTGATCCGCTTCACCGCGAAGAGCCCCCTCCCCGAGCGATTGCGCGCGCTCCATGAGCACATCACCGGCCTGATCGCGCGGCATCGTCCCGCCGCTCTGGCGCTGGAGAACGCGTTCTACTCGAAGAACGTCCATACCACACTGGTGCTGGGGCATGCCCGCGGTGTCATCCTCCTCGCCGCCGAGCAGGCCGGCCTCGCCATCGCCCAGTATCCGCCGGCCACTGTCAAAAAGACCGTCGCGGGCGCGGGTGGGGCCCCGAAGGCGCAGGTCGGCAGCATGGTCGCCCGGCTGTTGCGGCTCACGGCGGCCCCCCAGCCCGCCGACGCGGCCGACGGCGTGGCCGTGGCGCTCACGCACATCCTGCGGACGTGATCGCCCAGGTCGCCGGTCGCCTCGCCGCCAAGCAGGCGGATCGCGTGATGATTCACACCGCGGGCGGCGTCGGCTACGAGATTGTCGTGCCGCTGGGCGTGATGGAGCGCCTGCCCGCGGTGGGCGAGACGGTCAGCCTCGCCACCGAGCTGGTGGTGCGCGAGGACGGCTGGTCGCTGTACGGGTTCCAGGACGACGCCGGGCGCCGCTTCTTCCAGCGGCTCATCGGCGTCTCCGGCGTGGGGCCGAAAATCGCGATCGCCTTGATGTCCGCCCTGGGAGTGGAGCGCGGGGCGCGGGCGGTGAAGGAGCGGAACATCGCCCTGCTCGCGTCGGTGAGCGGGATCGGGAAGAAGACGGCCGAGCGGCTGGCGCTTGAACTGGCCGACAAGCTCGGCGAGTTTGATGAGGCGGCGGGCGCGGTGGTCCCCGGCGGCGGGGCGGCGGAGGCGGCGCTCCACGCGCTCGAGCGGCTCGGCTACGCGACCGTCGAGGCCGACGGCGCGCTGCGGCGGGCCTTTGCGGCGGACGGTGGGAGCGGTGCCGACACAGAAACGCTGGTGCGCCGCGCCCTGCAACTGCTCACCACTGGATGACCATGGCCACCACGGCTGAGTGGATCTGCACCCGCTGCGGCTCGACCAACCGGCGACTCGTGCCTGACGGCGCGACGCGCGCCTCGGACGAGTGCGTCACCTGCCACACCCGGCACGTGCTCGAAGCCGATGCGCGGCCCGTGCGGTGGCGGGCCCGGCCCTTGGGGAACAAGGCGGCGTGACCATGCGCTCCCGGACGCAGGTTACCACGCCCGACGCGCTCCCCGACGAGCGGCTCACCGACGCCGCGCTGCGGCCGTCTGGTCTCGACGAGTTCGTCGGCCAGGCGAAGGTCAAGGAGTCGCTGCAGATCGCCATCGACGCGGCCAAGCAGCGCCGGGAGCCGCTCGACCACACCCTGTTCTTCGGGCCCCCGGGCCTCGGCAAGACGACGCTCGCGCTGCTGATGGCGAAGGAGCTCGGCGTGAATGTTCGCACCACCTCGGGCCCGGTGCTCGAGCGGCCGGGTGACCTGGTCGGCCTCCTCACGTCGCTCCAGGCAAACGACATCCTGTTCATCGACGAGGTACACCGCCTGCGCCCGGCGCTGGAGGAGTTTCTGTACCCGGCGATGGAAGACTACCGCGTGGACGTCCGCATTGCCGACGGCCCGCACGCGCAGACCATTCCGATGGCGCTCGAGCGGTTCACGCTGATCGGGGCGACCACCCGCTTCGGGCTGCTCACGCCGCCGATGCGCGCCCGCTTCGGGCTGGTGGAGCGGCTCTCCTACTATCCGCCGGACGACCTGGCGCAGATCATCAGTCGCTCGGCCGGAATTCTCGGCGTCCCCGCCGATGTCGCCGGCATCGCCGAGATCGCCCGCCGCAGTCGCGGGACGCCGCGCGTGGCGAACCGGCTCTTGAAGCGGGTCCGCGACTACGCCCAGGTCCGCGCCGGCGGCAGGATCACGGCGCAGGTGGCGGGCGAGGCGCTGCAACGACTGGACGTGGACGAGTTCGGCCTCGACGACATGGACGGACAGATCCTCAAGACGATCATCGAGCAGTTCGACGGCGGCCCGGTGGGACTCACCACCATCGCCGCCGCCGTGGGGGAGGATGCCGGCACGCTCGAGGAAGTGTACGAGCCGTTCCTGATGCAGCAGGGATTCCTGGCCCGCACGCCGCGCGGCCGTTGCGCCACGGGTGCCGCGTACCGGCATTTCGGATTTGCGCCGCCCCGGAGCGCGGAGCAGCCGACGATGTTCGACGGCTGACAAGTGCGGAATTCGGAATGGGGAATGCGGAATCGACGCCCGCCCTTCCATTCCGCATTCCGAATTCCACATTCCGCATTCTCATGTACCGCGCCTCCGACTTCGCCTACACGCTCCCCCCCTCGCTCATCGCCCAAGACCCACTCCCGGACCGGGGGGCGAGCCGGCTCCTCATCCTGGATCGCACCACCGGAGCGATCCGTCACGGGCGGTTCACCGACATCGTCGATCTGGTAGCGCCCGGGGACGTCCTCGCGCTCAACGTGTCGCGCGTGATTCCGGCGAGACTACATGGGATGCGGGATGCGGGAAGCGGGATGCGTGGGCCCGGGGGCAAGGCGGAGCTCTTGCTCGTCCGCGAACTGTCCGATGGGACATGGCTCGCCATGGGACATCCCGGAGGCAAGCTCAAGCCGGGACGCCGCGTGACGCTCGGCCCGGACAGCACCGCGGAGATCGTCGAGGCCTTGGGGGGTGGACTGCGGCGGGTGCGGTTCGTCGGCCCGCTCGACGCGTCGGCCACGCTCGCCAAGTACGGCGAGGTGCCGCTCCCGCCTTATATCCGCCGTGCACTGCGCCCCGAGGATCGCGAGCGCTACCAAACGGTGTACGCGGCACACGACGGCAGCGTCGCCGCTCCCACGGCCGGGTTGCATTTCACGCGGGACTTGCTGGACCGCCTGCGCGACAAGGGTGTGGCGCTCGCCGAACTGGATCTGCACGTCGGGCCCGGCACCTTCAAGCCGGTCGAGAGCGACGACCTCGGGCGCCATCGGATGCACGACGAGTCGTACCGGTTGAGCGAGCGTGCGGCCGGGATCATCAACCAGAGACGGGCAGCGGGAGGTCGCGTCTGGGCCGTCGGCACCACCGTCGTGCGCACGCTCGAGACGCTCGCCGGCGAAGGGGGCCACATCAGTCCGGGCGCCGGCGAGACCCGGCTCTTCATTCACCCTCCGTACCCGTTCCGCGCGGTCGACCGCCTGCTCACGAACTTCCACCTGCCGCGCTCGACCCTGCTAATGTTGGTGTGCGCGTTCGGGGGTTATGAGAACGTCATGCGAGCCTACGGGGAAGCCATTGAGCAACGGTATCGGTTCTACAGCTACGGCGATGCGATGGCGATTGTGTGAATGCGGAATGCGGAATGTGGAATGCGGAACGGACGCCCGAGCTTCGATTCCGCATTCCCAATTCCGCATTCCGCATTGAAATCGCATGTTCGAATTCTCGACCGAGGCGACAAGCGGCCCCGCCCGTGCCGGACGCCTCACACTCCCCCACGGCACGGTGGAGACTCCGTGCTTCATGCCCGTCGGGACTCAAGGGACCGTGCGGGCGCTTTCGCCCAACGATCTTCGCGCCGCGGGTGCCACGCTCGTGCTCGCGAACACCTATCACCTGCACGTGCGTCCCGGCGAGCAGGTGGTGGCCCAGCTCGGTGCGCTGCACCGCTTCATGGCCTGGGATCGACCGCTGCTCACGGACTCGGGCGGCTTCCAGGTGTTCTCGCTCGAGGGCTTCCGGCGCGTAGACGAGGACGGTGTCGAGTTCCAGAGCCATGTGGACGGCGGCCGTCGCAGGCTCACGCCCGAGCGCGCCACGGAGATCCAGTGGACCCTGGGCGCCGACATCGCGATGGCGTTCGACCACGTGGTGCCCGGGGGCGCGGACGCGGCGACCGCCCGCGACGCGCTGGAGCGGACGCTGCGGTGGCTGGAGCGGTGCGGGAAACGGCACGAGGAGCTGAAGGCGTCACACGACGCCACGACCCCACGTTCCACGGTTGAGGCCGGGCATTCCTTGCAACGTGGCGTCCTGGCGTCGTGCGACCAGACGTTATGGCCGATCCTGCAAGGGGGCGCTCATCTGCAGCTGCGGACAGAAGGTCTTCGACGCGTCCTCGACCTGGGCTCCTGGACCGGCATCGCCATCGGTGGCCTCTCCGTCGGCGAGCCCAAGGCCGTCATGTACGACATGCTCGAGCGGCTCGAGCCGAAGCTCCCCGCTCTGCCGCGTTATCTTATGGGCGTGGGGTTTCCGGAGGACCTGGTGGCGGCGGTGGAGCGCGGCGTGGATCTGTTCGACTGCGTGGCGCCGACGCGCCATGGGCGGAACGGCTCGGCCTTCACGCCCGACGGCCCGGTGAACATTCGCAACGCCGAGCACCGCGAGGATCCGCGGCCGCTCGACGACTCGTGCGACTGCGAGACGTGCACCACGTTCTCGCGGGGTTATCTTCGCCATCTGTTCGTGGCGGAAGAGCTGCTGGGCCTGAGACTCTTGTCACTGCACAACGTCCGCTACCTGATCCGGCTCGCAGAGGACATGCGAGCCGCGATCCGGCGGAACGCCTTCGGTCCGTGGGCCGATGCCTGGCGCCGCCGCTACCTGCGATCGGGATCCGCATGACCGCGCACCCAATCCTCGCCCTGCTCTTCGCCCCCTCGGGCCAGAACGCCTCAGGGGGGCTCACCATTTTCCTCGTCCAAATCGCCGCGCTGATCGCGATCTTCTACGTCATGCTCATCCGACCCCAGCGCAAGCAGCAGGAGCGCCACCGTCAGCTGCTGGCCTCGTTGCAGCGCGGCGACAAAATCGTGACCTCGGGCGGCATCATCGGCGAGGTCGTGCACCTGAAGGACGACGAGGTGACCGTGAAGAGCGGCGAGTCGCGCGTCGTCGTGATGCGCACTAACATCGCGAACGTCCTCAACCGGTCGATCGAAGCCAAGCCCCAGTGACGGTCCGCATGCTCCACCTGCTCGGCTCGCCCGTGCTGCGGCAGCGCGCGGCGCCCGTGGCCTCCGTCGACGCCGCGGTACGCGAACTGGTGGACGACCTGTTGGACACCATGCGGGCGGCCAAGGGTGTGGGGCTCGCCGCCAATCAGGTCGGGATCGCCCGCCGCGTGGCCGTGGTGGACGTCGGCGAGGACGATCCCCCACCCCTGGTCCTCGTCAACCCGCGGATCGTCACGGCCTCGGACGAGCGCGAGACGGCTGAAGAGGGCTGTCTCTCGATTCCCGATATCTACGGCGAGGTGGAGCGCGCCCTCAGCCTGACGCTCGAAGCCCTTGACCGCGACGGCCGGTCCTACCGCACCGAGCTTTCGGGGTTCAAGGCGCGGGCCGTGCAACACGAGATCGATCACCTCGACGGCGTGCTGTTCCTCGACCATCTCAGCGCCGTGAAGCGCGGCCTGCTGCTCGCCAAATGGAAGAAAGCCCGCAAAGGGCAGTCGGGGTACCTGAAGGAGGTCACGCCGGAGCCGGCGGGCGAGCTTTAGGTGCGCGTCGTCTTTTTCGGAACGCCCGAGTTCGCGGTCCCGCCGCTCGAAGCGCTGCTGGGCGAGGGCTTCGACGTCGTCGCGGCGGTCACGCAGCCCGACAAGCCGCAGGGCCGCTCGCGCTCAACCGCCGTACCGCCGCCCGTCAAGCTGGCCGCCGAGGCCGAGGGCGTGCCGGTGCTCCAGCCGGAGCGGCCCTCCGACCCCGATTTCGTCGCGCAGGTACGCGCCCTGGCCCCCGACGTGGGGGTGGTGGTCGCCTACGGGCACATCCTGAAGCCCGACCTCCTCGCGGTGCCGCCACGCGGCATGATCAACGTCCATCCTTCGCTCCTCCCCGAGCTGCGCGGCGCGGCTCCCGTCGAGTGGGCCATCCTGAACGGTCTCGAGAAGACCGGCGTCACGATCATGCTGATGGACTCGGGGCTCGACTCGGGCCCGATCCTCCATCAGATCCCGCACCATATCGACCCCGAGGTCACGGGCGGCGAGCTGTCCGAGCATCTCTCCGAAATGGGCGCGCAGGCGCTCGTCGAGGCACTAGCGCTGCTCGAGACCGATGGGCTTCGGCCGCGGCCCCAGGATCACGCCCGCGCCACCTACGCCCCCAAGCTCACACGCGCCGCCGCGCGCATCGACTGGATCGAGCCCGCGGCGCGCGTCGCCCGCGTGATCCGAGGCCTCGACCCCAGGCCGGGCGCGTGGACCGAGCTGGACGGACGGGAGGTGAAGCTGTTCGGCGTGCGTGTGCTGGACGAGAGCGGCCCCCCCCTCCCCCTCCCCGGTGAGGTGCGCACGACGGGTGACCGATTACGAATCGCGACGGGCCAGGGGGCGGTGGAGGTGGAAGGAGTCCAACCCGCCGGCAAGTCGCGCATGGCCGCCCCCGACTGGGTGCGCGGGCGCGGGGTGCAGGCGGGCCAACGGTTCACGTGACGCGAGCCGGGAAAGCAGGGCTCCCGCGGCTACACGCCATCACCGACGACGGGATCGCCCGCCGGCCCGACTTGGACGACGTCGCCCGCGCGCTGGCGGCGGGCGGGGGCGAGCGCCTCGCCTTGCACGCCCGCGGCCGCACCCTCACGGGCCTGGAACACTACCAGCTCGCTATCCGTCTGTCCGTCTATCCGTCTACCCGTCTATTCGTGAACGACCGCCTCGACGTGGCGCTCGCCGTCGGAGCTGCGGGAGTTCAGCTGGGCGCCGCGGGTCTCGACCCGCAGGACGCCCGCCGGCTCGACACTCGGTGGTGGATCGGCAAGTCGGTGCACGACTTGGGCGAGGCGACAGCCGCGCGCGCCAGCGGAGCCGACTATCTTTTGGTAGGGCCGGTGTACCGCACCGCGACCCATCCCGACCGCGAGCCGCTAGGACTGGCGCGGCTCGCGCCCATCATCGGATTGGGCCTCCCGGTGATCGCCATCGGCGGGGTGACGCCCCCGCGGGTCGGCGCGGTACGGCGAGCGGGCGCCTACGGCGTCGCGGCGATCCGGGCGCTGTGGGACGCCGCCGATCCTGCCGGGGCGGCGCGGGAGATGCTCGAGGAGTGGCAGTCGTGAACGATTCGATCGACGTCATGGTGAACGGCGAGTCGCGGACGGTGACCCGCGGCGTCACGCTGCTCGAGCTGCTCCGTGCGCTCGACCTCGACCCCCGCGCCGTGGTGGTCGAGCACAACCGCGCGATCGTGCGGCGCCCCAGGCTTGGCGACGTGACGGTGGCCGCGGGCGACGCGATCGAGCTGGTGCATTTCGTGGGAGGGGGCTGACCGCATGACCACAGCCGTAGATACCGTCCGGGACACCCCGTTCGCCGTCGGCGGCCGCACGTTCCACTCGCGCCTCATGGTGGGCACCGGCAAGTATCGCGACAACGAGACGATGGCTCGCGCCATCGAGGCATCGGGCGCGGAAGTCGTGACCGTGGCAGTGCGTCGCGTGGACCTCGATCGCTCGAAGGACACGGGGATCCTGCACCACCTCGATCCCAACCGGTTCTTCCTGCTCGCGAACACCGCGGGCTGCTTCACGGCCGACGACGCCGTGCGCTACGCCCGCCTGGCGCGCGAAGCCGGGTTCAACGAGTTCGTCAAGCTCGAAGTGATCGGCGACCAGGAGACGCTCCTCCCCGATGTCCAGGGCCTGCTGGACGCGGCACGCACCCTGGTCAAGGACGGCTTCAAGGTGCTGGCCTATACGAACGAGGATCTCGTCACCGCGCTGCGTCTCGAGGAGGCGGGCTGCGCCGCGGTGATGCCGCTGGCGTCGCCGATCGGCAGCGGGCTCGGACTCCTGAACCCGTACGGCGTCCGGACGATCAAGCGGCGGCTCACCGTGCCGGTCGTGGTGGACGCCGGCGTCGGGACCGCGTCGGACGCGTGCGTGACGATGGAGCAGGGCGTCGACGGCATCCTGATGAACACCGCACTGGCCGCGGCCCGAGACCCCGTGGGCATGGCGCACGCGATGCGGCTGGCGGTCGAGGCCGGCCGGACCGCCTACCTCGCGGGCCGCATGCCGAAGCGGGAGGTGGCCGTGCCGTCATCGCCGCTCGAAGGAATGCTGGATTAGCGACGCCACCGCCGCCCGGCGCGCGGCGTTGCACATCCTCCAGGCCGTGCGCTCCGGCGGCACCTTCCAGGCGGCGCGGGACCGGGTGCTCCCTGCGCTCGCCGGCCGCGACCGCCGGCTCGCCTACGAGCTCGCCGCCGGCGTGCTGCGGCGCCAGGCGGACCTCGACCGCCGGCTCGCACTCCGCAGCGCCGACCCCCGCCTGCACGATGTGCTGCGCCTCGGTGCCTACCAGCTGACCGCATTGGCCCGCGTGCCGCCGTACGCGGCGGTCGCCACCAGCGTGGAGCTGGCGCGCGAAGTCGTGGGCGAGCCGGCTGCGCGATTCGTGAACCAGGCGCTGCGGAAACTGCAACGGGGCTCGGGGCTGGGGGCTGGGGATTCGGCTACGACCCACCCCCGCTGGCTCTTCGAGCGATGGCGTCGCCAGTTCGGGCTCGGAGAGACTCAGCGGCTCATCGCGTGGAACGACACGAAACCGCCGGTCACGCTGCAACCCGTCCGCTGGAGCGCGTCCCAGCTCGCCTCGCGGCTCCAGCAGGCGGGGTTCGGTGTAACAGAGGCGCCATTCGGAGCGGGGGTGCGCGTGATCCCGAGCCCCGAAGCCCGAGTCAGCAGTCCCGCGCAGTTACCCGGCTTCGCGGACGGCGCGTTTATCGTCCAGGACGCTGCGCACGCGCTCGTGTGCCGCTACGCCGCGATCCCCCCGGGCGCGCTCGTGTACGACGCCTGTGCCGCGCCGGGCGGCAAGGCCGTGATGCTCGAGCGGGCCGGCGCGCGCGTCGTGGCGGGGGACGCCCGGCCCGAGCGCATCGGCCGGCTGCGCGAAACGACGCAGCGTGCGGGAGTGGCGATTCGGGTGACGGTCGCCGATCTTCTGTCGGCACCGTTCGGGCCGGGAACCCTGCCCGCCGTGCTGATCGACGCCCCGTGCTCCGCGACCGGCACCATGGCCCGGCACCCGGACGCTCGCTGGCGGGTCACGCCGCGCACGATCGAGCGCGCCGCCCGGCGGCAGCGGGCGCTGCTCGAGGCCGCCGCCACGCTGCTCGGTCCTGGGGGATTGCTCGTCTACAGTACCTGCTCGCTCGAGCCGGAGGAGAACCGCGACATCGTGACCGAGTTCCTGGCGTCCCACACCGAGTTCGCGCGCGCGCCGGTACCGGCCGCAGTCCCGGCTCCCCTGCTCACTGCGGACGGCGACCTGCAGTCCCTGCCGCAGCGCGACCGGATCGACGGTGCGTACGCGGCGCGCCTGGCGCGGACGCGCTGATGCAGTTCCGCCGCCACGTTCCGCCGCTGCAAGAATGGAAGCTGCCCGCGTTCGGCGACCTGTCCGGCGCGCGGCGCTGGGGGCTCGCCCTCGCCGGAGCCATCCTGGCGGGCTATCTCACGGCGTACCTCATTCTCTTCCCCGCCCCGATCCTGCACGGCCACGACGTGGTGCCACGCGTGTTGGGGCTGTCGTTGCAGGAGGCGTCGGCCGCGCTCCGCAAGGCGGGCTTGCAGGTGCAGGACGGCGGATCGGAGTCGCACCCCAGCGCGCCGCAAGGCAGCATCATCTGGCAGGACCCGCCTCCCGGCGTGAGCGCGCCGGCGGGGCTGCGGGTGACCCTGGTGTCGAGCGATGGTCCCCCCAAGATTCCGGTACCGCACGTAGCCGGCCTGGATGGACCGCTGGCGCAGCAGCTGATCGTCGCGGCGGGACTTACCGTGGCGCAGGTGGAGTCGGTGCAAGCGAAGGACGCCCCGGGCGTGACGATGCTCACCCGGCCGGCAGCCACGACTCTTCTGGCCCCGGGGGCGCCGGTGACCGTCGTCGTGAGCCGGGGCGCCCCGACCATCGCCGTGCCGGGGCTGCTCGGCCTATCGCAGGCGGACGCGCGCACTCGTCTAGAGCAGGAGGGCTTGGCGCTGGGCACGGTGACGCGGCGTCGCTCGGGCGAAGGGACGCCGGGCACGGTGATCGCGCAGCGGCCGGCGGCGGGCACACTTGCCGCCCCCGGCACCGTGGTGGACGTGGTCGTGGCCCGGAGCCCCTAGTGATGATGAGCAACAGGATGAACGGCATCCGCATCGCGCCCAGCCTCTTGTCGGCCGACCTCACCCGCCTCGCCGAGCAGGTGGGTCAGGTCCTGGCGGCGGGCGCCGATTGGCTACACGTGGACGTGATGGATGGGCGGTTCGTGCCGAATCTGACGTTCGGTGCCAACATGATCGAAGCGCTGCGTCGGCTCACCGACAAGCCCATCGACGTGCACCTGATGGTGCTCGAGCCGGAGCGCTACCTCGAGGCCTTCGCGGCGGCGGGCGCGTCGGTGTTCACCTTCCACCCCGAGGCGACCGTGCACGTGCAGCGCCAGCTGGCGGCGGCGCGAAGCCGCGGCATGCTCGCCGGGCTAGCGCTCAACCCCGGCTCCCCGCTCGCCCTTGCCGAAGAGGTGATCGCCGATCTGGACGTGCTGCTCGTGATGACCGTGAACCCGGGGTTCGGGGGCCAGTCGTATCTCGCGCCCTCGGACGACAAGATCCGCCGCGCGCGCGAGCTTCTCACGGCGCGCGGGTCGGGGGCGTTCCTCGAGGTGGACGGCGGCATCACCGCGCAGACCATCGCCGCCGCGCACGCGGCGGGTGCCGACACATTCGTCGTGGGGAACGCGATTTTCGCGAGCCCCGACCCGGCGCGCGAGGTGCGGGACCTGAAGCGTCGCTGCCTGGTGACGGTATGAGCGACGCGCGGCGCTGGACGTTCGCGGTCGGCGTCGCGATGGCGCTGGTGTTCGGGACCGCGCTGGCGGTGAAGCTCCGTCCCCAGATCGACCTGCTCGGCGTGGGCTCGCGCGCGCCCGACTTCCGTGCGAAGAACCTGGCCACCGGGCGCGCGACCACGCTCGCGGACTATCGCGGCCGGGTGGTGCTCTTGAATCTCTGGGCGACGTGGTGCCAGCCATGCCGTGTCGAGATGCCGTCGCTCGAGCGGCTGTCCCGCAAGCTCGGAGGCAGCGGCTTCACGGTCGTGGCGGTGAGCATCGACGAGGACGGCGACTCGGTTGTCGCCGCCTTCGCCCGCGCCCTGGGGCTCACCTTCGACATTCTGCACGACCAGTCGGGAGCGATGAAGGGGACGTACCAGGCCACGGGCGTCCCCGAGAGCTGGATGATCAGCCCCGACGGCGTGATCATCAAGAAAGTGATCGGGGCCTCCGAGTGGGACGGCCCCGTCAACGAAACGTTGGTCCGGCGGCTCCTTGATGAGAGATGAGAGATGAGAGATGAGAGATGAGCGTCCGCGCTAACCTCGCGCAGCTGCTCGTGCGCAACTGGCCGATCAAGCTCGCGGCCGGTTTCTTCGCCATCATGTTGTACGTGGCGGTCGCGGCTCAGCAGCCGTTGACGCAGAGCTTCGCCATGCGGCTCGCCGTCGTCGTCCCACCCGGACGCACCCTGCGCCAGCAACCGGCGGGTGTGGCGGTCGTCATCACCGGCAAGGGGAGTGAGATCATCAAGCTCCGCTCCTTCCCGCGCGTGATCCGGAAGGTCATTCCCGACACCTTCTCGGCGTCGGCGTGGCACGTGCAGCTGCAGCCGACCGATATCGAGCTCCCCAAGGGCAGCGACGTGCAGGTCGCCGACATCCGCCCGCGCGACATCGAGGTCGTGCTGGATTCAGTCGTGCACAAGGACGTACGGATCGTGCCGCTCGTGCGCGTCGAGGCCGAGTCGGGGTACGTGATGCGCGGGCTGTCCATCACGCCGAGCATGGCGCGCGTCATCGGCCCGGCCAAGAGCGTCGCCCAGATCGACTCGGTGACCACGCTGCCCACGGTCATCTCCAGTGTGAACGGCCCGTTCTTCCGTACCGTCCCGCTCGATACGGCTCCGCTCGGCATCGTCCGCATCGCCCCCAAGGAGGTGCGCATGGCGGGCGAGGTTACGGCGATCATCGAGCGCTCGCTCTCGGGCGTCCCGATCACGACCGCGGCGTCGGGCTTCACGGGGTTCCTGCTCTCGGTCGAGCGCGTGGGGGTGACGGTGCGGGGCCCCGAATCGCGGGTGAACGCCCTGACACGCGACAGCGTGCGGGTGGTGGCGCACCTCGTCGGCAAGGCGGGACCGGGCGGCTACGCGCGCCTCACGGTGAGCGCGCCTCCCGGCATCGTTGCGCACGCCGTGCCCGATTCCGTCTCGCTGAGGCGCAAGACCGGACGTGGCTGACGTCGTCCTCGGGATCGAGACCTCGTGCGACGAGACCTCGGCCGCCGTGCTGGTGGGCGAGGGCCGCCGTCCCGAGCTCGCCGGGCTCGTGATCTTGTCCCAGGACGTGCACCAGGTGTTCGGGGGCGTGGTGCCGGAGCTCGCGAGCCGGGCGCATTTGGCGGCGCTGCCGGCGGTGGTCGACCGCGCGCTCGCGGAGGCCGGTCTCAGCTGGAGCGCCGTGGACGCCGTCGCGGTGACCCAGGGCCCGGGACTCGTCGGCGCGCTCCTGGTCGGCGTGGTCTACGCCAAGGCGCTGGCCTATGCCGGAGACCGCGAGCTGATCGGCGTTCATCATATGGAGGGGCATCTCTTCGCCCCGCTCGTGGAGGACCCGGACTTGGCACCGCCGTTCGTCGCGCTGCTCGTGTCGGGAGGTCACACGCTGCTGCTCGACGTTCCCGCCTGGGGGCGCTACCGCCTGCTGGGCGCGACCCGCGACGACGCGGCCGGCGAGGCGTTCGACAAGGTCGCGACGCTTCTGGGCCTGGGGTATCCGGGCGGCCCGGCGATCGAGCGGCTCGCGGCCCAGGGAGATCCGAGCCGCTTCTCGTTCCCGCGTCCGATGCGGGACGAGGGCTTCGAGTTCTCCTTCTCCGGTCTCAAGACCGCGGTGCTGCGAGCCGTGCGCTCGAGCGACGATCTCGACCGCGACCGGCCGCATCTGGCGCGCGCGTTCCAGGACGCCGTGCTCGACGTGCTGGTCACCAAACTCGAGCGAGCGGTCCGCGCCACGGGCCACCGGACCGCCGTGCTGGGTGGCGGCGTGGCGTGCAGCCGGGCGCTCGCCGGGCTCGCCGCCCGGCGCCTCTCCGACGGAGGACTCGCCCGCGTCGCCGTCGCGAGCCCGCGCTTGAACGCCGACAACGCCGCCATGATCGCCCGTGCCGGGTGGTACCGTCTCGGCCTGGGCGAGCGCAGTGACTGGACGCTGGACGCCCGGGCGGACCTGCCGCTGCCCGGCCTGGAGCCGGTACCCACCAGTCTCGACGCGGCCCGCCCATGACGATTTATCCCTTCGGGTTCACGATCCCGCTGCCCCGGATCGACATCCTGTTCATCCATCTGGGTCCCCTGCAGGTCACGGGATACGGGCTGATGATGATGGTCGCCTTCCTCATGGCGGGGTGGGCGATCCAGGTCGATCTGCGGCGCCGAGGGATGGCCGAGGAGTACGCAGCCGACATCGTGTTCGCCGCCGTCCTCGGCGGCATCGTGGGGGCCAAGATCTGGTATGTGCTGCTGACGGGCGAATGGGAAGCGCTGTTGCGGCGCGGCGGGTTCGTTTGGTACGGGGGCTTTCTCGGGGGCGTGGCGGCCGTGCTCGCCACCGGGTGGTGGAAGCGCGTGCCCGCCCGCTGGACGATGGAGCTCACCGCCGCCCCTCTCGCCCTCGGCTACGCGCTGGGACGCGTCGGGTGCTTCCTGGTCAACGACGACTACGGCATCCCGTCGACCCTGCCCTGGGCGATGAAGTTCCCGCGCGGACTTCCACCCACCACGGTGGCCGAGCTGAGCAACATGCACGTGCGCTTCCCGCCCGGCACCGACCCCATGCAGGTCGTGGCGGTGCACCCGACGCAGATCTACGAGACGGCGCTGATGCTGTCGGCGTTCGCGTTGTTGTGGCGGCTGCGGGACCACCGGCACGGCACGGGTTGGCGGTTCGGCGTCTATCTCGTGCTGGCCGGGACGGAGCGCTTCCTGGTCGAGATGGTGCGCGCGAAGGACGATCGACTGCTGGGAGCGTTCACTCTGGCGCAGGTGACCAGCGTGCTGCTGGTGCTCGCGGGTGTATGGCTGATGCAACGACTGCGCGCCCCCGAGCCCGCGACCGTGGCCGTGCCCGCTGCACTCAAGCCGCAACCCCAGGCGCAGCCGACACGGTAGACGCGGGCTACGGGAACGACGGCCGGCGGCGGTCCGCCCCCGTGCCGCCGAAACGGTTCCGCTGCAGCCACACCACGGCCACGAGCAGCAGGACGAGGAGCAGCAGCTGGAGTGCCAGCGATTGCACGGTGGGATAGATACCCAGGACGGGGATGCGGGGCGCCCACCGAACCACGCTCACCCGCACCAGTCCCGACTCCTGCAGGTCCGCGATCCCCTTCCCCGCGAACACGAACGCCATGTAGTAGAGCATCGCGCTCGTCACCGCGAAGAAGGGCTTGAGCGGGACCTTCATCCCGAAGCGGCTGACTGCCACGTAGACGATCACCAACGCCAACCCAGCCGCCGCGATCCCTGCCATGACTCCCGCCACTCCCGCCGCGCTGGTCGATCCCGCCGAGGAGAGCAGCGCCTTGTAGAACAGGATGGTCTCGAAGCCCTCGCGATAGACCGCGAGGAAGGCCACCGACGAGAGCGCGAACCCGGAGCCGGTCGACAGCGCGTCCTCCATCCGGCCCTGGACGAAGGCGTTCCACTTGGCCACCTCGATCTTGGAGAGCAGCCAATAGCTGACGTAGAACAGCACGGCGGTGGCGAGGAGCATGGTCCCGCCCTCGAGCGCTTCCCGCTGGCCCGGCGTGATCTCGAACAGCAGCTCGATCACCACCGCGGTGGCGGCGCTCGCGGCGACTGCGGCCCAGGCCCCTCGCGCCACGTGACGCCGGCGCTCGACGGCGCCGGCTTTCGAGAGAAACGCCATCAGCGCCGCCACGATCAGGATCGCCTCGAACCCTTCCCGCAGCAGCAGCACGAACGACTGCACGAACAGGCTGGCGCCCGAACTCCGGTCGGCGACCAGCCGCTCGGCGCGCTCCAGATCGGCGAGCAGCCGGGCGTGGATCGCACCGAGCTCGTCCGGGCCGGCGCCCGCCGCCGTCCGCGCGCGCAGCAGGGTGAACGCCTGCTCGAGCTCGCTCGCCAGGCCGGAGTTCCTCAGCCGCACGTCCGTCTCCACCTGTTCGAACGTGAGGTAGGCGTCAAACGCGATCTTGTCGGACCGGAGTGCCATTGCCGAGTCGAGCTGGCGCCGCACCACGGAGAACGTGGCGGCCGCCGGGGACGCCTCGTACTTCTGCCGCTCGGCCGTGGGCAGCACCCGCAGGAACGCCACGATCTTGGCGGCGTCCCCGGGGTCCAACGTACGGGCAAACCCGGGCATCGCCGTCCCCGGACGGCCCCGCAGAATGAGCTCCTCGAGCTCTCGGTCGGTGAACCGGCCCTGGACGGCGAGGTCCCGCAGCGCGGGCGGCCGGACCGAGAGCGTGGCGGCAAGCGGACCGTCGCCGCCGCCGGTGGCGCCGTGGCACGAAGCGCACGTCGTCGCGTACCGACCCTCGCCCTCGCGGACGAGCCCCTCGTCGGCGCGCAGTGTGGCCACGTACGTGGCTACGGCCCAGCGGTCCTCGGGGGACAGCGTCTCCTCGAACTGTGGCATCGCCGTGCCGGCCACGCCGAGCGTGAGCTTGCGATACACGTCCAGCGGGGAGACGGCGCTCATCGCTTGGCGGTCGGCGAGGCTCGCGGGCGGGGGGCCCTGCAGCTGCTTCGCTTTCGGTCCGTCACCGCGCCCGCTCGCACCGTGGCACTGCGCGCACTGCTCCTGGTAGACGGCCGCACCGCGCACCAGCGACGGCGGGCGCGAAGGGAAGGTTTCGAGCGCATCTCCAACAGCGGTCGCGATGTGCTGCACGAGCAGTCCGGCCCGCGCCGCGACCGAGTCCGGGGGTGCGGCCCGGTCGAGCAGTGCGTGCAGGGCCACGAGGTCGGAGTCGGCGGTCGCCCGCACCGCCCGAGGGAGCGAGCCGACGTCGAGCCGGGCCTGGTCGAGAAACTGCTTGGCCTCCGAGACTTCCTCGGGATTCGTCACCCGGCCCCCGCGGGGCGCAACCCCGATGGCGTACTCCTTGGCGGCGAGCGAGGCGGCAGCCACGATGCGTCGGGCCACGGCCAGCGAGTCCATCGCCTGCGCCCCTGCCGGCGCCGTGATGCACGTGCCCAACAGCAAGCCGACCAGTGACTTACAGTAGATGGGAGCGGTTCTCAAAAGGGGGATTTTCAATACTAGAGTAATTCTGTCGGGAATGCAAGGCGACCCATCACACGCGCTCCAACACGACCACCGCCACGGCCGCCAGGTGGGTGTGGGAAAGCGACAGCAGCACGCGCCCCACTCCCAGCTCGCGCGCCCGCTCGGCCGCGGTGCCGCTGAGACGCACATCGGGCCGGCCGTCGGGCGCTCGCGTGATCTCGATCTCGCGCCAGCCGATGCCGCGCGCCACGGCCGTGCCCTGCAGCGCCTTGTAGACCGCTTCCTTGGCCGCGAGCCGGACGGCCACGTGGGTCGCCGGGTCGGGTCGGCTCTCGCAATACGCGCGCTCATCGCGTGTGAGCAAGCGCTCGAAGACTCGAGCGCCCTTGTCGGCGATGATCGCGGCGACGCGCGACACCTCCACGAGGTCGACGCCGACGCCGATCGCGCTCAGAAGCCCAACCGTGCCGCGAGCCATGCCGGGGCGCGAAGGTAGCCGCCGAGCACCAGCCCCAGCCAGACGAGCCCGGCCGCGAGCGGCGTCCACAGAACGATCACGGGCCAGAGGGATGGTCGCCACCGCGCGATGGCATCGGTCTCGACCGCCCAGCGTCGCCGTTCCTCGGCCACCGCCGTCTCGAGTGCGAGCCATGCCGCCTCCAGCCGC